>Ga0116109_1000187_pt1 | contig 13728 bp, 12 predicted proteins | sample June2015DPH_8_10_2_FD_89718 | JGI IMG/M metagenome (GOLD analysis project Ga0116109, IMG submission 89718) | Peatland microbial communities from SPRUCE experiment site at the Marcell Experimental Forest, Minnesota, USA - June2015DPH_8_10 | ecosystem: Environmental > Terrestrial > Soil > Wetlands... | reverse complement strand
TGGACGAAGAGTAGAACGATCATTCTCCTCCGTCAAGAAAAATCAAGAAAATTCCTGGTGAGGGAATTTTTCCAGCATCGGCGGCGTTAACCAGAATAGTGCGTTGGACAATGCGCTGAAGAATGGGCAGGACGCCCCGGCAATCGCCACGGCGAACCCTTCGGGGCGCGATCGCGCAGCATGCGCTATCGTGGCGTGAAGCGAATCAGGAGAGCCAGGTAATGAAGAAGTACGCCGTCCGCGCCGTCGTTTCGCGCGCGTTATCGATTGCGGTAGTCGCTGCGGTCGCCGCATGTACGCCGCTACAGGTCGTCACGCACACGGTCACGCAGACCGAAGCCAGCGTGCCGGCGGGGCAGTACACGCTCGACCCGCATCACTGGAGCGTCACGTTCGACGTCGAACACTTGAAATATTCGCGCTTCACGATGCGTTTCGACCGCGCCACCGCTCAGCTTGACTGGAACGCGGGCGGCCTCGACAAAAGTTCAGTGGTGGCGAACATCGACGCTGCCAGCCTCGACACCAATGTGCCGCTACTCGACAAGCAGGTCAAAAGCGACAGCGTGCTCGACGTGACGCAATATCCGCAGATCCGCTTCGTCAGCACCAGCTTTGAGCGGACCGGCGATGCACGCGGCAAGCTCACCGGCAATCTGACAATCCACGGCGCGACGCAACCGGTGACGCTCGATGTGGTGTTCAACGGTTTCGGCCCGGACCCGCTCACCAAGCAGGACACGCTCGGCTTTTCGGCGGAGGGGAGCTTCAGCCGGGCAAAGTTTGGACTGGCGACGTGGTATCCGGCAGTGGGCGATGACGTGCACGTGCGGATACAGGCAGAATTCGTCCGACCGCCCGCGGGCGCGTAAGCGGCGCACGCAGGCTTGAGGCCGGATGGGTTGCTACTCGTCGATAGCCGAGCAGCGGTTTTGCGTCTGCAGGCTCAGGCGGTCCAGTCGAGAATCACCTTGCCGCTTTCGCCCGAAAGCATCGTGGCAAACGCACGTTGGTAATCGTCGACGGGGAAGTGGTGCGTGAGGATCGGCGACAGGTCCAGCCCGCTTTGCAGCATGGCGACCATCTTGTACCAGGTCTCGAACATTTCCCGGCCGTAGATGCCCTTGATTTCCAGACCTTTGAAGATCACCTGGTTCCAGTCGATCGCCGTCTGCGCGGGCGGAATGCCGAGCAGCGCGACCTTGCCGCCGTGGTTCATCGCTTCGAGCATGCCGGTGAACGCGCTCGGTACGCCGGACATTTCCAGGCCAACGTCGAAGCCCTCGGTCATGTGAAGATCGGCCATCACATCGCGCAGCGATTCGCGTGAGACGTTCACCGCGCGCGTCGCACCCATCTTGCGCGCGAGTTCGAGCCGGTAGTCGTTGACATCGGTGACCACGACGTTGCGTGCACCGACATGTCTCGCGATCGCCACCGCCATGATGCCGATAGGCCCGGCACCGGTAATCAACACATCTTCGCCAACCAGGTTGAACGACAGCGCCGTGTGCGTCGCGTTGCCGAACGGGTCGAAGATCGCCGCGAGGTCGTCGGAGATTTCAGGCGGAATCTTGAAGGCATTGAAGGCCGGAATCACCAGATATTCGGCAAAGGCCCCTTCGCGGTTCACGCCCACGCCCACGGTATTGCGGCACAGATGTCGGCGCCCGGCGCGACAGTTACGGCAAAAGCCGCACGTGATATGCCCTTCGCCCGAGACACGGTCGCCCATGGCAAAGCCGCGGACTTCCTGGCCCATTTCGACGATCTCGCCGACGTATTCGTGACCCACGTGCATCGGCACGGGAATGGTTTTCTGCGCCCAGTCGTCCCACTTCCAGATGTGGATGTCGGTACCGCAGATGGCCGTGCGCTTGATGCGGATCATCACATCGTTGTGGCCGACTTCGGGTTTCGGTACGTCCGTGAGCGTCAGGCCCGGTGCGCGTTCGAGTTTTGCGAGTGCTTTCATGTGCGCCTCCAGGTTTTAAATGATGCCGAGCGAGCGGCCCACGCGCGCGAATGCATCTACTGCGCGATCGATCTGTTCAGGCGTATGCGCCGCGCTCATCTGCGTACGAATGCGCGCGCGACCCTTGGGCACCACCGGGAACGAGAAGCCGATGACGTAGACGCCTTCCTTCAACAGTTCGTCGGCCATGCGCGAGGCGAGTTGCGCGTCGCCGAGCATCACCGGAATGATCGGATGTTCGCCCGGCACCAGCGTGAAGCCGAGCGCACTCATCTTGCTGCGGAAATGCGCTCCGTTGGCCCGCACGCGTTCGCGCAGTGCTGCACCTTCGGCGCTCGCGAGCAATTCCAGCACCTTCAGCGACGCCGCCGCAATGCTCGGCGTCAGCGTGTTCGAGAACAGATAGGGGCGCGAGCGTTGCCGCAACAATTCGACGATTTCCTTGCGCGCGGCCACATAGCCGCCCGATGCACCACCGAGCGCCTTGCCGAACGTGCCGGTAATGATGTCGACGCGCGAGAGCACGCCGCAATGCTCCGGCGTGCCGCGTCCGTGCTCGCCGATAAAACCGACCGCATGCGAATCGTCGACCATTACCAGCGCCCCGTAGCGATCGGCCAGATCGCAGATGCCAGCGAGGTCGGCGATGATGCCATCCATTGAAAACACGCCGTCAGTGGCAATCAGCTTGAAACGTGCGCCGGCGGCATCCGCTTCTTTCAGCTTGGCCTCGAGATCCGTGAGATCGTTGTTCTTGTAGCGAAAGCGCTTCGCCTTCGACAGCCGCACGCCGTCGATGATGCTGGCGTGATTCAGTTCGTCGCTGATAATCGCGTCGGATTCGTCGAGCAGCGTTTCGAACAATCCGCCATTCGCATCGAAACAGCTCGAGTAGAGAATGCAGTCGTCGGTTTGCAGGAACGCGGATAGCGCCTGCTCCAATTCCTTGTGCACCGTCTGCGTGCCGCAGATAAAACGCACCGACGCCATGCCAAAGCCATCGCGGTCGAGCCCGTCTTTGGCGGCCTCGATCAGGCGCGCGTCATCGGCGAGGCCCAGATAGTTGTTGGCGCAGAAGTTCAGTACGTCCGTGCCGTTTGCGAGCCGCACGCCGGCCGATTGCGGGCTCGCGATCACGCGCTCAGTCTTGTAAAAGCCGTCGGCGCGGATCTGCTCGAGCGTGCTGCGCAGATGGGCGAAGTAGGGTTCACGCATACATCAGACTCCTGAATGGGCGGTAGGCCGCCGGGAGGCCGCGATGTTCGGCGCTGTGGCGGCCTGCTATAGTCGGATATCAGTTTATCGAACAATTTCGATTTTCCGAACGTTAGTTCGGTATGTCGAACAACTCTAAACGATAGGTCAAAAAATGGCAAGTTCGGGCACCCGGCGCGCAGCAGCCAGCGCTGCACCCACTCTAGCTCAAACCGTTGCGGCACCGCCGCGGGTGGGCGAACATATCCAGCGGCTGCGTAGCGAGCGCCGTATGACGCTCGACGATCTGTCGCGCGCGGCGGGCGTGTCGAAGTCGATGCTGTCGGAAATCGAACGTGACAAGGCCAATCCGACTATCGCAGTGGCGTGGCGGCTGACCAACGCATTAGGCGTCAGTCTCGATTCGCTGTTCGCGCAACAAAAGGCACCGGAGGCCATCGCCGTTTCGGGGCCGCACGAAATTCCGACGCTGAGCGGACACGATGCCAAATATCAGTTGCGGGTGTGGGGGCCGATCGAGTTGGCTGGCAAATTCGAATGGTACGAGCTGACGCTGCAGCCGGGCGGCGCGCTGGTGTCCAACGCGCACGAACCAGGCACGCGCGAGCATTTGACGGTGCTGCACGGGTCGATCGAAATCGAGGCGGCCGGCACCACCAAGCGCCTGAAGGCGGCAGACACGGCACGCTATGTGGCCGATGAACCGCACGCGATCCGCAATGCCGGCAAGAGCGAAGCCAAGGCACTGCTCGTGGTGATTCACGGCTGAGTTCTGAGCGCACCGTCCGTAGATATAGGCGAGACGGGTAAAGAGGTGGGTTAGCCAGTCGGCCGAGTTGCGCTGAATACTGTATGTTTGTACAGTATACGCAGATTGACCGGAGCCGAAATGAACGAACTGACAACCCACCAGCCCGACCATGGCTTGGCTGCGCTGCGCTTCCAGACCGCGGCGCGCGACCTCGAACACATCGTCCGCAGCATCGCAGCGCGCTATATCGTGCAGCAAGTTCCGCTTACATGGCGGCTTTTGCACGCCATTGAGGCGGAAGCCCTCGCGGACCTCGGATTCGCCAGCCGCCACGACGCACTCATGCTCGGCCTGTTTCAGCGGCCCACGGCGCTGCCGTATCCGGAAACCGATGAGCCGGTAGATTTTGGCTCGTCGAACGCGCTGCCGGCAGTGTTCGCGTTCGCGGTATCCGTCTATGAGGAAGCGCATCGCAATGCGGCGCAAGCGGCGCCGCGGCAGCGCGCACCCCGACGGGCGCGAGCTTGGGGCGGGTAACACGATCACGACCTACCGGATTGGTCGCGTCTGACCTACAATTGGACGCAACTAACGGTAATACAGACCATGGTCCCTCCCCACTCGACCGGCTCGGCCGACCGACGCATTCCTACCACCGATCTCTTCGATCAGGAACGTGCAGACTGGCGTCGCGATCCGCGTCTCGCCTTTGACGCATGGCTCGCGAAACAACAGTTTCGCAAGTCTTCCGCCGAAGTGTACCAGGCACAGTGGGGGCTTTTTCTCGATTGGCTGAACGTTCGGCATGCCAACCTGATCACGGTCGACGCACGAACTATTGCCGATTTTGTCGCTGGACTGGCGATCCGAAAACCGCAGCGAGTCCGCTATTTGAGGCTAATAGAACGTGTGCTCGACCATGTTCGCGAGATCGAACTCGCGTCGACCAATCCCGCACGGTTTATCGCCCAGGACGGCGAGGCGGCCTGGCGCAACGCGCGCGATAACGAGCCCACCGGCTTCTTGACCAGCCATGAACGCGCGTTGCTGGTTGCGCAACTGTTCGCGCCCGTCAGTGAACTCTCCGCTGCGCAGCGTTGGAGAGAGCGGCGCGACCGAGCGCTGATTGCCGTGTTTCTGGGTGGAGGATTGAAAACCGGCGAAGCTCGAACACTCACGGTTAGTTGCGTGACGGCGGGTTCACCTTGGGTCGTGATCGAGTCACCGAACCCGCTGATGACCCGGCACACCCGGCTATCGCCCTTCGCCGTCGCTGCGCTGGACGCATGGCTCGCGGAACGGCGCCTGTCTGAGCTTGCCGGAAATCTCGTGTTTCCGGCGTCGCCTTCCGGACGACCGATGCACAAGGCCACCATGCTGCGGTCGGTCGATTCTTTGATCGATGCCGCCGGCTTCGCCGAATCACGCGAATCGCGAGCCAGTCCACAAACGCTGCGCAACACGTTTGCCGCTGACCTGTTTGAGACGGGTGTTGCGCCAGAGATGGTCGGGCAATGGCTGGGGTTCATGCAGCCCGTTTCCGCCAATCGACTCCATCGCGCATGGAAAACATGGTCCGATCAGCAGAAAGTTACCAAAAGCGGTGCGCCACATCCTGACAGGACGCCACGCCGGACAGCGCCGGAAGGCGGATCTTCAGCCAAATAAGAGTGAGAAAATCGCCCCGAAAACACTCACCTTTCGGGTCCCGAATTACCTCACCTTTACCCAGGTTTCTTCCTGTGGGACAGCTAGGCGCGTCCCACTATGCAGGCGAAGAGACTGGTTTCAACGCCAAAAACCGGCTCACTGCCTCAAGTCGCGAGTGGCCCGGGCCCGACGAATGTTCGCATTCGGGGCATTGGAGTTCATAGCGGCGATCGACCTCGGACAGTTCGGGTTCACCTTCCTCACATTTTGGACAACGCAACGGCAGCGCAACGTGACCGTCGGCGACCGTACCGATCGCCGCCATCTCCTCTGAGCTCAAGCGACCGGAGTTCGCAAGCGTCCACAACAAACTCGCGACCGCTGGATCGACATCCTGTTGGGCGCGCAGCGACGTAATTTCCTTCGTCAGCGCGTCGAGCTCATCCGATTGTTCGCGCAGTTGCGAGTCCAGACGATCGCCTCGAGCTTTTGCCGCGGCGATTTGCTGGATGAACTCGAATTCTTTGCGACTGGCGTCGCGTACTCCGGACTGGTAGGTCGCCGCCGTGGTGCGCAACGAGTCGAGCTCGACTAGCATCGGTTTGACGCGCCGTTCCGCCTCAGCCACGGCGTCCTTGATTTGTTGCGCATAGTGCTCGGTGCTTTGACGCAATTCGATATGCAACGCGTCGATCCGGTCACGCAAAGCGGCGTTGGTGGATTGCTCGGCTTCCAGTCGTTTGCGAAGCGTTTCATTTTCTGCGTCGAGACGGCGGACGCTGGATTGCAAACTGTCCTGGTGAACACTGCCGTGGGTGTTGGCCATGGCCAGTTCCGCTTCAAGCGCGCGAACCCGCTCCCACGCCACATCCGCTCTCGCGTCGCTTCGGCGAATCGCCTCTTCGGATGCCTGCCGGCGGATCTCGGCCTCTCTGGTTTCCCGTTCAGCGGCTGATATCTGCGCCTGGATTCCTTCGCGCTCGCCCTCGAAGGTGGAGCGTGCGTGTGCGATTGCTTCCTCGAACAATGCGCCGAGTAATTCGCCGGCCCGGTCTTCGAGCGCTTTGGGGATAGTCCCGGCACCAACCCGCACACGTGATGCGCTGCGGATTCGCTCCCAGAAGGTATCGATGTCCTTGGGAATATCGCTCGCGCTACCGGTTTGGGTCAGATCTCGCACCGCGGCCATTGATGGGCGAATGCCGAGATCAAAAAAAAGGCGCTTGCACGCGTGCAGTGACAATTCTTGGCGGCGTGCGCCGCTTTCACGCATCGACTCCAGTTCTTGCCGGATGGTCCGGCGTTCTTCGTCCAGATTCATTTATACCTCGATGCTGCCGGAATTCGAGGAATCATAACAAATTACGTAGTATTTGCTACAGGTAAGCTGGGTTACGTGACTTTTAGTGTGAACCCGACTGGATTTAGTTGACGCAGTCGACTTTGTGTCGGGCTAGGTTGATTTTTCCGTGAAACAAAACTAAGAATAGTCAATAACTCTTTGGAAAGAAAGGGATTTTCCGCTTCTGGCGGCGTGTCGCGACTGTTTCACGAAGCGGAACGGCAGCGGGGTTGTGGATGTGGGACTGTCCGAAGGACGCACGGGGTGGAAATTCTTGAGAGTAATAAAAGTAAACACCCTTGAACCCTTGTTAAAAACGTTAACGCCACGGCAGATCCTTACCAGGTAAGGGTTTCAGGGCGGTCAGGTGAAGCTTTACGGGAGTCCTGGTGAGGGCTTCCGGGATACTCGGGTGATGGGGTTCAGGGGCCGTGGTGAGGGGCTGCGGGACAGTGAGTGAGCGGGTTCAGGAGCTGCTTACAAAATACCGATCGGCGAAAGGTGAGATTTTGCGGGAACTGATGGGCCGTGCAGCCCAGCTGGACGTAAAAAGTACCTGACGGTCACCAGATCGGTGCGGTGAGCGCTTTCGGGAGAGATTTTATACCGTCTTTTCGGGGCAAATTGGGGTCTCCAAAAGCCTTCGGTGAGGCAACGCGGGAGAAAACGCGTAGTCAAGGTGAGGCTTTTCGGGGAGCCCGTCGAATTTATGCCCGAATTTTGGGCACTGGACCCCCAAGGTGAGGTTTTTCGGGAGTGCTCGCGGGCTTTGTGGCCAGGATATGGGCATCGCGGTGCAAAGGTGAGGTTTTTCGGGAGGTCGCGAAGGGGCGTTTTTGCGCCATCGAAAACCGCACCGTTGGTGGTTGGGGTGAGCGTTTCCGGGAACCGTTTGTATGTGGAAAATCCCCTCAGGTGAGGTTTTTCGGGAGGAAGTTTGCGGTTACTTACGGGAAAAGCGCCACTGAGCTTGATTGGTGAGACTGAATTCGGCGATGCTGGATCATCATTAGTGAGACTTTTCGGGAGATGCTGGCGATGAGGCAATCCGGCGAGCGCTGCTCGCATGCGATCACCAAGGTGAGGCTTTTCGGGACCTCGTTATTTCAAGCGGTACTCGATGTGTTTGCACTAAGTGTATGAAGTTATTATTGATTTTGACGGTTAGACGGATAGGTGAGGCTTTTCGGGAGCCGGGCGCGGCCGTGCTGCGGATGCGCAAGAGGAGACCGATTCCAGTCAAAGGTGAGGCTTTGCGGGAGCGTTTTGGGGCTGTATTCGGATGTGATTTGACCTGGACCACGTATTTTCGTGGCTTCAGCCGAAGCAAAGGTGAGTGTTTTCGGGGGCAGGATTCGGGGTGGGTGCCGGGTGCTCGTGTTGGCTGGGTGCCACTCGTGCAGATCGGTAGAGCGTAATACGGCGTTGGGGTCGTGCGGCGGTCGCTGCGATGCCGCGGAGAACGCCGCCCCGCTCCGGCACAGCCACGGCAGATCGCCCGTGCGTATTGCGTGTCAATACCAGGTATGGCCGGGCTCGCGTCGGTGGTTGCCAAGCGCCTCATCGATAGGGCTGGCTCGGGTGAGAGGTGCGCAGTGCTGTCGAGCTGTCCGAAGGGGTGTCGGAGCGGAGGTGATGTCCAACTGCTTGGGTGGTGATCCGGGCTGGCCTATAAGGTGGCGACCTCCTGCAACCGGTGCGTCTGTGTGCGCTGGCGCGCTTCACCATGAGTCGCAGGCGATTCAGGTTGGCCGGAACGTAACGACATGCGAGCGGTGCGTTTGTGCGCGGTGGCGCGCCTCACCATCGGGCGCTGGCGATTCAGGTTGGCCACAACGTGATGACATGCAAGCGGTGGGTGTGTGCGCACTGGAGCGCTTCACCATGAGTTGCGGCAATCGAGGGGACGCGGCGCGCAGCGGTAGGGGCCGTCGCGACATTGCTGTGCGCGTCGAGGGCGAGTTTCGCGCGCCGGAGGCGTGCGCGACGACGAGCGGATCTCGGGCAAACCCATACCAGTGCCTGGTTCCAGGGTTATTCCCTAGCATCGATGCAAGCGACCTGGCTTGTCCCGCCGTTGCCGAACCCCTCGTCTCTATCGATCACCCAGGAGTGCAAATCAAGTCGTGAATTTGTGAAAATTTTTAGGGTGAGTCGATACGGGAGCGAAAGCATTCCTTTCACGACACCCCCAGGAATGGCCCAATTTTGCCTATCCCACGACGAGCAACGACGCCCGCAACCTGGCATGAATTGCGTGAGGTGAGCATTTTCGGGAGTGAACCGAGGTGAGTCGCGGTTCGTAAACTCACTTCACCGGGAACGGTGAGAGGTCCCCTATAGACGTGCTTCACCACAGTCGGTATGCTCTCGCCAAATCCCTCCTCGACCCGACGCATGGCCACGAAGCGCGCGAAGAAGACTGATGTGGTGAGCCCCAGCTCCGCCGAATTGCGCAAAGCCGTCGAGGCGATCGCCATTCAGCCCAAGAGCGGTAAGATCACCCTCCTCACCCGAAAGCTGTTCAACGTTCTGCTCGCGGTCGCCCAGCAGGCTGACGAATCCGGCGATACGTATCGCGCGCTACTTTCGGATATTGTGGCCAACTCGGCGTTCGATTCGAACGACACCGCGCTCGTCAAGGAACACCTGAGACGGATGGTGTCGGTGCAGGTTGAATGGAGTACCGGCACCTCTAGCCAGAAGCCCGGCCGCAAGTGGGGTATCTCGACCCTGATCGCCGACGCGGAAATTCTTGAAGACCCAACCACGCGGCGCGTGTGGGTCGAATTTTCGTTTGCTCCCAAAATCAAGAAGAAGCTGCTCGACCCGGTTCAGTACGCGCGTCTCAGCCTGCAGTTCCAGAGTCAGTTGCGCAGCAGCGCGGGATTGGCGCTGTACGAAATCTGTGTGCGCTATTTGACCAATCCGAGTCACCTCACGATGCGCGAGTCATGGGAATGGTGGCGGCCGATTCTCTCCGGCACGCCTGACACGGAAGCGGGCGACGAGGCAAAGCGTGAGTACAAGTACTTCAAGCGTGACTATCTGCGCCCGGCTATTGCCGAGGTGAACGCGGTCACCAACATCTTCGTTGAGTTGATCGAGCATCGCGAAGGTCGCCGCGTCGCCGAAATCCAGTTCCGCGTGACGGAGCGCAAGCAGCCGATGCTGGCGCTCGATGAGCACCCGAATGTATTCGACAGCACGCTCGTCGACCGCATGGTCAAGATCGGCATTCCGCTCAAGGAAGCGCAGACCCTTTACGCGGATAGCGAGGAAAACCGGATTCGTGCAGCACTGCAAATGACGGAACAGCGCATGCGGAGCACGTCGTTGCCGCCGGTGCGCAGTGCGCCGGCCCTGTTCAAGGATGCGTTGAAGAAGGGTTATGCGCCGCCGGTCGAATCGCTGTCATCGGGTAGCGGTGGCAAAGCGGCCGTTGCGGCGCCGGCGGACGACCTCAAGGCGCGCTTGCTCGGCGAATACTCGGCCTATCGTCGCAAGGAAGCCCGTGCGCTCTATGAAGAGCAAGGTGAGTCTGAGCGCGAACTGGCGCGCCAGTCGTTTGAAGAAGACGAGTTGCCGGGTCTGGGTACGCACCTGCGCGACGACTGGCGCCGCCGCGGTCTGGAATCGAAGATCACAGAGACTGCGTTCTTCGACTGGCTGGCCCGCAAGACGTGGGGTGATCCGACCGACGGGGACCTGCTCGCTTTCACCTTGAGCCAATCCCGCGCCGCCTGACGAAACGGCTTTATCAGCCGCTTATTCGTACGAATGGGGCGTCATTCCTGACGCCCCATTCACGTATCACTTCTGCTGCAATATCTGCTCGATCTGCCTCAGGATGTCATCGCGTTTTTCCTTCGACAGACCCTTCAGCCGGAGTTCGATTCGGTCATCTCCGTACGACTTCAGATCCCCAACCGACACACCATCCAGCTTGATCTCGAGACGCTGCGCATAACGTTGCCGTCCCGTAGGCTTGGTACTCTCCTGCGCGCTTGCCCGACCCTTCACGATGTCGGCAACTTGGCGCGTGCTCAGATCGTCCGCCAGGATCTTGTTGATCAGCCGTAATGTGGAGTCCGATCCGCGGGCCGCGTGGTATCGGCCAACCTGGTAGGCCATGTTCGAGCCGAAGCGATCCGTTCTCGCAACCATCTCCTGCATGACCACCTCAGGCAACTTGGCAATCGACAAGGCAACTGCGACCGTCGATTCGTCCAACCCGAGATGCTCGGCCAGTTCCTTCTGGCTTTGGAAATACTTCTCGTCCAGAAAGCGCTTCCATACGACTGCGTTATCGAACACCGTCTGCGAGTCGCGCTGCACATTAAGGTCGTAGCCAAGCTTGTAGCTCTGGAGGCCGATCGGCAGGTCAATGACGATCGCCTTCACCGACTCCTTGTTCGCTTCCTTCAACGCGCGCACGCGGCGCCCGCCGTCGCTCACGAAGTACGTGCCGGGATTGTCGTAGTCAGGGATCACGTGGATCGCCTGCTGCTGTCCCTGCTTCGCCAGATTGACCGCTAGCTCTGCGATCGATGACTTCAGATAGAAATGACGCGGATTGAATGGGCTGGGCTTGATTGCCTTCAGCGCAAGTTCAATCACCTGTCCGGGACGGTAGCCATGTTCGACGCGCCATGCGTGGTAGGCGGCAGACTCGTGCAGGGTTTCCGATGTGTCGGCTTCGGCAACGACAGAAGCAGAAACTGGCTGACTGGAGCGGGCTGCGATGTCGCTCGCGTTCGGTGCATTCTGTACCAGGCCGTCGATGGCGTTAAGGCGGTCGAGGGCCGTTCGCTTTTCGCTGCTTGTCGTGTCCGGACGTGCTTGAAAGCCTTTGGCAAATTGGGAGGGTTTCATTCAGTGTCCTTTATGCGCATAAATTCAGGGGAGCAGGGCGGCGATTTCATCAGCGAACGCCCGTACTTCGGCAGCGGCCAGTTTGGCGCCGCGGTCATTCATTTGCAGCACGGTCTGCCCTAGGGCCATGGCCTGCTTATAGGCTTCGCGGGTGGGGATCTGGGTTTTGAGCAACGGAAAACCCAGTTCTTCCAGCGCGCGCTTGAGTTCGCGGGTCAGCATCCGCTTCTCTTCCGTCTTGTTGAGCAGGAAGACCGCGCGCAGGTCTTCATTCATCGCCTGGGCTTGCTGGATTAGTTTGACCAGCCCCACGCTCGACCAGTAATCGGCCGGTGACGAGGAGGTCGGGATGATGGCGACGGTCGCGGCGAGCAGGACCACGCCAGAGACTTTCTCGGTAATGGACGGCGGGCAGTCCACGACGATGATGTCATAGTCCCCCACGAACTTCTTGATTTCGCGGTGGATCTGGCCACCGAATTCGGAGAGGTTAACCACCGGAAACGGGATCCCAGTTTCGCTATCCGACGATGCGCTGGTCCAGTGAACCAGCGTGTTTTGGCCGTCTGCGTCAACCACAAGGACGCGCTTACCTTTCTCATGAAATGCAGCGCCGAGGTGCATCGCGATGGTGCTCTTCCCGACCCCGCCCTTCTGTTGAGTTACCGCGATGATTTCTGCTGCCAAACTTCACCTCCTCTTTTAGACGCTGATGGATTTTACCTTGCTGAATTTGTATTTCAATCTCTTTTGTTGAAAACGTGCGATGTATTAGCCATTCGACAGAGGTTTATGCGCATAAACAGATCTCGTTGGCCGAGCTGTGGTCTCCGGGGGCGCCTATGAATAATTGAATGCGCTACGGCTACGGCTACGGCTACGGCTACGGCTACGGCTACGAGTTGCGTTGCGAGTTGCGAGTTGCGAGTGCGAGCCAGTTCGTGAGCCGAAGCTTGGAGTCTCGCTGACGGGTATACGTTTGTACCTAAATGGGCCCTCCCGATTGGGTGGAAGGACCCCCGTCGGCGTTCGTGAGCCAGCCCCACGAACTGCGCGCTCAGACCGCGAGCGCGGCCCCTATGAGTGAACGCGGCGGATCCCATGCTAGCGGGAGCGATCGTAGAGTATCGTTTGGGGGAGAAGCGGGGCCTAGACTTTATGCGCATAAACGAACCCTAGGAGGATCGAGCACCGTCGTTTAACAGGCAGCATAGTCCGCGCCCCGATGCAGGCCAGAGCGAACTCAGCAGATGCAAGGCTGACCACTGAAGCACGTTGTCGGTCACGGCCGGCATTGGTGGACTCCCCGTCCACCTAATCGAGAAAGCGCGCATCATTCCGCAGAAAAAGATAAAAAGTGAAACCCGGTTCCCGGGCGCGTGCCCGTTCCCGGTAGCTAAACGCCCCAACCCTTCACGACGTCGGTTGATCTGCCTCGGCTTCCGCCTTCCGGGAATTCCACCCGTTCACTCAACGGGCCACGCTCGCCTGCTCGTCAGAACGTCGCCGACGCCCAAGCCATAACGAAAACAGCACCTCCTGCCGTTCGCCTCAGCGCCTTCGTGCAACCTGAGTTGGACGCTAAAATCGTCTCTCCCTATGCCCACCTGTTCAACGCAGAACGCCGTCATGATCACGATCTATCACAACCCACGCTGTTCCAAATCGCGCAGTGCATGCGAATTAATCGCCGACACCTACAACGTCGCGAACGAACCCGTCGAAATCGTCGAATACCTGAAGCAACCTCTATCGGTTGTGCAGCTGAAGGCGTTAAACGCCACGTTGGATTGCCCAGTCCGTGAGATGGTGCGTGACACAGAGGCTGTGTACAAGGAACTGGGTTTGGACGATGTAAACCTCTCTGACGATCAGTTATACGAAGCGATCGAGAAACACCCCATCTTGATGCAACGCCCG
>Ga0116109_1000186_pt1 | contig 13776 bp, 8 predicted proteins | sample June2015DPH_8_10_2_FD_89718 | JGI IMG/M metagenome (GOLD analysis project Ga0116109, IMG submission 89718) | Peatland microbial communities from SPRUCE experiment site at the Marcell Experimental Forest, Minnesota, USA - June2015DPH_8_10 | ecosystem: Environmental > Terrestrial > Soil > Wetlands... | reverse complement strand
ATTTCGTGGGTGATCTCGCGCATCTTCGTGCCGGCTTCCTGCACATGTCCCGCGCCTGCCCGAACCCGCTCCACGGAATCGTGGATCAGCTCCTTGATCTCCTTGGCTGCCGCCGAGGAACGCTGCGCCAGCGACCGCACTTCCGACGCCACTACCGCAAAACCTCGTCCCTGTTCACCCGCCCGCGCCGCTTCGACAGCCGCATTCAACGCAAGAATATTGGTCTGGAAGGCGATGCCCTCGATGATGCCGACAATATTGGCAATCCTGTCCGAGCTGGCGTTGATGCCCTCCATGGTTTCGACCACGCGTGACACCACGGTGCCACCCTGTTCCGCCACCTGGGCAGCCTGTGCTGCGAGCTGGTTGGCCTGACTGGCATTGTCGGCATTCTGGGTGACGGTGGAGGTCAACTGCTCCATGCTGGCTGCGGTTTCCTCGAGCGAAGCGGCCTGCTCTTCAGTGCGCTGCGACAGGTCCTGGTTGCCCGCCGCAATCTGATGCGTGGCGGTGGCAATCGAGTCGGCCGAAACCTTGATCGTGCTGATCGTCCGTGTGAGTTGCTCCTGCATGCGCTTCATCGAAAACAGCAGGCTCGAGCGGTCGTCCGGCGCGGTCTTTACCACGGCAGTCAGATCGTTACTGGCAATCTGGTTGGCAATCTCAGCCGCGTAGGACGGCTCGCCGCCCAATGAGCGGAGGATGCCGCGGTTGAGCAGTAACACCATGGCCGAGAGCGCACCGGCCAGCACCGCCAGGACCCCGAGGCTCTGGAACAGCGCAGAGCGGAATGCCGCATTGATGTCGTCGACGTAAATCCCCGTCTGGAGAATCCAGTCCCACGGCTGATAGGTCACGCTATAGGAGATTTTTGGCGTGGATTCTGTGGCACCGGGCTTCGGAAACGCATATGAGATAAAACCCTGACCATCGCGCTTGACGAGATCCACCGTGTCTTTGTAGAGCCGAACACCGTTCGAATCCTGGTAGTCGCTGACGTCTTTGCCATTCAGCTCCGGGCGCGTGGGATGCATCAGGATCGTTGGCTGGGAATTGAAGATCGTGAAATAGCCGTATTCGCCGTACCGCATGTTGCGGATGCTGTCCATGGCCCGCTTCTGGGCTTCGGCCAAGGGCATCGAGCCGGCGGCCGCCTGATCACCAAAGGTCTTGACGACAGTCAGCGCGATCTCCGACGCGTGTTTCAGGTCTTCCTTGCGCTCGTCCAGCCGCACCTCTCTCCCATGATAGGCGCTATAGATGGAGATTCCAGCGAGACACAGCAGGCTCAGGACCAGAGGCAGCCAGAGCTTCTGGACAAAGGATAGCTTCATATACTCGCGTGGCTCTCGTATTTAGGGTAGCGAATCGGAGAAAGCGCCAAGCCCACCTGACCAGGTGTGCACCGGCAGAATACTTGCATATAACGGCATAAAATCCGCTGGCAGTAGGGCTCAATGCGAAACTCTGTTTTGCTGACAGTAAAAACGAGTGGCTACGCGTTGCTTAACTGCTCAGGAAGGCGGTTGACGTCTGCTTATCAGTGCGTCGCCCTGGTGCTTCCACCTTGAGCGATCGTCGGGCGTTCCGTTTTCGGCGAACTCGAGCAACGCGCCCAGTAGTTCGCCCAGATCCTTCCCTTCCAGGACCGTCCAATCGATCAACGCACCCTTCAATATCGCTCGGTGATTCCGCGTCTTGCGTTCGGTCAGTTTTTCCTGGTCGATGATGCGCGAGGCGCTGTTGCGCGCTTTCTCCGCCCGCTCTGCGGCTTTCTCAGCCTTGACGAGGGCCGCGAGTTTGCGTTCGTCGTGAGTTGTCCGTGGCCATTTGTCGGCCAGCATCAGCAACAGGCGCTGATGGTCGTTGAGTGTCTTGAGACTGCGCAGAAGCACCAGTCGTTCGTTGATCCACTGATCGGTCATATCGTGCTCATGGCGGTATAAAAGCTATCTCATCCTTGCGCGATTAATTCACTCCCGGGGGCGATCTTTCCCGGTGAATTCGCCTGCGCATCGGTGACCTTCTCTCGGTAGTAGAAGGGTACTCATACTGGCTCGGTGGTGAACGAACAGTTGACACCATCGAGCGAGATAACAGTTGCAAACTGCTCGGTCATCGTTGCCCAGAATCTGCTTAGCCTTGATGCGGTCAACAATACCGGCGTGAAAGAACTGTGCACTGCCTCTTCTAGCCGTTCTGTATTCGATTCATCGTTCAGGCATGGGCTATCCTCGGAGAGCCGGTAGCTGTCCCCGGGCATCCGGTTTTGCCCCGGCCACCGGTCCGGAGCCTTTTTTATCCGCGTCACGCAACTGGGTAGGGAACGCCGTCAACAGTGCTCAGCGTAGTCGCGATTTTCCGCGGCAAACGGCCACAGACATCACGCTTTCCGCTAAAGTTTTTCCGAATTGCGCCGCTATATAGGCAGCAGCTAAATTAAAATTGCTGGCACATTAAATCTACATTTCGTCTTTCTTTCAACAAAACATAGCATTACTAACTAGAAAGTTTGATTGCGCAAGGGAATGAGAAGAGCATGTACGCAGCACCGTTTCCATGGGCCCGCAATCTCCGGTTAGCCCTGCCTGCGTTGGTGGCGACGACGCTCGCGTATGTGGCCAGTTATGAACTCAGAACCATTGACGGCGAAATCTCGCCGATCTGGCTGGCCAATGCGGCGTTGCTCGCGCCGCTGATCGTTGCAAGACGCAGGCAGCGCTACGCGGTGTTGGCCGGCGGAGCGCTTGGCAATCTCGTCGCCAGACTATTGGTTGGCCATGGTCTAAGCGTTTCGCTTGCCGATTCATTCGCCAATCTCCTGGAGGTGGTGATCGCGTTGAAATATGCTCCATGTATTTTGACGGTCACTGATCTGATCCGACTAAAACCGCTGGTAAAGTTCCTCCTGGGTGGCCCACTGTTTGCACCTATGGTGTCCGGGCTGTTTATTGCGCTCTTGCAAGCCGGCCAACCGGGCGGCTCAGAAATACTGGCCCTGGTGAACTGGTTTGCCTCGCACGCGTTAGGTCTCGCGATCTTTACGCCGGCTGCCGTGGCCTTCTGGACGGGAGAAGTTTCCCATCTGCTGCACGCAGGGCGTCGCAGGAAGAATGGCTTGCTGTTGCTGCTGGTTTGCGTCGTCACGATAGGCGTTTTTGGGCAAAACCGGTTCCACATGCTGTACTGGGCGCTTCCGCCCATTGCGCTGCTGGCATTTCAGGCGGACGTCTCCGCGGTTCTGGTTGGCCCATTGATGTATCTCGCGATTGCCGTGTGGTTCACCATGCATGGCTCGGGTCCATTCTGGATTGAGCGCTACGGCAGCATGCAGGCCCGCATCCTCGCCCTGCAACTCTACCTCGTGGCCGCGCTGGCCATCGCGCTGCCTATCAGCGTCGCCCAGGCGCAGCGGGATCGCCTGATTGCGCGGCTTCGCGACGGCGAGCGACGATACCAGGTACTAGCGGAGAACGCGACCGATATCGTGATGAGCATGGGGCCCGACGGTAGGATCATCTACGTTTCGCCACGCGTTATTCCAGTGCTGGGTTATGCACCCGAGGATCTCATCGGCGTGTACTACTCCGAACTCGTGCTGCCAGACGATCGCGATGCAATGGTCACCGCCATCGGGAGTCTGACAGTGGCAGAGGCCGAGGTTTCGCGGGACAGCCGCCTCAGGCGTCCGGACGGTCAGGATCGCTGGATAAAAACGTATCTCCGGCTTGTCGTCGACCCGTTCTCCGGCAAGCCGGAGATGCTGACGGCCACGGTTCGAGACATTACGGAGCGCAAGACCGCCGAGCAACGCGTCGCGGACGAGCGAAGGGAATTGCATGGACTGGCCTTCCGGGATGGCCTGACGGGGTTGTTCAACCGGCGGCATTTTGACCGCGAGCTGGAACGGGTATGGCGTCAGCGCGCGCAAGCAGACAGCCAGAGCCCTGTTGCTGCGATCATGATCGATATCGATGCCTTCAAGAACTATAACGACCACTACGGACATCAGAGCGGCGACGAGTGCTTACGTCGAGTCGCACAAGCCATTGCTTCTGCGGCAAGGCGCCCGACGGACGTCGCGGCCCGGTATGGTGGCGAAGAGTTTGCGCTGATCCTGGCGGATACCGATCAGCACGGGGCGCTAATCGTCGCTGAGCGTATTCGGACAAGCATTGAAAGCCTGCGGATTTCACATCCGGCTTGCCCGAGCGGCATCGTGACCATTAGCGTAGGCGTGGCTGCGCAACGACCGGGCCACGACGGTGACGGGCGCGCCCTCGTGGCGGCCGCAGACAGGGCGCTCTACGGCGCCAAGCAGCGCGGACGAAACCGAACCTGCATGGTTGATACGGACGTCGTAAGCCACGTCGCCGGATGATCACAATACCAGCATGATTACAAGATTCGCTACCACCGTATTGCACCGTGCCGTCGACACCGCCGCCCCGCCGTGGAGAATGCGGCTCTCGGCAGTCGGCATCCTGGGCACGGTTCTGGTTGTGTCCCTGGGAGCTGGCTATCATGTCGCCGCCGAACACACGCTGCAACGTGAAGCGGCCCTCGCAGAAGACATCGGTCTCCCGTTGGGGGGAATGGTCGCTGCAGTCGAACTCTTCAGGCAGCAACTTGCCCAGTTTGCAGGGCAATCATGTGTCAGCATCACTGACGGTCTCACAGAGGACGGAGAGCTTGCGCCTTACGTACGCAGCGCGTTCTTTGTGAAAGACAATCGGATCTACTGCTCGACTGCATTGGGAGCCGTCGACATGCCGTTGTCGGCGTACGTTCCCCCGTCGCGCGCCAGGAGCCAGATAGCGATGCGCCCAGGCACGCCGCTACACCCGCACCAGCCAGCGATGATCGTCTACGATCGTTCGTCCGGGAACACCGGGATCGGCTTCGTTGTCCCAGGCGTTTATGTTAAAGACCTGCTTGTGGGCGGGACCGTGGCCGGCGCACAGTCGGCGGCCGCCATCGGTTCGGACGGCAGCGCGCTTACCAGCGACGGTCATTGCGTCCACCTGGCCTCGTCTCGCATGGGCTGGGCCAGCTACTCGGCGCCTGATGCGCTGTTTTCGGTATCGGTACGAGGCAATCAGGCATGGCGGGTGCGTGATCTGGTTGCGGTAGAAGGCGCGGCTTCTTTGCTCGGCCTGTTTCTGGGTTCGGCGATCGTGGGTGGCTATCTCACCGTCTTTACGCCGCCGCGGCGCCTGATCCGGCGGGTCCGGCGAGGCTTGAAGCGTGACGAGTTCTTTGTCGTCTATCAGCCCATCGTCGACGTGGCGACTGGGCAATGGGTGGGTGCCGAGGCGCTGGTGCGCTGGCAGCATCCGCAGTGGGGTCTGGTGACGCCCGGGCAGTTTATCGGTCACGTGGAAAATAGTCCGGTGATTGCGGACCTCACGCAATTCGTCCTCAAGCAGGCGCTCACGGAACTGGGTGCGATGGATCTCCCGAAGGCGTTCAGCATCACCGTCAACCTGGCGGCTTTCCACGCAGGTCTGCGAGGCTTTCCCGGCGACCTGAGCGAAATCCTCTCAGCCAGGGCGTCAAATTCGCCGTGGATGACTTCGGCACCGAAAACAGCAACCTGGCGCTGCTGCAGCGGTTTCATTTCGACTACATCAAGATCGACCGTCAATTCGTCCACGGGGTCGTCGGCGATGACCGCGCGCTGGTGGAAGGCATCGCGTTTCTCGCGGGACAAGTCGGGGCGCTGGTTGTCGCCGAGGGCGTCGAGGAGTCAGCACAGCAACGTATCCTGGAGACCATCGGCGTGCCGCTGGCGCAGGGCTTCCTGTTTGCGAAGCCTGGTCTGGCCGTGGAATTCGCCCGGGGTTTTGCGGCGTCAGCCACGGTTTGACGCAACGCCTCGTGCCTTCTGGCATACGATCTGATGCGCCGAGGTGTTGCCACTAGAAAGCGCGTGTGCGTAACTTGCAAGATAGACTCTCCAGATCCGGTATTTAGTCTCACCAACCGTCTGGCGAATGTGGTCAGCATGTTGCTCATAGCGCTCTGCCCAGTGTCTCAGTGTCGTAGCGTAGTGTTGTCCGAGATTTTGCACGTCGATAGTCTTCAGGCCGTTCTCCTGCAATGCTCGAGTCGCCAGCGAGATGTGAGCATGTTCATTGCCGGAGTCGGCGTTTGTGATGCGATGGTCTATCAGCATGCCGTCGTTTGCAAGGAGGCTGCGGACCTTTGAAAAGTACGATGGGAGGTTGTCTCGTTCTATCCGCTCAAACATTCCAACACTGGTGACCCGCTCAAACGTCCCACGGACATCGCGATAGTCTTCAAGCCTGATCTCAACCCTGTCGCTCAAGCCAGCCGCTCTTACCCTTTCGGTTGCGAGCTGGTACTGATTCTCCGAGAGCGTTACACCCACGCATCGCGCCCCGTAAGTTGCAGCAGCACGCATGACTAACGCTCCCCAGCCACATCCAATGTCAAGGAGACGGTGCCCGGGTTGAACTCCTATTTCGCGGAGAACATGATCGATCTTCTTCAGTTGAGCTTCATCAAGCGTTTCATCACCGCTTTCAAAGTAGCCGCATGAAAAAACCATCCTTTCATCGAGCCAGAGTTTGTAGAAGTCGTTGGAGACATCATGGTGATAGCGGGTTGTCGTTTTATCCGATTGCCGGCTGTGGTTTGTTCGACTCGAGGGTCTGGAATACACCGACCGTCCTGTCTGCGACGTGGACATGCGAGAGATCGCATCGATGACCTCCTGGAGCTTTCCGTCCACGTCGATGCGCTCGGTCACGTACGCTTCACTGAGCGAGTCCACGCTCGAGGTGAAAAGTAACGGGAGAGCCGACGGGTCGCGAACGTGTATGCGTACGACCGGGCTTTCGAAAATACCCAGGTCAAACTTTTTTCCGCTCCAAAGGCTTAATTGGATTGGAAGATTGTGGCTTCGGCGGATACCGTCTACCCAAGTTTCTATTCCTGAGTTTACTAACCAATTTAGCAATTTCCCCTCCTTCGGTTCCATGTCGTTGATATTCCACTTCCCCCAGCCCGGGTGTTTGCCGGTTCGCTGGTGCGGTCATTCGTGGACTGGCCCAAACACATAAGGAAATATAAGGTCACTCGTTTTCGATCGAGAGCACACATGTGAACACGCGCGAAGGACACAGAAGCGAGTCTCGGCATACGAGAGAATTCGCCGGGCCGATGAGTCGCCGACTGTGCTCTTCTCATTGTTGGCCGTTTGTGTTCGTTCATCACGCCTCGCCCGCTATACCCTAGGTGGGACCCCGGCGCCGCTGCGTCGGGGTCGTCCCCACTTCACGTCCGAAAGGAATCCGAAATCACCGGACCTATGGAACCTAACCTGCCTATTTGCGTGATGCCGTGCGCGCTAGCGACGGACATCCCTAAACCCCTTCGCTCTTGCCACACAGGTGCGCACATTGACGTGACGGTGCGCGTCCAGCTCGAAAGCATAGATATCGAATCTGCGATGTCGGCTATGGCACTGCTTCGAGGCGACGGCACCCTCGCGACTTTTCTCGGGGATGTTCGCGATTACGATGCTCATGCCGACGTCATCGCATTTGAGATTGAACACTATGCAGACGTGACTGAACGCATGCTTCATCATGCCGTCGCGGTAGCGTCGGCGCGCTGGGACGTCGAAGCAGTATTGCTCATTCATCGAGTAGGCGTCGTCTGGCCCGGCGAGCCGGTGGTTCTTGTGGCGGTGGCAGCAAAACACCGCGCATCCGCATTTTCTGCCTGTGAGTTTCTGACCGACTATCTGAAGAGCCGCGCCCCGCTGTGGAAACGGGAAGTGACGGGAGACGAGCTCGCAACATGGCTTGGTGCACAGGAAGCCGACCGCGAAGCTGCGTTGGACTGAGCCTGGAACGGGACGGGTGGTCGACTTAACCACCTCCAGTCATGCGAAAACACCGCTATGAGGGATGGGTCGACTGAAGCACCGGGCCATCCCGTACAAAGCGCATGTCAAACCCGTTACTGGCAGCTTTGACGCGTTAAGACGCGCCCTTGAGGAGCGCGTCTGCAGTGCGTTGTTTAGTGATGAACCGGCACTACCTTGCCGCGGAACAGATGGTACTGGTAAAGGTTGTAGCCAATCATGATCGGAAAGACGATGCCAATACCGAACAGCATGAAGGTGAGTGTCGAGCTATCAGACGCTGCCGACGCCACCGTCAACTGACCTGGAACAATATACGGGAAGAGACTAATCGCCAGACCCGCAAAAGACGCAATAAACAGGATGGCGGAGCCGGCAAAGGGACCGTGTTCGCTGCCCATATGAACCGAGTACAGGATGTAGCAGACCGCCAAAGCCGCGAGTACAGCGAATCCAATCAGAATGCTTAACACGCCGTGCTGGTCCCAGCGGCTGACGCCGACCGGGCTGATGACCAGCGTTCCAGCAGATACGATGATCGCGGCGGTCACGGTGGTGAAGACGGCCGTGATGGAATAGCGCCGTGCTGTTTGTTCCAGGCTGCCGGTGGTCTTCTTCACCAGCCAGGTGGCGCCAAGCAAAGCGTATCCGGACACCACGCCGATTGCGGTGACCACGACGAAGCCCAGGTGGAGAAAACCGGGAACCAGACCTGTGAGAATTTTTCCCAGGATCACGCCTTGGCAAATTGCCGTGAGCAGGCTACCCACACCAAAAATGCGGTCCCAGACTGGCTTGCTGTCCGTCGCGGCGTGCCGGAATTCGATTGCTGCGCCGCGCATGATCATGCTCGCGATCAGCACCATGATGGGGACGTACAGATCGGACAGGATCATTGCGTACGCGGAAGGGAACGCGCCGAATAACGCGCCTCCGAGTGCTACAAGCCATGTTTCGTTGGCGTCCCAGACATGGCCGATCGATTGAATCATAAGATTCCGTTCGGACTCCTTCGGGCGAAACAAGGTGAGGATACTGACGCCAAGGTCAAAGCCGTCGGTGATGACGTAAAGCACGAGCATCAAGCCGATCAGGCCGAACCAGGCGTGGCTTAATAAACTCTCGGTGGAAGCTGGATTCATTGCAGTACCTATCTGGGTGAATTTAAGCGGGTGTGACCTAGGTCCTAGTATTCGATCGAGGCATGCGATGCATTCCGCGCAGTCGGCTCAGCCGGTGGCAGAAGCGTGAGGTCAGGGCCTTTCCTCAACCAGCGGCGGGCAAAGACGAAGAACGACGTGATCAGAATCGTGTAGAACGTGGCAAACATGATCATGCTTCCGGTGATTGCTGTTGCCGATATGTTGGATGCAGCCTGATCCGTGCGAAGGAGACCGTAGACGACCCACGGTTGACGACCGACTTCGCGGACGATCCAGCCGCATTCAACAGCGATATACGGCAGCGGAATGGCGAGAACCCATGCCAGCAACAATTTGCGTTGGGATAGCAGCGCGTCGAGGCGACCACGTGCCTTGCGCATGGCGAAGACTGTCCAGAACGCCAGAACCATGAAGAGGAAGCCGATTCCTGCCATGACGCGGAACGCGTAATAAAGCAAGGGCAGCATGGGGGGCTGGTCGACAACGGGGATGTCAGCGAGGCCCTTGACCTGGCCGTGCAGCGAGTGCGTGCCCAGGACACTGAGGAGTCCAGGGATTTCGAGAGACCAGTCATTGGTTTGCCTGGCTTTGTCGGGCCATGCGAGCAAGGACCAGGATGCACCGGTACCCGGCGCATTAGTCTGCCAGTGGCCTTCGATAGCTGCGCCTTTGGCCGGCTGCGTTGCAAAGACATCGACCCCACTGGAATCGCCCAACCAGATCTGGACCGGGGCGATGAATGCAAGTAGCACCAGTGCGACTTTGAACGAACGGACGAAGAATTCCGGGTTGCGGCGCCTCAAGAGGTTGTAGGCGGAAATACCGGCGATAACGACCAGCCCGGTTTCGAGCGCAGCGAACCACATATGCGAAACACCCCACGCCATATCGGGGCTGAAGATAGCCTTGGCGTAGTCGGTGACCACCAGTTTGCCGTTGACCACTTCCACACCAGCGGGCGTCTGCATCCAGGAGTTTGCCACCATGATCCAGAACGCTGAGAGCGTCGAACCCAGCGCGACCATGCTGGTGGCAAAGAGGTGCACTCCCTTTGGCACACGTTCCCACCCGAGCATCATGATGCCGACGAAGCCCGCTTCGAGCATGAACGCCATTGCGCCTTCGAAGCCGAGAATGTTGCCGAAGAATTCACCGGTGTAATTGGAGAAAGCTCCCCAGTTGGTACCGAACTGGAATTCCATCGGGATGCCGCTCACCACGCCCACGGCAAAATTGAGAACAAGAAGCTTGCTCCAGAAACGTGCGTGGCGATACCAGACCACTTCGTTGGTTCGAACCCAGAGGGTTTCGACCACCAGCAGGAATGCGGAGAGACTGATGGTTAGAATCGGCCATAGGATGTGGAATATGGCCGTCATTGCGAACTGGCCCCGCGCAAGATGTAAGGCTTCTACAGGCATATCGGTCACCAAAAAAGCGAATTGAAAGGCGAGCGCGCCAGGCGGCGCGCAGTTAGTCTGAAGGGCGTGGCGTTATGCGGCCGCCGCGGATGGCGCGGAACGATGCAGCAAAACGGGAATCGACTTGGAGGTCGGCGTATTGCACACGTCTCCGACACTCGACAACGGAACCAGCGGATTTGTCTCCGGGTAGTAGGCTCCAATGCAGCCACGGGGAATGTCGTACTCGACGAGCAGGAACGAGTCGGCACGTCGGTCAATGCCGTCATCCCAGACTGTCGTCATGTCGACCCACTCGCCAGCCTTGAAGCCGAGCATTTCCAGATCCGCGGGATTGACGAACACAACCCGGCGTTGTCCGAACACGCCGCGATAGCGATCGTCGAGGGCGTAGATCGTGGTGTTGTACTGGTCATGCGAGCGGGTGGTCATCAACGTCATGACGCGTTCGCCGTGAAGCGCTTTGGCGCGCCGGATCGGTGTGTCCGTTTCGATCTTGTGGACCATGAAATTCGCTTTCCCTGTCGCGGTCTTCCAGTCACGCTCGCGGGAGGCAACACGCAGATGGAAACCGCCGGGAACCTGGATTCGCTCGTTGTAGTTTTCGAAACCGTCGAGAACCTTTTCCATGTCGTCGCGAATCAGTGCATAGTTCCGGGCACGTCCCAACCAATCGACCTTGGCGTCGCCCAGCGTCGCGTGCGCAATATTGGCGACGATGGCTGTCTCGGACATCAGATTCTTCGAGGCAGGGATGCTCATGCCGTACGAGATATGGACCATGCTCATGGAGTCTTCCACGGTGACGCCTTGCGACACGCCGCCCTGGATATCGATTTCCGTTCGGCCCATCGTCGGCAGAATCAGGGCGTCCTGACCGTGAACGAGATGGCTGCGGTTGAGCTTGGTCGTGATATGCATGGTCAGGTTGCATGACCGAAGCGCATCAAAGGTTCGGGGAGTGTCCGGGGTTGCCATGGCGAAGTTGCCACCCAGGCCGAGGAATACTTTTACGTGGCCTTCGAGCATATGTTCGATGGTTTCCACGACGTCGAGGCCATGCTCGCGTGGTGGCTCGAAGTTGAATACCTCACCCAGGCGGCTCAGGAATTCCTGCGACGGCTTTTCCTCGATGCCAACCGTGCGATTGCCCTGCACGTTCGAGTGCCCACGTACCGGACACAGGCCTGCGCCCTCACGTCCAATATTGCCGCGCATCAACATCAGATTCGACAGCATGTGCACCGTTGGCACGGAGTGCTTGTGCTGGGTAATGCCCATGCCCCACGTCGCGATGACGCGTTTGCCGTTGACATAAATACGCGCGAGCCCTTCAATATCCTCGCGGGGCACACCCGATTCTTCTTCGAGAGCCGGCCAGCTTTCGGCGCGCAGATCGGCTGCGAAGGCTTCGAAGCCGAGGGTGTGTTCCTTGATGAACTCAAGGTCGAGAATTCGCTCAGTACCGCGCTCGATCGCTTCGTCGTCCAGCTCGATGACCCGCTTTGCGACGCCCTTGACCAACGCGAAATCACCGCCCAGCTTGGGCTGTATGAAGATTGAAGCAATCTTGGTGCTGGACATCGTCAGCATCTCGAGCGGATGCTGTGGACTCGAGAAACGCTCCAGGCCGCGCTCGCGCAGCGGATTGATCGAGACGATGGTCGCGCCGCGCTTGGCACATTCGCGAAGTTCCCCGAGCATCCGCGGATGGTTGGTCGCGGGATTCTGACCGAAGATCAGCAGGGTATCGGCGTGCTCGAAATCTTCCAGCGTGACGGTGCCTTTGCCGATGCCTACTGTGGTCGGAAGGCCGCGACTGGTCGCTTCGTGACACATGTTGGAGCAATCGGGGAAGTTGTTCGTACCATACATACGGACAAACAACTGATACAGGAACGCGGCTTCGTTGCTGGCGCGGCCCGAAGTATAGAAGGCCGCGTAATCGGGATTGTCCAACTTGTTGAGATGCGTCGCGATGAGCTCGAAGGCATCGTCCCACGCGATTGGCTTATATTTGTCGGTAAGCGAATCGTAGACCATCGGATCCGTCAGGCGACCGTGCTGCTCGAGTTCGTAGTCGCTCTGCTTCATCAACTCTTCGACGGTGTGCTCAGCGAAGAACGCTGGCGTGACCCGCTTGGTGGTCGCTTCCGCGGCGACTGCCTTGACGCCGTTTTCACAAAACTCGAAGGTCGAGGCATGTTGACGGTCCGGCCACGCGCAGCCTGGACAATCGAAGCCGTTCGGCTGGTTCTGCTTGAAGAGGGCGCGATAGTTGCCGCCAGAGACTTTCTCTTTGATCAGATTAATTGCAACGTACTTCAACGCACCCCAACCGGCGGCGGGATGGTGGTAGGGCTCAATCCGCCCCTTCTCTTTCGGCTTTTCCATGAGCTCGGCTCCATTGACTTTGCGCTTTGCGGCATCCGTCTATAGGGCTTAACCGCATTGCGCATTCGATGACCGAAGAATAAGAGCGTTGAAGCGGGCACAAAGCGCACACATCTGCTGTACTCCAGGAAGCACAGTTCCAGACAGGACCGTCGGGAAACGAAATCTGTGCTCCAAAGGAGTACACTTCCGTCATGTTCTAACGGCTGCAAACGGTTCTGGGAGCCGACGGCGCAGCGTTTGCTAACGGGACAACATGTGAAGCTTTACGAAAAACTGGCCAGCGATATCGAAGTGACGATCCGCAAGGGAGTGTTTCGTCCTGGCGATCGTATCCCTTCAGTCAGACAATCGAGTCAGCATCACCAACTGAGCATCACCACGGTCATCCGCGCGTATTTGCTGCTCGAGAGCAAAGGCGTTATCGAAAGCCGTCCGCAGTCTGGGTACTTTGTACGTCCGCTTGATGCCAATTCGGACGGCAAGGCTCAAGAGTTGCGCACATCGAGGCCGATCGCTGTGTCGTCCAAAGTGGATGTCAGCCGGCTGGTGCTATCGACGCTGCGCTCGATTGGGACCGATGAGGCAGTTCCGCTTGGCTCGCCGTATCCAGACCCAACTCTGTTTCCGTCCGATAAGATCAATCGCTACGCCTATGCAATCGGCAGGAAGAAGGGAATATGGGGCATCACGGACGCGTTGCCGCCAGGCAATCCCAATCTGATTCGTCAGATCGCAAGGCGCTACCTTGAGAATGGCGCGTCGGTCGATCCAAATGAAATGATCATTACGGTCGGCGCCACTGAGGCGATTAACCTGTGTCTGCAGGCAGTCGGCAAGCCGGGTGACACCGTTGTCGTTGAGTCGCCAACCTTTTACGCCATGCTCCACGCGATAGAGT
>Ga0116109_1000185_pt1 | contig 13987 bp, 15 predicted proteins | sample June2015DPH_8_10_2_FD_89718 | JGI IMG/M metagenome (GOLD analysis project Ga0116109, IMG submission 89718) | Peatland microbial communities from SPRUCE experiment site at the Marcell Experimental Forest, Minnesota, USA - June2015DPH_8_10 | ecosystem: Environmental > Terrestrial > Soil > Wetlands... | reverse complement strand
GGGCCTAAACCCGCGAGTTGGGTATGCTCGTTGCGGTACTCAGTATTTCGAATTGTTCGCCGAGTTTTCCCCAGCGGCGGCGAGCGACCCGCTTGCAGTACATCCGTAATAAGAATGGCCTGTCTCGGCGCGAACTGGCCAAGCGGGCGGCGATTTTATTTCACTCACTTTTATCGAGACTGACATGAGCAAAACGACACCTGAGCAGAACAAGGCCCTCGTCCTCGAGGCGTTCGATACGCTCTTCAACAAGCGCGACTATGCGGCAGCGGAACGCTTCTGGTCGGACCGCTATATTCAGCATAGCGCGCACATCGCGCCGGGACGCGAGGGTCTGTTTGCGTTGATCCGCTCGGCGCCCGACACGCTGCGCTACGAAAACCAGCTGATCGTGGCTGAAGGCGACTACGTGATCGCACACGGCCGCTTCTCGGGCAACGGTAGACCGGCCGCGTGGATCGCAGCCGATGTTGTCCGCTTCGAGGACGGCAGGCTCGCCGAACACTGGGATGTGTTGCAGGACGAAGCAACCGAGGCGCAATCCGCAAGTGGCCTGCCGATGTTCGGCGACCGATTTCCAGCTTAAGAATTAACGCATTCGCTGCTGCTGTCGTTGGGTTTCGCGCCGTCAATCGAGTTGATGCGCTTGCCGGGCAATCGCATGCGTGAACGAGGTCCAACCACCTCAAGGAAGACTCGCTGCGATGCAGGTCCGTTGTTAAAGGACCTCAAACACGCTATAGACCGGGCCGTACGCAAACCGGTGGCCCGTGCCGACTGCGATCACGCGGTTCAGCCATTCATACTTGCCGGCCGGTGCTTCGAAGATCGGATTGATGCGGAAGTAGTAGCTGGCCGGGTCGACCTCTTCGCCTTTTTCCAGCCGCTGGGTCACATCAGTCGCACCGTGGCGAATGCCTCGGTAGGCCATCGTGATGTGGACGCCGTCGTCGGTTTCGAGGAGCAGGCGCACGTCGAGCGTGGTGCTGCCGTCGCTGCGCACGGTCTGCCAGTCACTGCCGCCGTCCAGCACCTTGCCGGACAGACGCTCGCCGGCGAACGTGCCGGATGGCACGATCCCGACGCGTCGAAACGGGCCGGGCGTTGCACCAACCATTACGATGGGTTTGACATCGAGGCGCATCACAAACAGCGGGCGCGTTTGCACACTTTGGAGCGGTGCGGGAAGCTCATCGAACGCGGGAATGGACATCGGATTCACCTCGACAGTTGTGCATGGCGCTACATGCCATGCCGTTACAGTTGATATTTCAGGGCGGCTACTTTAGCGGCGAAAACTTCGTGGGACGCATGATCCTTGACTCCATGCTGACGAGGATGTCAAGCGCTTTCACCTTGCGGCCGAATTCCTGCCAACTGCTGTCGGCAGCCATGCGGTCGCGGCGTTCTATCCGGTCGTCGAAGCTCTTATAGGCCCAGATATGTACGATCTGGCTGATATCGCCGATCTCTGTCGTGAAGAAGCCAATCAGTTCACCGAGGAATTCCTGCTGCAGCGGCAAGCCTTCGCTCTTGTACAAGGCGAGCCAATCGGCGCCCCGCAGTGGCTTGAACGTATAAGTGCGGATTTCGTAAAGCATGGTGTTTTCCTAAGCGTCGGCAGGCCGAGAGTCAAAGCCAAGCGCGACCAGCTGTTATTCGGTATAGATGAAGGTGGCGATGGGGTCCGTTAATATATATGGGATAACTAAATAAATGACAATTTATCCGGGCCGAATAAAGCATGTATGACGTCCAACGGTGAGCGTTACGCGGCGGTTCTGCCGCCGTTGACCCTGAGAATTTCGCCAGTCATGAAGCTAGCCTTTTCTGACCCAACGAACACAATCGCCTCAGCGATTTCTTCCGGGGCTCCAGCACGCTTGAGCGGGACGGTCGCGAGCATGCCGGCCTTACGCTCCACGCTTGCCGTCAGCCGGTTGAGCATGGCTGTCTCGACAGGGCCGGGCGCGACAGCGTTGACGCGCACGCCGAATGCCGCGGCTTCGAGCGCCGCCGACTTGGTGAGACCCTCCACCGCATGCTTGCTGGCGACATACAGCGAGAGGCCGGCCGCACCACGCAAGCCCATGGTCGAGGAGATGTTGACGATGCTGCCGCTGCCTTGCGCCGACATGACGCGCAGTTCGTGTTTCATCGCGAGGAGCGTACCGAGCACATTGGTGTCGAAGACGGCCGTGTAGCGCTCGGACGTTTGCTCTACCACCGGCGTCGTTTCGCCCTCGGTGCCGGCGGCGTTCACGGCCACGTCCAACCGGCCGAAGCGCGCCACGGTGGCATCCACCAGCCTGCTTACGTCGTCTTCGAAGCGTACATCCGATTGCACGAACTCGGCTTGCGCTCCGGTGGCACGCAGCTCCTCGGCGAGATGCTGGCCTTCTTCGACGCGGCGGCCCGACACGACGACGGTGGCCTTGTCACGCGCAAAAGCAAAGGCGGTGGCGCGGCCGATGCCGGTGAGTGCGCCGGTGATGAGTACAACAGGTTGGCTTGTCATGGTTGATCCTTGATCGGTTTGCGCGAGTGGTCTGTGTAGCCGCTCGCGCCGCAATTCATGGGTTCCCGGCGTTCAGACTTCCACCTCGATGGCGTCTACCCGGTCGGGGTAGAAGGCGAGGTGACCCTTGATCGGTTCGACCGCCGCATACGGGTTCTCGTACGTCCAGACCGCATTTGCCGAGCGTTCGCCGCCCGACGGGATCGAGTAGTACGAGCAGTCGCCCTTGTACGGGCAATAGGTGGCGTGTGCGGTGCGCTCCAGCAACGTCATATCCACGTCCTTTCTCGGGATGTACAGGGCGGCGGGATAGGCGGCCTCGCGCAGGGTCAACGCATCGCGTGTGTCGGCGATTACCTTGCCGGCGAGCCTGACCACGATGCGCGCCGTGTTCGGCTCAATGGTGATCGGATGGTCCGGGCCCGGGACCTTGACGGTTTTGCCTGCTGGGTGAAGGTTGCTTGACATGGAAACGCTCCTTGAGTTGATCGCCGTGCGCAAGGGCCAGGCGAGGCCGATATTGCGGGCCGCTGCCACTCAGGCGGCAAACGGCATGAAGTCGATATACGCGCGTTCGTCTCCGCCCCAGAACGCATCGCGCACATACTGCGTCAGCGGATGCCCGTGACGGAAACGCTCGGGCAGATCCGGGTTGGAGGAAAACCAGCGGCCGAATGCCACGAGGTCGGCGTCGCCGCGTTGCAGGATGTCTTCAGCGCCTTCACGGTCGAACCCACCTGCTGCCATGATGGGGCCTTTGAAGATTTTGCGCAGGAACGATGACGCGACCGGCGATTGACCTTCGACCAGCGTTTCTGTGCCCATTACCCGCGGTTCGATCACATGCAGATAGGCTGGACCATAAGCATTGAGCCGTTCGGCAAAATAGCCGAAGGTGGCCTCCGGATTGCTGTCGGAGATGGCACCCCAGCGGCCGCTCGGCGACACGCGTACGCCAACGCGATCGGCACCCCAGACGGACGCGAACGCATCGACCACTTCAAGCGAAAAGCGCGCGCGCTTTTCGAGCGTGCCACCGTAGGCATCGGTGCGTTTGTTGGTGCCGTCCTGCAGGAACGTGTCGACCAGATAGCCGTTGGCGTTGTGCAGTTCGACGCCGTCAGAGCTTCGAGCCGCCGTCGACGTGCAACGTGTCGCCCGTCACCCAGCGTGCGTTGTCGGAGGCGAGGAAGGCGACCGCACCGGCAATGTCGTCGGGTTGGGCAATGCGCTTGAGCGCCTGCATGCCGAGCGTCACGTCGCGGCCCGCATCCGTTTTTGTGAAGTTCGACATATCGGTGGCGACTACACCGGGCGCGACGGCATTGACGCGGATGCCGCGTTCGCCGAGCGCGGAGGCAAAGTGCTTGACGAGCGTATCGACGGCGCCTTTGGTGGCCGCGTAGGCCGACAGCGCGCCGACCGCGGAATGTGCAGCCAGAGAGGAAAGCAGTACGACACTGCTGCCATCGCCTAGTACCGGCAGCAGCTGCTGCACGAGGAAGTAGGGCGCCCGCACATTCACGGCGAAAAGGTTGTCGAAATCTTCGACGGTAGTGTCTTCGATGCTCGCTGCCTTTGAGATGCCGGCGTTCGCGACGAGAACATCCAGACGTTCGCCGACAATCTCGCGCACCTGCTTCGCGAGTGTTTGCGGACCGTCAGCCGCGCGCAGATCCGCGCTGACTTTCTGGGCTTTGCCACCCGCCGCATGGATTTCTGCGACCACCGCATCGGCTTCCTTCTCGCCACTGCTGTAGTGAACAAGTACTTCTGCGCCCTGTTTGGCGAGTGCGAGCGCGCTGGCACGGCCAATGCCGCGGGAAGCGCCGGTGACGAGGGCGGTCTTGCCATTCAGACTGGTCATGATCAATCTCCGGTGAGGTTGAAAGCTGCTGTGCTTGTGGAGTGCGGTGCACGCCGGCGAGCCTTGTTGATCAAAGCTGCGGCGCGTGGCGTCAGATCCGTTTGCGTCGCTGCCATGGAAGCTAATCTAATGGCGCGCGCGGCAAAGGAAAAAGACTTTGTGGGCTGGTGGCCATGCCTCACGGGCATGCCACGGCGATGGCTTGACCGATTGTGCGGGCTGCACAGCCCAATGTCCCGTGGTAGAGCGGGGTGTCGGAGAAATGAACGTATGTAGACGCACGCATGACTGGAGTAAAGGGCCCGGTTTGCGCGTTGGCGCCTAAAGCGGCTTGTGGCTCGCAGTTGCGTGCCTCGCTTGCACGGCTCGCAATGCTGTTAGCAGTGATCTGGGATCGAGGTGCTTGCGGTAATCCACATCGATGAAGGCGAGTACGATGGTGCCGTCGCGATCCAGCAAGTACGTGGCGGGCAGCGGCACGAGCCACGTGCCGGCCTTTCTCGTGGACGGCGGCATATAACCGAGCGCTTCATATCTCGGGCGTAGACCCGCGGGCAGGTCGAACGCGAGGCCGTAAGCCTGCGCGATCTTCATGTCGGGGTCCCGCAATTCACGCATCGGCAGCGGCGTGTTGCGCGCAGCGGCTTGACTGGGCGGCGCGATCGACACAGCGCACGCGCCGAGTGCGTTAATGTCTCTATAGCTCGCCGCAAATTCCGCGAAGCCCTCTTCGCCGAATGAACACCACGCGCCACGGGAAAAGTGCAGCACGACGGGCCCTTCGCTCAGCAGGTTTTCGAGTGCCACCTGATTTCCACTGGCGTCTGCGAGGGTGAAGAGCGGCGCGCGTGCGCCGGCGCGCAGCGCGCGCGAGGCGGCTTCCGTCGAGGCGGCCATCGTCATCTCGGCGACGGGGTCTGCGGGTGAACGGACCGTGGGTTCTTGCGTGGACAGTGCTGACATAAAGACCTCCAGAAGCCTCTGGATGCAGGCAATAAGCTCGTTTAATGTCAATTTATCCATTCCACTGGAAGAACAGAAGGCGCAGAATCGGATAGGACTTATTCCAGAGGAGAATCATGATGGACCGCCTTGCGGCGATCGAGATTTTCATTCGTGTGGTCGACACTGGCTCGTTTTCTGCTGCGGCGCGGCACTACGACGTCGGCCAGCCTGCTGTGTCGAAGGCGATAGCACAGCTTGAGGAATGGCTCGGAGTCAAGCTGCTGCTGCGGACCACGCGTGCGCTGACGCCGACGGAGGCCGGCACCAGCTTCTACCAGCGCGCGAGGCGCGCCGTCGAAGAGACCGACGAGGCCGTGCTGGCCGCACGCGGCACGGCCTCCGGTCTGGCGGGCAAGTTGCGGGTCTCCGCGGCCGTCTGCTTTGCGCGGTTGCATATCGTGCCCAGGTTGCCGGAGTTTCTGGCGCAGCACCCGAACCTCGAACTGGAACTGGTGCTGGACGACCGCAACATCGACCTTGTCGAAGAGGGCATCGACCTGGCGCTACGCATGGGCGTGCTGGCCGACTCTAATATGACTGCGCGCAGGCTCGCGGAGGCGCGCCGCCGGGTCGTTGGCACCCCTGAGTATTTCGAGCGTCAAGGGACCCCCAGAGAGCCTGCGGATCTGCTCGGACATCGGGCGGTCATCTATACCCGCGACGGTGGCGGAGAAGAATGGAAGTTTCGCAAAGAAACCGCCGAGGTGTCCGTCAAGATGCAGGGGCAGGTGAAAATCACGGCAACCGAAGGCGTGCGCGCGGCCGTGATTGCCGACATGGGTCTTGCCATCGCGTCCGAATGGGCTTTCACGCCGGAGTTGAAATCCGGCAAGGTGGTGTCCGTGATGGACGATTGGATGCTTCCGCCAATCAGCTTGTCGGCGGTCTATCCGACCGGACGGCTCGCGAGTACCAAGGCAAGGCAGTTTGCTACTTTCGTCGAGACCTGCCTTGCTGACGAAGTTTCATGACTGCCAGATCTGACGACAGACCTGACCCGACATGTCACATGTCAATCGCCTGCAGGCCGCACCAGGCGGCCAATCCACTGTCAGGCCGGGCCTTCGAGATCTTCGATCGCTTCGGCAAGCACCATTTGCGCGGCGTTGGCCGGACGTGCCGCCGTGCGGCCGGCCGGTCCATAGACTGCGTCGCCGCGTACGATGCTGTTTCCAGTGATCGCGCACACGCCTTGCGAGCGTGCGATCCGGCGGATCCAGAGTTGCTCGCAATAATTGGCTGCGGTGGAGTCGCGCCAGGTAATCGATACGGATTTGGCGCTAAAACGCTCGACAAAGGTCACGACGGCGCTCTTCGCGATGGCCGCTGGCGCTCGCGCACGATCGGCTGCGGCGCTGCGGCGCGCGTGACCGGTACAGTCGCGCCCGGAGCGGGGCGCGGATTGCCGCGGCGCTTGCGTGGCGGCCTGATTGGCCTCTTCGACCTTTGCTTCGCTTGCGCTGGCTTCGCTCGGCACCGTCTCGGCGCTATCCTCGAGTCTGGCAATCACGAAAGCCCAAGGGTCGGCAAGGCGGGCTGGCGTCAAGGTGGACGCCAGTGCGGGCGCAGCGGGTGGCGGCAACGCGTCGCCGCTCGACGAGAAGACACGTTCAGTGGCGTCATGACGCTGGGCAGCATCGACCTTCAGACGTCGATTGCGCGTCGCGGTTCGCTTATGCGTGGCCGCGAAGTCTGACCCGGTTCCTGTTCCGTTCACGTCGAATCCTTTGTTTGGCTCTATCCTCGCGGACAGAACGGCCTGTAACGATGTGCTGCGGCGATTCACTTCGGCGCCCGCTGCAACGCAGCGAAAAGACGCCAACGCCCGTCGTGGCGGCAAGCGGCACAACGAGGCGCGGAGTGTGGGTGCCTTTGGCGACACCCTCGGGGTCATCATATCGACTGCCTTACACCGGATAAATACGCGTTCCCTGAAAACTCCGTTTAGGTTCCACAAACAATCGGACATGGGGCGCGGTCGCGCCCCATCCCGGTTACACCGTGACGACGATCTTGCCGAACTGGCCGTTCTTCTCCAGATAGCGGTGGACCTCCACGATGTCGTCGAACTTGAAGGTACGATCGATCACAGGCTTGAGTGCGCCGCTTTCCAGGCCTTTCAGGACAAATTCCACCGCGGCCTTGCGGCGGCTTTCATCGCCGCTCGTCAGCCAGATGTTATGTGCCTTGACCGTGGCGACCTTGCCGATCATGTCGAGAATCGGCAGTGGTGTGACTTCGCTGCTGAGGGCACCGTAGATGAACGCAATGCCCCCAAAGGACAGGGCGGCAATCAACTTGGCAAAGGTGGGGCCGCCGACCGGGTCGAACGCGACCCGTGCCCCCTTGCCGCCGGTGATGCGCATCACTTCCTGCACGAGGTCAGACTCTTCGGTGGCGATCACGTGCGCCGCGCCGGCTTCCAGCAACTGGCCGCGCTTTTCCGAAGTGCGGGTCAGTGCAATCGTCGTTGCGCCCGCGTAGTTGGCGATCTGGATCGCCGCGAGGCCCACACTGCTGGAGGCGGCCGGAATGATGACGAAATCACCCTTCGTGACCTTCGCATCTTCGATGAGCGCGCCGTACGCCGTGACGAACATCATCCATACCGAGGCAGCGTCGCTGTACGAAAGCGTCTTCGGATGCTTCACGACCGCGTAGTCCGGCGCAATGATGACCTCGCCATATGTCGAGTATTGGTTCATCGAAAACGACGGGATGACGCTGACGTCGTCGCCGACTGCAATACCGCTCACGCCGGGACCGACTGCATCGACCACGCCTGCCGCTTCATATCCGAGGCCCGCCGGGAACTTGACCGGCTCGATATAGATGTCGGTGCGCCACATGGCTTCGGCACGGTTGATACCGATCGCCTTGACGTTAATGCGAACTTCATTTGGCCCGGGGGCGCGGACCTCCTGCTCGACGAATTCGAGCACTTCGGGACCGCCGGCTTTTGCAAATTGAATAGTGCGTGACATGTAAACCTCGTGATCTAAATGGATGATGAAGGTGCAACGCGCTGAGCGTATTGAGTCTAGTTCAGGGTTACGCCGTCGCAAGGGCTTCGTAAGCGGGAAAATCCGAATAATTCCTTTCGTCGCCACCCCAGAAAGCGGAGCGAATGTAAGGGGTGAGGGGCAGGTCGTGCTTCAGGCGGTAGGGCAAGTCCGGGTTCGACGAGAAGTGGCGACCAAATGCTACCAGGTCTGCATTACCCGACGCGACGATGGCTTCGGCACTCGCGCCGTCGAAACCGCCGGCGGCGATAATCGGTCCTCTGAAGTGCGGACGCAGATACTTCACCGCGACCGGCGCGTGACCTTCGTGCAGCGTATCGTCGCCCTTTACGCGCGGTTCGATTACATGCAGGTACGCGAGGCCGTATCCGTCGAGCACCTTGGCCACGTAACTGAAGGTAGCTTCCGGATCGCTATCGGAGACGCCGCCCCATTCGCCGGACGGCGAGATCCGCACGCCAACGCGCTCGGCACCAAACACCGAGATCAGCGCCTCGACCGCTTCACGCAGGAACCGTACACGATTTTCGATCGGGCCGCCGTAGGCGTCCGTGCGCTTGTTGGTGCCGTCCTGAATGAACTGATCCACCAGGTAGCCATTCGCGCCATGCAGTTCGACACCGTCGAAGCCTGCGTCGAGCGCCCGTTGAGCGGCCACCCGAAACTCTTCGATGATGCCGGGGATCTCTTCGATCTCCAGTGCACGATGCGGTGAAGCGGGGACGAAACCGTCCCTGGTCAGTGCAACGCCATCGAACGGGACGACCGAGGGTGCCACCGGAGCGACGCCGCCTGTCATTTCCACATGGCTTTGCCGGCCGCCGTGGATGAGCTGCATGAAGATGCGGCCACCCTTGGCATGAACGGCATTGGCGATGGCTTTCCAGCCTTCCGTCTGGCCGTCGTGATAGAAGCTCGCGGCGCCCAGGTAAGAGCGGGCCGTGATCGAGATGCTGACGCCTTCGACGATCTCAAGGCCGCCTTCCGAGGCGCGCTGGCCGTAGAAATCGGCCATCATCGGGCTGGGAATGTCGCCGGGCTGGATGGTGCGCAAACGGGTCATCGGCGCCAGAACGACCCGATGCGAGAGGGTATAAGCACCGACCTTCCTGGGAGTGAACAACTGAGCCATGATCTTTCCTTTGGTAGCTAGTGAGTACTGGGACGTTCGACACAGTGCTGATTCGTTGATGGAGAATTTATCCATTCCTTAGGGCTTAGAGAAGGCTCTGAATCGGATATGAATCATTCCAATTGGGGATGAGTGTCGGCGTGGCGCGAAAGCGCGCCGATACGGGATCAGCTTCACCAGGGAGCAGGTCATGAGTCGTGGGGAACGGGCACTGCGCGACAGCATCGCGATGCGGATAAGGGTGGGAATTAACGTGGACAACGAAGCAAAAAGAAACGGCGCCGGTCCCATCGCATCGCGACGGGGCCGGCATCGTGGTTAAGCGGACGCGCCAGTCGGGATGCTGATTAAAGTTTCGAGCCACCGTCGACGCATAACGTCTCGCCGGTGATCCAGCGCGCCGCGTCTGACGCGAGAAACACGACGGTGCCGCCGATGTCCTCGGGCTGCGCGATGCGTTTTAACGTCTGCATCTCGAGGGTGGCCTCGCGGCCACTCTCCGTTGTCGCGAGAGCCGACATGCCGGTTGCCACGACGCCAGGCGCGATGGCATTCACGCGCACACCGCAACTGCCGAGCGTGAGCGCAAAATGCTTGACAAGCGTGCCGACTGCGCCCTTTGTTGCCGCATAGGCTGACAGAGAGCCGACCGACGCATGCGCCGCCAGCGATGAAACCAGCACGACGCTGCTGCCTTTGCACATCACCGGCATGAGTTGCTGCACCAGAAAGTAGGGCGCGCGCACGTTCAACGCGAACAGTTCGTCAAAATCGTCGATGGTGGTGTCTTCGATGCTCGCGTCCTTCGCTATGCCCGCGCTTGCCACCAGCACATCGAGACGCGCACCGATCACGAGGCGCACTCGCCTTGCCAGCCGGTGAGGTCCGTCCGCCATGCGCAGGTCCGCAGCGACTTTTTCGGCGTGGCCGCCGGCTGCGCGGATCTGCGCGACGACCGCGTTGGCCGCGTTGTCTTCGCGGCAGTAGTGAACCAGCACCTGAGCGCCGGCATGCGCGAGGGCGAGCGCGCTGGCGCGGCCAATTCCACGTGAGGCACCCGTGACGAGCGCGGTTTTGCCGCTGAGAGGGTTCATGGTCAGATTCCTGGCGTTCCAGTGCTAACCGCTGATCACCACAGGAGAGTGGTCCATTTTCAATTCCTCAGCGGTATAGATGGTAGGCATGGGGCCGAGCCGATACCGGGCCGTTGCGGTGAACGGGCTGCTGCCGGGTCTCCGCCTGATGGGTAATCTACTGAGGGCTTGCGGAAAGTTAAAAGACTTTGTAGGCTGGCCGGCATGCCTATGAGGCATGGACCGCCACCGAGGGCCTATGGAGCTTCGCCATTTGCGGTATTTCATTGCCGTCGCCGAGACCGGTAGCCTGACGGTGGCGGCGGAACGCCGGTTGTACACCTCGCAACCGTCGCTAAGCCGTCAGATCCGCGATCTGGAGGAAGAGGTCGGCGCCGAACTGTTCAGTCGCAGTGCGCGCGGGGTCGAGCTAACGGCGGCGGGCAAGGCGTTTCTCGACCACGCGCGGCTCGCGCTGTCCCAGGTCGATGCCGCAACCGAGGCGGCGCGGCGTGCGTCGCAACCCACCAAGCAGGTCTTTGCACTCGGTTTTCTGACGGGCCAGGAAATGACGTGGCTGCCACGCGCAATGCAGGTGTTGCGCGACGAATTGCCGAAGATCGATGTGACGGTGTCGAGCCACTATTCGCCGGATCTGGCCGATGCGGTGGCGCGCGGCAAGCTCGACCTCGCGTTTTTGCGCGCTGAACCGGGATTCGATCTCGACTATCGGGTGGTGAGCCGCGAGAAACTCATCGTGCTGATGCCGAGCGATCACCCCTTGACCGAACGCACCAGCATCCGTCCTGAGGATTTCAAGGGCGAGCCCTTCATCCTGGCGACGAACAAGGCTACGGTGCTGAATCAGGTCATCTTGCGGTATCTGCGGGAGAACGCGATTGAGGTCACGCCCGAACACGGGGTCGACAATCTTGCCATGGCGATGTCGCTGGTGGCGTCCACGCGTGGGCTCGCGCTGCTGCCGGAGTATGCGAACAACCTGTTGCCGTGGTCGGTGGTGAGCCGTCCGCTCGAAGGCGAGGCGCCAACAGTCGATCTCGTGATCGGCTACAGCAGGTCGAATACTTCTGCGGTGCTGCAGCTGTTTCTTTCCAGAGCGGATGAGTTGGTGAATTGATTCCCGCCCTAGTGTTTGCGGCCGAAGTATGCCTGAGCGGCTTCGGTGGGAGACAGGCCGGCATTGAAGTACTCCCAAAGACGCTTTATGGTCCCGCTCTCGGGTTGATAGGGCGGACAGATAAACTTCGCTGCGAGGGCCTGGTTGTACCAGGCTCGTGTCCATTCGTCCAGATTCAGCAAGCCCCATGAGTACGAGAGGGACAGGTGGTTCGAGTCGTCAAACATGATGATCTCCGCTAACCTTGTTTTCAGCCAATCTCCGACACGTCAATCTTCTGAGCTATCGGAAGTGAAGGTGTTCCGCTTGATGTCCGCGCGCATCAATGTCAACAAAGGTTCATGCCGCAAGCCGGCAAGCGCGCATTGCCGGCATCTCCGCAATGGGTGGGAAGACATTCCAGGATCCGTCATCGTGCCGGAAGAAAAAAATCACAAGCAGGCCTGCTGGCCGGATTGCCTCGATGCGTACATAGCGTCGCCGATTCGAAGCAGTGCGACCGAATCCGGTTACGCGAACCGGCATCGCGAGAGTCGGCGCGAACCACTTTTCGACCACCAACCGTAACGACCTCTCACTGGCGTTCATTTCCTGCTCCTTCAATCACTCCGTTTCGTTTCGTTACCTGCACGGACCGTGCCACAACCCCCGGGTTCAGGCGTTTACCGCCAAATATCTGATTAGATTGACGTTTTATCTTCGCAACTGTTTATTCAATGCCTTGCGACGATCGCGGTAGTGTTCGATTTTCGAACGCCTGGCCCGGCGAGAACGGAATTCGAACGGTGGCCTGTCGCGCGATTCGAACTGCACGGGTCGCGTTTGGGACCGTCTTCCTTGCACGGAGTAACATTGGTATCAGCGAGGTCGATAGAGCTTCGCAAGCATTGGCAAAACTGGAGACGCCAGCTGCCGGGGCGGACTTTCAGTCCGTGGGTAACCTCATCCCACAAGGAGACACCATGCACGAGACGGGCACGCGGACGGATTGGCTTGCCGATCCGGATCGGGACGCTAGCGTCATGTCGGCCTGGGAACGTCTGGTTCTCGACGGCAAGTCGCGCACCGGCATCCCGCGCGGCGTCGTCGACGATTCCTGGCAGAGATGCCTGGAAGGCCACGTAAATCCCGGTGTCGTGTGCGCGCCGCCGCCGATGGAAGAAGGCAGGCTGTTCGACTTGCGCACAAAAAACGAACGCTTGATGCGCATCTGCGATCCGCTGATCCAGCAGACCCGGGAGTTCCTTTCGCAGACGGGGACGATTTTGCTGCTTACCGATCCGGACGGCATGATCCTCGAATTGGCCGGAGATTCGCGCATCGTCGAACCGGCAGGCGAGGTCCGGCTGATGCCGGGCTGTAATTGGAACGAGTTCAGTTGCGGCACAAACGCGATCGGTACCGCAATCGCTTCGCGGCAGCCCGTGCAAATTCATGGCTCCGAGCATTTCTGCGCAGGTATCAAGGGATGGACGTGCTCCGCCACGACGATCCGCGATCCGCTGGATGGCACGGTACTCGGCGTCCTCGACGTCTCGGGGCTCGCGCGAACCTACAGCCAGCATAGCCTGGCGTTTATCGTCTCAATGGCCGGGCGTATCGAGAGCCGGTTTGGCAAACTCGCACTCGAGCGCCGCCTTCGTTTGGTGGAACGTTGCATGGAGCGTTGTTTCGGGCGCGCGGACGGCGTCGTCGTGGTGGACGAGCTTGGGCGCCTGGTCAGAGCCAACCTCGAGGCGCCGCGCGCGTTTGCGCGTATCGGTGCGCCGGACCGGCTGGACAGTGCCTTCCCGATCCCGGAGGTCGCAAGGCTGGCGGATGGCCTTGTGCCGCCGCTGTCACCCGACTGGCTACGGCGGGTGCAAATTGAGCGCATCAAGGAAGGCAGCGACACGCTTGGCTTTCTGCTGGTCGTGCCGGCCGCTAGCCGGTGCACGGTATCGATACCTGACTCTAAAGCCGATGCTGTGTATACGCCTGCCGCAGCGTTCTCGCGCATCGTCGGCCACAGTCCCGCGTTGCGAGCGGCCGTGCAAAAAGCGCAGCAACTCGCCAAAGCCAAGGTTCCAGTGCTGCTTTTTGGCGAAACGGGTGTGGGCAAGGAGTTATTCGCTCGAGGCATCCATCAGGCGAGCGCGGCTGCTGATGGTCCGTTCGTCGCGCTGAACTGCGGCGGCCTGTCGCGTGATCTGCTCGCAAGCGAACTGTTTGGCTATGCGGAAGGAGCTTTC
>Ga0116109_1000184_pt1 | contig 14049 bp, 22 predicted proteins | sample June2015DPH_8_10_2_FD_89718 | JGI IMG/M metagenome (GOLD analysis project Ga0116109, IMG submission 89718) | Peatland microbial communities from SPRUCE experiment site at the Marcell Experimental Forest, Minnesota, USA - June2015DPH_8_10 | ecosystem: Environmental > Terrestrial > Soil > Wetlands... | reverse complement strand
GTTCTTGGCGATTGCGTTCATGGTCGTCGACTCCATTCCGTTGATGTCAAAGTAGCTGCGGCGGGTGCTCAATAGGCACATGGTTAGCTTCGTGCGGTGTTGTTTTACTGCCTGCTGCTGAGAACCATCGTATGCCGATCTAGTTAGATGTCCGAATGGTTTTTCGCGGTTTCCAGCGAAATTCGGGGAAATCACTGACTATTTACGCCTCTGCATGTTTGCCCTGAAGTCGCTTCAGCACGTGCGCTACCTGTGTGGGTTGCCATACGGTTTTACCGCGCGCCGTACGGATGCCGAGCCGGTTGAGTTCATCTACCATCTGGCGCTGGGTGAAGCCTGACGCCTTGAAGCTCGCGAACAGGTGGGCCAGTCCGTGTGCGAACTCATCAGCGGCACGCTGGCGTTGTTCGATATTCGGGCGCAGGTTCACAGGCCCCGCCTTGCCTAACACCACACCACGCGCCTTGGCGGCGGCTAGCGCGTCCTTCGTCCGCTTGCTGATCTGGTCGCGTTCCCACTCGGCCATGATCGAGTACATCTGGATCATCACTTTGTCGGCGTGCGGCATGTCCGCTGCCTTGAAGTCGATTCCGGTTTCCATAAGGCCGGTAACGAAATGGACGTTGCGGGCGAGCCGGTCGAGCTTCGCGATAATCAGCGTTGCCCGCTGTTTTTTGCACAGCTCCAACGCGGCCTTAAGTTGCGGGCGTCGTGCTAGTGCATCGGCACCCTTGCCCGTCTCGACCTCTACATACTCGCCTAACAGTTGCCACTTGCCCCCGTCGAGGAAACGCGTAACGGCTTCCTTCTGCGCTTCTAGTCCCAGGCCTGATTGCCCCTGGCGTTGCGTACTAACGCGCAGGTATGCGACGAATCTTCCATGTGCCATCACGTTACCCCTACAAAACAAGACTCAAAACCAGCGTTTAACGTTTGTTGAGTCTAGGGGAGCTGGGCGGATGTCGCGAGGGATTACGTACGGCTACCTGATGAAGGGCGATACAGGGCGGCGGGGCTTGGGGTTCACCTCTGAGCTTGTATAGCAATGCTTTTGCTCGATCAGGTGGTTGAACTGTAGCCAGGTGAGGGTGCGCTTGTACCGGGGTGGCTTAGGCTTGCACGCGGGCCGTGCGGGGCCATCGAACGCGTATTTGCACCGCTCAGCCCACAGCAGAGTATCGGTGCGCGGGCCTTCACCTGAGGATACGTGGGTAGCTTTGCGGGGCGTGGGCATGCGCAGGTTCCGCTTCTGCTGGATGCACGGCTTGCATACACGCATACGACTACCAATGCGGGTCGGGCTAAAGTCTTCTATCACCTTGGATATTTGGCACGTTGTGCAGGTGCGCCAGCTTGGCTTGCGCGCCCTCACTTTACACCAGCGGCAAACGTCCCCGCCACCGTCGAACTCAGTGGCACTTAGCTCTAGCCTGCACTCGCTGCACATACGGTCTACAGGCACAGCTTTAACCGGCTCGGGGGGCGGGAGCAGCCTTTGGTTACGCTCGAACAACACAACAGGCTTGCCTTCGTACACCCGCTTGTTGAAGGTCTGCATCACCGACAACAGACTAAACCGCTGTGCGTCCATGGCTACCTCACGTCAGGTTTAGCTTCGAGCGCTGCTCACGCGCCGCCGTAATCATCGCCGCCACCTGATCACGGGAAACGCGCTTATGGTCAGCGGTCCACACCACGGCACCACGGAAGTACTCGGCTTCGATAACTAACCTGCCGCTGATATACGGCGGGCTAATGCCGTCTTCCTCAGCCGCCGTAGCCATCGCTTCGATCACGTCATCAACGGGCGTTTGCATGGCTAGCTCCGGGTAACGGCGCCGACCCGCAACCCACCCTGTTCCAGCAACTCAGCGTAGGTAGGTACGGTTTCAGGCGGTTGCCCAGCTAACAGGGCGACTACCTTCACGCGGTCCACACGCCAGCCGCCGATGCGGTACTCAATGCCGCAATTGCCGCTGAAGCTGTCGCGCGTGCTAACGATCTGCACGACGTGCTGGCCAATAGCGAACGTCCGCGTGCCGCCGAAGCTTTTGGCCTCGGTTTCCATATCTTCCAGGTTAGGCATGTTCCACTCCCGGGATCACAGTAAGCTCCAGGCGCTGGTACTCGGTAACGAACTTCTCCGCGATTTCCAGCAGCGCCACCTCAGCGTTATCCAGCTTCTCGCTAAGGAAGTGCCTACGGCCTTCATCAATCCTCTTACCTAGCGCCTGTTCGATGCGCAGGTAGCCTTCGGGGCCGTTATACAGCGTGCCCCACTGCTCACCCAGGCGGAGCAACAGTTCGCACTTCTCGCGGCCTTCGGTGGCTACATAGGTGCTGACCACGGGTAGCTGTGCCGTATGCCAGGCGTCGAACTTGGCGAGTGATTCTTCCGTACTCACCTGGCGGGGCGGTACATAGTCAGGCTGTAACCATAGCCGCACGGCCTGCTCGGTAACGGGCACACCGCCCATATACCAGGCGAAACTGTAGACGCTAGGGTCATACAGGCAACTGATGAGCGTCTGCTCGACATTCACGGTAACGCCTCGCACCTTATGCACGGCTGTGCCCGATACGATCTCCGTATAGCCGTGCTGTGCCTTGTCCTTCAAGCCCTTCAAACTATGGATTTTCACGGCTTTCTCCTTACTTCACTACCGACTTCGGGCTGGTGGTGCCGGGTTTGCCATTGCCGACGATGCTCTCACCGACACGACGCGTAGGCGTACCGGGTTTGATAGCCCCGGCGCTGGTGTGCTGCTCGCTAGCCGTACCCTTGGCGTAGTGCTTCGCCGTGTCACTGCCACCAGTGTTCACTTTGGTCGGGACTACGAATTCGATAGCCATGGTGATGCTCCTTATGCGAAGGTGAAGTAGATGCTGCTGGGTGTGGTCTGCGTTACGGTCATCGCGCCGCCGCTAAAGGCTAAGCTGACGGGCACGTCAAACGCCCCCGGGTAACTAGCCTTCGTCATTACTGCACCCGCCGCGTTATACAGCGTGAAGGTAGCGGGGCCGTCGCTGCTGACGCCCACAATCGTGCCGCTGCTCTCGCCGTTAGGCAGACTGACCTGTGAGGTCTTCGGCGGGAAGGGTGCGTAGGTCGGTGCGGTGGTAGTTGTCATGGTCTGCTCCTTAACGATTGAAATTGAATGAAGTGATTCGTAGTGCGAAAGACAAGCATTAAACGGACGTTAGGCGGTTTGAATGAATCCTAGTAACTATGCCGACCGGTGGTCAATGCACGCTCAACCGACCACCCACGGCGCAAGCGATCGTAAATCTGCCCCTCCCGCAAGCCCAGTTCGCGTTCCCACTGGATCTGGTTCATCACCTTGCCCGCGAATTCGATGGGCTTGTTGGAGCGGCGGTTATTAGCCTGCTGTTGTCTGGTCGCCCAGGTACAGTTACCGGGTTCGTAGTCGCCGTTATTGTCCCGGCGCTCTAGCGTCAGACCGGGCGGCGGCTCGCCTACATCGGCATAGAAATTTTCGAACAGGTGCCAGCGCTCGCAAACCTTGATTCCGCGCCCACCGTAATCGGCATAAAACTCGGCTTTAGGGTTTTCACAGCGTGCGAGCATGCACATCCAGATATTGTGGATCGACGTGTGCGACTTCCCATGCCGCGTGTTGGCCTCGCTTGCGCGCTCCCGCTGAAGACATCCGCACGACCGCGTGTTGCCCTCCCGTAAGTCCTGTGACCGCACGCGCAAGCTATTGCCGCACTCGCAACGGCACGGGTAGAACAGCACGCCGCCTTCGCTTACTGGTGGCCCGTCTACACGCAGGCGGTTAAACACCGCCCCGACGCGCAAGTAAATGCGGTAGGGAGTGCGGTAGGGGTTACGGTAGTTAGCGCTTTTAGTCATTTCTAGAATCCGTCCGGCCCACCGAGGCCGATAATGATGCCGTACGTCGTCGCGTCCGTGAGGTCATCGGCCCGCTTCGCCGCGTCCTTGTCGCATAGCACGTAGCTGCAAACCTGCGCTTCGAGGTGGTTCTTCGTCACGCCCTTGTAGCTCATCGTCTTGTTGTGTGCGTACTCGCTTAACTTCACTTCCTGCCTGAATACAGGCCCTGATGCCAGCACCGCGCGCCCGTCCTTACCCTGTGCCGTTACGTCACCTTCGATGGGCATGACCGGCCAGCCCACGCGTTGGCCGTGCTGCAACATCGTGATCCCGCTAGCGCGGTCTTCGATCCACACGCCGAGGCTACCCGCGCGTGCGTGGCACTGCGTCGCTAACTCATTAAGCCTGTCGAATACGCTCGGCAACCAGTTCACCAACAGGTCGCTCGCGATCTGCCGTACTTGCCAATCCAGGACCACCAACGGTAAGCCGTGGTACTTGCTGGTCGCGAAGTAGACGACCGCCGTACCATCGTTTTCACTGCCGTCCTTCATTGCACTGTCGATTACTGCGTAGACCCCATCGCAGATCGTGGGGTAGGGCACGCCTTTACCGTTGACTAGGAGGTTATCGAGCGATAGCAGCGCCTCGCCCGCCCACGATACGAATTCGGCGTTGTACTCCTGCGCCCACACCAGCGGGTTATTCTTCGCCTTCAGCGCGGCCACCGCCGCCGCGTTAAGCATCGGGTTAGCGCTGGTGGGTGCGTAAAACTCCTGCCACTGCTCAGGCAGGTCATCATTCGTGCAGGCCTGGTAGAAGTAACTTTCCTCGTCAATGCCCTTAGGCGTGCCCCCCATGGTGGCGTTGCCGTTGTAATCCAGCAGTGTCGGCGCTATCGATTGCTCGAAAATCTCCTGCAAATCGGGCACCAGCGAGGCTTCATCAATGATGACCTCATCGTATTTGCGCGAGCGCCCCACGTCCGTATTGTTATGGAAGGACCAGAACTCGACTGATCCACCCGTGGTGAGTTCGATCAAGCCCGCGCCCCGGTTGCTACTCTTCACGGCGGCCCGCAGCGTATTGAGGATGCGGGTATAGCTCGGGCTTAACAGCTTGTTCTGCGGCGCGAAGAACCCTACCTGCTTCCCGTGGACTGCCCAGTTGCTGGCCCAGTTTTCGAACATCGTGGTCTTACCCCACCGCCGCCCGCAGCGGATCACGGTGCGCTTGGAGCGGTTACGGTAGACGTGACGCTGCCCTGCGTGGCTGGGTAAGAGCCTGATCTGCGTGTCCATAGCGGTGGTGGGGCCAACAAACATTAAACGTCCGTTAAAGGGTTTGTTGAAACCTTACGGCTATAGTCTTCAACGGGCACGGCGTTACGGCCCGCCGCCTGCTCCGCTAGCTCAGTGTTCGCGGCATCCTCGATATCGGGGCTATTGATTACCGTAATCGTGTTATTGCCGTGCATGTTCGTAGTGTTGCCGCCGCCTGCCGTCTTCGGGGCGTAGCGGGGGTCCTGGTGCTGTAGTAACCACATACGGCTCGCGCGCTGCTCCTTCGCCTTCGCTATCCGGTCGCGGCTCGTGCTTCCCCGGGTAGTGCTCTTGTTCTTGTGCTGCGTGGTCTCGCTGATGTCGAGTATTTGCACTTCGTCGATCAAATCCACAATCTCAGACTCCCACACCGCACGCTGTAGCACGCGGGCCGCTTCGAAGCGTTCCCTGAACCCCGGCACGTTGTCGAGCCATTCGTAAATGGTCGGTATGCTAGGCATCCCTTCCATCTTCAGCGCGCCGGTTACCGTCGCCCCCCGTGCGATCAGATCGAGGAACTCATCCCGCACCCAGGCGGGGTATTGCTTCGGTCGCCGTACGTGTCGCGTCGGTACGCGTTTCGTCCGTGGCTTCCTGGCCGTCCCCCCCTCACGCGTGGCACCACCGCCGACGCGCGACAGAGACGCCTCTTCCTCGGCATGCGCTTCCCCGCGCTCAGCACGCACATCTGCCTTAGCGCTCCCTTCGGTCGCTTCCCATAGTGGCTTACCGTTGAATTTGACTACCATGGTTGTCTCTAGGCGTGGGACTTCTGTTCTCGGTTAAATGGTTGCCTGTGAAATATGCCGTTTTTGTATAAAAATGCCTGTTTAACAGGCATATCGCTTAGCCATACTTAGTAAATGGTGGCCTTGTCGATACTTCTGTTCGCTACACTCATTACTATGCGGTTTCGAATAGCTGCCTTGCAAGCAAACCTAAAAAGCCCTGGCCCCACAAACGGCTAGGCCGTGATGCTCAACTGCTGGCCTTTAACTATGATCGGGTACTCAACGTTACAGGCGTGACCTCTCCGGCCATCATGTCCTGGGCGGTGAGGTACACCCTGCTAATCTCTGCCTTGGCATCACTGATCACGGCTCGGCTCCCCGTAAATGAAATTTTGCAATTGGCTGCACTGAGGCGAATTCAGCTTCAGTGCAACGTGACCTTCTCCACACCTGCGATGAGGTTTGACCCACGCGGTTGCAACGCCACATAGCGTGCCCAGGTGCGTGCGGCGGCGGCTTCGGCATCTGCCAGCTTGTTCTTCAGCGTGACGCTATCTGGGAAGTTGTGCTTAACCTCCCACTCGACGGCTACCACGAACTCAAGCATCGCCGTGTGGCTGTATTTGACCTTCTTGACCAGCGGCCAATCTTGTTGCATGAAGCCTTCGATCTTCTTGTGCATGGCACGGGCACGGCCCATCAGGTAGGCAACGCAAGAACGATCATCGGTCGGCATGTTGGGCTCCTAACACCAGGTTCAAATCCATCAACGCAAGGTTGTTGCTCAGCAACGTGTACAGGCTTGCCACGCCTTCGTTGGTCGGGTCGCTTGCCAGGATAGCCTCGGCGGCTAAGCACGCCTCTGTGAGGGTGTACAGCGCGTCGGCGCACAGGTCACTACGCCGTGTATGCGTACCGCTTGCCAGTGCCACCAACGCTGTAAATGTGTTCACTTCTTTCTTCGTGCTTCTGCTGCGTGACGCATCAGTTGGGCTTGCCCCCGGGGACTGCTCATTTGGAAAAACTTGCTTTGTTCAAGTGGTACCTCGCGCCGTGTAACCACACGCTGGCGCTTCTTGGGCGGGTTACTACGCGTGGTGGTCACGGTCATGCTCCCTTCGATGCCTTCTTCAACGCGTACCGTGCGCTTTGCGCCGCGTTGTGGCGTTCGCGGTTTGCATTGCGCCACTCCAGATTTTTCTTCCGCACCTGTTCCCGGTGCGTAGTCAGATATGCCTGACCGTATAGCCGCAAGCATGCCTTGCAATAGTTTGTCAGCCCGTCTTTCAAAGCCCTGTTGACACTGAAGTACGCAACAGGGAAGGTCAGTTTGCAGCGGCGACAAGTCTTCGTATCCACGGCATCACCTCACATCCCCGTAGGGATGACGAACGGCTTGCCGTTAAGGGTTTTCATCAGTTGAGCGGGCGCTTTGTGCTGATCCATCCACGCTGACTTCGGCCCAACCCATTCGGTTGACTCACGGCCGGTACGGTCAATCGTACGGATCGGTGCAAGCTCACCACGCCGAGCGGGACCACCCATCACGTCAGCGATAACCTCGTCCTGACGATAATGCAACCAATCGGTCATGCGCTTATCGTGAAGCCGGTGGCCGCTTGACTTGTTCGACAGGTCCAGTAGCAACTGCGTCTTGTAATCCCTAACCGACTGCCCCTGCTGCGGAAATTCCGGGGCAATCTTTGCCACCTGCAACGGGCGATCCAACTCACGGCGCACCGCTTCGAACTGGGTGGCATCTGCGCTATTGGAAAAGTCGCGCGGTTTGCTACCGGGAATGTCACCGTCAAAAATGGTACGGTTCACTGGCCGAAGCTCTGCCGGGTCAATCACACGTTCAGCGTTAGCGCGAGCGTTCGCTAGGTCTTGTTCGTAGGTGGTCATGGTTTAGTACCTCCCGCTAGCTTTACGCGCTGCCAATAGCCGGTTGTTCGTTTCGGTCCATGAAACTAGGGTGGCCGCCGCAGCCTCTTGGGTCGGGTCATCCTTGTCGATCTTGATCTGGTAGTAGACGGGCGCTTTAAAATCGTTCATCCACGCACTTTTCGGCCCCGTCCAGGTGCGAATCTCACGGCCCGTGTCGTCACGTTCGACGTGGTATTCCAGCTTGCCGGGTGTGGCAGGGATTGAGGGTTCGAACTTAATACAACCCGCACGGGCGACGCGTTGAAGGTCTGCGTCGCTTAGTGGTTCAAAATCGGCCATGATGTTTAAGCTCCTGTGTTGCCGCGCTTGCTGCGGCCTGCTTGTAAAGCCTCGGCCCACCGTGAGGCTAAAGCTGGATCGGCATCGAGGTACACGTACCAGGTCGCCATCGACGGCATACGGGCATCAGCGCAAATGTCGCGAAGAGACATGCCCGAACGAGCCCTTTCGATAAACATATCGAGCGTTTCCGAAGAGAACTGCTTTCGGCCTACGTTGCGTGCTTGCCCGTTCATCGCCTGTCCTGTCGCGTGGTTCGCTGCTAAGGTTAGTAAAGCATTTTCGACCTCTAACGGGGAAGTCCTTTAGCGACTTTATTTTCGGTATCCTTACTATCGCGCTAGAGTCGCGTTTGTCAAACATGTCAGCACCTACGCGGCGGCGAGCCGTGCGGCCTCGCGCTCGGCGTGGATCAGCATGTGGACAAGGAACTTGGCGTTCTCCTCGATCCAGAGTTCGTCGTACTGTGGTGGGCACATACGGTCAGGGCCTGCGAGCTTCGCCACTTCTTGCCACCGTTCGGCCAGAGCCATCCGCGCGTGAGCTGCGTTGAGATCATGCTTCCATAGCGCCGCATCAAACGCAGACGCGGGCGCTGTGGGCGTTTGTGCTGGCGTGGGTAGGGTTGGCGTAGCCTCGGGCTCTGGCGCGGGCACCACGGGCGACGTCGCAAGCGCTGTGGGCTTTTTCTTGGCGGAGTTCAAGGCAGCGTCCATCAGGAACTTGCTAGGGTAGCCGAGTTGCTTGTAAGTGGGTTTCGGCGGCCCGACAAACTCATTCGCTTTGCTCGCCTTCGCGAGGACGTCCGAAAGCTTCGGGATGGTGTCGGCTTGCTCTACTGGCTTCGGCGCTTTGGCTACGGCGACGGTTAGCGCCGCTACGATGGGCGTGTCCTCAACCTGGCCCGTACGGTACCGCCAGATCGACACGGCGGCCCCCAGCCGGTACTGGCCCGAACTGGTTTTCTTCGAGCCTACCAGCCACGCCAGATCGGGGTCCCAGGGTGCCTGTTCCTTCTCGCCGATCTCAGGCGAGTAGACGGGGTGCCATTCGGTACGCAACTGTAACCAGCCTTCGCCAGCACACCACGTCCAGAACGCGTGCCGCTGCTCTACCGACAGGCCGGAATCGTTCAGGCGTGCGTCAGCGAAGCCAAGGTTGCGGATAGTTTCACGCGGCGGGATTATCAGCTTCGTCGGGTGGTGTTCACGGATACCCTCTAACCACCAGTTCAGTGATTTTTTCTCAGCCGGTTTCTTCCCCGTGGTAACAGGGGTAGGTTTTGACTTTTCACTTCCGCCTGTGAGCGGTTGAGGTTGCAGGGAAGCTGTGGCATGCGAAGCGGCCACGGGTTTTGATTCTTCTTTCTCTGTAAGGCTTGTAGTGTTGTCTGTTATACCCACCTTTGGGGGGGGTGCTTTTGATGCCACCCCTCCCTTTGGGGAGGGTGCTTCCTCCACGACCACACCCCCCGTTGGGGAGGGTGCTTTAATCCCCAGCACCTGCTCGCTCAATACATAGAACGTACTGATCGATTTAAAGTGGCCCCAAGCTTCCTGGTAGATTTCCACCAGCCCGAGTTCTTTCTCCAGCACCTTGTTAATACGCTTAACTTCCTTCTCGCTGAGCATTAACTCGGCTTCCCAGTCGCCATAGGATTTTTTGACGCCCCTATGGTTGGCGCGCTTTTTAGGCCACCAGTAGACGAGTTGGGCTAGGAGTAATGCGGCCTTGTGGTCGCCCTTGCAAAGGCGCACATATGCCATTGAATAGAGGCGATTATCATCGGCTTGATGTTGCTTGACGTGATCAGACATGGCTTCACCACCACAGGTCGTATATACACGCTGCAAATTGGCGAGCTATAATGCTTTCTCACCATCGCAGGACTTATACGGCGCATTGACCTTGGGGGTTGTGCGCCGTTTTCTTTTGCCTGTGCCTGTATTTAGCCGGCTTGAAGGCTGGCTCTATTACTCCTACATACTGCCTGTGTGTGCCGCATCGCCTCACTTGGTGAGGTCGTACCGCTTATATACCTGCAAAAGAAAAAACCCGCTTAAAAGCGCTTTGTTCATAGCTTGAGCTTGGCGGGCTATGGTGTTTGATCTCGATGCGTAGGCGGTGGACCCACAGACCAAACACCACTGGCAAGCTATGAACAAAATTCTCTTAAACGGGTAGGTAAAGTCGATTGCCTACGCATCTGTATTACCGGGTGCCAACCCGACAAAGTGAACATTACTACAATCCGCTTCGTTTGTCCTGCGCCAGAATTCGGCTACGCCATATTAAAAATATGATTGCCTTGAGTATCGGGCAGCGTCTGCCTATTGTTAACCCCGGCCTGCTGATCCCCTGGCGACCTTTTAAGCCAGATTTACGGAGATTTCTGTAGATTGGGCTTTTTTTATTCAGTAACGGGCTGAAGCGTCCTTAGGTATTACCTGATTTTCTTTTGAAGAGCTTGCGTAAAAGCATTGGCGGGATAACCAAAACAAGGTTCAATGGAATCACATAGAACACTAGTTTTAGCCATTCCCCCCACGTTGAAGGCGGCAGGGTCGGTACCACGTCGTTGCCGTTGACCAACAGATAGAGTGGAATGCCGGTTCGCCGCCAGTATTCTGCAAAATCTGGCCCCCCGATTTTCGGTGAGCAGAGTGCATACACTGAATGCACGGGCGTTCCATGATGATCAAGGATAGCCGCAAGCAACGTCGCCAGCGCGCCGCCACGGCTGTGACCGCAGATCACGATTGGTTTGTTGACTGCCGACAGCGCCCAGATGTACGGAAGCACCTCCCGCTCGATGTCGTGAAACGAGCGGATAAAACCAGAGTGGACACCTCCAAAGGGCGTGCGCATCTTCCGCATGTCCAGATTTGAAAGCCAGTCCTTCCACGTCTGTGAACCGGTAAATGCGATGACAAGGACGTCTGGGCCATCCAAAACTAGCCCGCGCACGATGCCGAAGTTGAAATGCGTAAGGTCACCGCCTGCAAAGTGCTTACCGCTGTGTTCTTCGAGGCTATAAGCCATCTGCGAGAGGATTGCCGTGAAGTAGAAATTCTTCATGTTCGGTTTCGCCCCCGGTGGCAGGTGTTCAAGGAAAAACCGAGGGGCCACTTCTTTTTCGTCCATGAATGCGTCCTTTTCTGCGCCCGTGCGCGGTCCCGAAAGTCTACGCAAGAAGTTAATTCTGCTGGCTCAGCTGTTGCCGCCGCGTGCGCCGTAAATGAAATTTTGCAATTGGCTGCACTGAGGCGGACTCAAGTTCGTATACGGGCACCCTATGGGGTGCCTTTTTCTTTCTGCAAATATTCGCGAATCGTGGAGGTCATCCAGTAAGGCCGGGGGTTGCGCCCATCAGGCGGCGGTACATCGCCCGCGTTGAGCCGCTTGTAGAAGGTAGCGGGGCAGATGCCGCCTAACAGCGTGAGCAGGTGGCCGACGCGTAAGCGCCCGGGTTGATCGATACCAAATGGAACGGGGCGCGCCTTAGTGTTGCCGTTGTACTTCTTCTTCGGCTTGGCCGGGGCCGGGGTTACCGGCGCTTTTAATGCGCGGACGGCTTCGCGAGTCGTAAACTGTACGGACATGGATTCCTCTTCAAGTTAGAGGGACTCCATTCCCAATGGTACTGTGGCAATCGTAAATGAAAACAAATGTAGACGCTTAGGCGGCCGGTAGCGCGGCGGCGCATGCTGCCAGATAACTACTCTCCCTTCTCTTTCTTCCCGGCGTAGGATTTCCAGATTTCGAGCGCCTGGTTCCCCAACCCCTGCAACAGCGTAATGAAGGAGGGCTCCTCGTCGTTCTTGTCCCCGGGTGACCGGAACGCGAGTTTGAGCAATGCCAGCGTAAGTAGCGCGGCTAGCGTCGCAAGGACGATTACAGGGGCAACGAAGAAAGATACGCGATAGGTGGTGGTTACGTTCGCGTCGGTAACATGAGTACCGATCACGTAGACCCAACCGAACAGCGCGGCGAACGTAACCAGAATGAGTATGCCCGCCCCGAAGAATCCCACCGTCTGGAACATGCGCAGCCGCTGACGGTCCTTTATATCCTCAGCGAGGATTTTCGAGATGTCGGGCGTGCTGCCTGCGGAGAGGTCGTCGCTGGGTCTGGGAAGTGCCGATACTTCGGACTTCCCGCCGCCCACTTTCAGGTTGACTTCTTTAGGAGGAGTTACAGCCATCCGAGATTTTTCAAGCGATATTTCATCGCTACGGCGGATGTGTTGAACATAGAGGCCAAGCGCTCGAAGTCGGTGATGTTATGCATGCGGATCATGCCGTTAACAACAGCGGTAGGCATCAACAGTTCAGCAGCGAACTTGTTCGCGTCTGCCTCAATCGGATCGTAATTGTTCAACGAAAACTCCTCGAACGAATCGCGGGGGCGCGGTCCGTGCCGCAGAGCATAGTGACCCAGTTCGTGAGCAATCGTGAACCGCTGGCGTACCAACGGATCGCGTGAATTGTATTCAATCGTTGGGACGCCTTCGTGCTCGTAGAACCATCCGGCGTAACGCCCCAAGTCAGGATTTGTGTACACACGAACGCCAGCAATCTTTGCTATCGCCACGGGGTCAACGGGGAGTTGTTGATCCCAGAACTGCTCTAGGAAAGACTGTGCGATGCGGGCAGGGTCAGCAGAGCCCGACGCCTGCCAATTGCCCGGTGCAAATGCGGCTGTAGACATGGCTCACTCCGTGATTTTTATGTACACAACTTCCAAAACCGGCTGAGTATACCAACAACAAATAGCATTGTTGGTACCACAACATGCGATATCGGCAAAAAAGTGAGGTTTTTCAAGGCCTTCCGTTGCGATATCGCACAATTTCCCCAACCTATTACTGTATATGGGCCTATCGCTAGGAAGTCAAGTGGCGATTCCTTACAGCCAGGCGCGTAGGCCCCGAACTCAGTGTCGCATAGGCACCCGCAGGGTGCTTTTCATTTGTGCAGGAATTCGCGGACGGTAGAGGTATGCCAGAACGGCCTTCCGTCACTACCGTCGGCGGGCGGTATCTGCCCTTTCTTCAGGCGTTTGTAGAAGACGGGCGCGCTGACACATAACAGCGTCAGCCAATGCCCTACGCGCACGTATCCGGGTTGGTTTAAGTCAAAGGTAAGGGGACGGGGCCGCGTGTTGGCGTTACTGCGGTGCTTTTGCGTCTTCTTTGTGGGAGCGACGGCGTGGGCGGGCGGTACCGGCGCTTTTAGCGCGCGGACGGCTTCGCGGGTGGTGAACTGTACGGACATGGGTTCCTCTTGTGGTTCAGGAATCCATTCCTAGGTACTGAGTTGATGATGCCATAAACCTAAATCGCATGCTTTTGCATGCTGACGCATGTAGCTACGCGGCCTGTAGGGCCGTGGCGGGTTGGCGCACGCTGGTAAGGTAATCACCCCACGCCTGCATCATCAACACGCGCTCGGGCCAGAATTGGGCCTTGCTGTAAGCACGCTTTACCGCATCCTTCTCCTGGTGGGCTAACTGCCCCTCCACCGCCTCGGTACGGTACCCAGCTTCGTACGCCCAGGTGCTAAACGTGCCGCGTGCGCCGTGTGAGCGGAACCAGCCATCATCGGCTAATCCCATGTACCCGAAGGCCGCATTCAGCGTCGTACTAGCCATGTAGTGTTCGGGGCGGCGCTGGTTTTTGAACAGCCAGCCTTTGCCACCTGTTAGCAGCCGCAGTTCGGCCAGCAACGCCATCGCCTGGCTCGACAAGGGTATGGCGTGTTCGATGCGCCGCTTCATGCGGCTGGCCGGTACGGTCCACACGCGCGCTTCCCAATCGATCTCACCCCAAGCAGCGCCGCGCAACTCGATGGTCCGCAGTCCGGTTACCAGTAGTAGCTCGATGGCTGTCTTCGTCGTGCGCTGGCCCTTG
>Ga0116109_1000183_pt1 | contig 14164 bp, 14 predicted proteins | sample June2015DPH_8_10_2_FD_89718 | JGI IMG/M metagenome (GOLD analysis project Ga0116109, IMG submission 89718) | Peatland microbial communities from SPRUCE experiment site at the Marcell Experimental Forest, Minnesota, USA - June2015DPH_8_10 | ecosystem: Environmental > Terrestrial > Soil > Wetlands... | reverse complement strand
CCGACCGCACGGTGGGCCAGGCGGGCTACCAGAAGTAATCGGCAGCCTCTGCCGCAGTCGTTCCGGCCACGCGCATTCGTGCGACACGAGGCGCGTGGTCTCTGCACCAACCTGCAAAGCCTGGGCCGCGCGCAGCGCCCGAGTGGGCGATCACGCTCCATTGCTGATACAGTAAATGCCCCTCATCCGGCAGCAGCCACCATCATGCGCACCACCCGAGCCATCCATGCCGTCGAGCGGCTGAAAACCCGCAGCGGCAATCCGCAATTTGCGGCGATCAGCCTGTCCGGCGGCCTGTTTTACCTCGTCGATAAATCGAGCGGCACGGACAAGAAAGTCTCCGACCCACTGACGCTCGACGATTTCGTCAAATTCGTCGACGGGTTCGGTCCGCCGAAGCCGCGCAAGGCGAGCAAGCTCGACCTCGCGTTCGAAGAGCAGATCAGGAAGAGTAAGAGCTAAGACCCTCGCCGCTACCGGCTAACGGCTAACCGCTAACGACACAGCGGCGGCGCACGATGCAGTTCATCGTTCTCGATGACATTGACGCCCCGCGTATCGTCGCTGAGCACTTCGGTCACCAGCGCCCGCGCCACCCGCTCGACGGAGATGGAACGCCACTTCAGCGGCAGATACACCCCGAGGTGCCGCGCAACGCTCTCCAACGGCCGGCTCTCGATACGCTCGCCCATCAGGAACGAAGGCCGCACGATGGTCAGCACCGGATAGTCGAGCTTCTTGAGCCCTTCCTCCACATTCCCTTTCACGCGGCTGTAAAAAGTCCGCGCCTGCGGATCGGCGCCGATCGCGCTGACAATCGCAAAGTGCGACGCGCCATGGCGGCGCGCGATGCCTGCAATCCGCAGCGGATACTCGTAATCCACTTTGCGGAACGCGTTCTGCGAACCGGCCGTGCGGATAGTCGTCCCCAGTGCGCAGATCACCGAATCGACATCGAAGATTTCCGAATCCGCGTCGGGCCAGTCGTAGTCGACCACATGCTCGACGATCCGGTTGGTCCCGGTCGAACCCGTCACGGCCACCCCCGATGCCCGGCGCACCAGCATCCGCACCTCACGAACCCGGTCGTCGCGGGCGAGCAATCGCAAGCACGCATTCCCGACGAGACCCGTGCCGCCAAGCAGCAACACGGTCTGTTTGCGGACGGCATTGGCCTGGCTGGACGCGAAGGAAGTCGACATGCGTGAGTCCGTCATAAAAGGGCACCGCCGCATCTTACCGCGTCGACGAAACCTTCACCCTCCGTACACTTCCTGGAGCTGCCCCTGAGCCGCGCTGCTCGCCAGTACCGCCTCGATAAAGTGCAGCCCCGCGACGCCGTCGTCGACCGTCGTGAGAAGCCGGCTTTCCGGCGGAGGCTCCTTGCCCGCATCCAATGCCTCGATTTGCAATGCGGCGTCCTTATAGAGTTGTGCGAACGCCTCCAGATAGCCCTCAGGATGCCCCGGCGGTACACGCGTAGCATGCGCCGCAATCGCGCTCTTTACCCGCCCGCGCGTCAGCCGCTCTGCCGCGCCACCCAACGGCGTGAACCACAACTCGTTGGGGTTCTCCTGATCGAAGGCAAGACCCGCTTTCGTGCCATATACGCGTAGCCGTAGCGCGTTTTCCGCGCCGCCTGCCACCTGGCTCGCCCACAGTATGCCGCGCGCACCGCTCTCGTAGCGCAGCATTGCCTGCACGTGATCGTCGACGCGGCGCCCGGGCACGAAAGTATGCAGCTCGGCTGAAAGCCATTTAGGCTGCATGCCGGTCACGAATGACGCAAGGTGATACGCGTGCGTGCCGATATCGCCGAGGCAGCCTGCCGGGCCAGCCTGCTGTGGGTCGGTGCGCCAGCCGGCCTGTTTGTTGGTGCCGGATTGCTCGATCGGCTCCGCAAGCCAGTCCTGTGCGTATTCGACCTGCACGACGCGCACCTCTCCGAGTTCGCCCGCCTCGATCAGTTCGCGCGCATGACGAACCATCGGATAGCCGGAATACGTATGCGTCAGCGCAAACAGCCGTTTCTTCTCCCGCGCGAGTCTGGCCAGAGCCTGCCCCTCCGAGAGCGACACGGCGAGCGGTTTGTCGCAGATCACGTGGATACCGGCTTCGAGAAAGGCGGTGGCCACCGGCGCATGCAGATGGTTCGGCGTCACGATCGCCACGGCGTCAATGCCGTCGTCTTTGCGCGCGGCTTCCGCTTGCGCCATCTCGCGCCAGTCCGCGTAACTGCGAGCGATGCCGGCTTCTTCCGCACTCGCCTTGGCGCGCTCTGGATCGGACGACAATGCGCCCGCCACCAGTTCGAAGCGATCGTCAAGGCGCGCGGCGATCCGGTGCACAGCGCCGATAAAGGCGCCCTGCCCGCCGCCGACCATGCCAAGCCGTAACTTTCGTGTCATGGGAGGTACTCCTTGTGATGATGTGCTCAAGCCCGCGTCGCCACACGCGCGACGCGCACTCGCTACGATGACGCCCAAAATACCGCTCAGATACCCAGCACGCGCTTCAATTGCGCCGTATCGACGCCGCTGCCCGCGAAGTCGTCGAAAGAATGTTCTGCAACCCGAATCATGTGACGGCGAATGAAGTCCGCGCCCTCGCGCGCGCCGTCTTCCGGATGCTTCAGCGCACATTCCCATTCGAGGACGGCCCAGCCCGGATAATCGTATTGCGCCATCTTCGAAAAGATCGCGCCGAAATCGATCTGCCCATCGCCCAGCGAGCGGAACCGGCCCGGACGTTCGACCCAGTCGCTGTAACTGCCGTAGACGCCGGCCTTGCCCGTCGGACGAAACTCCGCATCCTTCACATGGAAGGCCTTGATGCGCTCGTGATAGATATCGATGAACGCGAGGTAATCGAGTTGCTGCAGCACGTAGTGGCTCGGATCGAACAGAATGTTCGCGCGACGCTGTCCGCGCGTTCCGTTCAAGCGCTCCAGAAAGCGCTCGAAGGTCACGCCGTCGTGCAGATCCTCGCCGGGGTGCAGTTCGTACGCGACATCCACGCCCACCTCGTCGAACGCATCGAGAATCGGCGTCCAGCGGCGCGCCAGTTCATCGAAGGCGGCATCAACGAGGCCTGCGGGCCGCTGCGGCCACGGGTACACATACGGCCACGCGAGCGCGCCGGAAAACGACACGTGCGTGTCGAGCCCGAGCCGCCGCGACGCCTGCGCCGCCAGCTTCAGTTGATCGATCGCCCATTCGGTGCGCGCCTGCGGATTGCCGCGCACGTGCGGCGCGGCGAAACCATCGAACAGCAGGTCATAAGCGGGATGCACCGCCACCAGTTGACCTTGCAGATGCGTCGCCAGCTCGGTGATCTCGACGCCGGCGTCAGCCACGACACCCAGCAACTCGTCGCAATAGGTCTGGCTCGCGGCGGCCTGTTCGAGGTCGATCAGGCGTGCGTCGACCGGAACCTGAATCCCCTCGTAGCCGAGACTGGCGGCCCAGGTCGCCATGTTTTCCAGCGTGTCGAAGGGCGCCTTGTCGCCCAGGAACTGGGCCAGGTAGATCGCCGGTCCCTTGATGGTTTTCATCGTATCTGTCCTCGGTTAAAGGGTTGGGCCGCGCGCCGCCGGGCGCGCGGCCGGCGCGTTAAAACGGTGAATCCGGGAAGTAGTATTCCTTCGCGTTTTCCTTCGTGACGAGCACCGACGGAATGATCGTCTTCGGCGGCAACGTCTGGCCCTTCAGACGGGCTTCGGCCGTCAGCTTGATCGCGTCGTAGATGAACTTGGGCGAATACGTGACGTCCGCGTTAATGATCTTGTCACCGTCCAGCACACGCTTGATCATCTCTTTCGATCCGGCGCCGCCCAGCACTTCCTTGATATCCGTGCGCTTCGCCTGATCGATGGCCTTGAGCACGCCCACCGACATGTCGTCATCGGCAGACCAGACCGCGTCGATATGCTTGAAGCGCGTCAGGTAGTCCTGCATGACCTTGAACGCGTCGTCGCGATTCCAGTTGGCGTATTTCGCGTCGAGCACCTTCACGCCGGGGCACGCCTTCAAGGCTTCGGTGAACGCGCTATAGCGTTCGTTATCGAGCGTGGTCGGAATACCGCGTAACGCGACAATGTCGCCATGACCGTTCAGTGTTTTGCAGAAGTACTCGCCGGCGATCCTGCCGAATGCGGTGTTGTCGCCTGCCACGTACGCATCCTGGGCGCTGGTGTCGGTCAGACCGCGATCCACCACCGTCACGTAAATGCCCTTCTTCTTCACCTGCGCCACCGGCTGCGTCAGCGATGCCGATTCATGCGGGAAGATCACGAGTGCGTTGATCTTGTTGACGGTGACCATGTCCTGCAACTGGTTCGCCTGTTCCGGCGCGCTCGCCGAGGTTTTGAGGATCACCTTCAGGTCGGGATGCGCCTTCTCCATGTCCTCCTTGGCCTTGTTCGCCCACCAGTCGATGCCGCCGGTGAAGCCGTGATCGGCCGTCGGGATGGCCACGCCCAGAATGACCTTGTCGTCGGCGCGCGCGGCGCCCGCCGCCCCCAGTATCCCCAACGCCAGCACGCCGGCACTGATCGCTCGAATGACCTGTTTCATGGTGTGTCTCCTATCTATGAGGCGCTTTCGTGTGCGCCGGATTCTTGACTGCTGCCTACCGCCATGCCCTGCACCTGCCCACCACCCCTCTCTACCGCCGCCCGCGCTGCAAAAACGCCACAACGATAATCACCGCGCCCTGCACCGCCGCGTTCAGATACACGCTGATGATGCTGGTGAGATTCAGAATGTTCGCGATCACCGACAGCAGGATCGCGCCGATCACCGTGCCGATCACGCGCCCCTCGCCGCCCTTGAGCGCGGTACCACCAACCACCACTGCCGCGATGGCCTCCAGTTCCCACAGGATGCCGGTGGTTGGCGTGGCCGAACCGAGGCGCGGCACGTAGAGCACTGTCGCGACGCCGACGCAAATACCAAGGAGAACGTACGTAATGATCTTCACCGTATCGACGCGAATCGCGGCATAACGCGCCACCTGTTCATTCGAGCCGATCGCCTGCACATGGCGGCCGAACGCGGTGCGGTTCAGGATCAGCGTGCCGCCCGCCGCCACCACGAGAAACACCCAGATCGGCACCGGCACGCCGAGCAAACTTGCGTAATACACCGGGCTGTAGAGATCGGTCAGCGAGTTGTTGAGCGTGAGTGCGCCACCGTCGGCCAGCCACGTGAGCACCGCGCGAAAGATGCCGAGGGTGCCCAACGTGACGATGAACGGCTCGATACGCCCTTTGGTAATCAGCAGGCCGTGCGCCCAGCCGAACAGTCCACCCAGCACAAACGCAAGCACGATGCCGATGGCAATGATCGCGAGCGGCGCGAAGGTGTGGCCGCCGACTCCCGCCGACAAGCCGTTCATCAGCCAGATCATGCTGCCGGCGATCAACGCGGCCATCGAGCCGACCGACAGATCGATGCCGCCGGAAATAATCACGAAGGTCTCGCCGACCGCGATGATGCCGATGAACGAGGTGCGCGTGAGCACGTTCATCAGGTTGTCGACGGTGGCAAAGTCGTGGTTGAGCAGGGTGCCGGTGATGCACAGCACGACGAGGCCGACGAGCGGCCCCAGCCCATAGAGATGGTGCGCGAGACGCATGGCACGGCCGGATTGGGCGGCTTCAGTGGGTGCCGGTCGCATGGGCGATCAACTCCTCTTCGGTCAGGTGGTCGAGATCGAGCGTGGCCTGCAGGCGACCTGCGCGCATCACGGCGACGCGATGGCACAAGCCGATCAGCTCGATCAGTTCGGATGAGATGACGATCACCGCTCGCCCCTGGGCCGCGAGCCGGTGAATCAAAAAATAGATGTCGCGCTTCGAACCGACATCGACGCCGCGGGTCGGCTCGTCGAGCACGATCACATTCGGCTCGGGCTGCAAGAACTTGGCGAGCGCGAGCTTCTGCTGGTTACCGCCCGAGAGCATGCGGGCGCGGCTCGAGAGATCGCCGGTGCGGATGCCGAAGTCGCCGACCGCCTGCTTGAGCGCCGCACGGCCCGCTTTCAGATCGAGCAGCGGATGCGCGTAGTGCTCGAGCGTCATCAGCGTGAGGTTGTCCTGCAGGTTCAGGTCGACGTGCAGCGCCTTGCCCTTGCGGTCCTCGCTGAGATACGTGAGGCCGTGGCGCATCGCATCGCGTGGCCGTTTCACGTCTACGACGCGGCCGCCAATCTCGATGCGCCCGGCACTGCGTCGGCGCAGGCCGAGGATCGCCTCGAAGGCTTCCGTGCGGCCGGCACCCACGAGGCCCGCGAAACCGAGCACTTCGCCCGCGCGCACTTCGAAACTCAGGTGTTCGACCCAAACCGGCACAACAAGGCCTTCCACCTTCAATGCGACTGCAGCGTCAGCGGCCACCGCCACTTTGTCCGGGAACATGTCGGACACGTCGCGGCCGACCATCAGGTTGGCCATCTGCTGCCGCGCTAATCCTGCGGTTGCGCCGCGCGCGACGAAGCGGCCGTCGCGCATCACGATCACCTCGTCAGTGATGTGCTCGACTTCGTCGAGCTTGTGCGAGATGTAGATGATCGTGACGCCCTCGTCCTTCAGCTTCGTCATCAGCGTAAACAGGCGCTCGGTTTCGGACGGCGTGAGGGTCGCGGTGGGCTCGTCCATGATCAGGAGCCGCGCATGGCGCGACAGTGCCTTGGCAATCTCCACCATCTGCTTTTCGGCGACGATCAGCGCGCGCACCTTCGTGTCCGGCGGCTTCTTCAAGCCCACCTGCGCGAGGTAGCGGGTGGCCTCCGCGCGCATCGCCGCGTCGTCGAGCAGCCAGCCACGGCGCTTTTCGTGGCCCAGATACATGTTCTGCGCAATCGTCAGATGCTCCGCCAGGTTGAACTCCTGGTGAATCAGTACGATGCCGGCCGCTTCCGCCTCGCGCGAACTGGCGAACTGCTGCGCCTGGCCGTCGATCAGCAATGTGCCGGTGGTCGCCGCCTCATATCCGGCGAGGATTTTCATCAGCGTCGATTTGCCCGCGCCGTTTTCGCCGAGCAAACCGTAGATGCGGCCAGGCGCCAGTTCGAAGCTCACGCCGTGCAGCACGCGCACCGGGCCGAAGTCTTTGCGGATGTCGTCGAAGCGCACGGCGAGGCTCATGGCTCAGGCACTCCCGCGAATCACGAGCCGGTGCGGCAACAGCACGCCGGGCACGCTTGCCAGAGGGTTGGCCAGACGCTGCAGCAGCAGGCGCGCGGCGGTTTCGCCGAGCTCGCGCATCGGCTGGGCGATGGTCGTGAGCGGCGGATCGACCTGCGCGGCGATCGAGATATCGTCGAAGCCGACCACCGCGACGTCGTCCGGCACGCGCTTGCCGACACTGCGCAGGCCGTGGATCACGCCGATCGCCAGCGTGTCCGACACGGCGAAGATGGCGCTCGGCGCGTCGCGCTGCGTCATCAACAGCGCAGCGGCGGACGCGCCCGCTTCGTAGTCAAGGCTGTTCAGGTTCATGCGCCAGCGCTCGTCGGGCGTGATGCCGGCCTCGCGCAGGGCGTCGAGGTAGCCTTGCTGGCGTTGCCGCGCGTACAGGTAGGCGACATCGGAATTGATCAGGCCGATGCGCCGATGCCCCTGCGCCAGCAGATGCCGCACGGCGTCGCCGGCGGCCCGGTAGTTGTCGATGCCGACATACGGCACGCCGACCGCCGGATCGAATTCGCAGCACGCCACCCACGGCAGCGCGCCGGACTCCTCGGCGAGCGCCTGCTGCACGGTGGCCGGATCGAGACAGATGGCCCCGTCCGCGCGGCGGCGCCGCAGCAGGTCGAAGTAGCTGCGCTCGCGGCCCGGGTCGGCGCCCGTGTCGCACAGCAGCATGAAATAGCCGTGCTGGCGCGCGACGCGATCGATGCCGCGCACGATCTCCGCGTAAAACGGGTTGCCGACGTCCGGCACCATGGTCAGCAGCAGGCGGCTTTCGGCGGTGCGCAGGTTGCGGGCGAGCTCGTTGACACGGTAGCCGCTCGCGTCCACCGCGGCCAGCACCTTGTCGCGCGTGGCGGGACGCACGTTGGCGTGGCCGTTGAGGACCCGCGAGACGGTCGCCACCGAGACGCCTGCCTGTTCGGCGACGCCGGCAATGGAGATGCCGTCGGACGACTGCGGGGTCGTTCGGAGCGCATCGGTCCCAGATTGAGGCAGACGAGGCACGTTTTTTTGACTCGGAAATGTAATCGATTACATTTTTGGACGATGGTTAGGTGAATCGCAAGGAAAGTCTCGTAGGGATTAACACGGGCCGGGTTGGCACCAGGTGGGCAGCGGACTCGCGCCGGATTGCGGTCCGGTTGCCCGTCCGTGAGCGGGTTTCGCCCCCGATTTGGTACAATTCCGCAGTTGTCCCGAACCCCACGGGCCGCACCTAAACCGAACCGCCGAATCCACCATGAATATCGAACAAGCGCGTTTCAACATGATCGAACAGCAGATCCGTCCCTGGGAAGTGCTCGACCAGGACGTGCTGAATCTGCTCTCGATCGTCAAGCGTGAAAATTTCGTCCCCACGGTCTACCGCGAACTGGCTTTCGTCGACTTCGAAGTGCCGTTGCCGGCTGGCCAGCACATGCTGGCACCGCGCGTCGAAGCGCGCGTCCTGCAGGAACTGGCGGTGAAGAAACACGAAAGCGTGCTGGAAATCGGTGCGGGGTCGGGCTACATGGCGGCGCTGCTCGCGAACCGCGCGCAGCACGTGCTGAGCGTGGATATCGAACCGGAACTCGCCGAACTGGCGAAGGCCAATCTGGCCGCCAATGGCGTGCTGAACGCGGAAGTCGCCACCGGCGACGCATCGCGCGGCTGGCCGGCAGCGGCGCCTTACGATGTGATCTGCGTGTCGGGCGGCCTGCCGGTACTGCCGCAAGAGATCCTTGAACATCTGAAGATTGGCGGCCGTCTGGCGGTGTTTGTCGGCACCGCACCGGTGATGAAGGCGCAGATCATCACACGCATCGACGAGAAGCAGTACCGCATCGCCGATGTGTTCGAAACCTACGTCGAGCCGCTGATCAACGCCCTGCAGCCGCCGCGCTTCAAGTTCTGAGACCGCTGATGCAAAACCTGACTGCTCCCGCTCTGGCCGAATGGCTTGCCGATCGATCGCGTCCCGCGCCCGTGCTGCTCGACGTGCGCGAGCCGTGGGAAATCCAGACAGCGTCGATCGCCGGCGCCGTGTCGATTCCGATGCGTGAGATTCCCGCTCGCAGCGAAGAACTCGACGACGACGTGCAGATCGTCTGCGTCTGCCATCACGGTGCGCGCAGCGCGCAAGTGGCGCTGTTTCTCGAATCGCGCGGGCATAAGAACGTGTTCAATCTGCAGGGCGGGATTGACGCATGGTCCCGGCAGGTTGATCCCGCTGTGCCGACGTATTGATCTGATCGTGCTCTGCATGGGCCGCGTGCCAGTTTGGCGGCGGCCTTCTCACCCTTCCCCATCCCATTCGACACGCTAGCGCGCCAGATTGCGCGGCTTCGTCACATGCATTGCGACCCACGCGCCTGACATTTGCCGCGGCCGTCGCCGTATCCGTCACACGCTTCCTCAGCAGCCCGGCCCACAGCGAAGTTTCGCGTCCTGCGTTGCGATATTTCTCACGGCTTCGTTAGACAGTTGAAGGCAACATGTTCCGATCCATTTTCGGAGCAGTCTGATGCGATTCGTGACGATCACCCTGGCCGCAGTAGCACTGCTGCCGCTTACCTCTTACGCTGTGCTGGGGGGCGCACCCATGACAGGGTCATCCCCTGCGATGTCGCTTCGCGCTGCCCCGCAAGCCGCCTCGATTCTCCCAACGGCACCGTCCACGCCTTCCACCGCAGCCTATTCCGTGCACGAATCGCGCGACGCCGATGGCATCACGGTGCGTGAATATGTACTGCCGGATAACGTCGTCTTCGCAGTCTCATGGCAAGGCCCGGTGCGGCCAGACATGAACGCGCTGCTTGGCAGCTACTTCCCCAACTTCATCTCGTCTGGCGAAGAGCGCCTGCGCGGTACAGGCACGCTAATCCAACGCAATGGCGACCTGCAGATCGAATCGGCGGGACGTCCTGGCAATTTCTTCGGCACGGCCTACCTCGCCGCCCTGATGCCAGCCAATCTCCGCGCGAACAACCTGCAGTAACGCAGCGCCGCTCTCCGGGAACACAATCATAATGAAGACCTTCAACCCAATCCTCGGTATCGCGCTACTGACCGTCAGCGTAGCTCTCTGCGCCTGCGGCGGTGGGGGCTCAAGCACCTCGAACAGTGGCATTGACTGGCCAGCCACACCAAGCTGGCCCGTCTCGCCCACGCCTACCCCTCCGTCGCCGTCGCCGTCGCCCTCGGTCGGCACGAGCAATACCGTACCGATCGTCGTCGATCAATCGATGGCCGGCGTGAACCAACCCGCCGTCACCATCACGCTATGTCCGCCCGGTACGGCCAACACCAGTCAGTGCGTAACGGTCAAAAATATGCTGGTTGATACGGGCTCGGTGGGCGTGCGCGTGACGAGTAGCGCGCTGACCGATGCGCTGAAATCGCAATTGCTGACGCAGTTTGGCGCGAGCGATGACAAAATCGGCAACGCACCGATCGTTCAATGCGCCATGTTTGCTTCCGGCTACACCTGGGGGCCGATCAAGCGCGCCGATGTGACGATCGGCAGCAAGAAGGCGAGCAATCTTCCCATCCAGGTAATTGGCGACGGTGGATACACCGTGCCGAGCGACTGCATGTCGCGTGGCGGTCCGAACCTCGGCTCCTTGCTCGGCTCACACGGCAACTACGCCTTCAACGGTATCGTCGGCATCGGCCATTCCGTGCGCGACATCGCAACTGTGGCGCAAACGCTGATCCCGGCGACGTACTACTACTGCCCGTCCACAAACTCATGTGCCAGCACACGCGTGCCGCTAGCGAAGCAGGTCATGAATCCGGTCGCGGCTTTCTCAACGAATAACAACGGCACCATCATCCGCCTGCCCGCCTTATCGGCTGGTGGCCAGGCGAGCGTGACGGGTGAACTGATATTCGGCGTCGGCACACAGCAAAATAATGCGTTGCCAAGCAACCCGACCATCCTGGCAGTGGATGGCAACGGCTTTTTTACGACCCAGTATCAAGGCCGCGCGATCATCAACAGCGCGATCGACAGCGGCACCAACGGTTACGCCTTCTCGGATACCACGATCCCCACCACGGGCGAATGGTACACACCGTCGGGTGCGCTCAGCCTGTCGGCAACCATGGAGGCCACTAACGGTAGCGGGTCACCGGTCGCCGTGCCGTTCTCGCTTGGTAACGCAGCCAACGCGATGGCGAGCGGCTACGCCGCCTATGACAACGTCGGCATGTACCTCACCAGCCTGCCTGTTTACGATGTCAGCACCGACACCATGTTGTCAGAGGAGGGGTTCCTCTGGGGCCTGCCGTTCTTCTACGGCCGCAGCGTGTACACGGTGCTCGAGAACGCCAAGGTCGGTATGCAGGCTGGTCCGTTCGTCGCGTTTTGACCGTCGTCTAAATTGACAGGACAGGCCGGCTCTTTGGGGAGCTGGCCCGCCTGTTTGGTCGGATTGCGTCGTGGCGGCCGGCTCCCATCAATCATCGGCCGGACTCCGCGAGTACTGTCCCCCTCTGCGCCGCACACGGGGTCGTAAAGATTCCCACTTCGAACGTTCCCTCTCATCGCCGTAGCCATCGTCGCCTCCCACACGAGCAATGAGGACTTTCCTGCTTTGCATTAGGAAGTTTCCGATGCTTTCCTTGGCAACGCGCAGGCAACATGCTCCGACCTATTTTCGGAGCAATGTGATGAAATTTGTAAAGATCGCGCTCGCGATTGCAACCTTCTTGCCGCTAGCGTCTCACGCGACCTTGGGCGGCGCGCCGAGCGCGGCCTCAACGGCTCCGAAGTCGCTTCGCTCGATGCTGCAGAACACGGCGGCCTATTCCGTTCATGCATCGGTTGATGCCGATGGTGTCGCGGTGCGCGAGTACACGCTGCCGGACAACATTGTGTTTGCCGTTACGTGGCAAGGCCCGGTGCGCCCCGATATGGGCGCGCTGCTCGGCAGCTATTTCCAGCGCTTTGTGTCCGCAGGTGAAGGACGCGCTCACGGCACGGGTCCGATGATCGAGCGCAGCGGCGACCTCGTGATTCAGTCCGCCGGCCGTCCCGGCTATTTCTCCGGTAAAGCGTATGTACCTCGCCTCGTGCCGGCCAACGTCAGCGCAGACGATCTGCAGCAAGACGAACTGCGGATACTCAGGAATACACGATTATGAAGAAGTTAAACAAGACGCTCTGTTTCGTCGTGCTTGGCGCTAGCGTGGTTGTAACGGCATGCGGCGGCGGGGGTGGCAGTGACGATGGCGACGCGAACGCGTCGCAGGACAAGGGCGAATCGCCGTCGGTTACGCCGGTTACTCCGGTTACTCCGGTTGCGCCGGTGACGCCGAGCACGCCAGGTTCGTCGGTTACGCCCGTCACGCCGGTCGCCCCGGTCACGCCCGTCACGCCCGTCACACCCCTCACGCCGGTTACGCCGGTTGCTCCAGTCACACCCGTCACGCCGGTCACGCCGGTTACTCCCGTGACTCCGACGCCGACGCCGACTCCAGCCCCAACCCCAACCCCAACTCCGACTCCAACTCCAACTCCAACTCCAACTCCTGCTACGAGCAACACTGTGCCAATCGTTGTCGACCGGACGATGGGCGGCATCAATAGCCTCTACGTGACCGCGACAATTTGCTATCCCGGCATGCAAGGTAGCAGTCAATGCGTGACCGTCGATCACATGCTGCTCGACACCGGCTCCGTCGGGGTCCGCGTGGTAGCTAGCGCGCTAGGCTCAGCACTCGCGTCTCAATTGCCCGCCCAAACCGGGGCGACCAACGACCCAACCGGAAATGCACCAATCGCGCAGTGCTCGCTATTCACCTCCGGTTACACCTGGGGTTCGATCAAACGAGCTGACGTAACGATTGGCGGCGAGGCGGCGGCCAACCTGCCGGTCCAGGTGATCGGTGACGGAGCGTTCGCCACGCCGTCGGATTGCGTCCTGCACGGCGGCGCAAACCTCAGTACGGTCAAGTTGCTCGGGGCAAATGGCGTGGTTGGCATCGGTTCGGGCATACGCGATTTCCCCGCTGCTGCGCAAACCGCCTTGTCGGCAACCTACTATTACTGTACCTCGTCAGGCTCATGCACCAGCACGCGCGTACCGCTCGACACACAAGTGATGAACCCGGTCGCCGACTTCATGTCGGACAACAACGGCACGATCATCAGCCTGCCCGCGCTGCCGGCTGGCGGCCAGGTTACCGTTACAGGTCAACTGATATTCGGCGTCGGCACCCAGCAAAACAATGCGTTGCCGTCTACCGCGAACGTTCTGCCGCTTGATCAGAACGGCCTATTCACGACAGTCTATAAAGGCAGCACGCTCGGCTATAGTGCGGTCGATAGCGGCACCAACGTGTTTAACTTCCCGGATACCTCCATCCCCACCGCAGGCGGGTGGTACGCGCCATCGGCGCCGCTCAGCTTGTCGGCCTCGCTGAAGCCAACCAACGGCGCGAATAAACCTATCCCAGTGTCGCTCCGGATCAGCAACGGGCTCAACCTGTGGAACAGCCAGACCGCGGCAACCGATAGTCTCGGCGCGCCCTTTTTTTCCGGCTGGTTTATGTGGGGCTTGCCGTTCTTCTATGGCCGCAATGTGTACACCGTCCTCAACGGCGCGAAGATCGGTTCGCAAACCGGTCCGTTCGTCGCCTTCTAGATTCCGGACGTAACCCGCAACCCCAAAAAAAGAGGCTGGCGCCGCAAGGCCGCCAGCCTCTTGTCATTGCAGCGGGCAAACCCGCCCTTCAGCAAGGACCACAACCCATCCTAAGCCGTCTCTTTCAACACCTCCCCCACCGTCGCAAAGATCTCCTCAATCTGCGCTTCCTCGACCATCAACGGCGGCGAGAACGCAAGAATATCGCCGGTATAGCGCGTCAACACACCCTTCGCGTAGCAGCGCACAAACACGTCATACGCGCGCGCCCCTGGCGCTCCTTCGCGGGGCGCAAACTCAACGCCCCCAACCAGCCCCAGATTCCGCACGTCGATCACAT
>Ga0116109_1000182_pt1 | contig 14197 bp, 7 predicted proteins | sample June2015DPH_8_10_2_FD_89718 | JGI IMG/M metagenome (GOLD analysis project Ga0116109, IMG submission 89718) | Peatland microbial communities from SPRUCE experiment site at the Marcell Experimental Forest, Minnesota, USA - June2015DPH_8_10 | ecosystem: Environmental > Terrestrial > Soil > Wetlands... | reverse complement strand
TGCGGGCTCGCCTCGCGTGACCAGGGCCGCAACTATTGCAAGAGGGAGCGGCAACTATTGCAATATGCCGCAGCCCCTTGGCGGATTTATACCGGGTTCATGCGCCGCCGCGTTGCATCGCGGCGAACGGGGCGAACCTGCCGTCAGCGTCTCACCACGCCCATCAGCAAGGTCACGAGGAAGATCACGATAAAGATAAAAAACAGGACCTTGGCGATTTCGGCCGCGCCGGCGGCGATACCACCGAAGCCGAACACCGCGGCGATGATGGCGATGATGAAGAAAATTGCAGCGTAGCGAAGCATGGGCCTCTCCTCGGTGAATAGCTGGAACGACTGAGACGGCGGGCCGCCGCTAGCCGCATGCGCCTGCATCGATGCGCATGCGCCTGCATCGATGCAGATCCAGCGCGTGTGTGCCGCCGTTTCCTGGAGGAGCAACTCCTGTGCCCAATGGCTAACGCGGATTTCCCGTACTGCAGCGGATCCCATACCGCAGCGGATCGAGGCATTCATCGCCTCGCAAATGGCCGACGATGTCGTTAAAGCGCCTGAAGTGATCAATGTCCATCATCAGGACCGACAGGGTGCGTTGCTCCGCGTTGGTCTCTGCGAGCGACGTAGGTAGCGCTCCTCGTAGCAGCGCCGGTTGAAGATACCTGCCAGTCCGTCTTGCGACGCGTGTTCGCTCAATCGTGCATTGGCCGCGTCCAGTTCGCGGTACAGATGGCTGATTTTCCAGATCAGTACGTCCAGCGCCGTGCTCGATGCCGGCGCCGACTCCAGTCGTGCCACATCCCAGCCCATGCTCCAGTGCGAGTTTGCGCAATTGACGCCGAACGGGCTCGTGGCGCGTGCTGCTGCGGCAAGGAATTGGCGACCCGGTCCAGCTACGGTCACGATTCACCGGGCGCGCGTTACGTATCGCGCATTTTTTTCCACGCGAACCGCGGGTTTCTTTGACGACTGCAATCGCGCTGAATAGCAGTTTTGAATAGCGCCGCAATGGCACACGGTGATAGGGAAACGGCATCGGAAAGCGCGCCGGAAAGTGCCGCGAAAAGACTGTTGAAAAGATCACCGGAAAAGCTGCAATACCCGCGTGGATATTTCTCCATAAAGGAATAGTTGCGCTTTGCGAAACTGTGAGATAACGTCTGCGTCAGATCCCTATCATCAAATAAATAGAACAACCGTGCGGTAGCGCACGTACGGTTAAATTGTCAAATATCGTCAAATATGAAATCCGCATAGCTCCGGATTTAGCGTGTGTGAAACGTTGCATGTCTCGTTGTTCCTGATTCGGGTTGTAATTTCCACTAACTCGTTGATCTGATTGAGGCTAGGAGACAACGTGTTGCGAAAATACCGCTTTTCTTGCATTAAAGACGCGCTAAAATGCGCGCCGAAACACCGTCTCGGACTGTGTCTCGCGCACTTTGATCCATCCTGTTTGCCACAGCGGGAATCCGGCCAATTGCTTTTTCTGTATCTGGGATCCTGTCGGTCTACACCGGCAGGATTTTTTAATCGAATCGGTAAATTTGGCCCATTCGGATGGGCCGTGCATCGCCGGTTGCCAATAAAACATCCAAAGCGATCATAAGAAATCAGATGCTAACGAGGATTGCGCCGATTTTCGGCGTTCGGGTGGAGGCCCTGGGGGCGGCGCCGCTTATTAGGCAGATTACAGGGCACGCGATTATTGAGTGTTTGGCATGGGGGATTACCCGGATATTTGCTCCGGTTAAAAAGCCACAACGCTCGATATCGCGGTGGACCGGCACGCTCGCGAAAAGCCCGGCGCCTCGGCGCGTGGCATTGGCGGTCATGCTGACGGTGCTGTTGGCGAGCATCGCGCCGTGGCAAGCCGCGCACGCCGACGCTGCGCCCGCGGGCGCAGCCGGCCGCCCGGCGCAGCAGAATCTGGCGTTCTTCTACGGTGCGAACCTGCCGGTCGACCTGCTGCAGGCGTTCGATGCAGTGGTGGTCGATTCCGCGCGCGGCTTCGATCCGGCGGCGCATCCGTTGCCGCATACCGTGTGGATTGCCCGCACGCATTCAGCCGATTCAACCGTGACGCCCGAGGCGTTTGCACTCAGCCTCGGGCCGCTGTGGCAGCACGGCTACCGCGGCTTTCTGCTCGACACGCCGGCGGCGATCGCGGCCGCCGAGGCCATTCACGCTGCACACCCTGACGCGCGTCTCGTCGTCGCCGGCCCACAAGCGCTGCAGGCAGCGCTCCCGCATGCGAAGGCACTGTACGCGGTGGTAGGCGACTCGCTCGTGCGGAGTCTCAACGACAGTGGCACGCAACCCTCCGATGTGCCGGACGCGCTGCGTACGAGCCGCCTTGCCGCGGCGCGCAACTTCACGCAACAGACCGGCGTGCCGGTCGTCTCGCTCGAATATTGCCCAAGTACCGATCACGAATGCGCCCGCAAGACGGCGGCGCAGGTGGTGGCGAACGGCGTGCTGCCGTATGTGACGAACGCTGCCCGCGACATCGTCGGCGTGGGGGCCATCGAAGTGCTGCCGCGCAAGATTCTGGTGGTGCAAGACCCGGCTGCTGGTCTGCCGCTAGACGAAACGCCAGGTGTGCGCGATCTCGCGACTCCGCTCAACTATCTTGGCTACGACGTCGAGTACGCCGACGCCAACGGCCAGTTGCCGGACGACATCACCCCGGATCGGTATGCCGGCGTCGTCGCGTGGTTCCAGGGCGACGATCTGAGTGACAGCAACGCATGGCGCAATTGGGTAGAGGCGCGCATGGAGGCGCATGTCCCGGTCGCATTTCTTGGCCAGTTTGGTTTCGATGCCGGGCAGGACGACGGCAAGGCGCTCGATCTGCTGGCCGTCGCCGGTCCCTTCAACGATCCGGTGCAAATCGTCTCGCGAGATCCGCTGATCGGCTTCGAGATCGACCCCAAACTGGGGCCGCGCGACCTGAGCGGTGTTCAGGTGGGTGCCGCGAGCCGTTCGTTGCTGCGCGTGCGCTCGGGCAACGCTACGCTCGACGAAGTCGCGATCACGCCGTGGGGCGGCTACGCGATGAACCCGTACACGATCGTGTCGCTCAACGGGATCGGGCAGGAACGCTGGGCGATCCAGCCCATGTCGTTTCTCACGGCAGCGCTGCGCCTGCAGCAGATGCCGGCGCCCAATGTGACGACTGAAAACGGCCGGCGCCTCTTCATGACGCACGTGGACGGCGACGGCTTCGCGTCGCGCGTGGAATTCCCCGGACCGGATTATTCGGGCGAAGCGCTGTATCAACAGATCTTCACGCGTTACAAGATTCCGATGACCCTGTCGGTCATTGAAGGAGAAGTGGGGCCGAAGGGCCTGTATCCGCAGATCTCGCCGCGTCTCGAGGAGATAGCGCGAAAAATGTTCGCACTGCCGTACGTCGACATCGGCACGCACACCTATTCTCACCCGTTCGAGTGGGAGAAAGTCGACGCGACGACGGGGGAGCGGATCGATCGCGGCGGTGGCGACACGGCGTTCTCGCTGAACATTCCGAACTACACGTTCAATATCGATCGCGAGATCACCGGCTCGATCGACTACATCAACTCGCGCCTCGCGCCGCCGGGCAAGAAGACGGTCATTCTGCAGTGGCCCGGCAACTGCGAGCCGCCCGCGCTCGTGGTGCGCAAAGTCTACGCGGCGGGCGTCGACAACATCAATGGCGGGGACACGGTCATCACCAGGAGCGCCGACAGTTGGACCAATATCGCGCCGATCGGTGTCGACAAAGGGCCGGGTGCCTATCAGGTGTACGCGCCGAATCAGGACGAGAACGTCTACACCAACGACTGGCTCGGCCCGTTCTACGGCTTTACCCGGGTACTCGAAACCTTCGATCTGACCGACAAACCGCTGCGCTTCAAGCCGATCGACCTTTACTATCACATGTACAGCGGCACCAAGGTCGCGTCACTGCGTGCGCTCGATCAGATTTTCTCGACGGTGCTCAAAGAGCCGGTGCTGCCGGTGCGGGTTGTCGATTACACGCACAAGGTGCTCGACTGGCGTTCCTTCGCGGTTGCCCGTGTGGTCGCGCCGGCTGGCGCTGCGGGCAGCGCGGATTCGAACTGGCTGGTACGCGGCGACGGCGAAGTGCGCGAACTGCGTGCGCCCTCCGGCAGCGTGCCGGATCTGCGCGCCTCGGTAGGTGTCACCGGCTACGCGGTGGGTTCCGATGGCACGTACATTCACTTCGCTGACGGTGCCGCGACAGTGGCGCTCACGCAAGCCAACCTGGCGCAGACCGCGAACGCACAACTGCCGTACATCGCCATGGCCAACGGTTACGTACGTCAATTCAAACGTACGACGCACGGTCTTGCATTTGAATTTGGTGGCTACTACCAGCCGGTTGTCCAACTAACGAACGCGGGCACCTGCAGTGTCGAGGTTGGCGGCCGGCCAGTGGCCGTGCAACGTAGCGGCGCGACCCTGCGTTTCGAAGTGCCCGCGAGTGCGGCCTTGCAGATGAACTATCAACCGGTCGAGGTTAACTGTGCGCGCTGAGCGTCCGCGTATCGTTCCGGCCTGGCTCGTCCTGCTGCTTGCTGGGGTGGTGCTGCTGACGATGCTCGCATCGTCGCCGCGTGGTGGGCTGCAGCAACGGCTGGCGTCGGTGGGTGCGCCGAGCGATCTGAGTGCCGCCTACCTCGAAGCCTGGTCAAAGGTCCAGCCGGACAACGAGGAATTCCTCTCGCTGCTGGGTGCGCAGTACACGTCGCTCGGCCGTATTGACGACGCCGCACGGGTGGCCGCGCGAATGGAAGCGCTCGGTTCGAGCCATATGCGCCTGGCTGCGATGATGCTGCGGCTGTCGATCGCCGAGCAGCGCACGTTCGCGATTCCCGAGGACGATCCCCGCCGCGGCCCCGCGCTCGCGAGTCTGCGCGAGCAGTTGACGCAGGCTGCACGCTTGCCGTGGGCGCCGAAGGATCTCGAATGGCTGGCGCAGCGCAGCGCAGCGGTTGGCTTGCCCGATGTGGCGCTGCAGCTGTACACGCGGCTCTCGGCGGGAGACCCTGAAGGCCGCGAGCGCTGGGATACGCAGATCACACGCTACGCCTTGCAGACGGGTGACTATCGTGCCGCGGCCGACGCCTGGTTCCGCGAGCAGGCCGCGGCGAAGACGCGTGAAGAGCAACGGCGCTGTTTCATTGCGGGGATCCGCACGTTGCAGTCAGGCAATCTGTTAAGCGAGGCACTTGCGGCAGCCGACGAACATCTCGGCGCGCTCGACACGGATCCGGCGACTCTCGTCGTGTTGCTCAATCTCGCGCGCGCCGCTGCCCGGCCCGATCGCATCGATCAATACGCGAAGATGCTGGCGCGCTACGCGCAGGCGCAGCCGTTGCAGCTAGCGCAGCCGTCACAGCCGTCACAGCCAGCGTATGCGTATATGGATGGGCCGCTGCTATCGCGCAATGGGTTCGCGCCGGTGAGCATGCGCAAAGCGACCGAGTGGTGGGGCGTGATCCGGGTCGCCGCGAGCACCGGTTCGAACCCGGCGCCCACCCCGAAACCCAGTCCTGCGCCCAGTCCTGCGGCCGCCGCGGCGGCGAGGCCAGCATCCGAAGACACCGTGCAGGGCGGCGCCAGGGACCCGAAGGTGGCCGACCTCGTGTTCCAGTCGTTCGTCGAATCGGGCGATCTCGCGAATGCCCAGAAAATCGCCCAGCAGCAGGTCCAACGCGATCCGCGTTCGGTTCTGTGGACGAAGCGCCTGGCGCAAACCGCCGAGTGGGACCGCAACCCGATGCTCGCGCTGAATTCCTGGCTCGACTACGCAAAATTGTCGAACGACCCAGTGGGTTGGCAAAACGTGCTGCGCATCGCGCCGATGCTCGACGACGATGATGCTTATCTTGCGGCGCTCGTTCATCAGGCACAGGCGTCACCCGACGATCTGAAGCTGGTCGACAACGTGATTGCGACTTACGAGCGGCTCGGACGACCGGACGACGGCCTCGCGTTTCTGCGAGGGTTGCCGCGCGGACGCAACGCCGACGCAGTCGATCAGCGCATCGGCGCGCTCGCCGAACGCGCTGGCCACGACGATCAGGCGCTCGCGGCGTACCGCGCCGTGCAGTTGCGCGATCCCGGCAACGCGGCCGCGGCGCTGCGTACGGCGAGCGTGCTGTATCGCGAGGATGACTACGGTGCCTCGTTCGCGGCACTGCAAAGCGCACGCAACACCGCGAAAGACAGCGATACCGACTACTGGCGTAACTACGCCGAACTAGCGCGACTGTTGCAGCGTGACGCCGATGCCAGCGAAGCGTACCGCCATCTTCTCGCGGGTGGCGACACTACGTCGGAAGACCTCGGTGACATGACGTATTTCTTCGATCCGTATCCGATTGATGCAGGACGGGTTGCCGAGTTGCAGTACCGCCGCGATCACACACCGCGTGCGCTGCAAAACGCGATCTACTACTACACCGACGCGCAGGCGCTCGACCGTGTGGCAGCGCTGCTGGCAAGCCTCACGCCACAGGAGCGCAAGCAAGCGCTCTTGTCCCCCGGCGTACTCGGGGTGCGGGCGGAATACTATCGGCTGACCGACCAGCCCAGGCGGGCGCTCGATGATCTGAAGCATGCGGTCGATCTGACGGGCGCGACCTCGGACCTGCGTGCGGCCTATATGTGGACCCTGGTCGACTACGGCACCGACGCGGAACTGGACGCCACCTTGAAACGCTGGCGTGGTACAGAAGACAGGAGTGCTGCGTTATGGGAACCGTACGCAGCCGCTGAGATGCGCCTGAGCCGTCCGGTGCTCGCGCTCGACTATCTGCGGCGCGAGTCGGCTTCGTTGTCGCGCGATCCGCTGTGGCTCATGACCTACGCCGATGCCCAGGAAATGGCGGGCCGACCCGACCTTGCCTGGTCGATCCGCCACAAGGTTTGGCAGCAGATGCAGCAGGACGAAGCGGCGTTAGTCAGGCTGCACGGCGCGGCACGTGCCGCACAGCGCGGCCGTTCTGGACAGGATGCTGAAACGCTCGCGGACATCCGCGGCCGACGCGTGACGCTCTCATCGGCTTTCCAGACCGGCGACGACTCGGCCGCCATGCTGAACGATCTGCTCGCCGGCACCCAGTCGTCGGACAGCGTGAAGCTGGCGCGTCGTACGCTGCTTGGCACGGCTAAGGGCCTGCCCGGCGCGGCACCCGATGCCGGCATCGATACCCAGCAGAACAATCGACTGCGCGAAGCAGTCGCAAAGGACGTCGCCATCGCGTGGGCGTTGTCCCACGAGGGTAACGCACTCGCGAAGCGCTGGCTCGCTCAGCAATACGCGGCGCGCCTCGCGCGGCCGGCCGCTGCGCGGCTGACGATCGCGCTTGCGGAAAACGATACTGGCGCGATGGAACAACTGCTCGCGCAGGAGCGCTCGCGGCTGCCTCTGGACGATCGCATCGACGCCGAGGTCGCAACCGACCGGCAGGGTCGTGCGGAGCAGCTCGCGTTCAACGGACTCGACGGCGCCCCCGACAACACAGACGTTCACACGCGCCTGACCGAGACCGCGCTCGACTGGCCGCAGTCGCTCGACGCGAGCGTCGTGGACAACGTCGAACATCCACTCGACTACGTCGCGCAGACGCTGGCCGGCAGCCGGAAAATCGCCGATCACTACCTGCTTGGTGTGACGGAAGTGCAGAACTTCCAGCGCTCGACGGATTCGACCCAACTCGTGAACGTCCCGTCCGTCGACCGCTCGCTCAGCTTCTTCCTGCAGCGGCAGACGGTTGACTCCGCGTCCAGCATAACGGTTGGCCGCCGCGATGCACTCGACAGCTTCTATACGCTGCAACTCGCTGCGGAAACGGGTCGCAACTCGGATTTGCAGTTCGGCGTGCGCGCTGGCCGCAATCAGCTGGCGGATGAGGATCAGTTCCTGCAGGTGGGCGGCATGAAGGACAACCTGATCGGCGACTTCACGTGGCGCGCGACCCAGCGCCTCACGATGACAGGCAGCATCGAAGGCGACCGCTTCTACAGCCAGGCGCGCGACTACATTGGTAGCGGGCTGCTGGAAAACGGCGAAATCACCTATCGGATCCGCACGGGCTACCCCGATTACACGTTGCGTCTGGTCGGCGAGCACGGCGGCTATGGTGCGAGCGGCGGTGCCGACAGCCTGATCTCGCGGCTCGAACCGGCGGCACTGCAACCGGCCCTGGCAGGGGACTTCATGCCGGAGAGCTATACGCAGTACGGCCTGTACTTCGGCTTCGGCAACGACCTGCTCGATCAGTACACGCACGCATGGCGGCCGTTCTTCGATATCGGCATCCTGCACAATTCGGTACAGGGCTGGGGACCTGACATCAGCCTGGGGCTCGCGGGTTCGGTGCTCGGCGGCGATCACCTTGTGTTTTATGTTCAGCATCAGAGCGTGTCGCGGCTCGGAACGCCGGTGACGGTGATCGGCGCCCGCTACAACTGGTTTTATTGATCCGGGCGGCGGCGAGGGGCAGGGTTTGCTACCGCGCGTATGTGACGTAGATAACGTAGGCAGAAGCTACGAATTCGGCAAAGAACGGCGATATAACTGAGGAGTGGTTCGATGAGCAAGAAGAAACGAGGGTCCCGTATGGCCGGGTGGTCCGCCGCGCTGGCGGCATGCGCGCTGTTGCTCGGCGCATGCAGCTCGATCCGGCAGACCGGCATGCCGGCTTTGACGTCGCACGATTCGGTCGCGGTGGTGTCGATGGCTAACTTCACCGAGACGCCGGCCGCCGGTGGCAGCGCCGCGGCGATCGCCGCCAACGTGCTGCGCGCGAACGGCTTCGCGGACGTACGCCTGGCACCAGTCGACGGCGCGAATACCGCCATGTTCGACACCGCGCAGCGCGACACCGGCGAGAAGCAGCTCGGATGGGCGCGCGAGCAGCACATCAAGTACGTGCTGAGCGGCGCGGTCGAAGAGTGGCGCTACAAGGTCGGCGTCGACGGTGAGCCGGTGGCTGGCCTCACGTTCGAACTGATCGATGTCGCGTCGGGCCAGGTCGTGTGGAGTGCTACCGGTACGCGCAGCGGCTGGAGCCGCTCCAGCCTGTCGAGTGTCGCCACCACGCTGATCGGTGGCCTGCTTGCACCGCTCTACGCCCGTTCGTGAGCGGCGACGCGCCGTCATCTGCAATCCGCTCCGTCATGAGGAACAGGCCGTGAATACCGCTACCGCGCAAACCGGCGCCGCCGCGTCGAAACCACGCCAATCGAATCCGTTCGGCAATCTCGGCGCCGTGCGGCGCCTGGTGGCGCCCGCTGCGACCAGCCCCTTCGCTATCGTCGAAACGGTCGTCTTCATGCTCGTCGTGCTCGGGCTGTGCTGGGCGCTCGACCGTTCGGATCCGTTGCTGTTGAATTCGGGTTTTCCGTGGCTTTGGTTCGCGCCGTTCATTATCGGACTGCGTTATGGCACGCTGCTCGGTCTGCTTGCGAGCGCGATGATGGTGGGCGCGTGGTATCTGCCCGGCGCAAGCCACGGCCAGGCGTGGCCACTGATGTTCTTCACCGGCGGCCTGCTGCAGACCATCGTCGCGGGTCACTTCGGCGACACCTGGGGCAATCGCGCCGCCCGGGCTTCGACCATCAACCACTATCTGAACGACCGCCTCGTGGCGATCACCAACAGCCACTATCTGATGCGCCTGTCACATGAGCGGTTGGAGAAGGATCTGCTGTCCCGCCCGACCACACTGCGCGATTCGATTACCGAGTTGCGGCGCCTGTCGGTGCTGGGAGAGAGCCTAAGCCAGGACACCCACGAAACGCAGGGGACAGGGGCGGCCCACGCACCCGCTGCCGCGCTTCAGCCTTCGGCGTCCGCCGACACGGCAGTGCACGCCACCCGGCCATCCGCACCATTGCGCGCCTTGCCGGGCGCGCATGGCCTGCTCGAATTCGTCGCCCAGGTATGCCAGATCGAGGTTGGAGCGCTGTTCCCGGTGCGCAACGGCCAGCTCGGCGCCGAGGCGTCCGCACGCGTGGGCGATGAGTTCGCGCTCGTGCCAGACGACAAACTGGTTACCCACGCCATCAGCACGATGAGCGTCGCGCACCTGAAGAGCGAAGACATTCCCGCGGCCCAGTCGGAATACCTGGTGTGCGCGCCGCTGGTGAGCGCCGACGGCCAGTTGCTGGCGTTGCTGGTGATCAAGCGGATGCCGTTCCTGTCGCTGAACTTCGACAACCTGCAACTGCTGCTGGTGCTGCTCGGCTATTACGCGGACGGCGTGGAGCACGCGAGCCTCGTGCAGGGCATCCTCGCCGCCGTGCCTGGCTGTCCGTACGACTTCGCGCTCGACCTCGGACGTCTAACCCGTCTGCAGCGCGAAGCCGGCATCGCCTCGTCGATGGTGGCGCTCGCGTTCCCGCGCGACGAGGCGGGCGACTCGCTATTCGAACATGTGATCCGCCGCCGCCGTGCGCTCGACCTGATGTGGCCGGTGCAAACGGCGTCGCAGTCGGTGCTGGTCAATCTGATGCCGGCAACGGATACGACCGGCATCGACGGTTATCTGGCCCGGATCGAAACCAGCCTCTCGTCTCAGTTCAATCTGGATCTGGAGAGTGCCCGCGTCGGCGTGCATACGCTGCACCTGGGCACCATGGAGCCGGGGCCGGCGCTGCAGCGCCTTCTCAAGCGAAGCGGTCTCGATGTCTAAACTCATGTCCGCCCTCGTCAACGGGCTGCTGTTCACTGGCTATGTGCTGGTGGAGTACTTCGCGTACCTGAGCTTTCTGCATGCGCCGGCGGGCATCGATCCGCTACTGGTCGGCTTCGTCGTTCAGGCGCTGGTGGCGCTCGTGCAGGCGCTGCTGTTGCGCCGGATGCTGCCGTCCCGCTACCGCGAACCCCACGTCTGGACGCTGCTCCTGCTGTGGGTGCTGTGCACCTTCGTACCGCTGGGCGCCGGCCTCGTCCTGCTAGCGAGCTGTATCTGGGCGGCGTGGTTTCCAGGCGCGAGAGACAGCGATCAACTGGCCGACGTGCCGCGTCCGGAGTTCGTCACCTATCTCGTCTCGCGTGTTTCGCACGGCGGCGGAGCCCGTCTGCAGGCGCGCCTGATCAACACGCAGGTCTCGTCCACCGACCGGCTCACCGCACTCGTCGCGATCCAGAGCATGCCTACCCGCACCACGGGTACCCTGCTGCGTGAGCTGCTGGCCGATCCGATCGAGGACGTGCGTCTAATCGCCTACGGCACGTTAGATCAGGCCGAGAACGAGATCATGCAAAAGATCTTCACGACCGGTAAATCGCTGGAACAGGCGAAGGACGACAGCGAGCGCCACGCGATCAACCGGCGCCTCGCTGAACTCTATTTCGAACTGGTCTATCAGAACCTCGTGCAGGGCGCGGTGTATCGTCATACGCTTGAGCAGGCCGACCGCTACGCGCGCGCCGCGCTCGCGACCGACGAGAAGGACGCGGCGTTGTGGCTGATTCGCGGCCGCCTCGCGCTGGCTGAAGGCCGGCCCGATGAAGCTGGACACTACATGGAACGCGCCCTTGAACTGGGTTTCCCGCGCGAACGGCTGATTCCGTGGCTCGCCGAGGTAGCGTTCCTGCGCGGCGAGTACGCCCAGACCGGCCAATGGCTCGCGACGCTCGGCAATGCCGCAGGGCTGCCGATGCTCAAACCTGTTGTGACTTACTGGTCATCATGAAAGACTCCTTGATGCGGCGCGCCGCCGATGCCGATGTCTGCCTGCTGCTGGAAGGCACCTTCCCGTTTGTGCGCGGCGGGGTGTCGAGCTGGGTCAATGAAATGCTGCGAGCGTATCCAGAGACGCGCTTTGCGATCGTCTTTATCGGCAGCCGCGAGCAGGACTACAAGGGCGCGGCCTACGCGTTGCCCGACAATGTCGTGCACTTCGAGGCCCATTACCTGTACGAGACGGCGTGGGCAGACGCACGGAAGCCGCGCGAGATCGAAGGCGATGCGGCAGCGTTTGCGAAGTCGGCTGAGCTGCACGCCGCGTTGCGCGACGTGCGCGGCGCGGACGTGGGAGCGCTGATGGCAGAGATGGTGCCGACGCTCGGCGAACACGGCACGCTCAATGAGGCGCAGTTTCTGGCGAGCCGCAAGTCGTGGGAATTCATCGTCGAGCAGTACGAAAAGTACTGTACCGACCCGTCGTTTACCGACTACTTCTGGACCGTGCGCATCATGCACAAGCCGCTGTGGCAGTTGGCGAACGTCGCCGAAAAACTGATACCGGCGCGTGTCTATCACACAGTGTCGACGGGTTATGCGGGCTTTCTGGGCGCGCTCCTGCACTACCGCACCGGACGCCCGCTGCTGATTTCCGAGCATGGCATCTACACGAAAGAACGCAAGATCGACCTGTTGCAAAGTCAGTGGATTCACGACAACCGCGGCGCGTTCGAGCGCGACATTTCACAGATCAGTTATTTTCGTGAACTCTGGGTCCGCTTTTTCGAAGCGATCGGCAAGCTCGCGTACGACGCGGCTGATGAGATCGTGGCGCTGTACGAGGCGAACCGCCAGCGCCAGGTCGCCGATGGCGCCGCTGCGGAGCGCACGCGCAGCATTCCGAACGGCGTCGACGTGGATGGCCTCGCGCCGCTCGTCGAGCAACGGGTCGCGGGGCCGCACCGGGTAGTGGCGCTGATCGGCCGGGTGGTGCCGATCAAGGACATCAAGACGTTTATCCGCGCCATGTTCGTGGCTTCCCGCAGCATGCCCGATGTCGAAGGCTGGATCATCGGACCGGAAGAAGAAGATGCGGCTTACGCGCTCGAGTGTCACGCACTGGTGGAAAGCCTGGGGCTCGCCGAGAACGTGAAGTTCCTCGGTTTTCAGCGCATTGACGCGGTGCTGCCGAAGATCGACGTGATTGCGCTGACCTCGATCAGCGAGGCACTGCCGCTGGTCGTGCTGGAGGGGTTCGCGGCCGGCATTCCGTCTATTACGACGGATGTGGGCGCGTGCCGCCAGATGATCGAAGGTTTCAGCGACGAGGACCGTGCGCTGGGCAGCGCGGGCGCGGTCGTGCAGATCGCCAATCCGGCGGCGTTCGCGCAGGCCGTGGTGGCGTTGCTGAACGACGACGCTCGCTGGCAGGCCGCGCAGCAGGCCGGCCTCGCGCGCGCGCGCCGCTACTATACGAAAGCGCAGATGACCGGCAGCTACCGGACCCTGTACGACCAGCTCGCAGCCGCGCCCGACGTTCAGAAGGGCAAGCGCGGTGGTGCAGCGGGCGGCTGCCCGGTGAATCACGGTGCATCAGCCGCGGCGCCTGCCGCTCAAACCGGGGGGACACGCTAATGGCCGGGATTGGTTTCGAACTGCGCAAGATCCTCAAGCACGAGACGCTGTTCGGCGTCGCCCGTGCTTACGCGTACGCTGGCCTGATCAGTTCGGGCCCGCTGATTTTGTCGATCTTCGGTATCCTGATCATTGGTGTGATGAGCCTCGCGTTCGTGATACCGAAATACGCGATCGTGCAGTTTCAGGTATCGGTCACGTATCTGATCTCGCTCAGCCTGATTCTGACCGGGCCGCTGCAACTGTCGTTTACACGCTTTATCTCCGACCGTCTGTTCGAAAAGCGCGATGATCTGGTGCTGTCGAACTACAACGGCGTCGTGCTGGTCAGCACGATCGCCGCAGGGCTGGTCGGTGTGGTCGCGATGTTGCTGGGGTTCAGGAGCGAACCTTTGGCCTATCGCGTGTTGATGGTGGCGGGGTTCGTGGTGGTCAGCAACATCTGGATCGCCGTGATCTTTCTCTCCAGCGTCAAGCAGTATCGGCAGATCCTGTTGGTGTTTCTGATCGGCTACGGCTCTACCGTTGCGTTTGCCCTGATGCTCAATCGGCATGGTCTGGCGGGGCTGCTCGGTGGCTTCGTGGCGGGACATCTGGTGTTGCTTGCCGGCCTGTCCGGACTGATTTACCGCAATTATCGCAGCGGCCGGCTGATTTCCTTCGAGGTGTTCGACAGGCGCTTCGCTTATCCGACGCTCGCGCTGGTAGGCTTGCTTTTCAATCTCGGTGTGTGGCTCGACAAGTTGATGTTCTGGTACGCGCCCGGAACCGGCGCGCCGGTGATCGGGCCGCTGCACGCCTCGGTGATCTACGATATCCCCGTGTTTATCGCCTATGTCTGCGTGATGCCGGGCT
>Ga0116109_1000181_pt1 | contig 14256 bp, 12 predicted proteins | sample June2015DPH_8_10_2_FD_89718 | JGI IMG/M metagenome (GOLD analysis project Ga0116109, IMG submission 89718) | Peatland microbial communities from SPRUCE experiment site at the Marcell Experimental Forest, Minnesota, USA - June2015DPH_8_10 | ecosystem: Environmental > Terrestrial > Soil > Wetlands... | reverse complement strand
TGGGGGGGGCGCGGCAGCTTCTTGAAGTACGCGGCGCCGAGGGTAGCGTCCGGCGAGCCGGTGTGCGGGCCGACGCGGCGGCCGGCCCTGAATCGTGTGCACCGAGCCGCGTGCACCAAGCCGTGGCCTAGATCGAGAACGAACCGCCGTGCTGCCCGGTCGATTCCTGCAGGCCCTTGATCCACTTGCGCGCCGGCAAGCCGAGTCCAGCTTCGATGACCTTGGCGCGCGCCTGCAACGTCGCGAACGGCACCTCGAGCGCCGGCCCCGAAAACGCGATCGCCACGCGGTTGCCGTCGTGCACTTCGGGCAGCGCGAACACGCGGCCGTCGAAGGCTTCGTTCAGGCGCTTCATGTTGCGCACGAAGCTCGGGTGATCACCAAACAGATTCACCGTCACCACGCCTGCGTCAGCCAGGCACGCCCGCACCGCACGATAGAAGGCGACACTGTCAAGCACCGGACCGCGTGCCGTGGCATCGTAGACGTCGATCTGCAGCGCACCGATCGTGCCGTGGTTGGCACGGTCATTGACGAAGTCCCATGCATCGGTTTCGTGCACCGTCAGACGGGCATCGTCATGCGGCAATTCGAACATCGTGCGTGCCGCGACCACCACAGCCGGATTCAGCTCAACGGCTTCGACCTTCGCACGCTTCAAAAAACGATATGCGAACTTGGTCAGCGCCGCTGAGCCGAGACCGAGCTGGACGATGCGCTTCGGCGTTTCGAGGAACAGCAGCCAGGCCATCATCTGCTGTGCGTATTCAAGCTCGATATGATCGGGCTTGCGCAAACGCATCGCGCCTTGCACCCATTCCGTGCCGAAGTGCAGATAGCGCACGCCACCCTCTTCCGAGAACGTCACCGGTGCGAAGCGCGGCTTGCGCGGCGTTTCGATTTGCGGGGCGTCGTCGAAGTCTTCGTCACGCGATGCGCGCTTGCTCGTGCGCGCCATTTTCTGCATTTTCTGGCTTGCGTCAGCGGAGTCGGCCTGTTTGTTGCGGAATGCTCGCGCTTCAGCCGAAGCACGCTTGATCAGTTTCGTCATGTGGGGATGTCGCGTCAAAGACGCTATTTTGGTTCGAACGAGAGCATAGCATTGGCCGGGCTCGCTTTTCTTTTCCATGTAGGGTTGCAGCGGGTGTACGCAGAGTTCGCGAAGCTTGGCGTATAGGCTAGCGGGCGCGACCGCGCGGGGCGTCGACGAGGTCCGGCGCGATGAGCCAGCGTCGCAGCACTTCCCACGCCTTGAGTTTCTCCGCATAAGGCAGCGTGTAAGCAGGGCTGCTCGAAGGAAGGCTGATGAATTCGACCTTTCCCACAGCGTCCTGCAGCGCCCGCATGCCGAGCCGCGTCGCCGTGCCGCCGTTGAAGGCGACGGCGGCAAGATGCGGCAGCGATTCGACCAGAGCAAGCAGGTCGTTACTCGCATGGTTGCGGATCCGGCTGTCCAGACTGCCTTCGCGCTGTGCCTCTGCGACCACATCCCACAGTCCGACCCGGTGACGCAGCAGTGTCTCCAGGCGGGTGTGATAGTCGAGGCTGGGTAAGTCCTCTCCCGTGACGTCACCGATCAGGGACCAGAAACGATTCTGCTTGTGCGCGTAGTACTGGGCTTGCGCCAGCGAGACTTCGCCCGGCAGGCTGCCGAGCACCAGCACTCTCGTGTTGGCGTCCACGACGGGAGGAAAGCAGCGCTTCGGCGTCATGACGCCTTCCCGCCGCGGCCATGCTGAGCAACCGGATGGGCGCGTGAAGCCGTGTGCTCGAGTGGCCGTCCATGTTCGCGCGGATGCGCCCGCGGCTCCTGCGCTGACACTGCGGGCGATGCGGCAGCAAGATGCGCCCACAGCGCGGGCAGCATGCACTCGGTGACCATCAGCGGCGCGCCGTGGCGCTCGAATACCGAGCGGCGTGCAACCAGCGCCTGCGGATGCGCCTCGGCGATTTCACGAGCAGCCAGCCGGTACAGCGGATGACGCGCCGTGAGCCGGCGGCTCACCAGCGCCGAGCGCGAGACACTGCTGTCGCTGTAGAGCAACTCGGCCAGCGGCCGAGTGCGCAAGCGGCGCATCGGCTGCCAGACGCCGACGCTCGCCGCCAACGGCGCAATGCTGTGCGCCGCGACGAACGGCGTGCCGTCGACCGACAACACCACTTCCCGCACCCACACCGGCGCGCGACAGTCGACGCCGAGCGCGGCGTACTCGTCCGCCCACGGCAACGCGACGGCTTCGCGCGTGACGCGTACCGCAACCGCACCGAGCGTGCGCAGATGCGCGGTCAGCGAACCACCGCGCGTGAGCCAGTCTTTCTGATCGCGACTGAAACCGGGTAAGGGCGCGACGCGCCAATGGGCGTCAGCGGCATCGAAACAGATGAGCATGGTGTCGGATTATAACGGCGCTGGGTAGGGATGGTCCTCTTCGCGGGCAACTCATAGGTTCCCCACTGCCCCCCTTCCGTGCTGACCTGCATCAATCCATTCGTAGCTTTCAGAAAGGTCTGATTTTCCTCCCACCGACTCGCGCGATAAAAGATCCCTGCATTGCAAATGCCGGCGGTCCGCCCAAACCCAATGCATGGGCGGGCCATATGATCAGATATTCAAGGAGAAGAAAGATGAGAACGTTCCTGGGTACAACTGCGTGCGCCATGGCGGTCCTGTTCACGACCGGTTGCTCAGCACCGTTGAACCGCGCGACCGAGACCTCACTGAACCAGGCCGTCGGCATCGAAGTGAAGCCTGTCGCAGATGGCGTCTCGGTCAAACTGCCGGAAGCAGCGCTGTTCGATTTCGGCAAATCGGAAGTACGTTCCGACGCGGTCGCCGTGATCGACCGCTCCGCAGTGTTGCTCAAGCGCAGTAAAAAGCCGATCCTGGTTGAAGGTTACACCGACAATGTCGGCACACTCGAATATAACCAGCAACTCTCGGAAAATCGTGCGACGGCGGTAGGTTATGCACTGGTAGCTCGCGGCGTCGTAAAGGACCGTATCCGCACCAAGGGCAACGCCTACAACAACCCCGTGGCAAGCAACGATACGCCCGAAGGACGCGCGCTGAACCGGCGCACGGAGATTCTCGTGCGCGGTGAAACGATGGATACGCTGATGGGGCGGTAACGGACGTCTGCCATGCGTCGCATTGGCAAACAGAGATCCGGGCGCGCGAGGCGCGCCCGGATAAACGGGCCAGCCGTCGTCGCGTCACACTTATAACGGGTTCAGGAAAGCGACCCGTGTGCGAATTCCCTCAGTGAGGTCCGTACCTCGTCCAACGGTGCATCCCATTGACCCAGTTCCCGCTGCCTGAACAGGCGCGCTGACGGATACCAGGGACTGTCGCTGCGGTCGATCATCCAGCGGAAGTCCGTGCAAGCAGGCACCATCACCCAGACCGGTCGCCCCGACGCGCCCGCCAGATGCGCGACGGCCGTGTCCACCGTAATGACCAGATGCAGCGATTCGATGATCGCGATCGTATCGGAAAAGCTGTTGATTTCGGGTCCCAGCATGTGCATGTCGATTTCAGCCGGCAACGCGGCGGCTTCGTCCTGGGCACGCCCCATTTGCAGCGAGAACCACTGCACATCAGACTGCGCGAGGACCGCGTGCCATCTGTTCAACGGAATCGAACGATAACGATCGAGTCCATAAGCAGGATTGCCCGCCCACACAAGACCAACGCGCTCTTTCCGCACTCCGCCCGCGCCCACTTTGGCGATGGCATTCAGCCGATTCTCCCAACGCTGGACCCTGGCCGGCTCTGCCGCCAGATACGGCATTGCGACCGGGAGCATCGACAGCGTAAGCTTCATATGTTCCGGCATCCTGAGCATGCGACACCAATAGTCGTAAGGTCCCGGCGGCGACGTGGTCCAAGCGGCACGAACGCCCGCCGCGCCATGTGCCAATTCACCTAATGGGGCGTCGACCCATACATCCACGATGGCGCCTTGCCGATCTAACCAGTCGGCCGTACGCAGAAACTGCAGCTGATCCCCGAGCCCTTGTTCGCCTATGAGCAAAAACCGGCACCCCGCCACGGGCTCGCCTTTCCATTCGGGAAACGCGGGACGCACGAGATCTGCATTTTCCGGCAGGGCTTCATGCCAGCGATATTGCTTCCAACCCTCCTCGAAGTCGCCGAGACGCAGTTGCGTCGCCGCAAGATTGAATTGCATGCGTGGGTTATCGGGTAGCAGCCTCGCCGCCTCATTGGTGTGCAATCGCATCGGCGCAAATTCGCCGAGCATGTTGTACGAGAACGATGCGTTGTGATGCAGCCAGGCATTCTGCGGATCGATCGCAATTCCCTGCGTGGCCACGTTGATCGCCTCCTGGAACCGATGGATACCGTTCAGGGCAAAAGCCAGTCTTTCCAATGCGGCGCCGTTGGCTGCGAAGCGCTCGCGAAGCTGAGCGAGCACCGTGTCGATCTGCGCGTGGCGTTCGGCTTTCGACAGCGCGGTGAAGAGCTCAACTGCGTCGGACGGTTCAATCGAATCGAGCCAGCATGCGTGCAGCCAGTAGTCTGCCGCTTCTGGGACCTGCTCAAGTTCCGTGCTGATTCTGGCCAGGGCGCGAACTGCATGATGCAAGCCCGGTTCCAGGTCCAACGCCCGCGTGTAGTGTTGCCGTGCTTCAGCAAGACGGCCTGATACCCGCAGACAGTCGGCCAGATTCCGATACAGGCTGGCAGTGCCGCCCGTGAGGCCGAGAGCACGATGGTAGAACGCTTCGGCAGCCACGCGATCGCCCATCGCCGCGGCGAGTATTCCGCGATGCTCCCAGATGTCCGCCCCCGCGGGGGCAACGGTCAGCGCCTGGTCAAGATATTGGCGCGAGCGTTCGGTCTGCTGCAGACGAAAGCAGCCGATACCCATCCGGTGCAGTGCATGCGCATGCTGGGGATGCAGGTCCAGCGCCTGCTGGTAGTGCTGCATCGCTTCACGGGTGTGATCCGCTGCGAGACAGGCGTCCGCGCGGGCGATCAAGGTGTCGATTTCTTCCATGGTGGATGAAGAAAGAGCGGATAAGAGATGTGGGTCGCGCAACGACATGGCCGTCGGTTATTCGTGGCTGAAAGCGCGTTCGCTTTCATGTGAAAGGGACGCGCCTGCGTGTGCCATTGCCCTCAACCGCGCCGTCACCCGCTCGACCACAGGCGCCCATGCGCCCGGCTCCGGTTGCCGGTAAAGCTCAACGGAGTCATACCAGGGCTGCGCCTCCTCGTTACCCCAACACCAATGCGACACATGGTCAAGCATCGCCAGCACCGGACGGCCTAGCGCGCCGCCCAGATGCAAGGGCGCGCTGTCGATGGTCACGACAGCGTCGAGCGCAGCCACATGCGCGGCGACGTCGTCGAAGCCGGCGTCATAGAGCCCGGTCAGATCACGCACGCGATAACCCTGCGTCGCCATCTCCGCGACATCTGCACCCAGGCCCGGCGTGAGCGGATGGAACACGACGTCAGGCAGCGCGAGAACGGGCGCCAGCGACGCAAGAGGCATCGAACGTTTCCCGTCGCGGCGGTGGGTCGGGCTGCCGGACCACACGAGGCCAACGTGCAGCGCGACCGCTTCCGAACCCGCCCTCACCTTTGCCTGCCATTGCGCCAGCCTGTGCGGATCAGCCTGCAGATACGCCGCACCGCGGACCTGCTCAGGCTGCAAGCCGAGCGTGTGCGGCAGGCTCATCATCGGCAAACCGTAGTCTGGCTTGCCAAGCGGACCGTCCTCTATCGACACGCAATCGGCGTAAAAACGCGCGAACTGCGGTCGCAGCGCCCGCCGCACCGCCAGCACCAGGCGTCCGCCTTCGTCGGACACGCGCGCCGCCAGTTCCGGCAGGAAGCGCACCATCTGGATGTCGTCGCCATTGCCCTGCTCGCTATGCACGACCAGCGTCTTGCCGGCAAGCGGCTCGCCGCGCCAACGCGGACACAGACGCGCCATGACGGCAACCACATTGTTCGTTTCGCGGTCATCGCGTCGCAGCCGCGCGTCAAAGCGCGGCCATGCGGTCGACCAATCGCCTCGGCGTAGTTCGAGATCGGCCAGATCGACGGCTGGTTGTACAGCGCTCGGGTCGAGTGCAAGCGATGCATGCAGCGCGGCTTCGCTTTCGGAGTAGCGCGCCTGCTCAGCCAGATACTGGCCAATCGCGGCCACCACCGCTGCGTTACCCGGTGCGGCTGCATCGACGGCACGCATCGTCGCCTCAGCCGCCGCGGCGTCGTTAAGCTGCCATTGCGCGTGACTCAATTGCCACGCCATTTCTGTGTCGGTGGGATTTCTTGAGAGCATATCCCGGCATACTCGCTCAACCGAAACCCAGTCGCGAATCTCGCGATAAGCGAGCGCGAGATGCAGCGGCAACACCGGGTGAATCACCGGATCGAGCACGTACGCCCGCGCCAGCGCTTCGCGGCGCTCAGCCTTGACCTCCGCGCCAGGCGTCGACGCGAGCGCCACTGCCAGCCACCACGGTGCACGTGCATCGTGCGGCGCCCGGTAAGCGTAAGCGCGCAGCAGATGCGCCGCAGCCGAATAGGCCTGGTAGCGGTCGATCAACCCGACGATCCATTCAATCGTCGTCGCCTCGGGTTGCGCCGTGACCGCCAGTTCGCTGTAGTGCTTCGCAACGTCCTGGTTGCCCAGCGCATCTGCAAACAGCGCGAGCCGTGCGTAACGACCACCGCTGGTGGATTCACCCTGACCCAACGATGCACTGTGATACGCCTGCTCGAAATGCCCTACGCTCGCGCACAGGTCGGCGTGGATCTGCGGCGTCGCACCGTCGTGTACCAGGGCGACCGCGCACTGCTGGGCCGCGTCGAAGCCCTGCTCGCGCAGGATGGACCACACGAGGTATACAGGATCGGCCGGCGTGGCCACGTTTGTTTCGGACATGAGGAAAACCAGGAAGTAACGATGAGACGTCCGCACGCCGCCCAGATGCATTGAAGTCAGTTCAAGATCGATCGGGCGTCCGAAGGCGGACCGCCACAGAATATGACGAAATCGCACGGCTTCATCCCATATTCAAATCTCAAAATAATGCCGTTGATAATTTTTATTTAGTAAACCATACTGATTTTTCGTTCGGCCGAACGTGACCACCTCTTTAAGCCGTATCAAGAAAAATCGCAGAGGAGTCGAAGTTGAATCAGAACGGAAAAGAAACCTCCGACCGCATCGCGCATCTGGCCGCCGTCGTGCTTGCACGACACAGCTCGTTTCCCCTGGAAAAGGAATTGGCGGGCTCTGCGCTCGCGCAACATCACACGTCGAAGCAGACGAGCGCGGCCATCGGCAGCCTGGCGGCAAAAGTATTGGCCAGCCACAACGCCTGTATGGAAGCGAAGGAACTAGCGGGATCGGTGCTCTCGCAGGTTCGCCAGCACGAGCACGCTCCCGCACGCTAAACGCTAAACGTAACCGCTAAACGTTGACCGGCCAATAATGCCCAGCGCGGAACGGTGGGCCCGCGTCTCAATCAGGCGCGTGACGCATACCGAGCAGCGGAGCGTCCACGTCGCAACCCGGCGTGTAACGCCTCCCGCTGCAACGTGCAAAAAAATGCGCTGCCAAAGCAGCGCATTTTTTCAACCTACTGACGCTTGAAAATCCAGCGTCTCGACTTCAACCCGCGTCAGCCCGCGCGAGCCAGCAGCAACGCATTGGTCCGCTTGACGAAGCTCGCCGGATCTTCCAGCGCGCCGCCTTCTGCGAGCAGAGCCTGGTCGAACAACAGGTGGCACCAGTCGTCGAAATTCGCGCTATCCGCATGCAAGCCCTTTACCAGCGCATGCTCCGGATTCACTTCCAGAATCGGGTGGAACGACGGTGCTTGCTGGCCTGCGGCCTTCAGCATGCGTTGCAGGTAACCGCTCATTTCGCCATCGTCAGCGACGAGGCATGACGGCGAGTCGGTCAGGCGGAACGTGAGACGCACGTCTTTCGCCTTGTCCTTCAGCGCTTCCTTCATCTTTTCGACAAGTGGCTTCAGTTCTTCGCTGACCTTTTCCTGCGCCTGCTTTTCCTCGTCGTTCAACGCGCCCAGATCGAGGTCGCCACGCGCGACGCTCTGCAGCGGCTTGCCGTCGAACTCGTTCAGGAACGACAGCATCCATTCGTCGACGCGATCGGTCAGCAGCAGCACTTCCACGCCCTTCTTGCGGAACACTTCGAGGTGCGGGCTGTGGGTCGCGGCCTGGAAAGTGTCAGCCGTGACGTAATAGATCTTGGTCTGCTCGGGCTTCATGCGCGCGACGTAATCGGCCAGCGAAACGTTCTGCTCCGGCGAGTCGGTGTGCGTCGAGGCAAAGCGGATCAGCTTGGCGATGCGGTCCTTGTTGGCGAAGTCTTCGCCCACGCCCTCTTTCAGCGCCTGGCCGAATTCCTTCCAGAAGGTCGCGTACTTTTCGCGGTCGGCGTCGTTCTCGGCGTTAGCCAGCTCTTCGAGCATCGACAGCGAGCGCTTCGTCACGCCTTCGCGGATCGCCTTCACATCGCGGCTTTCCTGGAGGATTTCACGCGAGACATTCAGCGGCAGATCGCTCGAATCGACCACGCCCTTCACGAAACGCAGGTATGTAGGCAGCAATTGCTCGGCATCGTCCATGATGAAGACGCGCTTCACATACAGCTTCAGACCGCCGCGGTGATCGCGGTTCCACATGTCGAACGGCGCCGCGCTCGGCACGTACAGCAATTGCGTATATTCGCTGCGGCCTTCGACGCGGTTATGCGTCCACGTCAGCGGATCCTGATGGTCGTGCGAAAGATGCTGGTAGAACTGCTTGTATTGCTCTTCGGTGATGTCGTTCTTCGAACGGGTCCACAGGGCGCTCGCCTGGTTGACGGTCTCGTCTTCGTCCTTTGTGACCATCTCGCTCTTTTCCGCGTCCCATTCTTCCTTCTTCATCAGGATGGGCAGCGCGACGTGGTCCGAATACTTCTGGATGATCGACTTCAGGCGGTGCGACGACAGCAGCTCGTCCTCCTCCGCGCGCAGGTGCAGCGTGATGGTTGTGCCGCGTTGCGCGCGCTCGATCGTCTCGACGGCGAAATCGCCCTCGCCGGCGCTTTCCCAGCGCACGCCTTCGGCAGCCGTCAAACCGGCACGGCGCGTCTCGACCGAGATCTTGTCCGCGACGATAAAGCCCGAATAGAAACCCACGCCGAACTGGCCGATCAGCGCCGCATCTTTCTGCTGATCGCCGGACAGCTTGCCGAAGAATTCCTTGGTGCCCGAGCGAGCGATCGTGCCGAGGTGCGAGATCGCTTCGTCGCGGCTCATGCCGATGCCGTTGTCGTCGATCGTGATCGTGCGCGCGGCCTTGTCGTAGGACACGCGAATCCGCAGATTCGGGTCGTTCTCGTACAGCGCGTTGTTTTCGATCGCTTCGAAGCGCAGCTTGTCGGCCGCATCCGAGGCGTTCGAGACCAGCTCACGCAGGAAGATTTCCTTGTTGCTGTACAGCGAATGAATCATCAGTTGCAGAAGCTGTTTCACTTCTGCCTGAAAGCTCATGGTTTCTTGTGCCATGGTCAGACTTCCTCTCTATTTGTTGCGGTTGATTCGGGGCGAGCGTGGCCGGCTGTGCCTCAGGTCCCCGCGCCCGTGCAGCGGGCACGAACGCGCGGCGCTGGCGGCCGGTCACGCGGCGGATCGATTGGCTAATTGGGTACTATGGGCGCGATTTCAAGAGGCGCGCCGTGCGACGCCATCCAGATAGCGGCACAGAAATGCCGGCAGTGCCGGATCACCGCAATTGGCGACGTTAAAGCGCGTCCAACTCGAGGGCGACTGCTGCGGCGAAAACAGGCTGCCCGGCGTCAGGAGAAACCCTGCCTCGTGCCCGGCGGCGGTGAGCATGTCGGAATCGACGCCGGTATCGGCCCACAGGAACATGCCTGCGCCCGGTGTCTGGAACAGCTTCAGACCGGTCTTCTCCAGCATCCGCGCGGCCTTGTCGCGCACGCCGTCGAGCCGCGCGCGCAGCCGTTCGACGTGACGCCGGTAGTGGCCCTCAGTGAGGATCTTGTACAGCACGCGCTCGTTCAGTTCCGGACTCGTCATGCCCACCAGCATCTTCTGGTCCGTGACGGCCTTCGCCACCTCCGGCGCGCAGGCGATGAAACCGACCCGCAGGTTAGCCGCCAGCGTCTTCGAAAAGCTGCCGAGGTAAATCACGCGCTTCAACTGGTCGAGGCTCGCGAGGCGTGTGGCCGGATAGCCCGGCGGGCAGAGGTCGCCGTAGATATCGTCCTCGACGACGATGAAGTCATATTCCTCGGCCAGACGCAGGATGCGGAACGCCTGCGCGGCGGTGAGCGACGTGCCAGTCGGGTTCTGCAGCACCGAGTTGATGACCAGCATCTTCGGGCGCCACGTCTGCACCAGCGTTTCCAGCGCGTCCAGATCGGGCCCATCCGGCGTGTACGGCACACCGACGAGACGCGCCCCCTGCGACGCGAAGCGCCCGAACATCTGAAACCAGGCTGGATCGCCAACGATCACGGCGTCGCCCGGCTGCACGAAAATGCGCGCGATCAGGTCGATGGCCTGGGTAATCCCCGAGGCCAGCACGATCTGATCCGGCGACGCGCCGATCTCCAGCTCTTCGAGCCGCGTTTGCAACTGCTGGCGCAGCGGCAGGAAGCCTTGCGGCGTGCCGAAGCCGAGCATTTGCGCGCCGCTTTGGCGGCCGAGCGTGCGTAGCGCGCCGGTGATCAGCTCGCCATCGAGCCAACGGCTCGGCAGATAGCCGAGACCGGGACCGCGTTCCGGCCGGGTCGAGGTCTGCAGCATATTGCGCAGCAGCCAGACGACGTCGATCGTATTCGAGGCCGGCGCGGCCTCGGCGTTCTGACGCCGCTCGCCGGGCATGGGCGCGGCCAGACGCTCGCGCACGTAAAAGCCGGAGCCGCGCCGCGAATCCAGGTAGCCCTGGGCGACGAGGCGCTCGTAGGCCTCCACCACCGTAAAGCGCGACACACCCTTGTCCAGCGCCAGCTTGCGGATCGACGGCATGCGCATGCCTGCGCGGAACACGCGCTCCTCGATGCGCCGGCGCGCCCATTGGACGAGCTGGTCGACGAGTGTGAGCGACGAGGCGTCATTCGGGGCGGGTATCTGGCCAAGCGCGTGGTCAAGCGCATGGTTGAGCGCGGCGGTCATAATGGGCTCCAACTGTACCGAACATTATCGGGACGATTGTACCGTTACTGTGCAGGTGCACGGCGTTACATTTGATCCGGAACTCAAGCCCGGATACCGCGACGGCGCAGCAACCGGTTATGCTTACGGCCCCGGCACGCCTCACCTTGATGCCGCAAGCCTGTCCCGCCTCACCGCAGAATCCGACTCTGTTCACCGCCATGACTGCTCATACGCTTCGACTCGACCACCTCGTGATTTCCGCCCGCACGCTCGACGAGGGCACCCAGTATGTCGCCGACACGCTCGGCGTAGCGCCAGCCGATGGCGGCGCGCATCCGCTGATGCGCACCCACAACCGGCTCTTGAACCTCTGGGGCGGCGTGTATCTCGAGGTGATCGCGATCGATCCGGACGCCGAGGCGCCCGCCAGTGGCGTCGAAGCGCGTCCGCGCCTGTTCGCGCTCGACGCCCCGGCGACCGGGGCGCGGCTCGCGAGCGGCCCGTATCTGTCGCATTGGGTGGTACGCGTCGAGCGGCCCAAGGATCTGCAGCGCTGGCAGGCGCAGTATCCGCAGCGCATCCCGCCGGTCGTGCCAATGAGCCGCGGCTCGTTCAGCTGGGGTCTTGCCGTGCCGGATGACGGCGCCTTCCCAAGCTGGCAAGGCGCTGGCGACGGTGTCGTGCCGACGCTGATCCAGTGGGACACGCTGCATCACCCGTCGGCCGTGCTGCCGGAAACCGAGCTGGCGCTGAAGTCGCTCAAGGCGGTTCACCCGCAAGCGGAGACGGTCACGGCGCATCTGCGCTGGCTCGGCGCGGCCCACCTGATCGAGGTCTCCGAGCCCGACGACGCCTCCGGCGCACCGTCGCTCAGCGCCGAATTCGATACCCCCGGCGGACTGCGCACCCTGAAATAGTTGCAAGAGTGCCCAGTCCGTTGCAGTAGCAGTACCGAGGCGCATCGCGCCTTAACAGCCGCGCGCAGTCAGGCGACTCGCGCGATAATGGAAGTTTTTGACGAATCTGATCCAGCAGTAGCTGTCGAGGAAACCATGAACCAAAGCGACCTTCAAGCCCCCGTGTGGCAACTTTCCGAACGTGCACGCAAGCTCACGAGCTCGGCGATTCGCGAAATCCTGAAGGTCACCGAACGGCCGGAAGTCATTTCGTTCGCGGGCGGCCTGCCGTCCCCGGCCACCTTCCCCGCTGAACGGATGCGCGAAGCCTCGGACCGGATTCTGCGCGATTCGCCGGCCGCCGCGTTGCAGTACAGCGCAACCGAAGGCTACATGCCGCTGCGCGAGTGGATTGCGCAGCGCTACTCAGTCAACGGCACGCAAATCCGTGCCTCCCAGGTGCTGATCACAACCGGTTCGCAACAGGCGCTAGATCTGCTCGGCAAGGTTCTGATCTGCCCTGAGAGCCCGGTGCTGGTCGAGACCCCAACTTACCTCGGCGCGCTGCAGTCGTTCTCGATGTACGAGCCACGCTACGTTCAGGTGGCAACGGACGACAACGGGCTGATTCCCGAGGCGCTCACCCGTGAGCTGACAGCCGGCGCCCGCCTGCTGTACGCGCAACCGAATTTCCAGAATCCGACCGGCCGCCGCCTGCCGATAGAACGCCGCCGTGCGCTCGCCGAGCTGGCGAAGACCGCTCCATTCCCGGTCATCGAAGACGATCCGTACGGCGCGCTCGACTACGCGGGCGAACCGCTGCCCACCATGCTGTCGATGGCGCCGAACCACATCGTGCATCTCGGCTCGTTCTCGAAGGTGCTCGCCCCGGGCCTGCGTATCGGCTACATCATTGCCCCCGAGGAACTACACTTCAAGCTGGTCCAGGCGAAGCAAGCCACCGACCTGCACACGCCGACCTTCACGCAGCGCATCGTGCATGAGGTCGTGAAGGACGGCTTCCTCGACAAGCACGTGCCGAGCATCCGCGCGTTGTACCGTGACCAGTGCGCGGCGATGCTGGCCGCGCTCGAGCGCTTCATGCCGCAAGGCGTCAGCTGGAACCGCCCCGAAGGCGGCATGTTCGTGTGGGTGAACTTGCCCGCACATATCGACAGCATGAAGCTGCTCGAAGAAGCGGTCGCACAGAACGTTGCGTTCGTGCCAGGCGGTCCGTTCTATGCCAATGAAGCTCAGCACAACACGCTGCGCCTGTCGTTCGTCACGGTGCCACCTGCCAAAATCGACGAAGGCGTGGCACGCCTCGCGGAACTGATCCGCGCACGCGTCTGAGTACGCTGGCCCTCTCCTCCCTATCGACAAGGACATGTCATGACCCAAGCAAACGTGTATGACAAGCTGAAGGAACTCGGCATTGAACTGCCCACCGCCAGCGCACCCGCAGCGGCTTACGTGATGAGCGCGCAAAGCGGCAACACGGTGTACCTGTCGGGCCACATTGCCAAGAAGGACGGCAAGGTATGGGCCGGCAAGCTCGGCGCCAACCTCACTACCGAGGAAGGCAAGGCTGCCGCCCGCTCGATCGCCATCGACCTGCTGGCCACGCTGCACGCTCACGTGGGCGACCTGAACCGCGTCAAGCGCATCGTCAAGCTGATGAGCCTCGTGAACTCGACGCTAGAGTTCACCGAGCAGCATCTCGTCACCAACGGCGCGTCCGAACTGATCGCCGATGTGTTCGGCGAGCGCGGCAAGCATGCGCGCTCGGCCTTCGGCGTCGCGCAGATTCCGCTGGGAGCCTGCGTTGAGATCGAGTTGATCGCGGAAGTCGAATAATCCTTCCAATTGATTCATTGGTTCGTTAGCTGTCACGCGTCGTGTGGTGCTGAGTCGCCCACGGCGCGTTTTGCTTTATGGCGTCAACGGCTAGCCGCGCCACCGCCGTTCACCGTTCTACGTTTCTTTATATCGTTATTGCGGTTTTCGTCAATCAAGCCATAAAAGCACTTAAAAAAACCACATAATAAATCTCTCGATGCTGGTGGCCGGAACCCCGATCCCACAGTAGAATCGGCCGTCGCGCTACTGAATTGCTAATAACTCCAATGTCCGCTCGTACTGTCCGCTTCAAACAAGTCGACGTCTTCACTGCGGTGCC
>Ga0116109_1000180_pt1 | contig 14275 bp, 13 predicted proteins | sample June2015DPH_8_10_2_FD_89718 | JGI IMG/M metagenome (GOLD analysis project Ga0116109, IMG submission 89718) | Peatland microbial communities from SPRUCE experiment site at the Marcell Experimental Forest, Minnesota, USA - June2015DPH_8_10 | ecosystem: Environmental > Terrestrial > Soil > Wetlands... | reverse complement strand
TCGGCATCCGGCCGGAGCATATGACGCCGGGCTTGCCCGACGCGGCGCACGTAATCCTGACGGTCGACTCGTGCGAACTGCTCGGCGCGGACAACCTCGTGCATGGGCGCTGGGGCAAACACGATGTCACGGCGCGCCTGCCGCATGTACACCGGCCGGCTAACGGCGAAGCGCTGCCGGTAGCGCTGCCCGCGCAAGATCTGCATTTCTTCGACCCGGCGAGCGGCAAGCGGGCCAATTGAGCCGATCCGCCGTGGCCGCGCAAGCGGCGCCGCAATACGATGTGTAGAATGAGCCGCACGACATCAAACGACGCCACGTCGGACATACGCCTCGACGCGGTCTGACAAGGAGGAAGGCAGATGACGAAGCGAGTGATTGTCACCGGCGGTAGTGGACTGGCCGGCAAGTGGGTGGTCGAAGATCTGGTCGCGCACGGTTATGAAGTACTGAACCTCGACCGCGTGCCAATGGCGAAGCAAACTGCCCGCACGCTGATTACGGACCTGACCGACGCGGGACAGGTGTTCAACGCGCTGGCATCAAGCACGACGCAGGAGTTCGGTGCGGACCTCGAGCCGAAGCCGATCGACGCAATCGTGCACTTCGCAGCCATTCCGCGCATTCACATCACAACCGACAACGAAGTGTTCCGCATCAACGTGATGGGTACGTATAACGTGCTCGACGCGGCGTCGAAGTACGGGATCAAGAAGGTGATCCTCGCTTCGAGTGAGACGACTTATGGCGTGGTGTTCGCACACCGCCATCGCGATCCGGACTATTTCCCGCTGGATGAAACGTATCCGGTCGATCCGATGGACAGCTATGCGACGTCGAAGGTCATCAACGAGGTGACCGGCAAGGCGTTTCATGCGCGCACCGGAGCGGACATTTACTGCTTCCGGATCGGCAATGTGCTCGATCCGTCTGACTACGCGCAATTCCCGACGTGGCTGAAGGATCCGGAGCTGCGCAAACGTATTGCGTGGAGCTATATCGACGGCCGCGATCTGGCCACTGCGTGCCGCCTGGGCATCGAGAAGGATGGCTTGGGCTTCGAGGTCATGAACGTGGCCGCGGATGATGTTTCATCGGATCTGCCAACGGCGGAACTGCTCAAGCGTTTCTATCCGAACGTGCCGGTGAAGAAGCCACTCGGCGAGTTCGAAACGCTGTTGTGCAATGAAAAGCTGAAACGGCTGCTTGGGTGGCAGCAGCAATATCGTTGGCGGGAGCAGCCGGGCGCAAAGTAACCTGGCTAAAGCATCGACGAGACTGGCGGCGGGATCACTACTGCGGCCAGTCGTTTGCCTTCCAGCGTTTCTGCGCGTGCCCATTTCCTCTCAGCGCACCGCGACTGCAAGCTCAGCACCGCGCGAACCCGCAACCTCTTTTCCGGCGAGTTCGCCAGCACACGCTGCCCGCGCCCTCACGGGCCGCCCCGAAGTACAATGACACCTCTTCCGCCGCGCGCGCTTCGATGTCGATAGCTTCGATCGTCAGGATCGAACCGCCGCTCAAGCCGCGCCGGCCGGAAACCAGCGGCACCGAATTCCCATCCACCCCACGACCGCCCGCCCCCCAAGCGCGGCCGGCGGCGTCAACGCCCTATTGCAAGCAAAATGGCCCAATACGTCTTCACCATGAACCGGGTCGGCAAGATCGTGCCGCCCAAGCGTCAAATCCTGAAAGACATCTCGTTGTCATTCTTCCCCGGCGCGAAGATCGGTCTGCTCGGCCTGAACGGCTCGGGCAAGTCGACGCTGATCCGCATCATGGCGGGTGTCGACAAGGACATCGAAGGCGAAGCCACGCCGATGCCGAACCTGAACATCGGCTACCTGCCGCAGGAGCCGCAGCTCGATCCGCAAAAGACGGTGCGTGAAGCGGTCGAAGAGGGCCTGGGCGAAGTGTTCGGCGCGCAGAAGAAGCTCGACGAGATTTATGCCGCCTATGCCGAACCGGACGCGGATTTCGACGCGCTCGCCGCCGAACAGGCCAAGTACGAAGCGATCCTCGCCACCGCCGACGGCAGCGCCGAGCAGCAGATTGAAATCGCCGCCGACGCGCTGCGCCTCCCGGCATGGGACGCGAAAATCGAGCATCTGTCGGGCGGTGAAAAGCGCCGCGTCGCGCTGTGCAAGCTGCTGCTCGAAAAGCCGGACATGCTGCTGCTCGACGAACCGACCAACCACCTGGACGCCGAATCGGTCGACTGGCTCGAGCAGTTCCTGACGCGCTTCCCGGGCACGGTCGTCGCCGTCACCCACGATCGCTACTTCCTCGACAATGCCGCCGAGTGGATTCTCGAACTCGACCGCGGCCACGGCATTCCCTGGAAGGGCAACTACAGCAGCTGGCTCGACCAGAAGGAAGAGCGCCTGAAGCAGGAAGAGTCGTCGGAATCGGCACGCCAGAAGGCCATCAAGAAGGAACTGGAGTGGGTGCGCCAGAATCCGAAGGGCCGTCAGGCGAAGTCGAAGGCGCGGATTGCGCGCTTCGAAGAACTGAACAGCCAGGACTACCAGAAGCGCAACGAAACCTCGGAAATCTTCATTCCGGTCGGCGACCGCCTCGGCAATGAAGTGATCGAGTTCAAGAACGTTTCGAAGGCATACGGTGATCGTCTGCTGCTCGACAACGTCAGCTTCAAGATTCCGGCGGGCGCGATCGTCGGCATTATCGGGCCGAACGGCGCGGGTAAGTCCACCTTGTTCCGCATGCTGACAGGCAAGGAACAGCCGGATTCGGGCGAAATCGTCCAAGGGCCGACGGTCAAGCTCGCCTACGTCGACCAGAGCCGCGACGCGCTCGACGGTTCGAAGACGGTGTTCGAAGAGATTTCCGGCGGCGCCGACGTGCTGACGGTGGGCCGCTACGAAACGCCGTCGCGGGCGTACATCGGCCGCTTCAACTTCAAGGGCGGCGACCAGCAGAAGATCGTCTCGAACCTCTCGGGCGGCGAACGCGGCCGTCTGCATCTCGCCAAGACGCTGATCGCGGGCGGCAACGTCCTGCTGCTCGACGAACCGTCGAACGACCTCGACGTCGAAACGCTACGTGCGCTCGAAGATGCCCTGCTCGAATTCGCCGGCTCCGTGATGGTGATCTCGCACGATCGCTGGTTCCTCGACCGTATCGCCACGCACATCCTCGCGTTCGAGGGCGATTCGCAAGTGACATTCTTCGACGGCAACTACCAGGAATACGAAGCGGACAAGCGCAATCGCCTGGGCGAAGAAGCCGCCCGGCCGAAGCGTCTGCGCTACAAGCCGATCGCACGCTAAACGCGCTTGCTGGACGGGCCGCGCCGCATAGCGCGCGGGCCGCCCGGCAGCCGGCTGTGCGGCACAGGGATTGCTGCCCTACCAACGGCCAGCCGCGCCTCGCGCGGTCACGAGGAGGCAAGCATGGCGATGTCGACTGCAAAACGCGTAGCCATTGCCGTCGCCAGCATTGTGCTGGTGCTGGTCGTCGTCGCCCTTGGCGGTCTTTACTTCGCGCAATACGAAGTCAAACAACGGGTGATCGCAGCGCTCGGGCCGCTCGGCAGCGCGGAGAGCATCGACGTCAGCCTCACCTCCGTGCGCCTGACTCACGTTCTCCTCAAGGCGCCACCTGGCTGGCCCGCCCCCGACGTGCTACGTGCCGATCAGATCACCCTGATTCCCGACGTCCGCGAACTCGTTCAGAAGCGAGTGCATATCCGTTCGGTCGTGGTAAGCGGCTTCGACCTTTCGGTCGTGCGCCAGCCGGATGGCACCCTCAATCTGTTGCCCAATCTCAGGGAATCGCTAAACCGGCCGAATACCGGCGCGAACGCCAGCGAGACGCCGCTGCCGCAAGACAAACGCATCGATCACATCGCCTTCGAGCAAGGCACCTTCGAGTTCTACGACTACACCGTGCGCAATCCGGCGTACAAGGTCGCCATCACCAACGCCAACGCGACCGTCGACAACCTGCATCTGCCCGCGCTCACCGATCCAGCCACGGTCGCCGTCAATGGTTCCATCGTCGGCCCGTCGCATACGGGCACGGTGTCGTTCGGCGGCTGGATCAAGATCGCCACCAAGGATTCCCAGACCACCAGCACGCTGCGCGGTGTCGACGTGGTGATGCTCGACCCCTATCTCCTGAAGAAGGCCGGGGCCAAAACCCACGTCACCGGCGGGACGCTCGACATGACGGTCGAATCGACGGTGAGCAACTATCACCTGCACGCGCCGGGCACGCTGACGCTGCATCAACTGCAACTGGCCGACAGCGGCAATCCGCTCGACACGTTCCTGTCGATTCCAACCAAAGCCGCCGTCGCGGCGTTGAAGTCACGCAACGGCGATATCACCGTGCACTTCGTGCTGGACGGTAATTTGCGCGATCCGAAATTCTCGGTGAACGAGAATCTGCTGAACAAGCTCGGTACTGGCATCGCGCAGGTCATGGGCGTGAGCGTCGAAGGCGTGGCGAAGGGCGCAGGCGAAACGGTCAAGGGCTTGGGCAACGCGCTGAAAAACCTGCTCGGGCAGTAGTCGCCGCCCGGCATGCCTGGCAATGCCGGGTCTGCACGTCTTGACATACCTTCGATATAGTCCGACGATTTGTCCATAATGTGATTTAAATATCCACATAGTGGACAAACAAGGAGACGCAATGTCAGCTCCCTCCGCTGGCGGCGATGCGATGACGCCGTATCAGCTCCCCAATCCGCCCGAAGCCCTGCGCGAGATCGTGGTCGAATCGGCCATTCCTCAAGACGAGCGCCTGTGGGTTCCGCAAGCCGAAAACGTCTGGTTCCGACCGCTGTGCCTGAATGTCTCAACTGGCTACTGGATGAACCTGTTGCGCGTGCGCAAGTCAGGTGTGCTGAGCCGCCATCGGCACCCGGCCGCCGTGCATGGACTGGTGCTCAAAGGCAAATGGCGCTATCTCGAACACGACTGGGTCGCCACCGAAGGCAGCTACGTCTTCGAGCCGCCGGGCGAGACGCACACGCTCTACGTACCCGAGGACGTCGAGGAAATGATCACCTATTTCCAGGTGAACGGCGTGATGTACTACTGTGATCCGTACGGCAATTTCACCGGTTACGAAGATGTGTTCACGAAGCTCGAGATGTGCCGTGAACACTTCGACAAGGTCGGGCTCGGCGCCACTTATGTGGACCAGTTCGTGAGGTAGCGCTCCGAGGCGTTGCAACGCATTCGTCTGCCACGCGCCATTCCATCCATAGACTCAAAAGAGCATCGGAGGAGACAAATCATGCAGGCAAAGACACCCCGCTTACGGCGCATCCAGTGGATCGCGCTGACGTTCCTGACGCTCGCGGGCATCGTCAACTATCTCGATCGCAGCACGCTGTCGATCGCCAATCACTCGGTGAGTGGCGAGTTGGGCCTCTCCGCCTCGCAAATGGGCCTGCTGCTGTCCGCGTTCTCATTTTCGTACGCGTTCGCGCAATTGCCGATGGGCGCGCTGCTCGACCGCTTCGGCGCACGTCTGATGCTCGGTGTTGGGATGTTCGTCTGGTCGGTGGCACAGTTGTTCGGCGGCTTCGTGCACAGCCTGCAGCACTTTCTGGTTGCGCGGATCTTTCTTGGGATTGGCGAGGCGCCCCAATTTCCCGCCGGCGCCAAGGTCGTCAGCGAATGGTATTCGCTGCGCGAGCGCGGACGGCCTACCGGCATCTTCATCACCTCTTCGACCATCGGCCCGGCGCTCGCCCCGCCCATTCTGACGGGGCTGCTGCTCGCGTTCGGCTGGCGCTGGATGTTCATCGTGATGGGGGTGATGGGCATTGCCGTGGCAATCGGCTGGTACCTCGTATATCGCAACCGGCGCGAAGTCGCGCTCGCCCCGGAGGAAGTCACGCACCTCACCGAAGAGGAGCCGCACGCGCGCGCCGAACGCCGCATGACCGGCGCCGAATGGCGCGGCCTGTTCGCCTCGCGGACCACGTGGGGCATGATCTTCGGTTTCATGGGCGTGATCTACATGGTCTGGCTGTATCTGACCTGGCTGCCGGCGTATCTCGAACACGAGCGGCATCTGTCGATCGCGAAGACCGGCTGGATCGTGTCGATTCCGTATCTGTTCGGCACACTCGGCATGCTGTCGAGCGGCTTTGTCGCCGACGGACTGATGGCGCGCGGCATCGCGCCGATCCGCAGCCGCAAGTGGCCAATCTGCACGGGCCTGATTTTTGGCGCCGTGTTCACGGTGCCCGCGGCCTACACGCCGAATATCACGCTGGCTATCGTCTATCTGTCGCTGGCGATGTACTTCATCAACATGGCCAGCGGCGGGGCGTGGGCACTCGTCAGTGTGGCGGCGCCGCGGCACCTGGTGGCATCGCTCGGGAGCATCCAGAACTTCGGCGGCTACTTCGGCGGATCGTTCGCGCCGTTCATTACGGGCGTGGTGGTCGATCAGACGCATTCGTTCGTCGACGCCTTTCTGATCAGCGCGGGCGTATCGTTCGCGGCGGCGCTTGTCTACATATTCGTGGTGCGCGCGCCAATCGCCGAGCGCCCGGACACCGCTGCAGCCGCCACACTAGCCTGATCGCCCGGTCTCATCAATGTTCAACTGTTCGCACAGACACTCGCCATGACGTTTCAGCAGGATCTCTTCAAAGGCAAGACCGCCGTCGTAACCGGCGGCACGCAGGGCATCGGCGCAGGGATCGCGCGCCAGTTCGCTGCCCTTGGCGCGCGTGTGATCGCGGTGGGCCTCGCGCCCACGGACGAGCAACGCAGCGCGCCTGGACCCGGCATCGAAGTCGCCGCACTCGATGTCAGTTCGAACGACGAGGTCGCCGGGCTGTTCGCTTCACTCACTTCGCTCGACATCCTGGTGAACTGCGCGGGCATGATCCGCCGCGGCGCGGAGCATGAGCTCGATGTGTTCGAGCAGGTGATCGACGTGAACCTCACGGGGACGATGCGCGCCTGTTCGGCGGCTCGGGGGCTGCTGCGGAACAGCCGCGGCACCATCGTCAATACGGCATCGATGCTGAGCTTTTTCGGCGGTGGTCTGGTGCCGGCGTATAGCGCGAGTAAAGGCGGCGTGGCGCAATTGACCAAGTCGCTTGCGCTCGCTTACGCGCAGGACGGGATCCGCGTGAACGCGGTCGCGCCGGGCTGGATCGCGACGCCGCTCACCCAGCCGCTGCAGGACGATGATGGCCGCTCGCGGGCGATTCTGGAACGCACGCCGCTCGGGCGCTGGGGCGAGCCGGACGATGTCGCGCAGGCGGTGGTGTTTTTATGCTCGCCCGCGGCGGCGTTTATCACCGGCACAATCGTACCGGTTGACGGCGGGTATCTGGTGGCGTGAAACAACCCAACGCGATGCCGACTCCCGCCGCCCTCGACGCAATCGAAGCCACCGATACCGCCCGATCCACCGGCACCGCCGCCTTCTCGAAGTTCATGGCGGTGCTGCAACGAATCGCCGATGCCGGCGAACCGCTGAACATCGCGCAACTCGCAGCCCAAACGGGCTACCCGCGCCCGACGGTCTACCGGATCGTCGGCGCGCTGATCGCGGAAGGGCTCGTGATCGAAAGTCTGCGCGGCGCGACCTTCGAACTCGGGCCGCGGCTGATGTCGCTGGCGAGCCGCAGTTGGGAGCGCTCCGACGTGCGCGTTGCCGCCATCGACGCGTTGCAGACGTTGCGCGACGCCACCCAGGAAACTGTGCATCTGGCCGTGCGCAGCGGTGCGGAGATGGTGTACATCGAGAAGCTCGAGAGCCCGCACGCCGTGCGGATGGCCTCGCGTATCGGCACGCGGGTCACGCTCTACTCAAGCTCGGTTGGCAAGGCGTATCTGGCGTCACTCGATGTCCCCACGCGGGACTCGCTGCTGCAAGGTCTGAGACTCGAGCGCTTCACCGCGAACACGATCATCGAATCCACCGCGCTCATCGCCGAACTCGAAGCAACCCGCGCGCGTGGCCATGCGGAAGATGGGGAAGAAAACGAAGCACAGATTTTCTGCTACGGCTGCGCAATCCGGGGCCCCGACGGGCAGCCAGCAGCCTGCATCAGCGTGAGCATCCCGCTGTTTCGCAAGAGCGCGACGCCGCTGGAATCTTATGTGAAGCCGTTGCGCGCCGCGTGCGAGGCGGTTGCCGAGCGGCTGGCGCCGATGTCGCGCAGCCCCATCTGACTCAGGCGTGGCGGCCGGGCAGATTGCCCTGGCCCGTCGCCCGACTTAAACCGGCAGACCCAGTTCGCGCAGCTTCGCTTCGGTTTGCGCCGCCGACGTGTGATGCACGCCATGCCAGCCGAGTACGATCGCGGCCTCGGCGTTCTTGACGTTATCGTCGATAAACACGAGCTCGTGCGGTTCGATGCCGGGCAGTTGCACCTCGATACGCCGGCGCATTTCAGCAAAGATCGCCGGATCCGGCTTCACCATCTTGACGCGGCCGGACACCACGATGTCGCGGAAACGCCACAGCACCGGATAGTGCTCCCATGCATAGGGGAACGTCTCGTCCGACCAGTTCGTGAGGCCGAATAGCGGCACGCCCGCCGCATCGAGCTTGTCGAGCGTCGCCACGCCGTCTTCGAGCACACCGCGGACCATCTCGTGCCAGCGCTCGTAGAACGCACGGATCAGCGCCTCGTGATCGGGAAACCGGGCGATCAACTCGGCGGTGCCTTCCGCGATTGGCTGACCGCCGTCCTGACGGATGACCCACTCCATCGAGCAGACATGCGTCAGAAACCAGCGACGCTCCGTCTCCTCCGGAATCAGTTCGCGAAACAGATATTCAGGGCTCCAGTCGATCAGCACCCCGCCGAAATCGAACACCACCGCCTTGATGCTCATGCGAACTCCGTAGCCAGGATGTCGGCGAGCGGCCGGACCGAAATCCCGTTGCCCGACAGAGAGGAATGCGCCCACACATGGTTGTAGTGCGCGACGATCTGCTCGGGCGCGAGATCGGAAGTGTGCTGAGTGGTGTGGATATCCGAGACGACCGTGGTCTGATACCCAAGCAAAGCGGCACGACGCGCGCCGGTATTGACGCAATATTCGGTCGCGTAACCGCAGATCAGCAGACGGTCGACACCCAGCCGCTCAAGATGAGCCTTGAGCGGCGTTTCGTGAAACGAGTCGTCGACCGACTTGCTCACGAGGAGATCGTCGCCGGTACGCACGAGGGAAGCGGGTAATTGCCAGCCCTCACTGCCACGCTCGACTTCCGGGTCACCCTCTTCATCGTGCTGGACGATGAAAACCGGTGCCCCTGCCGCTCGCGCCGCCGCAGTCAGACGGTTGATGCCTTCGATCACCTCAGCGCCGCGATACGAGGCATTGGGACCGGAGAAAAACGCCTGTTGCACATCGATCACCACTACCGCTACGCCTGCCATCTGTCGCTCTCCTCCCGTTAAATCGCCTGTGTTCGCGCCTCCAGCCAGGCTTTCGCGTCACCCGAGACATGCGGCGCGATGCGTGCACGCACCGTCTCGTGATACGCGTTCAGCCATGCCCGCTCGTCCTCGCGCAGCATCGAGAGATCGAAGCAGCGCGTATCAATCGGGCACATCGTGAGCGTCTCGAACTCCAGGAAATCGCCGAACTCAGTCTTCCCCACGGCGCGGTTCAGGATCAGGTTCTCGATCCGCACGCCCCACTTGCCCGGCCGGTAAATACCCGGCTCGACCGAGGTAATCATGCCCTCTTCCATCGCCGTCCAGGGGTCAGCCGGCGCGTAGTGAGAGATGACCTGCGGGCCTTCATGCACGTTCAGAAAATAGCCGACGCCATGGCCCGTGCCGTGACCGTAATCCGCCCCGGCTTCCCAGATCGGCGCACGCGCGATCGAGTCCAGCATTGGTGAGCGGATGCCGCGCGGAAAGCGCGCACGCGAGAGCGCCATCATGCCCTTCAGCACCAACGTGCAATCGCGGCGTTGCGCGTCGCTCAGCGTGCCGATCGGCACGACACGGGTGATGTCAGTCGTGCCGGTCAGATATTGGGCGCCCGAGTCGATCAGCAGCAGCCCGTTGCCTTCGATGGTTGAATGCGACGCAGCGGTGGCGCGATAGTGCGGCATGGCGCCGTTCGCGTTGAAGCCGGCGATGGTCGCAAAGCTCAGCGAAATGTAGTCCGGACGCCGCGCACGCGCAGCCGTGAGGCGTTCGTCGACGGTGAGTTCGGTAATCGTCTCGCGGCCCAGCGCGCCTTCGAACCACGCGAAGAATTCAACCAGCGCTGCGCCGTCCTGGTCCATGGTGGCGCGCACGTGTTCGGCGTCCGCCTCGGTCTTTTGCGACTTGAGGAACGTCGACGGATTCACTGACTCGACGATCTTCACCGTCGCCGGCACCGATTGCAGCAGACCAAACGTAATCCGGCGCGGATCGATCAGCAGCGTGGAGCCGCCCGGCAGCGCGGCAAGCGCATCGGCCGCCTTTCCATACGATTCGACATGGATGCCGTCGCGCGCCAGCGCCTCAGCCAGCTCCCGCGGTACCTTGCCGTCGGCGACGAACAGCGAGACGCGGTCCAGCCCGATCAGCGCATGCGCGACGAACACCGGGTTGTAGCTGACGTCGGCGCCACGCAGATTGAACAGCCACGCGAGATCGTCGAGCGTCGAAATGAAGTGCCATTGCGCGCCCTTCTCCTGCATCGCGCGACGAATCTGGCCGAGCTTGTCGAGGCGCGTAACCGTCGCATGCGGGGCAGCATGTTCGAACACCTGCCCGGTGGGCAGCGTCGGACGCTGGGGCCAGATCGCGTCGAACAGATCGACATCCGTGCGCAACTTCACGCCGTGCGCGCTCAACGCCGAGGTCAGCGAGCGGGCCGCTGCGAGGCCGAGCACCGCGCCGTCGACGCCGACGGTGCCGCCAGCCGCCACGTTCTGCGCCAGCCATTCAAAGTGCGGTTGCGACTGCTGGCCCGCCATCATCTTCATCAGTTGGACCCCGGTGCCGGCCAATTGCGCTTCGGCCTGCTCCCAGTAACGGCTGTCAGTCCACACGCCGGCAAAGCCATCCGTGACGACCAATGTGCCAGCCGAGCCGGTAAAACCCGATAACCATTGCCGGCCCTGCCAACGTCCGGGCAGGTACTCGGACAGGTGAGGATCAGCGGACGGGACCAGATAGGCCGCGAGGCCTTCGCGCGCCATCGCGCCGCGCAGGTGAGCGATACGCTCAGGAATAGAGGAGGTTTCGGGAAGTCGGGCATTCATCGGATTCACCTGCATATGTTCATCGACGGGAGAACAAGCCGACCGTCACGGCAACGGCAATCAGCGCAACAGCCGTACATACCGGCCATTCGAGCGTATCGCCATCGTGGAAGAGACCCACTACGTTGCCGGCCAGGCGGGCGAACGCTGCGCCCAGCACGCCGGCTACCAGGGCCACCCAGAAACGCGTGCGGCTTCTTCGCCGCAGCGGATGCAGCCACCAGCCCGCGAGGCCGATCACCGCACCCAACAACACAATACCCGGCCAACCCATCAGTGGGGAACCTCCCTCACTTTCGGACTCTTCCCATAGGCGTCAAGCGTTCGGGCAGCTAGCATTTTTGTCTCGTTAACTATAAAGGTCAGCACGGCGCTTTCCGCGTAGCGGTTGAGTTTAGGGGCCGGGGTCACATTTAGGCAAGCCGTAAGGTTCGCCGCCCTGGTCCGCCACGCTGAAAGCCGCGTCCTATGCGAATCGCCCTAATCGAGCCTGACGTGCGCCACGCCGAACTCGTCGACAGGCTGATCTTTGCCGGCGGCCATGCCTGTCAGCATTTCGTTGCCAGCACACCGTTTCTCGCGAGTACGTCCACCCAATTCTTCGATCTGCTGCTGACCGATAGTTGGGCAGGCGACCGCCCTGCCGAAGACGTCATTCCCCGAGCCCGCAGCATTTTGCCCGGCCTGCCGGTCATCATACTGATGTCGTCACCGCGCGAAAGTGAGATTGTCGCAGCATTGCACGCCGGTGCCGACGATTGCCTGACGAAGCCGGTGCGCGGCCCCGAAATGCTCGCCCGCGTCGATGCGCTGCTGCGCCGCGCCGGTCTGCGCCGTCCATCCAACCGGCGGTGCGACATTTTCGGTAGTTATGTGTTCGACGCCGCGAACTTTACCGTTACATTTCACGGGCAGACAGCGGCACTAACCCCAAAGGAGTTCGGCTTCACGCTGCTACTATTCAATAATGTGTCGCGGCCGGTGTCGCGCGCTCACATCCTTGAAACAGTCTGGGCGCGCCGGCGCGACGTAAGGTCGCGTACGCTCGATACGCACGCGTCGCGGGTGCGCACCAAATTGCAGTTGCGACCCGAGCACGGCTATTGCCTGACGCTGCTCTACGGCTACGGCTACCAGCTTGACCCGGTCCCGCCGGAGAGGGGCGCGGGCGCCTGAAGTGGGCCGCAGACTGAAAGAATTGCAAAAACACTATAATATTGGGCTAAACCATAGCCCCCCATATGCAGCTTCTAACGATCGGAATCAATCACCACACTGCGCCCGTCGCCTTGCGCGAACGCGTGGCGTTTCCGCTCGAACAGATCAAACCGGCATTGGCGACCTTCAAGGACATCTGGCTCGGCCCCGCCGCCGCCCGAACAGCGCCTGAAGCGGCGATCCTCTCCACCTGCAACCGTACCGAGCTCTACTGCGCGACCGACGATCGCGCGGTCCGCGAAGCGGCCATCCAGTGGTTTTCGCGTTACCACAACCTGCCGGTCAGCGAACTCGCGCCGCACGTGTACGCGTTACCGCAGTCGGAAGCGGTGCGTCACGCGTTTCGGGTCGCGTCGGGACTCGATTCGATGGTGCTCGGCGAGACGCAAATTGTCGGACAAATGAAAGATGCGGTGCGTACCGCGTCCGAAGCCGGCGCGCTCGGCACCTATCTGAACCAGTTGTTTCAGCGCACCTTCGCAGTGGCGAAGGAAGTGCGCACTACGACGGAGATCGGGGCGCAATCGGTTTCGATGGCGGCCGCCGCCGTGCGTCTGGCGCAGCGCATCTTCGACAAGGTGGCAAACCAGCGCGTCCTGTTCATCGGCGCGGGCGAGATGATCGAGTTGTGCGCGACCCACTTCGCCGCTCAAAAGCCTCGCGAGCTGGTGGTGGCGAACCGTACCGCCGAGCGCGGCATACGGCTTGCCGAACGCTTCAACGGTCGGGCAATTCCGCTGGCGGATTTGCCGGCACGGATGCACGAGTTCGACATCATCGTGTCGTGCACGGCTTCCACGCTGCCGATCATCGGCCTCGGCGCTGTCGAGCGTGCCGTGAAAGCGCGCCGCCACCGGCCCATTTTCATGGTCGATCTGGCGGTGCCGCGCGACATCGAGCCGGAGGTCGGCAAGCTCGAAGACGTCTTCCTCTACACCGTCGACGACCTCGGCGCCATCGTGCGCGAAGGCAATGCGTCGCGCCAGGCGGCGGTCGCGCAGGCCGAAGCGATCATCGAAACGCGCGTGCAGAACTTCATGCAGTGGCTCGACGCACGCAGCATCGTGCCGGTGATCCGCCATATGCATACCCAGGCTGACTTGCTGCGCCGCGCCGAAGTCGAACGCGCGCAAAAGATGCTCGCCCGCGGCGACGATCCGGCTGCGGTGATCGAGGCGATGTCGCAAGCGCTGACCAACAAGCTGATTCATGGTCCGACACACGCGCTCAATCGCGCCAGCAGCGACAATCGCGATAAGCTCATCGAACTGATGGGCGGGTTCTACAAACACTCCGACTCTTCGGAACGTTAGCGGCGCTGCCGCCGCGCGCAGCCTCGCCATGCGGTTTCGGCAGGCGGGCACCACCCTCCAGGGCCTGCGCCCGCCTCTCTCTAGTTACGCCGTCCTTTCCGGAGCCCGCTCCGTACCGTCCGATGAAAACGAGCATGCAAAGCAAGCTCGGCCAGCTCACCACCCGGCTGGCCGAACTGAACGACCTGTTGAGCCGCGAGGACATCACCGCGAATCTCGACCAGTACCGCAAGCTCACGCGTGAGCACGCGGAGCTGGGCCCGGTGGTCGAGCATTACGCGCTGTGGCGCCAGGCCAGCAACGACGCGCTTACTGCGCAAGAACTGCTGGCCGACGCGTCGATGCGCGATTTCGCCGAAGACGAGATCCGCGCAGCGCGCGAGCGGATGGACAAACTCGGCACCGAGCTGCAGACAATGCTGCTGCCGAAAGACCCCAACGACGACCGCAACATCTTCCTCGAAATCCGCGCGGGTACGGGCGGCGACGAATCGGCGCTGTTCGCGGGCGATCTGCTG
>Ga0116109_1000179_pt1 | contig 14291 bp, 15 predicted proteins | sample June2015DPH_8_10_2_FD_89718 | JGI IMG/M metagenome (GOLD analysis project Ga0116109, IMG submission 89718) | Peatland microbial communities from SPRUCE experiment site at the Marcell Experimental Forest, Minnesota, USA - June2015DPH_8_10 | ecosystem: Environmental > Terrestrial > Soil > Wetlands... | reverse complement strand
CGCTTTTTCGATGGTTATGAACCGATGCACGCGATGGTCGCGGAACGCAACGGCCAACTGCTCGGCCTCGTTCACTATCTCTATCATCGACACACTACGATGGCCGGCCCGATCTGCTATTTGCAGGATCTCTATACGCTGGAGAGCGAGCGTGGCAAAGGCGTCGGGCGGGCGCTGATCGAGGCCGTTTATCAACAGGCAAAGGCGGATGGCTCGAGCCGGGTCTATTGGCAAACGCATGAGACCAATCAGACGGCGATGAAACTCTATGACAGCGTCGCTGATCGGTCGGGGTTTGTGGTTTATCGAAAGGCGTTGTAGAAACGCCTTTTGCCACGTTCGGCCGTGGTTCGTGCTGATCGTCTATAGATCAGCACGATAACGCGAAACGTCGCAGACTAATAACTCAGACTCGCTCTGGAGAGATGGGCCGAACGCTTGACCTCTCCTAAGAAGACTGTGCCAACCCAGCGGGCCGGCGAGACCGAGATTTGTGCGCATAAACCTGCAAGTGGGCACTCACATTGATGGTCGCTCGCCGACCGGCTTACGCGATCAGGCGAGATCCTTCAACAACGCCGTCCGCACCCGCGGCTCGATGATCTGCGTGGGAACCGGATAATTCGGATGATCGCAACCAATGCGCAACGCCGCGCCGTCGCGCAGCCGAGCTTTCATCGCCGGCGGGAGTTCAAAGCGCACGAAGTGCACGGCTGAGGTCTTCTGATCGTTGTCGCGTTCCAGATCCTCATCGGCAATCGCATAGACGGGCAGCTCACCCTCCACCTGCAGAAACACACGGTCCTCGATGCCGATCAGGCGCGCCAGTGCCGCAGCCCGTTCGATTTCGTTTTCGTATTCGATCTGCATCGTCGCCTTCAGATTGTTGCCGTCCGGCACCAGCGGTAAATACGCGTTCAATTCCCCCCGAATACCGTCCTCGTCGAAAATCTTCTCAATATGGAGCATTTCCTGAATCTGGTAACGGATCGTCGTTTCGTCTTCGAACAGGAACGTGACATGGTTGCCGAGCGGCACGGTGCGATCCTTCTTGTGCTCGATCACCTTGGCGCGCATCGCGATACGCGACTTCGAATAATTTTCGAGCGACAACAGCGAGTTGCGGGCGATGCTCATTAGGGATCCTTCCAGTCAGTAAGGGTTATCAGAGCCCGTAGGCCTTGCGCAGCAGCGTGAGCGGATGCGCCAGTTGTCCTTTCGACAAACCGTTTTCGTCGAGCCCCTGTTCGATATGATGGCCGGCCAGCTGGCAATCCGACGAGATGTAATCGGGGTGCGGCTGCGCCATCGCCTTGAAAACCGGCGTGCCAATCTGCATCGCCGTACGGTGGAACTCCTTTTTGACGCCGAACGTGCCGGCATGGCCGGAACAGCGCTCGACTACGGTGACCTGCGTATCCGGCACCAGCGCCAGGGTTTCGGATGTTTTACGGCCGATGTTCTGCACCCGCGCGTGGCATGGCACGTGGTACGACACTTTGCCGAGCGCGGTGTTGAAGTCGGTTTTCAGGAGTCCATCGCGATGCCGCGACACGAAGTACTCGAACGGATCCCAAAACGCCTCGCTGACGGCACGCACATCGGCGTCGTCAGGGAACATCAGCGGCAGCTCGTGCTTGTACATCAGCACACAACTCGGAATCGCGCCCATGATCGCATAGCCCTCGCGAGCGTATTTCGCGAGCACCGGCAGGTTCTTTTCCTTTTTATCAGCGACGCCCTGCAGGTTGCCCTGCTCGAGCAAAGGCATGCCGCAGCACGCTTCGCTCTTCACCAGTTCGTAAGGAATCTCGTTGTGCGCGAGCACGGCGAGCAGATCGTGGCCGATTCCCGGCTCGTTGAAATTCACGTAACAGGTGGTGTAAATCGCTACTTTGCCAGGCGTGCGTTCCCCGTCGCGCACCTGGGCGGCCGGAGATTTCTTTGCGGCACTGCGGAATTTGTGCGTCGCGAAATCGGGCAGCCACGCGTTTTTGTCGACGCCCAGCGCGCTCTCCATGATGCCGCGCGCGGCCGCCGTGTGGTTCACCGCGTTCACGGTCTGCGTGACTACGGGAATGCCCGCGAAGTGCCCGAGTGCATCGGTGTTAGAGAGAAACTTGTCGCGCAGCTTGACGTCGCCCTTTTTGTAATCGATGGCCTTGGCACGCAACATCAAGTGCGGAAAATCGACGTTCCACGGATGCGGCGGAACATAGGGGCACTTGGTCATGTAGCACAGGTCGCATAGATAACACTGATCGACTACCTTGCCGAACTCGGCTTTGTCGACCTCGTGTACTTCCCCGGTGTCGGTGGCATCGACCAGGTCGAACAACGTGGGAAACGCGCCGCACAGCGAGACGCAGCGGCGGCACCCTGCGCAGATGTCGAAGACGCGTGCCAGTTCCTGGTCAAGCGCATCCTGATCGTAGAACGCATCCGAAAGCCAATCGAGTGGATGCCGGGTGGGCGCCTCGAGGCTGCCTTCTTTGTGGGGCATGGAGTCAGACTCCTTGAATGCACACGAACGGGAGCCTGCGGACCCTCTCCGCAAGCTCCCATTGCCTGTTTCAGTGAGGCGGCGCTCTCGCCGGTGCGTGCCGTGTCAGTCGACGAGTGCTTCGAGCGCCTTGGTGTAACGGTTGGCGTGGCTACGCTCGGCTTTTGCCAGTGTTTCAAACCAGTTGGCGATTTCGTCGAAGCCTTCTTCGCGTGCTGACTTCGCCATCCCCGGGTACATGTCGGTGTATTCGTGGGTTTCGCCTGCAATCGCCGCTTGCAGATTTTGCCGCGACGAACCAAACGGTAGTCCGGTCGCCGGGTCGCCAACCGCTTCCAGATATTCGAGGTGGCCGTGCGCGTGACCGGTTTCGCCTTCGGCGGTCGAGCGGAACAGCGCCGCTACGTCATTCTGACCCTCGACATCTGCCTTGGCTGCGAAATACAGATAACGACGGTTCGCCTGCGATTCGCCGGCGAATGCTGCCTTCAAATTCTCCTCGGTTTTCGAACCCTTGAGTTGCGACATCTGAGCCTCCATGCAAACCTATATTGTGGGGCGCGCGATGGTAAACGAGTGATCGTCTGACTAGCTCCCGGCGCAGACGCGCGTGGCTGCACCGCATATTTAAATCTAGAAGCTGCGGCAGACGTTCCCCAATTGTGTTTTTCAATGCCGTCGATAGTCGTTGGCCTTGCATAACGTCAACCTGCGTCTAGACTGGTATTGCAACACTTCGCACTCTGTGTAACGGAACTGCCATGCGTTTGACGATTCTCATCAACGGTTCCGATCCCACCGTCAATCACGACTACGCTGTGCTATGGCTCGACACCGACGAACGCCGGTGGTCGAGAGAGGCGCATCAAGGGATCGACCTGCCCCCATGGGGCGAATTGCGTGACACCGATGGCGTCACGACGCTGTGTGCGCCGAGTACCGATGCGCCGCTCTGCACGCTGCGCGGCCTGCACGTAGACCGCAAGCAACGCGTGAGTTCTGCCGAGGGCGCGGCCGCCTGGACGTGTGTGCGGGCGCGGGCGCCGGCAACCGGCTATTGGCGCCTGCAAGCCGTCGACCGTCAACCTGTCCGCGCGGAACATCGGGTCTTCGATAACTAGTCGTCGCCAAGCAGGGCCGGTTGTCGCTCTAAGCCTTCATCTGAAACGCATGCTGCAATGCGGCGGGCGCGCTTGCGTCCCGCTGGCGGACAACACTCGCTGGAACCCCGTGGGCGACGCTATACTTTTGCCCCCGTTCCTCCGGTGCCCGACTCATGAAGAAGTGGTTTGCCTCTCTGTTTCTGTTGTTCGTCGTCGCGGCTCACGCGATGGCCGCACCCTCCTGCACGGAATTCACGCCCAACGCGCAGTGGCCGGTGCTGGTCAATCAGAAGATGGCGCCAAAGACGCGCATGCTCTGCTACGCCGATTTCGCCGTCCTGCATTCCGGTATCACGCATGGCCCGTTGTGGTCCGCGGAACATCTCACGCGCGACCATATTGAAGCTGCACAGGACATGGTGCGTACCAACAAATTTTTCGAAGATGCGCGACTGCCTGACGGCGAAGGCGCTACGCTCGCCGACTACAAACGCAGCGGCTACGACCGCGGTCATATGAGCCCGGCCGGCAACCGCTGGAATCCGCAAGCAATGGCACAATCGTTTTCGCTGGCCAACGTCGTGCCGCAGAATCGCGAAAACAATCAGCGCCTATGGGCGCGCATCGAAACCTCGGTGCGCAACATCGCGCTCCGCAACGACGACACGTACGTGGTGACCGGGCCGATGTTCAGCGGCCAGCAGTTGCAAACCATTGGACCGAGCCGGGTCTTCGTGCCGACGCAGTTGTTCAAGCTCGTGTACGTACCGTCGAGGCAGATGGCATTTGCGGTCGTGGTCGACAATATCTCGACCTACCGTTACAGCATCAAAACCGTTCACGAACTCGAAGCGATGAGCGGTATCCGCTTTCCGGGCATTCCCGAGTCGTTGAAGGATCTGCGCCCAGGAGGACTCAAAGGTGTTTAACCCGTTTTCGAATGACGACGACGTACTCAACATTCAGGGCGACGCGCTCACCGTCAGCAACGGCACGACGCGCGTCACGTTGAGCGGCACGCTCGCGCTGACAAAAGACCGACGCGGCCTGAAGGCGGCGCTCGCGTTGAAGGAGGCCCTCGACAGCATTGTCGGCGAACTGCAGGCTCAGGCAGACCTGCCTGAGCGGATCAAGGATGAAGCCGACGTAAAACCGGGCGCCATCGACAATCCGTTCAATTGAGTATTCCTAAGACGTATGACGGCAGCTTAGGAACGCTCAATTAACCTTCAATCAAGGCCGCTGCGTTCGGCGCTGTCAATAGGGAAAAACGGGCAACTTCCCCTGTTACGCATCGCGTTACGTGCGCTAGCACACAGAGAAACGCATTTTAGGGACGTATCTTTCGCGTACGACGGTTGAGCCGAACCTCAGCCGGGCATCTCCCGCCAAACAGGCTGCAAGGGTAGTGATGAACCGGAAAGATCTGCAATACCGCCTGGACGCCAGCAGGGCGCGTCATTGCGTCGTGTCGGAGCGTAGCGTGCCAGTCGCAAGCGAACTTCGCGCGTCGCGCGCGGCGCACACCGGCCGTGAAGAACAGGCCGAATCATGAGCGCGCCCATCGATTCGCTGCAGATTGGTATGCGCCGTCCGCTGGCGCGAGCCGATGGCCTCGACCGGATGCTTCAGACGCTCGCCACGGCGTTGCCCGGCCAGGGTGTCAATGTGCTTGATCCGCAGGCAACTGTGCCAACGGTGCCTGCTTCCTCCAATGTCGTGCTGCAGACCTTCGCGAACGCGCAGGCGACCCTTAGCCGGCTTCTGCGACGACCCCAGACGCAGTCCGGCACGCTCGAGCCGGAAGCCAAACCGGACGTGGTCGCGTTGCACGTCGCATCGCACGTTGTCCCAACGCTCGGCCAGTTCGGCAAGGTGCCACGTGTCGTGCATTTTCACGGCTCCTGGGTCGACGAACATCGCAGCGAGCGCGGGGCCGCTTTATTGGCTCCATTGCGCCACGGCCTGGAGCGGATGGTGTATCGCGGGGGCGCCCGTCTTATCGTTCTGTCGCAAGCGTCTGGCAATGTCCTGCAAGCGCGCTACCGGGTGCCGGAAGAACACATTCGGGTAGTGCCCGGTTGTGTCGATGCATCGCGTTTTGCGGTGCCTTTCAACCGAAGGCAGGTGCGCAAGCGCCTGGGGATACCGCACGACCGGGCGGTTCTGTTGTGCGTGCGGCCGCTCTTGCCGGGTCTCGGTCTTGAAGACCTGATCGATGCGATGCTTCTCGTCAAGCTGGCGGTGCCCGATGTGCTACTGATCCTTGCCGGCGCGGGGCCGGAGCAAGAAAGGCTTTACGGACGCATCTTCGCGCGTGGCCTCATGGACCAGGTGCGTCTCGCAGGCCTCGTTACGGAGGATACGCTACCGCTGTTTTATCGCGCCGCCGATGCGACGATCGTGCCGACCGCCAACATGAAGGATTGCGGGCTGACAGCCCTCGAATCGCTCGCTACCGGCACGCCGGTGCTGGTAATGGACGCCGGCGGCGCGGCAGAAGCCGTGGCGCGACTATCGGACGATCTGGTGCTGCCATCGGGCGACTTCCGTGCGCTCGGTAGCGGCATCGCCGATGCACTGCTCGGCGTGCGCATGATGCCGAGCGGCGATCAGTGCCGCCGTTACGCACGCAAGCATTTTGACCAATCGGTGGTCGCATCGCAGATCGCCGGGGTCTATCGGGATGCGATAGAGACGTGTTGAGCGGCGCTCACGCTGCGCTGTCGCGCAAACGAAGCAGCGCGTCGTGGATCCGCTCCACCACCTCCGGCCAGCCGTCGCCGTTTTGTCGGAACAGGCGCGCGGAGGGGTACCACGGACTGTCCTCACGAACAAAGAGCCACCTCCAGTCGCCATACCTGGGCAACATGAGCCACACGGGCTTGCCCATCGCGCCAGCCAGATTGGCGATCGACGTATCCACGCTGATCAGCAGATCGAGCGCATCGACTGCGTTCGCCGTGTCGCTGAAGGTATGCAGCCCCGGCCCCAGATCATGGACATTCGCGAAGCGTGCCGCGTATTCGGTGGCCTGTTCTTCCCCTTGCCCCTTTTGCAATACGTAGAATTCCACGTCGTCGAGCGCAAACAGGCTTTCAAGGATCGCAAGCGAAGGCAGGGAACGACTTCTGTCATTTTCGTGCGTCGGTGCGCCCTTGAAGACCACACCAACCTTCAGCGCGCCCCGATTACCCGGCATAACGAACGATGAACCCTCGCCGGGCGCTCTTACGTAGGGAACGACGTTTGGCAAACGATCGATATCCAGCGACAACCACGCAGGGATATCGTGCGGATACACCCAATAGTCGTGTGGTGCCAATGTGTGCGCCTCATCAACGGAGCAGATTGTTGCGGCCGCTGTGGACTTCCTGAAGAGGTCAACGAGCGGCGCCTGACACACGACGGAAACCTGAGCCGCGCCAGATTGCTCGCGCAGGATCCGCGCGAAGCGCAGGAAGAAAATCTCGTCGCCGAGACCAAACTCGCTCCAGATAACGATGGACCTGTGCTGAAGCGATTCGCCCTTCCAGGCCGCGCAGTCAGGCGGCTGCGCTGTGGTCCGTTGCTGCCATGGGATCACGGACCACAAGGCCTCCCTCTGCTGGAAACCCTCATTCAGCTTTCCCAGTGCAATCAGACCCAACGCCTTATACATTCGGGGCAGATACTCGTTCGGAAGTCTGCGGACGCACGCGGCCCATAACGCCTCGAGCGCGTCGGTACGATTCCAGCGCAGCAGTTCGTGGTTCGCACGATGATACGTTTCGAATCGGTAGGGATAGAGCGCCAGTGCATCTTCACAGCGTGCAACGGCCTCCGATGCGCTGCCTGCCAGCTGGATAGCTTCCAGCATCGTAGCCAGGGATGGCGCTGGACGCTTGCGCAGCACGACCTCGATGGCACACTCGGCCGCGCCGTGAAGGGTCTGATCGAGGTGAGGCTGCTCTTCATCGTAATGCTCACGAATCAGGGCAATACGTTCGCACGACGCTATCCGGGCGGCATCGGATACGAGGTCTAGCACATTGAAGGACGCCGGCATGGCCCGATACGGCTTGTGTATCGTGAAGCTCACCTCGTGTTCAGCGTTGAACTGGCTCGGCCACACACCCTTCTCGTATAGATCCTCATCTGGCACGGTCAGAACCAGATAGCCACCCGGCTTGATGATCTCCAGCCACCTGGCCAATGCCTGCGCGGGATTGGAAAGGTGCTCAAGGCAATCGCTGGCGTGAACAAAGTCGAATGCCTCCGCGGGCACGCCGTTCATGTGGATAGCGTCGCCATGTTCCTTGTCCCAGGCGAGTACGCGCCGAACCTTGGGGAACAGATGGGTATACGCGGACAGTGGATCGGATCCCGCTCCGATATCGATGCCGACGCCAGAAAAATAGCTTTGCAGGAACGCGGGATCCCGCGCGCGCCGCAGCGCCGACTTGTATGTTTGCTTCATGGGTTGGTGCTGGAATTGATTCCGGGACGGCCCGGACAATCAGATAATTCGGCGTATTAAACGTGCAATGATAATTCGTGCGGCACGCCAGCTTTCTCAGAATTGATCGCACTTCGTTCGACGGCTTTTCTATCGAGATTTGATCCGCGCTCTCCATTTCTTAAGGAAGACTTAAATATTCACATCTGTGATGGTTGATGTGTCTTCATTCTTCCCAGAAGCATTTATTTCCGCCGTTACGTTTTGTCACCAGAACAACGTCAACTCCTGTGATCCGGCTAGCGTTAAACCGGCAGCGCTGAACCTTTTCAGCCGCGACATCAGGAGTCAAACCATGAAGACGATTTTCGCTGCTCTCGCTTCCGCCCTGCTCGTTTCGACAGCTTTCGCACAAACTGCCGCTCCGGTGAGGTCAGGCGATCAACAAACTCAAGCGGCTGGCCAGGCAAACCTCAAGGCCGGCGGCGCAACGTCCGCTGATGCAGCGAAAGTCGACACTTCGGCGAGGCAAGCCAACACGGGTACCGAGAAGTCCGAAGCGAAGGTTCACGCGAAAAAGACCGGCGCCGCTCGCACGCAAAAAACTCAGGCGCACAAGGTCAGCGAGAAGAACCACGCTGCCGTTGCTAGCACCGAAAAGACAAAGGCCACGGGGGATAGCAGCAAAGAGGCCAGCACTGCGCCGGTCAAAACCGACGGCGCCAAGGCCGACGCCACCAAGACCAATTAAGGCGATCGGTCGTCGACATAATCCGGCCACTACGTCGTCATAGTCGAAGCCGAATATGCCGTTGGGGAGGGGCGAGTCTGCGGACTCGCCTTTTTTTGCTTTAACGACAGGACCTATGCCGACGAATGCTGATTCGCGTCCGGATCGGCCAACGCCGCGAGTTTCTTCGCGTCGACGATTTCGATTTCCGCATAGCGCAGTTGCAGCACACCCTGTGATTCGAACTGCTTAAGAATATGATTGATGGTTTGTCGCGACAACGCCAGCATCATCGCGAGATCTTCTTGCGGCACCTTCAGCACACGCCGCAGAACGCCTGGCTCGCCGTAGCCGCCCGCCATCAGCAGCAAGCGGCGCGCGATGCGCTGCGCCGCCGGCAACAATGCCGCTTCCTCGATCGCGTCGAACGCGAGACGCAGCTTTTGCGTCAACAGTAAGCCGAAACAATGCCAGTACTGCGGCGAGTGATCAAGCAGCGCGGCCAGCTCTGCACGTGGAAGATGAAACAGGATGGCGGCGCGCTCGGCATACGCATCGTGCGTGCGCGCAAGGCCGTCGAACAGGGCGATCTCGCCGAACCAGTTGACCGGCTCGATCACCGCGAGCAGCGCCTCCTTGCCGGCAGAACTCGCCGCGCCGATGCGCACGAGGCCGTCCAGTATGCAATAGATGCCGTCGTCGGGATCGCCCCGCATGAACAGGCGCTCGCCTGCACGGAAGCGCTGCACGCGGCCAAGCTGGAGCAGTTGCGCGCGCAACGTCTCGGGCGCGGCGCGAAACCATGCGCTGCGTTCGAGCACCGCAAGCGGCTCATTCATGGAAGATGGCGAACTCATAGGTTGGCACCGTGCGTGACTGGAGTGCGGAGATTGTCGGCTACCCGAAGGTTTCAGATCTGCTTGAGCGCGATTATGATGACTTTGACCGAGGAGCGGCATCCATGAGAACGCTGACCCAGCAACTGACCCAGTACGCGGCCTATCACCGTGACCGGCGCAACATCGTCACACATCTCATCGGTATTCCGATGATCGTGCTGGCGCTCGCAGTGCTGTTGAGCCGCCCCGCATGGCTGTTCGCCGGGTTACCGTTGCCGCTCTCGCCCGCATGGGTGCTGCTTGTAGCGGCGACGCTCTACTATCTTGTGCTCGATGTGCCGCTGGGCCTGATGATGGCCGTCTTCTCGGCACTGTGCCTCGCGTGCGGTCAATGGCTGGCGGCACAATCCACGCTCACCTGGCTCGCCACCGGCATTGGACTGTTCGTCGTCGGCTGGGTGTTTCAGCTGGTCGGTCACATGGCGTACGAACATCGCAAGCCGGCCTTCGTCGACGATGTCGTCGGTCTGCTGATTGGTCCGCTGTTCGTGCTGGCCGAAGCCTTGTTCGGTTTTGGCTGGCGCCCGGCGCTGCGCGAAGCGATCGAAGCAGAAGTAGGTCCGACGCGCATCAACCCCGAGCGCGCAGCGGCACATCACGGGCGTTAACGCGTCCCGCCGCGCCGACCGGATCAACCTGATTAGCCCGCAGTCAGCCTGACCGTCTCGCTCAGCGCGGCGCCAGCCGCGCAAGCTGTATGCCGTGCAAGGCCGTCAGCCCGACCGCTACCCAGATGGGAACGTAAGTGGCGAGTTGTTGCGCGGTCAAGGTCTCGCCCAGCAGCGTCACGGACACCAGCACCACCAAGACCGGCTCGACGTAGCCGAGAATACCGAACAGTGCCATCGGCAACAGGCGGCTCGCCTTCAGAAAGGACGCCAGCGCCGCCGTACTCAGCGCGCCGAGGCCGGGCAGCAATAGATACATCATGTCGACACGGCCAGCCACCAGCTTGAGCGAGCCGCTCATCGCGACCTGCATAATGGCAACCGGCAGCAGCAGCACTATTTCGAGCCCGAACGCCGTCAATGAATCCGCGTTGATTTTGCGGCGCAGCACGAAGTAGGGTGGATAGCCGAGCGCGACCAACAGCGTCGGCCAAGAGAACGCCCCGGTCACCCAGATTTCGTGGGCGACGCCGATGCCCGCGCAGGCCACCGCGAGCCACTGTAGTCCGTCGATGCGCTCGCGGTAGTAGAAACGGCCCACTAGCACCATCGTCAGCGGCAGCAGAAAGTAGCCGAGCGAGACCTCCAGCATGCGTCCATGCAGCGGCGCCCAAAGGAAGACCCACAGTTGCACGCCGAGCATCGCCGCGCTGGCGACGAGCGCGAGGCCGATACGCGGCTCGCTCAAGGCACGCGCCACCAGTTGCCTTAGCAACGGCAAGCGCTTCCGCAATGCAATCAGCAAAAGCGCGCCTGGCACGGTCCAGATCACTCGCCACGCGAAAATATCGAGGCCGCTTAAAGGAGCCAGCAGTTTGACGTACACCGACATTAGCGCAAACAGCGTAGACGCGCACACCGAAAGCGCGACGCCGCGTCCAGGTTCATAATGGTTCATTAGGCGAGCCGCCTCGGCGCGCCAGACGCGGCATGCTCACACGCCGGCGCGGGCCACGTTGCCCGAGGCAACGCGGCGCGATGTATTCTCATGGGAGGGTCTGTCTGACAAGCGTGCAGTGCGTCATGCAGGGCGCTGCTATTCGTCATTCGTTTCAGTTTGATGATGTCAGCCGGCATTCTAGACGGGTTAGCGGCAAGAGGCCGCGCATGTCTGCATTTAGTCCTGCACGACGGCCTTCGATGCACTAGAACATAACTTCACGCGTGCGCCGATCTCGCAGCACGCTACCGCGGGAACCGCGCGCAAGCGCAGTTCTTGCTTGATTACCCGGCCTGTCCGGCGAATACGCCGTCCATGCGGACCCTAAGTCCGCTCCTCCCGGGCGCGTGCGACACAGTTCGGTGTCGCGCACGCCAACATCCAGACCCCGACAGAAAACCGTCACCGGAACGTGAAAACTGGAGCAAGCATGACTCAGCCAGCCCTATCGCAGGATGTCTCGCCCGATTTCGCCGCCGAGGTTCGCGCCGGACTCACACACGCGCCGCAGAAGGAGTTGCCGTCCAAGTATCTGTATGACGAAGTCGGCTCCGCGCTGTTCGAAGTGATCACAGTGCTGCCCGAATACGGCGTCACGCGCGCAGAAGAACGCCTGCTTGCCAGGCATGCCGTGGACATGGTGGAGCAGTTTCCGCACGACGTAACCGTCGCCGAACTCGGCAGCGGCAGCGGCCGAAAAACCCGGCGGATTCTTGAAGCGCTGTGTAAAAAGCGCCCCACTTCTTACTGCCCGATTGAAATTTCGCGCAGCGCGTTGCAATTGTGTCGACGCGAACTGGGCGACATCGAGCGCATTTCGATCGTCGGTTACGAGCGCGATTATCTGGCAGGTCTCGCTGAAGTCAGCAAGAAGCGCGCGTCCGGCGAGCGTCTGCTCGTGCTGTTTCTCGGCAGCACGATTGGCAATTTCGGCCGCCTCGCGGCAACGCGCTTCCTGCGCGCCATCCGCAGCATGCTGGCTCCGGGCGACGCGTTGCTGCTCGGCACCGATCTGGAGAAACCGATCCCGGTGCTGGTGGCCGCGTACGACGACCCGATCGGCGCGACGGCCGCCTTCAACCTGAATCTCCTCGCGCGCATCAACCGCGAACTGGGCGGCGATTTTCCGCTGGACGCTTTTCAGCACGTGGCGCGCTTCAACCCCGACGCACGCAGCATCGAAATGCATCTGCGCGCGCGGCGTCCGGTCACTGCCCATGTACGGGCCGCACAACTGACGGTGACGCTGGAGGAAGGCGAAACGATCTGGACCGAGAGCAGCCACAAATACCGGCCCGAAGAGGTCCACGCAATCGCCGATGACGCCGGCTTCGTGTGCAGCCATCAGTGGGTCGAACGCGATTGGGGGTTTGCCGAGAGCCTGCTGGTCGCGCAGTAAGGTCGACTAGCGCGCTAGCGCGTTCAGTGCTGCTCGAAGCGTTCGTACCGTTTGTCCGTGAACCGTTCCTCGCCGGCCACTTCGCTCACGCGGGCGGCCGGCGGCCCGTGGCGCAGCCACGAGAGCATCCGGTCGACCTGGTTGGCCGTGCCCTGCAGGATGGCTTCGACCGAACCATCGTCAAGGTTAGCCACCCATCCTCTGATGCCGAGCGCGTGCGCCTGGCGCACCGTCGCGTGACGGAAACCGACGCCTTGCACAACGCCGCGTACCCGCACGTAATAGGTTTCGATCCGCGAATCCAGATCCGGGCCTGTCATGCCGTCTTCTCCTGACAATCTTTCAAGCCGGCATTCTAGTCGCGTCGTGGCGAGTTTGCCTGGATCGCACCGGAGACGTGGGGCGCGACACACGGGGCGCGCCCCACGTACAATCCGACGACCGCCATGCAGGGAATTGGAAAAGAATGATGGATCAGAATCGCGATCTCGTACTCGTCACCGGCGCCTCCGGCTTTGTCGGCTCGGCGGTGGCGCGCATCGCGCAACAGAAGGGTTTCAACGTGCGCGTGCTGGTGCGCGCCACCAGTCCGCGCCGCAATGTCGAGGCGCTCACCGCGGAAATCGTCGTCGGCGACATGCGCGACGAGGCGTCGATGCGCACCGCGCTGCGTGGCGTGCGCTACCTGCTGCACGTCGCCGCCGATTATCGGCTGTGGGCGCCGGACCCGGGCGAAATCGAACGTTCGAATCTGGAAGGGACTGAGGCGACCATGCGCGCGGCCTTGAAGGAAGGCGTCGAGCGTATTGTCTACACCAGCAGCGTGGCGACGCTGAAGGTAACGAGCTCCGGCCATTCGGCAGACGAGACTTCTCCGCTGAAGGCCGACCAGGCCATCGGCGTGTACAAGCGCAGCAAGGTGCTGGCCGAGCGCGCCGTGGAGCGGATGATCGCCGAGGACGGGCTGCCCGCCGTGATCGTCAATCCGTCGACGCCGATCGGTCCACGCGACGTGAAGCCCACGCCGACCGGCCGCATCATCGTCGAGGCGGCGCTCGGCAAGATTCCGGCCTTCGTCGACACCGGACTGAACCTCGTGCATGTCGACGACGTCGCGGCCGGGCACTTCCTCGCGCTCGAACGTGGCAAGATCGGCGAGCGCTATATCCTGGGCGGGGAGAACCTGCCCCTGCAGGCGATGCTCGCCGATATCGCGGCGCTCACGGGACGTAAGGCCCCGACCATCAGTCTGCCGCGCTGGCCGCTCTACCCGCTCGCCATGGGTGCGGAAGCGGTCGCGAAGATCACAAAGCGAGAACCGTTCGTGACGGTCGACGGTCTGAAGATGTCGAAGAACAAGATGTACTTCACGTCCGCGAAGGCGGAACGCGAACTCGGCTATCGTGCGCGGCCCTACCGCGAGGGATTGGCCGATGCGCTCGAGTGGTTCAGGCAGGCGGGGTATCTAAAACCGTGAGGACGGCCCTCCCGACGACCCCGCAAGCACTTTGTTACAACGTCGTCCGGCCCGCGGCGGGTCAAAGCCCGCGCGCAACAGGTAAAATCGCGGGTCTTACCAGAGAATCCTCGCATGAACCTTCACGAACAGCT
>Ga0116109_1000178_pt1 | contig 14384 bp, 14 predicted proteins | sample June2015DPH_8_10_2_FD_89718 | JGI IMG/M metagenome (GOLD analysis project Ga0116109, IMG submission 89718) | Peatland microbial communities from SPRUCE experiment site at the Marcell Experimental Forest, Minnesota, USA - June2015DPH_8_10 | ecosystem: Environmental > Terrestrial > Soil > Wetlands... | reverse complement strand
CTCGGGCGGCAGATTGCAGTGCAGATGCGCCATGTACAGCGCGGGCAGCAACTTGCGGAACGAGAGATCGCCCGTGCCGCCGAAGATGATCATGTCGAGCGGCAGGTCTGGGGTGGCAGAAGCGTGTTGGGTAATCATAGCGCGATGTCACCGTCGTGAAAGGCGTCGCTAAAGGCAACGTGAAAGGGCAAAAATGCCGGTGCCCGGCATTTTCCGGCAAACGCCTATGGTGCAACGTTTTCGGATTGTTTGCACGCTATGCGCAGCCCATCGCGTAGAAAAACTACAGGCTCAGGCGCGTTGCAAAGCCGCGCGTGCTACCCGGCACGCGCCCAGATCCCACGCCGCGCAACCGACGCTCTTGAATAGCACGGGCGTACTGGCAGCAGGCAGCGGCGCCGTGCTGCCCACCAGCGCAGCGATGCCCGTCACGCCCGTCCAATCCACGCCTGCCTGGATGAAGTCCCCGGCTTCGTGTTTCGCGCCAGCCAGATCGTCGACATAGAGCGCGCTGCCGTGAACGGTGCGCGCGCCGATTTCCAGCATCGCCGGCGTGAACGCCCCGACGCCGATCACCAGCCGCTCCGCGCGCGGCGCTTCGTCGTAGACCGCCTGTTTGCTGGTCGTGAGGGCAATTACGACATCAACGGAATCCGGCACGTCCGCGCCCGCCAAAGGCTGCAGGTTGCGCGACTTGTCGCGATGCGCGGCGCAAAACGCTTCCGCCTTCGCCAGCGCACGGCCCTTTACCCACACCCGTGCATCGGGGAACAGTTCGCCGATCGCCTCCGCGTGATTCGCGGCCTGCGTGCCGGTGCCGATCAGCACAAACTCGCGCGGCGCCGAGCGCCCGGACGCGCCTCCTTTGAGGGTCTGCACACCGAGCATCGACATCGCCGCGGTGCGCCGGCCGGTGACGGTGGGACCGTCGAGGATGAACAGCGTCTCGCCGGTGTCCGCGTCGAACCCCATCACCTGGCCGTGGATCGTCGGCAAGCCGCGCGGGCCGTTGGCCGGACACACGTTGACCAGTTTGTGGATGCCGAGGTCGGGCGCAGTGGCCGGCATCGACAGCATGATGCCACCCTCGTTGAGCGGCACCACGAGCCGCTCCGGGCTCACAATACGTTGCTGGGCGTAATCGATGGACGCGGTTTTCAGCGCCTCCACGAGTTCCGCATAGGGCGTGAGCCGCGCGGTGGCGGCGGCGTCGAAGATCTGTGTGGCCGGGTGAGTCATAAACGGAGTGTCTCCATCAGCGTGCGCCGCTTAGCGCACAAGAAAGCCAAAACGTTGGCGGATCGCGTTCGTCGACGATCCAGTTCGCGAAGCGCAGATAAGCGCATCGCCCTCGATTCCCGGGATCACCGCTTGCGGCGCGAGCGCCGAAAATACCTTGCTGCACGCCATTCCATTGTCCCCACCCTGCTCTATACTGGATCAAAATGTAGACCACCTTTGGTTTTTCATCAACCAATTTGAAAATTATTCAGGTTATCTGGTTCGAATCGGGATCAGTAAACCGCCGGCACACAGGTGTTTATGGTCAACCTCGCCCTCGCGTTAGAAAGCACCTTTCGCCCCAAGCAGATCTATGAGCAGGTCTCCGAGCGCATTCGCGCCGAGATCCGCAACGGGCAGCTCGCAGCGGATTCACGCCTGCCGTCGGAGCGTGAACTGGCCGCGCGTTTTGGCGTGGGACGGCCGGCGGTGCGCGAGGCGATCGGCGCGTTGCAGAACGAAGGGCTCGTGATCACGCGCCGCAACTCGGGCACCTACGTCTGTGCGGATGCGTTGCAGCGCGTCGCTGGCCGATCCGGATTTCAGCCCTACCTCGACGCTCGACGTGCGGCTGATCCTCGAACCGGCCATCGCCCGGCGCGCGGCGGCGCACGGCCAGCGGGACGAACTGGCCGAGCACTATCTCGCACAGATGGATTCGATTGTCGACGTCACGGACCCGGAGCAGCGCGTTCTATGGAACAACAGCGACCGACTGTTTCATCGGCAGTTGGCGGTCATGACCGGCGACGCGTTGCTGGTAAAAATCGCTGACGAAGTCGCGAGGACCATGGACCAGCCGCTCTGGAAGCGGCTCAAGGACGACGGCATTTACGATGCGGGCCGGATTCGCCTTTACGTGTCCGAACACCGGTTGATTTATGAGGCGATTGTCGGCGGCGACGCGGACGCGGCGGCGTTCTACGTCGAGCAGCACATCATGCGCGTGCGCCTCGATATCGCGCCGAAGTGAGGCGGTGCGCGGCAGTTAACGACATCAAACCGCCGCGTCCGAGCCTCGGTGCACCGTCAGCACACCTACTGGGCCGAATCCGTGGCCGAGCTCGCGGCGCCGCCGGAGGTATGACCACCATGCTTGAACATCGCCTGGCAGGCGGGGCTCAGTTCGCTCACGTGCTGCTTCATGCAGGCGGTGATTTTGTCTTTATTGGGAATTTCGGCGCTGCAAAAATGCATCGCATCGCCACGGCAGGCCTTTTCCTGTTCGTCTTGGGTCGCCGCGCGCGCTTGGCTGACCGTCAGCAACGCAAGTAGGCTGGCAGTAATCAGGGCGGGGTATCGGTTCATACGGGCTCCGGGTCGGCAAGTCAATCGCAGCAGCGGATTCGCCCCGCTGTCCATCTGTCCCCTCAGCAGAAATCAGACCCGGCAACCTCTCCAAGGAGCTGCATTGCTCAGCCGGCCAGACGGCTGGCGGGTCGGGTCAGCGTCAAACCGCGGCCGGCGTAAAAGCGCGTGACGGTAGCGAACGGCATGTAGACATCGCTCTGATAGGGCGCGATGCCGGACGGATTGTGAAACCAGACGCCGTCTGGGTCACGCCCATGTAACAGGATCAGATGGCCGCCGCGCTGTGCGTTCGGCTCGTCCGGACGGCGGATTTCCGGGCTGACAGAAACGATCGCCAAGGTCTCGTGATCGATGCGCGCAGCGATCTCCTCCAGCGTTACCTCGGGCAAGACCTTCACTTGCAGACCGAAGGCCTGCTCGGCCCAACTGGCGAACGGCCGGTAAATCAGGCCGTCGACGCCACCGTCTTCGCGCATCCGGTACACCTCATGGCGTAACGCTTCGTCAAGCAGCGCGGCGCGCGGCGCATGCTCGATGCCCCAGAAGTCCAGCGCGGATTCGAGGCATGTCAGGCCGCACAGACGTTGCGCCCAGAAACGGTAGTGCTCCCGCTCCGTAAAGCCGCTCTGTTGCCATGCAGGGTCGTCGCACGGATCGGCGTCCTCTTCGACGATCGGCCGCACCCATTCTGGGCTGCCCCATTGCGAGTAATACGGCACGCCGGTATGGCGAATGGTCTTGTCTTTCATGAATGAGATCGAAATGGTTGGAACGGCATTGCAGACGGAACTCTGCCAGATTGACCGAAAGCCTGTCCTGGCCAATTGCGAAACGGCGTTCACGGCGCACAGCCGTGCCCCACGAAAGATCACAACGGATCACATTCATTACACGTCTGTCCACGTTTCCTCGGTAAAATACCCAACGCGTATTGGGCATGACCCGAGCGCGGAATCGGCCGGCGCACTCCGATCAAACGGCCCCGCGACATCCTCGCGGCGGCTCGACAAAAGCAGCAACGCCACGTTTTTTTGCTGTACATTTGCTCTCCCATGCGTGGCCGGTCGGCTCGCAAAGAAGGCGGTGCGACCCATCGCCAGCCAGTCTTTTCGCGTCCTTCACCCGATACCATTTAAAAAGACGGACCTCCACGCAGCATGGCCAACGAAGCAACCTCACCTGACTCCATCGCAGTCGCGGAACGCGTGCGCGAGTTGATGAGCCGTCACGGCATCGGTAAGCGGCAGCAGACCACGGAACTGTGCCGCATTCTCGACCTGAGTTTTTCTCAAGGGCACCGCAAGCTGCGTGGCAATAGCCCATGGACGCTGTCGCAGATCAAGAAAGTGGCCGAGGTGTTCGGCGAACCGGCTGCGCAGCTGTTCGGCGCGCAGTCGCTCGACCCCGGCATGGTCGGCGCCATTGCTCAGGAAGCCATGTTCGCGGTCGGTGGCGTCGAGCTTGCCTGCACCGCCTGGGTGGGCGCGGCGCTCGAACCCGGCAGCCGCCCGGAATTCGTAGCCTATTCGAAGATGGGGCAATGGCGCGTCACGCGTCATGATGGCGCGCTGTATCAAAGCGCATTCGAAGTTCACAAGATCGAAATTTATCCACGCCGCTCGGAAGCCGACACACCGCTGATCGCGGTGGTCGACGACGATCAGGCATCCGCCGACAATCTGCGCGACTATCTCGAGCGCAGCGGTTTCGCCGCGGTGGCGATCTACGGTCTTGGCGCGTTCGTCGAGCAGTTGCAGACGCAGGTGTTCGACGGCGTCGTGATTGACTGGCTGTTCGGCAATCAGACCTCCGCCGCGGCCATTCGCGCCGTACGCGCCTCGGAAAACCCGGAGGCACCGGTGTTCGTGCTGACCGGCGAGCTGCTAACCGGCAAGGCCAGCGAGTCGGAGATCAGCGAGATCATCCGCAATTACAACGTGGCGTGCTACGAGAAGCCGGCGCGCATGGCGATTCTCGTCGCCGATCTGTCCAAGCGTCTGAACCGGGCATAACGCTGGCGCATAGCGCGCCATGGAGCAGACCCGAGCGCCAGACAGGCTTCAGGCAAATCACGCCCGTTGACGGGCCGCCCGGTCAACCCGCAAAGTCGACATCAAACCAGCGTGCGCGCAACCAACGCCCGCTGCAACGCTGCGCGCAACTGCTCGTAGTGCACCGGCTTCACGAGATACTCGAAAAACGGCGCCGTGTCGGTCGGCCGCGCTTCCGGTGCATCCGCGCTGATCGCAATCACCGGCGCGCCCGCTGACGGTCCGCTGCGGCCGGTGAATTCGGCGAAGAAGGTGTAGCCGTCCTGATCCGGCATATGCAGGTCCAGTAACAGGACATCGCAGCGCCGCACGTCGAGCCATGCGAGGGCATCTTTGGCATTGGCGACTGCGATCGCCTCATAGCCCATGTGCGTGATCATTTCCAGCAGCGATTCGCGAATCAGGCTGTTGTCGTCGATGATCAGCACCTGCGAGCGGCCGCCTTCCTGCGCGCTCGCCACCTTCGCATTGGGCGGCCTGACGGACTCGACCGGCCCCACCGGTATCGTCACGGTGAAGGTCGTCCCCTCGCCCATCTTGCTTTCCACCGCCACGCTGCCACCGAACAGTTTCAAGAGGCCCTGGACGATCGCGAGGCCCATGCCCGCCCCCTCGAAGCGCCGGGTGCGCGAGCCGTCGAGCTGGGTAAATTCCTTGAACATCTGCGGCAGTTGCTTGGGCGGCACGCCCGGCCCGGTGTCGCTCACCTCGATGGTCAGCACCGCCAACCGCTGCACCAGCCGCACCCGAACCGAACCCTTTTCGGTGTAGCGAATCGCGTTTGTCACGAGGTTGCTGACAATCTGGCGGATCCGGTGCGGATCGGAGTCCACCGGTCCAGTCAAGCCGCTCGCTTCGCTGGCGAGCGTCAGCCTTCGCGCTTGCGCGGCTGGCGTGTGCTCGTCGACGATAGAAGCCAGCAATTCGCGCGGCTCGAATTGCTCGTAGCGCAATTCGAGCTTGCCGGCGCCGAGGCGCGCGTAATCGGTGAGATCGCGCATCTGTGCTTCCAGATGCCGTGCCGCGCTTTCGAGCCGCTGGATTACCTTGCGGTCCGCGTCGGATTGAAAGTTGAAGCCGAGCAGTTCGATCGACGACACGATCGCATGCAGCGGCGTGCGCAATTCGTGGCTGATCATGCCGAGAAAGGCGTCCTTCGCCAGACTCGCCTCACGCGCGGCGCGGGTCGCCTGATGCTCGGCTTCGAGCGCGGCGCGTTGCTGCCTGATCAGGCGGCTGCGGCGGCGGCCGTTCACCACCAGCAGCAGCGTGGCCGCCGCGGAGAGCAGCACCAACATGATCCCGGCGGCAAACAGCATGCGCCGCTTGTCGATGAAATCGCGGCTCAGCGCTTCGCGGTCGGCCACATCGGCAAAACGCCGGGCCAGGGCCAGATCGTTGACCTCCTGCCAGTGCGCGCGCAGCGCGGCAACGATGAGGTCCGCCTGGTGAGGATCCTGCGGCAGCGCTTCGAGGTTGGGCTCGAGCTCGTCCAGCGTCTTTTCGAGCGTGCGGATCTCGCTCTCCTGGCGCTGCAGCAACGCGAGCTGATCGACCAGCATGCGCGTCGAGCCGGCCATCACGTGCAGCTTCGACTGCAGCACTTCATAACGCAACTCCAGTCGCGGGTAATCGACATCGGTGCCGCTGCGATACAGCAGCAACTGGTTTTCGAGGCGCGCGTAGGCAATCTGCAGTTGCGCGGCGTCCCAATAGAAGCCGTCGTACGTGCCTGTGAGCAACTGCGTCGAGCGCGGGTTGAGCAGGTTGGCGTACATCAGGTAGCCGATCGCCCCGACCGGCGCGGCGAGTGCTGTGACCCAAGCCACCGCCAGCAGCCAGCGGCGCAGCCGATGCGGCGTCACTTGACGATCAAGTCCTTGATTTGCCATACGAATTTTGAGTCCGCGGCCGCTCCCGAGAGTTCCGTCGGGAACGCGTCGCGCGGATAGATGAGAAACAGCGGTCCGAAGTCGCTGACCTTTAAACGCTCGCCGTTCATGCTATACGCAACGATCACGCCGTAGCGATCGCAGTCCGACACCGGGATCGTTTCCGTGTAGTCGTCGAGCGTATGGACTTCGATCTGGCTGCCATGAGCGCCGACCAGCTTCAGGATATCCGCGAGCGAGGGACCTGTGAAGGTCGAGCGGGCTGTCCACGTGGTCGACGTCGTGATGGAGTGAATGGGCAGCGCAAGAAGCTGGGCTTCCGTCAGGTGATAAACCGTGTGGGAAGGGTCATTGCTTGCGGCAACCATGCCCCCTACGTCGAGCGACAGCGCGGCTGCATGCGCGAGCCCGGCCCCTAACGCCCCTACCTCGATTGCGAGACACAAGATCCATCGCGCGCCTTTGCTGGTGTAGTCCATGTGACCGGCCTTATTTTCATCTGTTTTCTTGTGCCGCCGTGACCCGCTTGCCCACAACTGACCTGTTTCCTCCAGATAATCCGCAGATATCCAGAAGCGTCGCAGACCCGATCCCGACGTGCCCTACCATTCATGCCTCGTGGGGCCGAACGGCCAAACCGGACGCATCATATCGTCGAACCAGGGGACATCAGAAAGCCTGGCAGGCTACGTGGCCAGCAGCCGCTCAAGCCTTGCCGTCTGGCACCTGCAGATGACGCGCCGCGCGTTGCGAGGCCACCACGATCAGCTTCATGGTCGCGCGCGTGGCGCCGACGAACAGCTTGCGGGCGCTGCGCTCGTCGAAGCTGTCGAAATCGACCTCCGTGAAGATCACGCAGGGCGCCGATTGCCCCTTGAAGCGATAGATCGACTCCAGCAGCACGTCACCCTCACGGTACTCCGGGTTGCCGAACAGGTCGTACTTGCCGGTGAAGCTGCGCAGGCGATGCGGTCCGAGCTGATCGAGCGAGCTCAGCACCGAACCTTCGCGCCCACGAAACGACAGCACTGCAATGTCCTGCTTGCGGAACCCTAGCGAGAGCGCCTGGGTGATCGCCCGTTTGGTGGCGTCGATGCAGCCCTCGGCCGCGTGTGTCTCGTCGTACGTCGAGAGCGACAGATCGGAGCCGTCGAACGGGCTGCCGGACGAGAGCGCCGCGGCGAGCTTCACCTCGGAGCCCACCACCTCGCGCACGAAGTCGAGAATGTTGCGCGGGCTGCGATAGTTGGTGGTCTCCTTGAGTGTCGTCCAGCCGGGCAGATCGACCGGCGCGCGCATGTACAGATTCTGCAGCGGGTCTTCGAGCCACCACCATGCCGCGTCCGGCCGCAGCAGGCGCTCGAGCGCGCCGACCCAGGGCTGCTGAAAGTCCTGGCCTTCGTCGACGATCAAGACGTCGAATTGCCAGCGCGCGTCGATTGGCGTGTCGGCAAAGATCCGTTCGAGCTGGTCGAAAATGTCGGCGGACTGGAAGTCCGGCGTACGGCCGCCGTCGCGGGCAATCCAGTCGCACAACTGGTGATAGTTCGCCACTTTCGCCTCGGGCGGCGCCACCCGCGCGATATGGTCGGCGAGCGGCCGGTTGAAACAGACATACAAGGGCCGCTCGCCACGCGCCACCGCGTCCTTCATGACCTGCACGGCCAGTTGCGTCTTGCCGGAGCCCGCTGTGCCCGCGACGCGCAGGCGAAACGGCGTGAACTCGAGCCGCCGCGCCCACGTTGCCAGACCGCCGGCGAGTCTTGTGACCAGCGTGCCCGCCTGGCCGACCAGAGCGCTGGCGTCAGGCGTTAGCGCGAGTTCGTCGGCGAGAAAGTGGTGAATCTTCGCGGCGCAGGCAAACCGTGGCTCGTCGGCCGGCAACGCCTCGCGGATGATCGCGGCAAGACGCTCCTTACGCGTCGCGTCGACGATGCGCGCTGGATTCACACCAGCAATCGCCGCATCCTTCACGACGTGGTCCGGGCAGTACAGCAATTCCTCGATGAAATAGGTGCCCGCGCCGAAGGCTGCGGTAAAGCGCCGGTGCATGCCTTCGATGGTGTGTGCCAGCGCGATCGCCACGTTGCGCTCGGTCTGCAGGTAGACCTTGACGAGCCCCTTGGGAGTCTCGCGCAAAAAGCCGGTTTTCTGTTCGACGATCATCACCCGCCCCGAGGGACTGACGATCACGAAATCGGCTTCGCCGAACACCGAGAAGCCCTGGTTGAGCCGCGTCCAGTGCACGCCGTGATACACGGTGTAATCGTCGGACAGGGCCCCTTCCAGCAGCGCAAGGGTTTCGCGCTCGCGCGCCGCGGCGCCGGTGGCAGCGAGGTTCTTCCAGTCGTCGGGGACAATGCGGGCCATGCGGTGCCTCGTCATGTTCGGGTGCGCCCATTGTACGCAACGCACATGCCTTGCCGGCATCGGCCGTTCGGCTGAATGGGTAATGACAGGCTGCATCGTGTATTGTTACTGGTTGAACGCCGCACTCGCGTGCGGCTTGCCAACCAGGAAAACCAGCAAAACAGGATCTGCCGAATGATTACGATCTGGGGACGCGCCAACTCGGTCAACGTCCAGAAAGTGTTGTGGTGTTGCGACGAGCTCGTGCTGCCGTACGAGCGTATCGATGCGGGCCTGCAGTTCGGCCGCAACAACGAGCCGGAATATCTGGCGATGAATCCCAACGCCCGCGTTCCGACGCTGGTCGACGGCGATTTTGTGCTGTGGGAATCGAATTCGATCCTGCGCTATCTGGTCATGCAATACGGCTCTTCGAGCCCGCTCTATCCGCCGGAGCCAAAGCAGCGCGCCAGCGTCGACCGCTGGCTGGACTGGTCGCTGTCCACGCTGCAGCCCGCCGAACGTCCGGTGTTCTGGACCCTTATCCGCACGCCGGTCGCCGAACGCAACGCAGCCCAACTGGCCACCGACCTCGCCGCCGTCACCGTGTTGTGGAAGGTCGTCGATACGCATCTGCAAGGGCGCTTTTTCCTCGAAGGCGAGAAGTGCACGCTGGCTGATATCGTGATCGGCGCGTTTGCAAAACGCTGGTTTGGGCTCGAAGGCATCGAACGGCCCTCGCTGCCGAATCTCGAACGCTGGTACTCGCGCCTCGCTACTCGCACGGGCTTCAAGAAGTACATCGATCTCCCGCTAACCTGACCGCCTGCCCTGATCTGATATGACAATTACGCTCTACGCCTGGGGCACGCCGAACGGCCGCAAGGTCAGCGTCGCCCTGGAAGAAATGGAGCTGCCGTACACGGTGGTTCCGATCAACATCGGCAAGCGGGAGCAGTTTCAGCCCGAATTCCTGCGCATCAGCCCGAACAACAAGATTCCGGCCATCGTCGATCCGAACGGCCCCGCTGCTGCGGGTAATTCGGATGGTTCGGGTGGACAGCCGATCAGCGTGTTCGAATCGGGCGCGATTCTGCTCTATCTCGGCGAAAAGACCGGCAAGTTCCTGCCCGCCAGTCTGCGCGATCGGGTGCCGGTGCTTGAATGGCTCATGTGGCAGATGGGCGGCTTCGGGCCGATGCCCGGGCAGGTGCACCATTTCGCCGCACTCGAAGCGGAAGCCGATCGCCGTTACGGCCTGAAGCGCTTCTCGGACGAAACGCACCGCCTGTATGGCGTGCTCGACCGGCGGCTGGCGGATGTGGAGTTCGTCGCGGGGGAACTGTCGGTGGCGGATTTCGCGATTCTCGGTTGGGCCTGGCGGCACGAACGCCACAAGGTCGACCTCGCCACCTATCCCAACGTGCGACGCTGGTACGAAACGCTGTTCGCGCGTCCCGGCGTGCAGCGCGGTTTTGCGGTGAAACTCGACTAAGGGCCACGCCGTCCGGCATCGATCGCGAACGTGGCATAAGACAGGCATAAACGCGGACATCGCCGGCACGCTCGCCATCGCCCATCCGCGCCGAACCGCGATGGACCTTATAATCTGCCTATGAAGAACGCAAAGCCTTCCACGGTCGCCGAAAAAGCCGCCCTTGCGCAAGCCTCGGCTCCCGAGAGCACGCACGACCATCTGCATGGTCATGCACACGATCACGATCACGAGCATGATCATGGGCACCTCCAGGCCGCTTCACCGGAAGCCGCGCTGGTGCTGGCAGAGGAATATTGCCGCGAACGCGGCGAGAAACTCACGCCGATCCGGCGCAAGGTGCTGGAGCTGCTGCTGACCTCGGGCCGCGCCACCAAGGCGTATTCGCTGCTCGACGACATGCGGCAGATTCACCCCGGCTCCGCGCCGCCCACGGTTTACCGGGCGCTCGACTTCCTGCTCTCGGCCGGGCTCGTGCATCGGATCGAATCGATCAACGCATTCACCGTATGCCACGACCTGACCCAATGTCAGCATGGCATTCTGGTGGTGTGCCAGCAGTGCGGCAACGTAACCGAGCTGCATCAGCCGAAGCTGCGGCAGGCGCTGGTGGCACAGATCGAAGACGCCGGCTACCGTCTCGCGAGCGAGGAAATCGAGTTGAAGGGCTTGTGTTCCGCATGCCAGGCCGCTGAGGCCGGTGCTGCGGCCAAGGCGGACGCGAGCGCCAAGGCGACGACGAGCGGCGCCTGATCCCCGTCAGAAAACGCCGGATCCGCCCCAAGTTTTGCTGACCTTGGGGGATTCACTCAATGCGCCAGCTTCAGCGGCGCCTCACCGCAAAATGCGGCCTGCGCTCAGCCGGCTGCCCGGGCGTCGATCGCGTCGTGCAGCAGGTCGATCAGCTCTTCCGGCTTAGCCGGTTTGGTCATGAAATGCTGGAAGCCCTCGCCGATGCTGCGTAAGCGATAGGCGTCGTCGGTGTGGCCGGTCAGCGCCACCGCGACCGCTGGCGCATGATCGCCACGAATCTCGTGATCGCGAAGCCGCTGGATCAGGTAAAAGCCGTCCATACAGGGCAGTTCGAGATCGCAAACTACCGCATCGGGTGACAATCGCAGCGCCGCTTCGACGCCCTCTTCCGCATCCGCCACTGCGACGACATGCGCGCCCTCCGATTCAAGCAACTGCGTCAACGATTCCCGGCTTTGCAGGTCATCTTCGACGAGCACGATTGTTGCCTGATCGAGTTTCAACACTCCGTTCATTTTTGGGTTGTTGCTAAAAAGCAGGTTAGGCCCGACAAGTGGCCATTGTATCGCGCTCGACGTTGCGGTCCCGTTGACCTCGCTTGTTCGCGATGCGCAGCTCGCAAGGTCCGACTCAATTTCGCGCGATGAGTTGCAGTCGTTCCGTAACAAAAATGCCTGTGAGTCGCCGTGCCGCTGCGACATGCCGTGCATCCTCCTACGCCGACAAGCCATACGCACGAAACAGGCCACACGCCTGAAACAGGCCCATTTGGCCCGTCGCCTTTGCGTCTTCGCGCGGCACGCCGGACCAGCGTTTTCCGGCCAGGGCCCCGAGGGCCCATCATTAGTAGCACGACGCGTGCCTTGGCCGGCACGGGCGACGCGCTGCTGCCCACGTCGATCGTGAAGCGCCGCAGTCGCCTGGATCGAGGCCCACGCCGCCCGTGCCGCCGCCTCCGCGCAGTTCCGTGGCCATCGATCCAGGACCCGCTGCGACACAACGACAATGCGCAAAAATTGCCACGTAACGCCATTTTTTGCCTGATTTGCTTAGGTGTAAACGATGGCTTCAAAGCGCCACTATTTTCCGGGCGGCGCCGCCCGTCGGTGCTAAATTTCCATCCAGGCGACGACCGTGGCGTGCATCAAGTGGGCTGCCGGCGCATTGCACCCGTGTCCTGCACGGAGTCCGGCCGAGCGCGACAAAGACAACAAACCGATCGGGCAAACCGTCCTTGGAGGAGCATGCGGCATGAAGATCAAGAAGGCGATCGACCGTATTCCCGGCGGGCTGATGCTCGTTCCCCTGCTGCTCGGCGCATGCGTGCATACATTCGCGCCGCACGCCGGCAAGTTCCTGGGGTCTTTCTCCAATGCGCTGATTACCGGCACGCTGCCGATCCTCGCAGTATGGTTCTTTTGCATGGGCGCCAGCATCAGCCTGAAGGCGACGCCGATCGTGCTGCGCAAAAGCGGCGTTCTGGTTGTCACGAAGGTGCTCACGGCGGCCGTGGCGGGGGTGATTGCCTCGCACTTTCTGCCACCCGGCGGCATCACTTCGGGCTTTCTCACCGGCCTGTCGGTGCTCACCGTGATCTGCGTGATGAACGAGAGCAACGGCGGTCTGTATATGGCGCTGATGCAGCAATATGGCACCAAAGAAGAAGCGGGCGCGTTCTGTTTGATGTCGCTTGAGTCGGGTCCGTTCATGACGATGGTGACGCTCGGAATCGCCGGGCTCGCGACCTTTCCGTATGCGACCCTGCTCGGCGCCCTGCTGCCGTTTGTGATCGGCTTTATCCTCGGCAATCTGGATAGCGACTTGCGGCAGTTCTTCGGCCAGGCCGTAGCCGTGATGGTGCCGTTCTTTGCGTTTGCGCTCGGCAACAACCTCGATTTTCGCGTCATCCTCGACACGGGTCTGCTCGGCGTGCTGATCGGCATCTGCGTGATTTTCGTGACCGGCACCACGCTCGTGCTGGCCGATCTTTTTCTCGCGCGCGGCAATGGCACGGCGGGCATAGGCGCCGCGTCGACCGCGGGCGCAGCGGTCGCCGTGCCGCAGATCATCGCCGGCATCGAACCGCGCTATGCCGCTGTCGCACCCGCGGCGACCGCGCTGGTCGCGACGTCGGTGGTGGTGACCTCGCTGCTCACGCCGATCCTCACTGCCATCTGGGCGCGCCGCTGGGGCGTCCTCTCGGCAGGCTACCTGAGCAAGCACCCGGCCTCGGCCGAGCCGCTACCTGAGAGCCGCGAAAGCCGCCAGCATCACGATGCTAATGACAATCACGGACTCGAGCCCACGCTCCATCATCCGTTGAAGTAGTCTCTCCTTTTCAACCCGACAATACCTGATCTCACGATGCACGAACTCGACCCCGCTACCCTCGAAGCCCTCCGTCATGTCAGCACGGCCACGCTCACCACGCAGTTATTCAAGCGCGGGCTGCGCAACACGTTTATGCAGGGCGTCGCGCCGCTTGCTACGCCGACCGGCGAAAATCTGGTGGGGCCAGCGTTCACCTTGCGCAACATCCCTTCACGCGAGGACATCGACGTCCTCGAACTGTTTGCGAATCCGGAGTACGCGCAGCGCAAATGCGTCGAAACGATTCCCGCTGGACACGTGCTGGTGCAAGACTGCCGCGGCGAGCGCAATAGCGCGTCGTTCGGCTCGATCCTGACGCAGCGCCTGAAGATGCGCGGGGTCGCCGGCATGGTCTCGGACGGTCCGGTGCGCGACAGCATTACCATCGCCGCGCTCGGCCTGCCGGTGTTCTGCGCCGGCGCAAGCGCGCCGCCGAATCTGCTGCGCCATCACGCAATCGATATCAACGTACCGATCGGCTGCGGCGGTGTGGCCGTGTTTCCGGGCGATGTGATCGTGGGCGACGCAGACGGCGTGGTGGTCATTCCGCGTGAGATGGCGGCAGACGTCGCCCAGGCTGCCGTAGAACAGGAGCAACTGGAGGAGTTCCTGACCGAGCGTATTCGCGAAGGTGCCGCGTTGCCCGGCACGTACCCGCCGAACGAAGAGACAAAGGCAGCCTACGAAGCGTGGAAGAAAACGCGTAACCCGTAATCGTTCACCTAGGCAGCGCGTCATCGGCTTGCCGCCTGGCATTTCGACGCGCTGCCTTGCTTGCAGATTTCGATTCGTTCTCCGATATTTTCTCGCGTGTGATGCCCAGGGCTTGCACTTCACCTCCCCTACTTCCGCATCTTTCCTCGCCTTACCGCGCGATAACCT
>Ga0116109_1000177_pt1 | contig 14401 bp, 12 predicted proteins | sample June2015DPH_8_10_2_FD_89718 | JGI IMG/M metagenome (GOLD analysis project Ga0116109, IMG submission 89718) | Peatland microbial communities from SPRUCE experiment site at the Marcell Experimental Forest, Minnesota, USA - June2015DPH_8_10 | ecosystem: Environmental > Terrestrial > Soil > Wetlands... | reverse complement strand
CCGTTGATTTGCGCGGTCGTCAGCTTTGACACTTCCGCCGAGGTCAGCGCAGCCACCTGTCCCGACGTCAGATTCGCCAGCTCAGCCGTGGTCAGCCCCGCAACCTGCGTCGACGTCAGCGTATCGCTAGTAGACAAGGCCGACAGCCCCGCCGAACCCAGTGCGGCGATCTGCGCGGCCGACAACGCCTGCACGGCCGCCGCAGACAGAGAGCCAATGCCCGACGTGGCAAGCGCGGCGAGTTGTGAGGTCGTCAGGCTCTTGACCTGGCTCGTCTGCAACACGCCGATGTTGTTAGTCCCTAGCTTGACAATGCCTGCAGCGCCCAACGCGCCGATCTGCGTCCCCGTCAGATTCACCGTCTGTGCCGTCGTCAGATACTGCAAGTCCGACGCTGAGCCAAGCGCATTAAGCGCCGCAGTGCTGAGACTCACAATTGCCGACGCCTGGATCGCCGCGAGATCGGCAGTCGGCAATCCGCTGACGTCTGCCGTCGTCAATGCCGCGACGTCGGCCGTGGTCATAGCGGCAAATTGCGCAGTCGTTAGCGCCTGCACCTGGGCAGCCGTCATCGACGAAATGAGCGATGTCATCTTTATCGTCCTTTGAATTTTTTTACAAAAATGTTCGCCAACCTATCAATCCCCGGGCCGGCTCCACAGGCATTTACTCTCTCTCCACTGCGGTTCTCTTGACGTCCAGAGTGCAGCCGGCCTGAAAGCAGAAGATGCCACCGCAAATGCTGTCCTCTAGGTTATCGGCGCCGCCCAATGCCGACTTTAGTTTTTTTTTGCTGCCCGCCAAGCATCCGCCCGATATACTCGTACGCGTTCACCGACTGTTAGCAATTACTTACACCGCAAACGTTTTCTGCTGATTTTCAGCCGTTTCAGCATCAACGCACTGCATTCGACACCAAACCGCCATGCAATCCACGCGACCAGTCATTTCTGTAATCATCCCCACCCACCGGCGCCCCGTCTTACTGGAACGCGCGCTTCATTCCATCAAATCGCAAGTCAGCCCGTTTTCTTACGAAATCATTGTGGTGGCGGACGAATGGAACCCGGCGGACGATGAGGTATGCCAGAGGCTGCTTGGTCCCGACGACATCAAAGTCAAGCGCAACGGTCCGCCCGGCCCTGCACAGAGCAGAAATCTCGGCCTCGAACTAGCATCAGGGAAATACGTGATGTTTTTGGACGACGATGACGCATGGCAGCCTGGCCTGCTTGCCCAACTGGCCGAGCTTTCGGAAATCCGGGAAGGCCGATTAGTCTATTTCGATTGCGAGGTCGTGACCGAAAGCCGGACAACACCACAGCCCCAACTCATCTCCAAGACGAAGGTTGATTTATCGGGCACGCTCAACGAATTGGTCTTCGTGAAAAATCAGGTCGATATGTCCTGCTTCGCGTTTCCGCGCCAGTTAATCGGCCATATCCGCTTCGATTCGCATATGCGGGCCTATGAAGAATGGGATTTCATGCTTTCCCTGTTTGAGCGGGAAATGCCTGCGCACGTACCGGTTCTGGGTTCGATAATTCACGAGGTCTTGGACGATCCCTCCGAGCGGCGCGACAACAGCGAAGACGCAAGCAACCTCCACACGATCATGGACTATCTATATGTATACCGTCGCCATCCAGCGCCCAGCGACGCTGTACGGGAACGCCGGGCAGTGCTGATGCAGCAGGTCGGCGTGACGCTGCCGGCCGATTTGCTATAACGCGAAAACAATCGCCGACATTTGGCGGGCGATCCGCTCGCACCGCCTTCTCACGGAACGGCGCTGTAGCAACGGCAAACACAAGCGGTAATTCAGGAAAACCACAACTGTCGGCTGTGGTCAGTGCTATACGCCGGCGCGGTCATCCCTGATACCACGAGCGGCCCCACTCAAGCTCCTCCTCTGCCGCACCCACCGAAAACCGCGTCTATCGCCGCCAACGATCCCGAACGTCATCGGCGCGTCTCGTACGCCCTGCCGCGAAGATCGTGGAAATCTAACCGTGCGGCCCCGTCAACACGGACTCCGTTGACGGAAAACCCAAAAGCCGCGCTGGTCCCAGTCTAGCCGACCGGCAAGTCGATCACCGAATGGAACTGAAGCCTGTTTGTGCCCTTGCTTCCCGGATCGGGTGATACGGATGGTGCGATATGCTTTTGCATGAAGGCGCACACAATCGACTCAGACAGACAAGGACGCTTTCATTTTGAGGTGACGGAATGCCTCAGCCGCCCAAAATGCGCATATTTTCAATACCTACTACGGTCCTTTTTTTTAAAATCTCCGCCAGATCACAGCCGGTCAAGCGAATTACAGTCCAAAGCAAAAGATTGCGGACCAGCAACCGCATATACCAGATGCGGTTGACCGGTTAACACGGTTATCAGCGAAATAGAGGGGAATTAGTGCATGCGGATTTTAATCGTCGGCGCAGGCTTGTACGGGGCCGTTTGCGCGCATGAATTGTCGCGTGCAGGCCATGCTTGCCACGTGATCGAAAAGCGCGCCCATGTTGGCGGCAACATCTACACGCGCTACGTACCGGAAGCTGGTTGCCATGAGCATGTTTATGGCGCCCATATTTTTCACACGAACTCCAAGCGCATTTGGGATTATATCTGTCAATTCGCGGAGTTCAATCACTACGTCAATCGGGTCAAGGTCGCGCACGACGAACAGATTTATAGCTTTCCGATCAATCTGTTCACCCTTTATCAGGTATTCGGCGTACGTACGCCCGAAGCCGCACGCGCACGCCTTGCTTCGGATATCATTCCGAACGCCAACCCTGCCAATATGGAAGAGTACTGTTACTCGGTCATTGGCCCGACGCTTTATAAATTGTTTATCGAAGGCTATACGACGAAGCAGTGGGGTCAACATCCTCGCGAGCTCCCGGCGGATGCCGTGAAGCGCTTGCCTGTGAGGCTGACATTCGACGACAACTATTTCAACGACCGCTACCAAGGAATTCCGATTGGTGGTTACACGGCGATCATCGAAAAGATGCTGGCTGACGTGCCGGTCGAAACGGGCGTCGACTTTCATGCAGACCGCAAGATGTGGATGTCGGACTTCGACCTGGTCATTTATACGGGTCCAATCGATGCCTTCTTTGACTACTGCCATGGCGTCCTCGAATACCGCTCACTTCGTTTTGAGAGGCGCCTGGTCGATATCAACGATTTTCAGGGGAATGCGGTCGTAAATTACACCGACGCCGCTGTTCCCTGGACCCGCATCCTTGAGCACAAGCATTTTGATCTTAACGTCAGCGAATCCGTTACGCTCATCACTCACGAATATCCGCAGCAATGGTCAAAAGGGGATATCGAGTACTACCCGGTAAGAAATCAGGATAGCGAGGCGCTGTTCGATCGATATCGCGAGGAAGCGGACAGACTATCCCCACGGGTTCATTTCGGAGGCCGTCTTGGTGAATATCGGTATTACGACATGCATCAGGTAGTCGGCTCAGCCTTGGCCTTTTGTGAAAAATCTCTCCCGAGGATCAACGCTATTGCGTCATTCACATGATCGAAAATTCGAACCCCAAGATAAAGATTTACCAGACCTTCCATAAACCCTTTCATCATAATCCGGACTGCAACTGGGTTCAGCCCGTAGGCGTCAACGGCTATTGCGCCCCCGGTGTTCAGGCTGACAGTGACGGCCAAAATATATCGGCCCTAAACCCATACTACAACGAGCTCACTGCATATTACTGGGTATGGAAAAATTCGACTGCCGATACCGTCGGATTTTACCATTATCGCCGCTACCTCAATTATGTGATCGATGAGACGTGGAAATACGGCACCACAGTTGGGCTCCCGGCCGATGAGAACATTGTCGGTTATTTGACACATGCAGCCCAGTACGATCGGTTAAATAGAATTCTCAACGTATGCGATGTCGTTGTACCTAAAAAATCAGCGTCCGACAGATCAATCGAAGAGCATTATCTGCATCATCATGAGCACGGCCCGTGGAAAGCGTTTGTCGCAGCTCTCGAATCTCGTTATCCACAGTATCATGACCACATCGATGTGTTGCGATTATCCTGCATCACCTCGATTTGCAATATCTTTGTGATGAAGCGTCCGCTATTCAACCAATATTGCACGGAATTATTTTCAGTCATCGATCCTATATTTGCGGAATTCGGGCCTCGGTACGATTCGTATAACAACCGTTATCCGGGCTTTCTCGCAGAGCGGTTTCTAGGTTTCTGGCTGCACATACGCCAGCTCCGCAGCTTCGAGGCACCGCTGATTCAACTTTTGTAGAAGTCGGATCTAAACAATCCGTCGACCCTTGCACGGCGAGGCGTTTCGGCTGCGGGGGTGTTGTGGAAATTGCAGCCCCCGCATAGGGATGCGTGAATCCTGTAACTCCTGACGAGATCCGGATGCTATCTTTTAAATTTTCCCATGTTAGTCGTACAGGCACATTCAAATGAATAATGATATTTTCGAAATATCGGACGTCTTAAAAAAATATCACCTTGGATGCGGTGAAATAATTTTGAAAGGTTTCGTCAATGTCGACCTTAAAGATAATCTTCAGGAAGACACCATATATACCCTTAGCACCAGCAATGATCAGATTTATCTTAATCGCGATTTAAGGAAGGGTATTCCGGCCAAGACTGATTCTCTTGAACTAGTCTACCACGGCCACATGCTGGAGCACCTCACCTATGTCGACGGAATGGCTTTCATCAAAGAGTGTTTTCGCGTACTTCAGCCGGAGGGACTCTTGCGCGTCTTAGTTCCAGATCTTGAATTGTGGATTAGTAACTATTCGATAAACAACGCATTTTTTTGATGCATACGCCCGAGTTCTCAACAGAGCCATTTACAAAACTAAAGGATCCATTTTTATGGGAATGCTCCATAATTGGGAGCATAAGTGCGGGTATGATTTTGAAACACTGAAATGGGTACTCGAACATGCGGGGTTCACAGACATAAAAAGAACACTCTATGCAGACAGTTCAATACAGGGTATAGCAGAAATGGAACCCAACAATCCGATGCGGGTTATGGAATCTCTCTGTGTGGAATGCAAAAAACCTGCGCCCCAAAAGACATCGGCATAGGGGCAGCCAGTGGGCTGCACCAGGCCTAGGTCGAACCTCCGAGGTTGTCGAGAATCGTGCCAGGGTTGTTCTACGCATCCACATAACGCAGCTGAAGCGTAACGGTGAGCGGAGTAGCAGGGTCGTGCCTGTTCTCGATCACGAATGACTCGTATGCAATGCGTGCGTACAGGCCCGCTCCGACGATCGGAACCCGCACAGATGTTTCTCTTCTCTGTAAGTTGTCAGGATTGAGTTCTTAATTTGATCGTCCCAGGGGACACCCCATTACCAAAACCAATGCGGTTCACTTCCATGTCAAGCTTTTCATACCATGGTTCGATTGAATTATCGTAGGCGGAATTGATGTTCATCTCGTCCCACCATTCATCTGGGCGTATGAAATTTTTTCCTGCATCGGCCGCGCCGGATTGCTGCTTAAACCGCTTGAAAAATTCGTAACTCTGGCAAATATAATGATTTATTCTAAAATATTTGTAGGTCGGATCGTAATTTGTTAGCCCGAAGGTAATTTCCCGAAGGTTTTCGTCGAACGTGCCATATGGGGTATTAAGCATATGGGCGTTTTGCCCCACAGTCGAATTTTGTCGGCCTCTGACAATACTTTTTATGTGCTTGTGGAGTTGGTGCTCTAACGGGTACCGCTGCCGGTAATTCTTTGTCACCAGCCCTGAGGGTTCCAGCAGGTGCCCTGAACTACCAAAGCAAACCCAATAAGCTCCCAGCGCAGAAATTTTTTCGTAATTAAACCGAGCCAATGCCGATGCGATATTTTCGTCCTGGGTGGGAAACAGGAATTCGTCACCGTCAATGAATGCTAACCAGTCGCATTCATGTCCGAAATTCTCGTAAGCATGCTGGTAAGTGCTCAGTTGAATCTGGTCGCGGTCGGCGTTTATTGAAAATGATTTTATATCGTAATAATTTTGAATAGAATTTAAAACCTCAGCAGTATTATCAGTGCAATTGTGCGCATAGAAATAGAATTTTGAAAATCCAACCACGCTATGAAACGCAAGCCATTCTGCAATCCACGGGGCGCGATTTTTTTGTATGGTGACAACTCCGACGCGCATAATAATGCCTCTCTGCTTCTGATGACGGGAAGGCCCCCCTTCCTCGCGGAAGATAGGCCCTTAGGAACGACACGTGCAACCTTAGCCGGATGCGGCTTAAATCTGAAAACTGTTATTTAAGGCCCGACCTTATGGCTGCGCCGGCTGAGTTACTGCAAAGTTTTACCAACGCCCACCTGCTACATAACTCCATGCATTCCGCACGAGTTCCGCAAACGCATTCGTCTGATACCGGTCTACTACGCGCTTCATCCGCGATCCCGGCTTCAAGAGGCTGCCAGGTTAGCCGAATTCAAACGAATCCACCGGGAACACTTGGAAAAGACCCGATCTTTGATGTCTCTTCGTCGCACAATCTTAACGCCAATAAAACCCATTTCCACTCCGACGGCCCAACTCAAGATATTAGAAATCGCCCCAACTGTAACGCCGCGCTTGCATACGGGATGCCGGGCGGTGTTCCGGGCCGTGTTGCAGACCACGCGCAGCTCGGCGAGCGCAATCGAAACCACCGCCCTCAATGCTCTGCTGAGTTGTTCGTCGTACGCCAGCAGAGAACGCCGGATCGCTTCGAACGCATGGCTGAATTCGCCCGTCTCGAGACCGTACCGTGCCCCTCTTCGTAATGGCTTCGTTATCAGCAACCAGCGTGTAGTCCGGAACCCGCCGACAGCCCAGCCTTCAAAGCGCACGTGCGACTACACGGTGCTGCGCGGGCAATCCGAAGTGATGTAGGGTTCCGCATCCGCGATCAAGCCAGCGTAGTGCAAAGTGATACTCCAGCGCGGCGCGAATGAAGTCGCGTTCCGGCAGCGGCTGCTGATAGTGCGCACTGCTCCGCACCCGCGCGTGCGGAGCAGCGACCGGAGGGACGAATTTCTTGCGCAACATGACTCTGGACGGTAACGGTCTACCTGTATAACGGCACCCTCCTGGTCAATCTGAACCGATTTTTTTGCACGCCCGACGCGCCGGCCAGCCGGGGTGGGGGTCGACTTTCCGCTCCTGACGCGTCCGCTCGCGAAACACGGCGGCGACGGCCTGACGCTGCACGACTCCGTCGACACACTGCGGCCGGCGCACGACGCGCGCAGCGCGCCGTGCTCCATCACTGAAACGTCGCATTAACCGACAACTCGACCGCATTCCCCTTCGGCCGGTTGCTCACATTGAACTCATTCACCCAGCGCAACGTCGCGCCCACCGGCGTCTTGCTAATCTTGCCGTTCCACGTGACCATCGGCCCGACACCCACCGAGTGTCCTTGCGCACCGCCCACAATATCCGCGAGACCGCCTGTGTCATGGCCAAGCTGCTGGATATAGCCGCCCACGACGCCCACGCCCCAGCCCGCACCAAAGCGTTTGAGCGCCAGCACATCGAGCACGCTGACCGGCGCGTTGTGATACTCCGTCTGGTTGTTAGTGGTGTAGAACTCGACGCCGTAGTTCAGCGACAGCTCGATGTTTTCCTTCGGCAACAGCTTGGTGTACGCGAAAGTCGGCGTGAAGGTCCAGGTGTTTTGTCCGGCGTTGGCGAGGCGGTCCGTGTTGTAGGCACCGGTCGGCGCGTAGATCTGCACGCTCAACGCGATGTGGTCGGTCTTGGTCAGGTGATAGCCCGCCACCACTGGCGTAAAGAAGATATCGGCGAACTGCGTGGCATGGTCATCCGGCAGACGACCATGAAACGACGAAACGTCGGTGTACTGAAGCGGCACCCCGAACGACGACGCGAAATTCCAGCCGCCGGCGGTAATGCCCCAGGTCTTGATCGCGTTCACGATGTTGTAGGAGATGTGGTAATCGAGACCCGCCGTGATTTTCCCGGCAATCGGCAACGTCTTGCTCGCCCCCAACGACCCCTCGTAGTAAATCGAGGTGATCGACACGATCCAGTCGTCGGTGGGTGGCACGATGCCGGCGTACGGGGCGATCTGCATGCCGGTGATCGGACGCCCAATGCCGGTTTCCGTCGCCAGCGCGTGCGGCGGGAGCACCATGCCGGCGGCAGCGACGACCGCCCCGGCGAAGAACCGCGCGGCGAGCGACCTGCCTTGGAACAAGTTGCTAAATGCATTCATAGCTATCCTCACGAATCTGGTTCTCGCTCCCTGTGGCGAGGAAAGTTTTTTGCATCGACATCAACTACCGTGTGTCCTGCACAACTGGCGGTGGTGTCCATGTACCATCCAGCGCAGCTTGCTCCGGCCAGTAGGCCCGCACGTAAAGCGAAAAATCTTCGTTGGCCGGCGCGGGCAGCCAGTTGTCGGCCTTGTCGGCGTCGGGCGTCGAGCTCTGCACATAGAGCGTCAGCGAGCCGTCGTCGTTGTATTTCAACTTTTTGTTCTTGGTGCCCAACGAATAGCGCTTCTGCTCGTTCGGCGAAAAGAAGTGATGCGCGTTGTATAGCGTCAACGACCAGAAACCCTTGACGGGCGGCAACTGTCCCTTCGGAAAGGTCACGGTATAGCGCTGCGCGCCGTTGAGCCGCTGGCCCGAAGCGTCGGCGTCGGCATAGAAGTACTTCGTCTCGTTGGGCTTGTTCACGAAGATGTTGGACTTCGCCACTGCCGTGCGCGTGAAGTAGTCGGTGCCGAATTCCGCGCCGTTACTGATGGTGTTCCAATGCGCCTGCAGCGCCTTGCCGAAGGTGTTGAAGTTAAACAGCGGCGTGACCAGTTGGGCATCGGCTTGCGCCGCCTCATCCACGATGGCCGCCTTGATCCCCGGATCTTTCTGCGCGGCCTCCAGCAGCGCTCGGGCTTGTGCGTAAAGCGCTTCTTCGCCTGGTTGCGGTGGCGTCTGATCGAGCACCGCAGGCAGTTCGTCCCAGAACTTTGCGGGGTCCACCCATTTGATTTCTTCGGCGCTCGTCTCACCTGAGCCGAAACTCGGCAGCTTCGCCCAGTCGGTCACCTTCACCTTGCCGTCAAACTCGGACAACGGGTACAAGCCGATCTTGCCGATGACCGCCTGAACAGCAGCGCGGTCTTCCGGCGTGTCATCCATGAACACGCGCGGAATGAAGCTACCCACCGCCGTCGCCGACCGGAACACCTGGCGGATGCCTTTGGGTACCTGTCCATGCCAGTCCGGTCCGACAAACAGATAGAAGCCCGGCTTCGTGCCGTACAGTTTGCCGAGACTGGCGAAGCCGTCGGTACGCAGATCCACGGCCTGGTACACCCAGAAGCGCGCGCCGAAATCCGGCACCTGTACGACCACCGGCGTCTGGTTCAAGTCGAAGATCGCCGAACCGTACACCACGTCCTGGTTCGGACACGCCACGAAGCGCTCCTGCGGTTCGATATAGTCATGCAACATCGACAGATGGTTGGGCGGAGCAACCGGCACAATTCCGCCGTTCAGGCCAGGCTGCGGCACCTGCCTCATCGCCAGCAAGCGGTTATAGACGTTCACCATCGGCCACGCCCAGAAGTAGGTCTGGCGTGCCACCAGTCGTGCGTACTCCGCTGAGATGTTGTAGCCGGGCACCGGACCCGGTACCGAATGCACCGTCGCCGCCGACGTTTGAGTGCCGCTGGGGGATCGCGCCAGAATCGGGCTCGCAAGAGACGCCAGCACAGCCGCTGTGACCCATGTTGCGGCTTTCTTATTCATGTCGGGCTCCGACTCGTCCATTTGAGTTCATCGCTTTTGCGGTTCCGGAAATTTCCAGGTGCCATCGAAGACCGAAGCTTCCGGTCCGTAAATACGCGCGATGACGTCATACGCGCCTTCTGGAGCGGGCAACCAGTTGGACTCCTTATCAGCGCCGGGCGAGGTGTGCTGAACGTAGATATCGAGGGAGCCGTCGGCGCCGTACTGGATGCCTCTGGTGCGGTCACCAATCGAGTAGCGATGGATCGGATTCGCCACCAGATGACGGGCGGGCAGGTCGTACATCGTCATCGACCAAAAGAACCTGGCGGGCGGCAGATCTTTCTTGTCGAAATGGATCACGTAGGGTTGCGAGCCCACCAGCTGCGCGTGGTCCGCGTTGACACGCGCGCCGACATACACCGCTTCTTCCTTGGTATTGCCGTAGATACCCATCGCGGCGGCGACCGCACGTTTCATGTAGTCGCCATTCAGATCCTGCCGGCTGCCGAAGAGGTCGTACGAGCTAGTGGTGTGTTTCTCCGCGTCAGCGAGTGCCGCTTTACCGTCTGCCACGCCCGCTTCGATAGCCTCGCGCGTCGCAGGTGGCACCGTAGCGGGATCAAAGGCCTGGCCCGGTGCAATGCCGATCTTCGCGAAGCGTTGCATCAGCTCCGCTTCGGTCGGCGCCGTGGGCTGCGTGAACTGCAGCAGGAAGTTCAGATAGGCGATGAAATCGATCGAGGTGGCCTTCGCTTCGTCCCATTTCGGGAAGGTGACCTTGGCCACCGGCGGCAGCGCCCTGGTATGTTCGAACACGGACAGCGGCGTGAGTTGGTACTGCTTCTGGATTGCCTGGACGTTCTTCACGTCGGCCGGGCCGCTGAGCGCGGTCCGCCCCAGCGTGAGAATGAGGTCGGTCTCCGAGCGGAACACCTTGTCGATGCCCTTCGGCGTATCGCCGTGCCAGTTGGGGCCGGCAAAGAGGTAGTAGCCCGCGCCGTTGCCGGTGGTCCGCGAGCCCACATAGGCGAAGTTATAGGTGAACAGATCGATCCACTGGAATACGTAGTAGCGGTCGTTCTTCACGGCGGGTACCGTCAACACCCACGGCTCACGGCGCAGATCGAGCCAGGCCCACGAATACGGCGTGTCGTTGTTGGGCGTCACGATCTCCTTGTTCTCGGGACCGTACGGCTGCGAATAGTTGCGGAACTTGCCGAAGCCGCCTACGTACGACTTCGAGGCGGGGTCGAGCACCTGCTGATACAACGTCTTGTAGTTGAACAGCATCGGGTAGGCGTAGATGAACGCATCCTTGGCGATGCCACGCGCTTCGTCCGGCGAGGCAGTCACGGTGGCCGTAGCGGCGCTCGCCTGTGCGCCGGCGTACTGCTGAGGCAGCATCATGAGCGTCAGTACTGCTGATATCCCACCAATGCGCAGACGCGTAGAAAGATTCATGGGGTGGTCTCTCAGCTTTTATCCGTCACTTGCCGAACGTCAGATTCAGCCCGGCAAAAATCGTCACTTGCGGCGTGCCGGCGCCTGAGTGGGCGACCGAATACTGCGGTTCGATGAACGCGTTGTAGATGGTCGAACCACTCTTCCACGCCTTGCCCGCACCGAGGCCGACCGGGATGTAGTAGGTGCCGTGCTGCAGGTCGAAGGTCCAGATAGCGGTGGAACGGATGTACCAGCCGCTGGGCAGATTGAAGATGGCGAACGGCTGGGCCGTGAGCGATTGGGTGGTCGGTCGGCCGCTTTGACCTGCGAACGAGTGCTGCCACTGGACCAGCGCGCCGAGCAGATGCGCCGGGGTCGCGTTGACAGCCACCGCCGCCAGACCGCCTTGCCATTTGCCGGTGCCGAGGCTTGGGTCGGTGGCGGTGGGCATGGTGATTAACGGGCCGACACCAAGCTGCACATCGGACTGCGACAGCAGGAAGATGTCGAACAGGTTGATGTCGCCAAGGCCCGTGTTGTAGCCGCCCGCCGGGTCCGGACGGGTGCTGATCGGCACGGTGGCGCGGAAAATCTGCGGCACGCCGATCGGTCCGATTGGCCCCACCGGCACGGTCGGCCGCAGCAGCAGGTCGTTCGTGTGGCCACTGACGCCGAACAGGCTCGGGGTGTAGTAATCCTGGAGGTTGAACGACGGCGCCAGATTCAGCGGGTTATTGCTCTTGTTGGCATCATCTGCCGAAGCCTGCGCGTAAGCCGCCGGCGAGAATACCGCCGCGCACAACACCGCACTCGCTCCAAGGGATCGCTTCATGGACATTCAATTTCCCTGGTTCTGGCGTTATTAATAGGCGAGTGCATTCCTTTGCACGAAGCAAATAGGAGATTGACCAATAACGCAGTCAGTAGGTTAATGCTGGCGCGAATTCATACCGCCCGCTATCACCGGAAGTGGCGGGGAAATCCTGAAACCCGAATAGGTTCGACTAAATAGGCGCTAAGTATGAAGCGCACCTTTGTGAAGCTCGACGGCATCAAACCGGGCTTGCATGGACGCTCCCTGCATATGACCAGTACGCCGCACAGGACCGCACGTGTGTGGCAGGTAAAGGATGCGCTGAATCACCGCCATCCTTGCAAATACTAGCAAACGTTTGTTCAAAGCATAGAGATAAATTTGTAACACGATAGAAAGGCAGACTTTTTCGATGTCTATTGAATGACTACGCCATTGGATAAAATCTGTTTTTGAAACGTCGATGGCCGTTTTAATGAATTGATGCGAATAGAAAAACAATTGCGCCTGACCGGCGCGACTTCGACTGGCTCCCGGAGACCGGAAAGCCGTAATGGGTCGACGTACCGGATGGCTCCGCCATGGTCCGACAAGCGCATCCCGGTACCGAAACGCGACGCACGGCACGCGCGCAGCATCCACACCGGACGCCGAGGCAAGTGCCCGCTCGCCGCCAGCCACGTACCTCGCAAACCTTTAGACAAACGCGCCGAATGTGATATTTAGTAAGCGCGAATTGGATTGGTGGAGAATCCCATGTCGCACGACATCACACACTAATACGAGGCTTTCATGATTTGCTTGATGCGCAGATGCTGGATCGGGTTGACCGTTGTTGTTCTCTGCGCCTGCGCAAGCACACCCCGTCCGGGCACAGCGCAAGCCTCCCGCCCGGCCCGTGCGCCGTCCGGCAATTCAACCATGGTGTCGTGGTACGACACGCCGGCGGAGCGCTCGATTGTTGATTTCGTCACGCGGGTTACGACGCCCGAATCGAAAGACTTCGTGCCGCGCGCCGGGCGGATTGCGGTATTCAATCTGGACGGCACGCTGTGGGTCGAGCAGCCCGCCTCCGTGCAACTGGTCTTCACGCTGCAACGGGTGAAAACGCTGGCGCCGCATCATCCGGAATGGAAACGCCAGGAGCCGTTCCGCTCAATCCTGCGCGGCGATCTGAAGGGCGTCGCAAGTGGCGGCGATGCGGAAGCGCTGAAACTGCTGGCCGCGAGCCACGCCGGCATGACGACGGACAGTTTCGCATCGATCGTGCACGACTGGTTCGACACGGCGAGCGATCCGCACTTCAACCGGCCATACACGAGTCTCGCGTATCAGCCGATGGTCGAGTTGCTCGCCTACCTGCGCGCCAATGGCTTCAAGACTTACATCGTCGCGCCTGAGAGCGTCGAATTCATGCGCGCGATTTCGCAGCGCATGTACGGCGTGCCGCCTGACGAGGTTATCGGTAGCACGATCCGGTATCAGTATGGACTGGCGAACGGCGCGGCATCGCTCACGCGAACCGGGCAGATCGACACGATCAACGACGGCACGATGAAACCGCAAACCATCCAGGCCGTGATCGGCCGGCGGCCGCTGATGGCGTTCGGCAGCTCGGACGGCGACCTGCCGATGCTCGAATGGACCACCTCCGGCGACGGCCCACGCTTCGCGGCCCTTGTGCATCACACCGACGCGCAGCGGGAGTACGCGTACGACCGCACGGCCCGCAGCGGGAAGCTGGATAAAGGACTGGAAGAGGCGAATGTGAAGGGCTGGCTGATCGTCGATGTGAAGGATGATTGGCGGACAGTGTTCAAGGGCGAAACGGTCGGGGCGACGGGGAGTAGATAGGCCCCTCCCAGGCTGCGGGTCTCAATGGGCGTCACGTGAAACGTTCAGCCTGAACATGGAGACGGACGCTTTCAGATCGTCTGCCTGCGACTCAAGCGAGCTGGCGGCCGCCGCTGCCTGCTCGACCAATGCCGCGTTCTGCTGCGTCACTTCGTCCATCTGCGTGACGGCCTGGTTGACCTGGCCGATACCCTTGCTCTGTTCCTGCGAGGCGGCGGTGATTTCACCCATGATGTCGGTCACGCGCCTGATTTCGTGGGTGATCTCGCGCATCTTCGTGCCGGCTTCCTGCACATGGCCCGCGCCTGCCTGGACCCGCTCCACGGAATCGTGGATCAGTTCCTTGATTTCCTTTGATGCCGCCGACGAGCGCTGTGCCAGCGACCGCACTTCCGAGGCCACCACAGCAAAACCTCGCCCCTGCTCGCCCGCGCGTGCCGCTTCGACGGCCGCATTCAACGCCAGAATATTGGTCTGGAAGGCGATGCTCTCGAT
>Ga0116109_1000176_pt1 | contig 14480 bp, 10 predicted proteins | sample June2015DPH_8_10_2_FD_89718 | JGI IMG/M metagenome (GOLD analysis project Ga0116109, IMG submission 89718) | Peatland microbial communities from SPRUCE experiment site at the Marcell Experimental Forest, Minnesota, USA - June2015DPH_8_10 | ecosystem: Environmental > Terrestrial > Soil > Wetlands... | reverse complement strand
TGGCATGGCCGACCTCACCCGAATCCCGGCCGCTATGTCAAGGTCTGAAGGCGTATTCTGGTAAACGCGCCTATACTCACGGTCGCGGCCTAAAACGTTGGCTTAGCGCTACCCACGCTTTGTCTTTCATTTCATCAAGCTACGCATCAGATATGTCTACAACGCCGAAGATCATCTACACCCTTACCGACGAAGCGCCAGCTCTGGCGACTTACTCGCTGCTCCCGATTGTGAAGGCTTTCACGCGTTCATCGGACGTCGCCGTCGAGACGCGCGACATCTCGCTGGCCGGCCGCATCATCGCCGCGTTTCCGGATTATCTGAGTGCGGAACAAAAGGGGTCCGACGATCTCGCCGAACTCGGTGCGCTGACCACCCGTCCGGAAGCAAACATCATCAAGCTGCCGAATATCAGCGCGTCGGTGCCGCAGCTGAAGGCCGCAATCGCCGAACTGCGCGATCAGGGCTACAAACTGCCGTCCTATCCGGATGTTGCTACGAGCGACGAAGAAAAAGACGTCAAGGCTCGCTACGACAAGATCAAGGGCAGCGCGGTGAACCCGGTGCTGCGCGAAGGCAATTCGGACCGCCGTGCGCCGCTGTCCGTCAAGAACTACGCTCGCAAGCATCCGCACAAAATGGGTGCGTGGAGCGCGGATTCGAAGTCGCACGTGGCGAACATGAGCGGCGGCGATTTCTACGGCAGCGAAAAATCCGCGTTAATCGGCGCAGCCGGCAACGTGAAGATCGAACTGACGGCCGCTGACGGCAGCAAGACGGTTCTGAAAGATAAGACCGCAGTGAAGGCCGGCGAGATCATCGACGCGTCGGTGCTGAGCAAGAAGGCGCTGAGCAGCTTCATCGAAGCGCAGATCGCTGATGCAAAAGCCAACAACGTGCTGTTCTCGGTGCACCTGAAGGCCACCATGATGAAGGTCTCGGACCCGATCATCTTCGGTATCGTGGTGTCGGTGTTCTACAAGGACGTGCTGGCGAAGCACGCGGCTGCTCTGGCGAAGGTCGGCTTCAATCCGAACAACGGTATCGGCGATCTGTATGCACGCCTGAAGGATCTGCCAGCCGAAACGCGCGACGCGATTGAAGCGGATATCAAGGCCCAGTACGCACAGCGCCCGCATCTGGCGATGGTCAACTCGGACAAGGGCATCACGAGCCTGCACGTGCCGAGCGACGTGATCGTCGACGCATCGATGCCCGCCATGATCCGCGAGTCCGGCAAGATGTGGGGCGCCGACGGCGCGCTGCACGACGCCAAGGCGGTGATTCCGGACCGTTGCTACGCCGGCGTCTATCAGGCAGTGATCGAAGACTGCAAGAAGCACGGCGCGTTCGATCCGGTCACGATGGGCAGCGTGCCTAACGTCGGCCTGATGGCACAAGCCGCAGAAGAATACGGTTCACACGACAAGACGTTCCAGATCAAGGCGACCGGCGTGGTCCGCGTGACCGATGAAGCCGGCAAGGTTCTGCTCGAACAGAACGTTGAAGAAGGCGACATCTGGCGCATGTGCCAGACCAAGGATGCGCCGGTGCAGGATTGGGTCAAGCTGGCCGTGAACCGCGCCCGCGCGACCGGCACGCCGGCGGTGTTCTGGCTGGACGCTGCACGTGCGCACGATGCGCAGATCATCAAGAAGGTCGAGCAGTACCTGAAGGACCACGACACGAGCGGTCTGGATATCCGCATCCTGACGCCGGTCGAAGCGACGAAGTTCTCGATCGATCGCATTCGTGCCGGCAAGGACACGATTTCGGTCACCGGCAACGTGCTGCGCGACTACCTGACCGACCTGTTCCCGATCATGGAACTGGGCACGAGCGCGAAGATGCTGTCGATCGTTCCGCTGATGGAAGGTGGTGGCCTGTTCGAAACGGGCGCGGGCGGTTCGGCGCCGAAGCACGTGCAGCAGCTGGTCGAGGAAGGCTTCCTGCGTTGGGATTCGCTGGGTGAATTCCTCGCGCTGGCCGCTTCGCTCGAACACCTGAGCAATGCGTACCACAACCCGAAGGCACAGGTTCTGGCCAAGACGCTGGATCAGGCAACCGGCAAGTTCCTCGACAACGACAAGTCGCCGGCACGCAAGGTGGGCGGTATCGACAACCGCGGCAGCCACTTCTACCTGGCGTTGTACTGGGCTGAAGCGCTGGCCGCTCAAGCCGAAGATGCGGCATTGAAGGCGCAGTTCGCTGGTGTGGCGAAGGAGCTGGCCGACAACGAAACGAAGATCGTTGAAGAGCTGGCTGCAGCGCAAGGCAAGCCGGTAGATATCGGCGGTTACTACCGTCCGAATGGCGACCAGACGAGCAAGGCCATGCGTCCGAGCGCCACGCTCAACAAGATCGTGGACGCGGTTGCGTAAGGTTTAATCAGCAGCACACGCCGCGGGCGGGTTGCACGGTAACGTCACTCAGGACGTGCCGTGCAGCCCGCCCGTTTCACATCTGTGAGCGCAAGGCTGCGTCAGAGTCATCGCCCGAGCGCGCCCCCGACCGAAGGCGGCACCCTCAGATGTGAACGATCTCCCAGTCGGCGATTTTCTCCGGAATCTCAAGCGTAGAAGGATCGGATTCGCACAGGTGCGGGCAGCAAGCACCCCGTGCGAGGTCGTCAGCGGCCTGCTGAGGGCTGGCAAATGCGCCAAGTGTCTCGTTACCGAACGAGGCCTCCCAGCCGTCCTTGCCAGGCAAAATGTAGAACGATCCTTCTGTCGAGCCAAAGCGAAAGCCTTCCATTTTTCGTCTCCCGATCATAGTAAAAAAAGCGATTCCGTGGCTGACCTGCGTACGGGACGCGGGCCGGTTCGAAAGCAGTCTTCGCGGATCGGTCGCGGGATGCCCGCTCGATTCGTCTGCTCAGAACGCCAGCTCATGTAAAAGAGTCTACGTCAGCAAGCCGCCGGGAAAGCGCCCTTCGTGGGATCGTCTTGATAAAAAATATTGTTCAAAAACAATAGTTTGTTGAGTTTGTTCCGGATTGTGGAATGTGGGACGGCATTGCGAAACGACCGGTTTGTGCCATGCACCACGATTTTTTGTAGTGCAATGATTCATACCACATCGTGAAATTTCCCGATATTTGGTCGCTTATTGCGAAGTGACGTTTGGCGCAGCGTCATCCGCCGTCTAGATGAGCCAGGTTTTTAGCGTCCCGGTCCCGGCCGACAGGTCGGCCGTCCGCGGTGGGCATGCTGTGCGGCTTTGTCCGCGTGTTGCTGCTTGCGCGCCTGTGTGGCGCTGCAGCGCGTAGGCAGATCAGCCCGCGGTGCCGTAGAACGCATCCAATGTCGGGAAGGCTGCCTTGCCGCGCAAGCAGTCCCACAAGTAGATAGCGAAGCCGAGATCGCCCGTCCACAACGAGTAGCGCAATTGCCCATGGTTCGCCACATCAGCCTCGGTCTGCACGATGCCATGCATCGCGAACGCCCGGGCCCGCTTGAGCCACTTGATGTCGCCTGTGCGCTGGTGGAGCACCAGAAACGCATAACCATTCCCGCCCGTGCCGTGACACAGATTGGATCCCTTGGTGAGCGGCCCCGCAGCCCAGATGGCCTCGCCTCCCGCGAGCAGCAGCGGATCCAGCTCGCGGCTCGGCAGATGCGCCAGACAGACGAGGAACCCCGGCGCCCCGTGACACAATTGCATGAGCATCTTTGGCTCGCGGCCTTCAGGTGGCGTAAGAAATGCGCGCCAGTTCGCCTTGTCGTCCTCGAGGGTCACGGTATGTTGCAGCGTGTTGACGATACGACCTTCCCATTCGCTCCAACTGGATGCGTCCAGCAGATGCCGGCCCCGTATCAACGGCAGCGCGTTGCCGACGAAACCGTGTACGCCGTCGAGGTAGGTGTATTGCCCGCCGTACAGATCCTGAGTCCAGTAATGACAGCCGTGTTCTTCCGACCACTTCAGTTCAGAGGCGAGCTGGCTGGCCGTCTGGCGAAACAGCTCGGCCCAGCGCTCGTCATGGGTGCGTTCATGAAGAAACGAAGCGGCCAGCAGTGTGCCGGGCGAACCCCACATGAGTTCGCGGGTGGGGTTGTCAATATTATTGGCGATGAGTCCGGCGAGCCGATCGGCAAGCGCTGTGCTGGGAGAACGTCCGTACTCGAGCATCAGCCAGGGTGTTTCGCCCATCATCCAGGCGCTGAAGAAGCTGTTGTCATTGTCTTCGAGCCACGCGCGATTCAACGCGCGTAATGACGCAGCATGTGCCAACGGGTCGCGCTGAAGTTTGACGGCGCCGACGGCTTCGAGGTAGCCGAGCGCCCAGGCAACGCCACAAGCGCCGTGGTAGAGCGGCGTCAGCGGCGAGCGCGGATTGTCTTCTCCGCCACCGTCGTTTGGATGCACAGGCCACAGCCCGTCCGCGTTCATCTGCGCCTCGGTCTGACTGACGATCCGCGCAATGAACTGCCGCACCCGGGTCTCATCCCATGCGAGTGTTTGCAGTGGTTCATGACGGGCCGGATCGAAAAGCATGCATACCTCGCGTTGGAATTGGGGGAGTGGATAGAGCGTAACTAAGGGCATCGGCCGGCGTTATGCGCGACGAATTGATCATTGCAGCGCGAGTTCGGCAAGTGCGCAAATCCGCTTGCGCAACGCGTAACGCTGTCCGATCATCTATCCCGTGTGTCGCTGGCCGATCGCGATGATGCCTCAGGACGCGGGCGTTGTCGAAAGGCACTTTAGAAGAATTTTTCCGCGCCGGGTGACGATGTCGCGGAACACAGAGAACGGAGACGAGAGATGACCTACACGCTCTATTACTCGCCTGGTGCGGCAAGCATGGCCGTTCACTGGATGCTGATCGAGGCGCGAATTCCCTTCGAGGCACGCCTCGTCGACATCGACACGGGTGCGCAACACAGCGCCGAGTATCTGCGCCTGAATCCGGCGGGGCGTGTGCCGACGCTGGTCGTCGACGGCGTGCCGCGGCACGAGTGCACCGCCTTGCTGATGCTGCTGGCCGAGCGTCATCCCGACGTCGGCCTTGCGCCCCCACCTGGCTCCCCTGATCGGGCAGAGTGGCTCGAGTTGATGGTCTTTTTTGCCAACACGGTGCTGCCGGCGATGCGCGACTGGTTTTACGCCGACAGCGACGGCGATCCGTCAGGCGCGCAAGCGGTTCAGGCGCTTGCGACGCGGCGTATCGAAGGGGCATGGGACCGCCTCGGTGCACTGCTTGCCGACGGCCGACCTTACCTCGTGGGCGGACAACTCAGCACCGCAGATTTTCTCGCGGTGATGCTCATGCGCTGGACGCGCAACTTGCCTCACAAGGCAACGCACCGGGAGAGCCTTATGCCCTATATCAGCCGCTTACGCGCGTTGCCGTCGTTCATCGAACTCAATGCCAGAGAAGGATTGACCGACTGGAGCAATCCGGCGAGCTAAAGGTCAGCAGCACGTCTCGAGCGCTGTATCAGTCATGCGGTGCCGAACCTGCCGTACCAATCCTCTAACCAACCACGCCTGACTCGCGGTAACCTTGCGGCGCCTCGTTCTATGGAAGCGCGCATGAAACCAACAACATCTTTTCTGGCCGTATCACTCGCAGTTGCATTGCTCGCGTCACCCGCTGCCTCGCAGGCGGCGGAAGGTCCACCCGTCGCACCGGTGCGACCCGTTACGGATACCTACTTCGGTACGCCTGTAGTCGACAACTACCGCTACATGGAGAACCTGAAGGACCCGGAAGTCCAGCGCTGGATGAAAGCGCAGGCGAGCTATACACGCAAGGTGCTCGATGCGATTCCCGGGCGTGCTGCACTGGCGCAGCGCATCCTTGCCCTGGGCGGCAAGGACCTGCGCCGCGATCAATTCACACGCCGCGGTGAGCGGCTCTTTTATGAAGTGATGGAGCCGGGGGCCAATCTGCCCAAGCTGGCGTATCGCGATGGTATCGACGGTGCGGAACACATTCTGGTGGACCCGGCGAAGCTGGCGAAAGACCGCGCACATCATGTCGCGCTCGACTGGTTTTCGCCCTCCTGGGACGGCCGTTACGTGGCCTACGGCGTCTCGGAAGGCGGCTCCGAACAAAGCGTGCTGCATATCGTCGATCTGAACACCGGTCAGCAACTTGCCGAAAGCATCGACCGCACGAGCGATTGCGTCGTCTCCTGGCGCAATGACAACCGGTCGTTCTTCTATCTGCGCTATCCGCAGCCCGGCCCCGATACGCCACCGTCGCAGACCGAGTACAACGCGGTGACGTTCGTCCACGTGCTCGGCCAGAACGCTGACGGCAATGCAGACGAGGCGGTGTTCGGCAAGGGTGTGTCCGCCAGCCTCGATGTACCGGAAGGTCAGGGCACATACGTGCTGCTCTCGCCTGACTCGCAGTATGCGGTGGCGGTCGCGAACCGCAACATGGACAACGCGCCCAATACGTTTTACGTCGTGCCGCTCGCACAGATCAACGGCGCGCAGACGCCGTGGCAAAAAATCGCCGCACCTGAAGACGGCGTGACCGATGTGCGTCTGCGCGGCGACCAGCTTTACTTCATGTCGGAAAAGGGCGCGTCACATTTCCAGATTCTTTCGACGCCGCTGGATCATCCGGATGTCGCGCATGCCGAGGTGGTGGTGCCGGAAGGCGCGAATGTCATCGACTCGTTCGATCTCGCCAACGACGCCATCTATATCGGTGAACGTGCGGGCGCGAGCTTCAGGCTTCAGCGTGTGTCGTTCGACGGCAAGGATAGCGAAACGATTGGCTTGCCGTTTGATGGCACCGTTGCCAGTTTGACGACCGATCCGCGTCAGTCTGGCGTCATGTTCAACTTGCAGGGCTGGGTCAAGGCGCCGCGTGAATTGGCCTACGATCCGCCGAGCCATGTCGCGACCGATACCGGGCTGATCCCGCCGGCGAAGACCGAGTCGGACGCGATCGAGGCACACGACGAATTCGCTACCAGCTACGATGGCACCCGCATTCCGGTCTCGATCATCGCGCAGAAGGGCGTAACGCGTGACGGCTCGCATCCAGCCATAGTGATTGGCTACGGCAGCTACGGCATATCCATGGATCCGTACTACGACGCGACATGGCAAGCGTGGCTCGCGCATGGCGGCATCATCGCGGTGGCGCATACGCGCGGCGGCGGCGAGTATGGCGAGGCATGGCACCGTGCCGGTCAGAAGCTCACGAAGATCAACACGATGCTCGATTTCAACGCCGCCGCGCAATACCTGATCGACCAGCACTACACACAGTCGAAGTACCTCGCGGCGAACAGTGCCAGCGCCGGTGGCATTGTGATGGGCGGTGCGCTGGAGATCGATCCGGGGCTCTTCCATGTGATCCTCGATGACGTCGGCGACTCCGACACCCTGCGCGACGAAACGGAGCCCAACGGACCGCCAAACGTGCCCGAGTTCGGTTCGACCTCGACGCAAGCCGGCTTTCACGGCCTGTACTCGATGAGCGCCTATGCCCACGTTCATGACGGCACGCCGTATCCGGCTGTGATGTTTACCACCGGCGCCAACGATCCGCGCGTGGCGTCCTGGCACATGCTGAAGATGGCGGCACGCGTGCAGGCCGCGACTACCAGCGGGCGACCGGTGCTGTTGCGGATCGACTATGACGCGGGCCACGGGATCGGCTCCAGCCTGTCGCAAGCCGCTGAGCAGCTCGCCGACGAGTGGTCGTTTGCGCTGTGGCAGATGGGTGCGCCGGGCTTTCAGCCGAACCAGTAGCACGATAGTCGAGCGGGCGTGGCCGATGCCCACGCCCGTAATTTTTTGACCTCTAGTCGGCGGCCCGCAAGTCGCGGTAATCTTGCGGCGCCTCATTCCTTTGGAAGCTTGAATGAAACTGAACAAGTCGTATACGACCGTAACGTTTGCTGTTGCCATGCTTGCCGCCTCCGCCGCGGCGCAGGCTGCTGATGCTCCGCCGGTGGCGCCCGTGCGCCCGGTAACGGATACCTACTTCGGGACACCGGTAGTGGATAACTACCGCTACATGGAAAACCTGAAGGACCCGGAAGTCCAGAGCTGGATGAAAGCCCAGGCGGGTTATACGCGCACGGTGCTCGATGCAATCCCGGGACGCCCCGCGCTGGCGCAAAGCATCGAAGCGCTGATGGGTAACGACCTGCATCGCGGCGACTTCATGCGTCGCGGCGAGCGCATTTTCTACGAAGTGATGGACCCGGGCGCCAACCTGCCCAAGCTCGCGTATCGCGACGGTGTGAGCGGCGAGGAACACGTACTGGTGGACCCGGCGAAGCTCGCCAAAGACAGCGCGCATCACGTCGCGCTTGACTGGTATTCGCCTTCCTGGGATGGAAGATACGTCGCGTATGGCATCTCCGAAGGCGGCTCTGAAAAGAGCGTGCTGCACGTGATCGATCTGCAGACTGGCAGCGATCTCGCCGAGACTATCGACCGCACGTCGGACTGCGTCGTCTCCTGGCGCACCGACAACCGTTCGTTCTTCTACCTGCGTTATCCGAAGCCGGGTCCCGACACGCCGCTGTCGAAGACCGAGTACAACGCGGTGACCCATATCCACGTGCTCGGTCAGAATACCAACGGCGATGGCGACGAGGCCGTGTTTGGCCGTGGCGTATCTGCGAAGCTCGATGTGGCCGAAGGCCAGGGCACTTATGTGCTGCTGGCGCCAGATTCGCCGTACGCCGTGGCTGTGGTGAATCACAACATGGATAACAACCCGAATATCTTCTACGTCGCACGGCTCGACCAGATCCATGGCGCGGACACGCCGTGGCGGAAGATCGCAGCAACGGAAGACGGGGTGACGGACGTGCAACTGCGCGGCGATCGCCTGTATCTGCTGTCCGAGAAGGGCGCCTCGCGCTTCCAGATTCTCTCGGTGCCGGCCGCGCATCCGGATCTCGCGCATGCCGATGTGGTCGTGCCCGAAGGCCCGAACGTGATCGACGCGTTCGCGCTAGGCAGCGATGCAATGTATGTCGGTGAACGAGCGGGCGCGAGCTTCCAGTTGAAGCGCGTGTCGTTCGACGGGAAGGAGACGCAGGACATCGGCTTGGCCTTTGGCGGCACCGTAGCGGGTCTGACGGCCGATCCGCGCGAACCGGGTGCGATGTTCAGCCTGCAGGGCTGGGTCAAGGCGCCGCGTGAATTCGTCTACGATCCGAAAACCAACACGGCAACCGATACCGGGTTGATTCCCCCGTCGAAGACGGAATCCGGCGACGTCGAGGCGCACGATGAATTCGCTACCAGCTATGACGGCACGCGCGTTCCTGTGTCGATCATCGCGCAGAAGGGTGTGAAGCGCGACGGCTCGCATCCGACCATTGTGTTCGGCTACGGCAGCTATGGGCTGTCGATGGATCCGGTGTACCGTCCGCAATGGCAAGCGTGGATCGCGCATGGCGGCATCATCGCGGTCTCGCATATGCGTGGTGGTGGCGAGTACGGCGATGCGTGGCACCGTGCGGGGCAGAAGCTCACCAAGATCAACACGATGCTCGACTTCACCGCGAGCGCGCAATACATGATCGACCAGCACTATACGCAGTCGAAGTTTCTGGCGGCGAACAGTGCCAGCGCCGGCGGTATCGTGATGGGCGGTGCGATGGAGATCAACCCGGCCCTGTTCCACGTGGTAATGGACGATGTGGGCGTGTCCGATACACTGCGCTTTGAGACGGAGCCGAACGGGCCGCCTAACGTGCCGGAAATGGGATCGACCTCGGATGAGGCGGGTTTTCACGGTCTTTATGCAATGAGCGCTTACGCGCATATTCACGACGGCACGCCGTATCCCGCGATCATCTTCACGACGGGCGCCAACGATCCGCGCGTATCGTCGTGGCACATGCTGAAGATGGCCGCGCGCATGCAGGCGGCGACGAGTAGCGGGAAACCGGTACTGTTGCGCATCGACTACGATGCGGGCCACGGGATGGGTTCGAGCGTTTCGCAGCGTGCCAACATGTTGGCCGACGAGTGGTCGTTCGCGCTGTGGCAGATGGGTGTGCCTGGCTTCCAGCCGAAGCAATAAGGCAGTGGTGGACTGGGCGTCGCAGTGTGGACGCCCAGTCCAGTCAATCAAACATCATCTTAAACGCTGACGCTCACCCGCTTCGGCGTCACCACCGACACGACGAACGTCACCACAATATTCGCTGCCAGCGCAATCAGGCCGATATACAGCGGATACGTCGCATCGCCCAGATGCAGCGCGAACACCGGCTTCAGGCCTTGCGAAATCGCCAGCCCGGTCCCCAGTACCATGCCAGCCAGCCAGCCGAGGAACAGACCCGGCGTATTCAGGCGGCGCGTGTACAGCGAGAACACAATTGCCGGGAAAATCTGCAGAATCCACACGCCGCCGAGCAACTGCAGATCGATCGCATACTGCGTGGGCAGGAACACGATGAACAGCAGCGCGCCGAACTTCACCGCGAGCGAGACGTTCTTCGCCGTCAATGCTTCGGAGGCGGGAGACATATTCGGCGAGACGATCGGACGCCACAGATTGCGCGTGAACAGGTTGGCCGCGCCAATCGACATGATGGCGGCCGGCACCAGCGCGCTGATCGCAATCGCCGCCGCCGCAAAGCCGACGAACCACGAAGGGAACAGCGTACCGAACAGCGCCGGCACGACATCCGAAGCGGACTTCACATGCACGCCCGCTGCAATCGCCATATAGCCGAGCAGCGCGATCAGGCCGAGCAGCAGCGTGTACGCCGGCAGGAAAATCGCGTTCTTGCGTACCGTCGCCGCGGATGAGGACGACAGCACCGCCGTCATCGTATGCGGATACATGAACGCCGCCAGTGCCGAGCCGAGCGCGAGCGACGCATACGCGGTGAACTGCGTCGGCTTGAGGATGATGCCGGTCGCGCCGCCTTTCGCCTTGAAGTACGTGTCGGCTGCGTCGAACACATGCGCATAGCCGCCGAGCTTGGCCGGAATCAGCCACACTGCCGCGATCACGACAATGTAGATCATGATGTCCTTGACGAAGGCGATCATCGCCGGCGCCCGCAGGCCGCTGGTGTACGTGTAGAGCGCGAGGATCACGAAGGCGATGATCAACGGCAGTTCGCCGTCCACACCGAGGCCCTTGATCACCACCTGCATGCCCACCAGTTGCAGCGCGATATACGGCATCGTCGCGACAATGCCGGTCAGCGCCACCGCGGCCGGGAACCACTTGCCGCCGTACTCGCCCTGCACATAGTCTGCTGCGGTGATGTGATTCTTCGCGTGGGCGATCTGCCACAGCTTGGGCATCACCGCGAACACGAACGGATACACGATGATCGTATAGGGCAGCGCAAAGAAGCCATACGCCCCCACCGAATACACCAGGGCCGGCACGGCGATCACGGTATAGGCAGTGTAGAAATCGCCGCCCACCAGGAACCACGAAATGACCACGCCGAATTGCCGGCCGCCGAGGCCCCACTCATGCAATTGTGTGAGGTCGCCCGCTTTCCAGCGCGCCGCAAAGAAACCTACAACGGTGACCAACAGGAAGAAGAAAACGAAAACGGCCATTGCGACCGGGTTGACTGGAATCGATCCGCTCATTTGAGACCCCGGTACACGACGTAGATCAGCAGCGACGTGAGCGGCACCCACAGGAACTGATACCAGTAGAAGAACGGGAACCCGGCGAACGCAGGACGGGTGTCGTTATAGAACGGCAGCCATAACAGCGCGATATACGGAATCAGCAAGATGAGCCATAGCCACGATCGGCCGGCTGGATGAGCGGTCTCCACGAATTTCTCCTTAGGTGTTTTACTGAAACTGAATCTGTCGACGTGTAGCGGGTATATGGCCAACGAGCACCGGACACCGCAATCGCGATCTCGGCCGCAGCCTGAATGGCCAGTTCATGGAGTCTCCTGCTTATTTATATGAATATTGGCCGCGTCCGAACGCGCTGCAACGCGCCGCACGGCGCGGCGATGGCCAAATGCGTGCCCCGCCTTGGGCGTGTAGTATTCGCTTTCGTCTCCACCCTTACAAGCGCACAACTACGTAAGCAAGCTACGTACAATTACGTAGGTCATCCGTCAGTTTTTTTCGATGAAACTCAAAGCGAAGATATTCCTGCTCGCCATCGTGCCGTTTCTGGCGGCGATTGCCGGTATCGAAATCGGTGTACGCCAGGAGGCCACGGCGCTCGCGGGCACGCAGCACGCGACGATGCAGGCAGCGTATCTGGCGAGCAAGGAAATCGAACTCAAGCACTACGTCGAGCTGGCGACGAGCGCAATCGAGCCGCTTTACGACGCTTCGCGCGATAACGCACGAGACGACGCGATGTTGCGCAGCCGGGCGCTCGACGCGCTGGAGAAGATGGACTTCGGCGCCGACGGCTATTTCTTCGTCTACGACATGCATGGCCGCTCGCTGATGCATCCGCGCGAGCCGGATCTGGTCGGCCGGGATCTGTGGACCATGCGCGACCCGCAAGGTGCGTTGGTGATCCAGCAACTGATCGCCGCGGCGTCGCACGGCGGCGGCTATGTACGCTATGTGTGGCATCGCCCGTCGACGGGCAAGCTTGCGCCGAAGCTCGGCTATGTCGTACCGCTCGAGCGCTGGGGCTGGCTGGTCGGCACCGGAATTTATCTGGACGACGTCGATACGGCGCTGTCGCAAATCGATCAGCGCGCGTCGGCCAACATCGAGCGCACGATGATGTGGATCGACGCGATTGCGCTGACGGGGCTCGGCGTGATCGCGCTGTGCGCGCTAGTGCTGAACGTCAGCGAGTCCCGTAGCGCCGATGTGAAGTTGAAGCGTCTCGCGCAGCAGGTGGTCGAGTCGCAGGAGAACGAACGGGCGCGGCTGTCGCGCGAACTGCACGACGGCATCAGCCAGATGATGGTGTCGGTGAAGCTCCTGCTTGAATCGGCGCTGATGCACTTCGAGCGCGGCGAGGCGCGCGTGCCGGCCGCGGAGGCCGCGCTGTCCACCAGCCTCGCGCGTCTCTCCGACACCTTGCGCGAAGTGCGCCGCATCTCGCATGCGCTGCGTCCGGCGATGCTCGACGACCTTGGGCTCGCCGCGGCGCTCCAGCAACTCACGCGCGAATTGAGCGAGCAAGCCGGGATGGAAATTGGCTTCACGCAGATCGCCCACACCCATGCAGTATTGTTGCCCGACGCCGTCAACACGGTTGTGTTCCGGATCGCGCAGGAAGCGCTGACAAACATCGTGCGGCATGCGCAGGCATCGAGCGCAGCGCTTTCTCTGGACGTGTCGGCCAATGCCGTCACCTTGTCGATCGCCGACAACGGTCGCGGTTTCGACGTGGAGCGGGCGCTTGCCGATTTGCGTGCCGGCGTGGGCCTGCGCAACATGCGCGAGCGTGTCGATTCGTTGGGCGGCAGCTTGTCGCTGGTGTCGCAGCCGGGTCATACGATCGTGACGGCGCATGTGCCGGTCGGAGCGCGTTTACCTGTTCCGGAAACGCTGTAGGAAAACTCAATATGAATGACGACCCATCTCCTGTAGCCCGCCTGATTCTGGTCGACGATCATCCGTTGGTGCGCGACGGCTTGCGTGCACGGCTTGAAGCGGTGCCCAACCTCGAGGTGGTCGGTGAAGCGGGAGACGACAATGCAGCACTGGCGCTCGCGGCCGAGCAAAACCCTGACCTGGCACTGATGGATGTCGGGATGAGCGGGATGAATGGTATTGCGCTTGCCGGTGTATTTCATGAGCAGTTTCCGGCGATCCGGGTGTTGATGCTGTCGATGCACGACAACATCGAGTATTTGACGCAGGCGGTGCGGGCTGGCGCGAGTGGCTATGTGCTGAAGGATTCGCCTGCGACGGAAATAGTTCAGGCGATTGGCGCAGTACTCGACGGACGCACGTTTTTCAGTGCGGGGCTCGGGGCGAGGATGATTCAGGCTTCAGCAATGCGAACGCCGGTTGACCAGCTGACGCCGCGAGAGCGGGATATTCTCGATGCGCTGGCGGAAGGACTTTCCAGTAAACAGATTGCTCAGCGTAATGGCTTGTCGGTGCGAACGGTAGAGACGCACCGGCTTAACATGAAACGCAAACTCGATATTGAAGGACAGGCGGAGTTGATCAAGTTCGCCGTCGAGAATCGGCGCAAGAGTTAGACATACGTGCTGGCTGCAGCCGACGCCGCCATCCCCGCGTGCCCCGCGTTTCTGGGGCACGCGTTCCTTCTCAGATAAAGCGGGTAAACAAACGGTCGCATTCCCGTTGGACCACGCCGTAACACTCGCAGACGTGGGCTTCGAGTGCGGACCTGTCGAGCACCTCGATGATGCCGTGCCGGTATCGGATAATGGCTTCACTCTGCAGCTTGGCAGCGGCCTCGGCCACGCCCGCGCGCCGTACACCCAGCATGTTCGCAATCAACTCCTGCGTCATGCGGATCTCATTCGTGTCGATCCGGTCGAGCGTCAGCAGCAGCCAGCGGCAGAATTGCTGCGCAATCGAATGGTGGC
>Ga0116109_1000175_pt1 | contig 14513 bp, 15 predicted proteins | sample June2015DPH_8_10_2_FD_89718 | JGI IMG/M metagenome (GOLD analysis project Ga0116109, IMG submission 89718) | Peatland microbial communities from SPRUCE experiment site at the Marcell Experimental Forest, Minnesota, USA - June2015DPH_8_10 | ecosystem: Environmental > Terrestrial > Soil > Wetlands... | reverse complement strand
ATCGAGATCAATTTCTGGTCGGTATTCATTCGGTTCCCAACAAGAAAACGACTTTCGAGACCCGCCAATTTCGAATGTGGCGAACAGTCAGGCTGAAAATGATTTGTTCAGACCTTCCTTAAGCCCTCTGTTCAAGCCAGAAACCGGGTGGCACGTCATCTGCTCGGTGTCCACGGCAGGCGCGTACGCGACTTGACCCAGCGCTCACGCGGCGCGCCGCGTCATGGTTTTCTTAGGGAAGTTGATGATGGACGATCCGTACGACCTTCAGCGCTTTATCGACGCTCAAGATCCGGTGTACGCCGAAGTTTGCGCCGAACTCGCAAATGGTCGCAAGCGCAGCCATTGGATGTGGTTCGTCTTTCCGCAAATCCGCGGCCTCGGAACCAGTGCGATGGCACAACGTTTTGCTATCTCGTCGCTGGCGGAAGCGCAAGCCTATATACATCATGCGGTACTCGGAGAGCGTCTTCGCGAAACGACGCGGCTGGTCAATCTCGTGGAAGACCGCTCGATCGGGGACATTTTCGGTTATCCCGACTATCTGAAGTTCCGGTCCTCAATAAGTCTGTTCGCGCGTGCTACGAACGACCACCAGGTTTTCGACGATGCGTTGCATCAATATTTCAATGGCGCGGCCGATCCCGACACGCTGCGCCTGCTTTAGCACGACGCGCTTGCGACGGTTGCCGTTGAGGCCGACCCGTGCGGAGTGTCGATAAACATGCGCAACGCTATCGACAAATTTTCAACTGACCGCTGCTCGATGCTGGCCGCGAGTATCGGATACTATTCGGCCTTTTCGCTCGCTCCGACGCTTCTCATTGTTCTTGCCGTCGCTGGCTGGTTCTTCGGAGAGGATGCCGCAAAAGGGCGGCTCTTTGACCAGATCAAGGGCATTCTCGGCAACGACGCCGCTGGCGCCATTCAGGCAATCGTGGAGCATGCGCATCGGGCAAATGGAAGCGGCATCGCCGCCGCAACGTCCATCGTTTTGCTCGTAGTCGGGGCGTCGGCGACTTTCTCGTCACTCAACACTGCACTGGACGTGGTGTTTGACGCTGAGTCATCCAGAGGATTCGCCGGGATTGCACTTCTGCTACGCGCCCGGCTGATATCCTTTGGATTGGTGATGGGTCTGGGTTTTCTCCTTGTCGTTTCGCTGGTGCTTGACGCCGCGATTCAGTTTGCCGGTCATGTTCTGTTTGGCGATTCAACAATGGTGATCCTCGCGGCAGTGGCCCAGTCGGTCTTCGCGTTGCTCGTTCTCACCATTGGCCTGTCCGCGCTCATCAAATGGCTGCCCGACGTGAGCGTTCGATTTCGTCACGCGCTGTGGGGTGGTCTGACCGCAGCGATACTCTTGACGGTGGGCAGACACCTGTTTAGCTTTTATCTCGTGCATGCGGGCACAGCGAACTCGTTCGGTGCCGCAGGTTCTCTCGCTGTCCTGATGATGTGGTTGTACTTTTCGGCGATCGTTTTTCTGTTTGGTTCGGAAATTGCCGCGAGCCTCAGCAGGGCGTCGACGTCTGGCGATGATGCCCGGGTGGCGGCAAATCCACGCCGTTCACCGAGGGTCCAGCTCGACGACTGAATCTCCAGCGGAAGGCGCATACAAGGTCGGCGGACAGCGAACCGGAATTCGTCCGACCCCGAATTATGCTGTTGCAGTGCGTCAAGATTCCGCCTATAACCATCCATATGGATGGCGCACGGATGGAGAAATGAAAAATCTGACGACACCCGACGCGCTGCGCCCCAAGGGCGGCGATTCGGAAAAAATCACGATCAATCTCGGGCCAGTCGACCTTGGACAGATCGATCTTCTGGTCGAAGAGGGCTTTTATTCGAACCGGACAGACGTGATTCGCACGGCCATTCGCAACCAGCTCGCGCTGCACGCGCAAGTCGTCCAGGAAACCATTACCCGTCGTGCGCTCGTACTCGGATTGCAGCATTTTTCCAGACAGGATCTCGAGGCGGTGCGAGCCGCGCACGAGCGTCTCAACATTCAGGTGCTGGGGCTGGCGAGCATTGCCGCGGATGTCCCCGCAGAACTCGCGCTCCAGACCATCGAGAGCGTCGTGGTGCTGGGGGCATTTCACGCTTCGCCAGCCGTAAAGACCGCACTCGCGGACAGAATCCGCTAGCCGTGCGACGACCGACACCGTACAACCCCGACTAGTCCCCATCAATCCGCTAACCGGACAAGGCCATGAAACTAAACGAAGGATTCCTAAGCTCAATGCATGAAGCGATGGCGGTATTGCGTACCCGCGGCGCTGCCGAAGCGACAGAGGTGATACAGCGCGCACTACGTGGCGAATCCGCCGGTGCAGCGAGCAAAACGGTGCCGCAGCGCGAGACCCCGGCACCCGTAGTCTTTCCGTTTGCGGACGCAAGGAAAGAGGCGACAGTCGCCCGCGCGATGCGGCAAGCAGACCTCGACGTTGAGGAGCGCGGCCATTTCAGCACGCTGACGTATTCCAATGCTCACGGCCGCCGTCAATATCGGCTCTATGTGCCCGCGGGCGCTGCCGGCGAGCCACTTCCGTTGATTGTGATGTTGCACGGTTGTACGCAGGACGCCAATGATTTCGCGAGGGGCACGCAGATGAATGCGCTTGCCGAGCGGCATCGGTGCCTCGTTGCTTATCCGGTGCAGCCGCGGGAAGCCAACCCGTCGAAGTGCTGGAACTGGTTCAAGCCCAACGACCAGCATCGTGAGAGCGGCGAGCCGTCACTGATCGCAGGCATCACGCGTGAAATCATCGCGGCCCACCACGTTGATCCTGCGCGCGTTTACATCGCCGGCATGTCGGCGGGCGGCGCCATGGCGGCGATCATGATTGAGGCGTATCCGGAGTTGTACGCCGCAGCCGGTGTGCATTCCGGTCTTCCCGCGCGGTGCGCGCACGATTTACCTTCTGCTCTGGCAGCCATGAAAGGTGGCCGGCGCGCGGGAGCAGAAGGGCGCGCAAGGAACGAGGTACGCGCGCCACGACGGCCCATGATAGTCTTTCACGGCGATGCGGATGCGACGGTGCACATCACGAATGCCACGCGCATCGTGCAGAGCTTCGATGCACGACCCGACGGTTCCCACGAAGCGCGCCGAATCGCTGCGGGCCAGCGGGCCTGCAGCGTTACGCGACTGGTCTCCAGCGACGGTATTGACGCGGAATTGTGGACCATTCATGGCGCACCGCATGCGTGGGCGGGTGGCAATGCGCAAGGCAGCTATACAGACCCAAGCGGTCCCGACGCAAGTGCCGAGATGCTGCGTTTCTTTCTTGATCATCCGCGTCGGGAATGATGATTCGCTATCCGAAGGATGACGTGGTGTGACATATTGGCTAGGCGGCCCGGCGCTACGCTGGTCAGCCAGGCCAGAACATGCCTATTGCCGCTAGTCCCATCGCCGCGGTAGCGATCCAGCCGACGAGGCGCAGCACGCCACCTACGGCAAACTCGCCCATGATGCGCCGATTGCCCGACATCAGCATGACGAGCGCCATGACCGGCACTGCGGCGAGGCCGTTGATAACCGCGCTCCAGTAGAGCGCCTTGATCGGATCGAAGTGCGTGAAAGTCAGCGCGACGCCGCCGAGAATAGACACCGCAATGACCGCGTAAAACTGCTTTGCAAGGTTGACCTGCAACGCCAGGCTATTGCGCCACTTCATCGTTCCCGCTGCAGCGTACGCGGCGGAGCCAGCCAGCACAGGCAGCGCGAGCAGGCCGGTGCCGATAATGCCAAGGCTGAACAGCGCGAATGCAAAGTTCCCTGCTATGGGCTTAAGGGCGCTGGCGGCGTCGGCCGTTGTGTTCACTTCAACGTGGTGAGCATGCAGGGTTGCCGCGGCCGACAAAATGATAAAGAACGCGATACCGTTGGACAGGCCCATGCCGACCCATGTGTCCAGATTGATGCGCTTCAGTTGCGCGGCGGCCTGAAGCGGCGCACGTAGCAGTGGCTGCTGCACCGGACTTGAGCGGATCTCCTCGACTTCCTGCGAAGCCTGCCAGAAGAAAAGGTAGGGGCTGATTGTCGTCCCCAGCACCGCGACCACGGTCGTTAGATAAGGGGTCGAAAAGACGATTGGTGGCTTGACGATGCTTAATGCTACGGCCTTCCAGTCGACGGGAATGACGAAGGCGATCGCAACGTATGCGAATAGCGTCAGCGTGAGCCATTTTAGATAGCGTGCATAGCACTCGTACGGCATGAACATCTGAAGCAGCAGAGAAAATACGCCCAGCAGCACGACATAGAGTTGCACCGGGCCGCCAAGAACCAGTTTTGCGGCTGCGCCCATCGCGGCGATGTCGGCTGCGATATTGATCGTGTTTGCAATGAACACCAGCAGCACTGCGAGGTAAAGCACGGCAGGAGGATAATGACGCCGCAGGTTGGTGGCGAGCCCTGTGCCGGTAACCCGTCCCATCCGTGCACTGACCAGTTGGATGGCGACCATCAGCGGGTACGTGAGAAACATGGTCCACAAGAGCCCGAAGCCGAACTGCGCGCCGGCCTGCGAATAGGTTGCGATGCCGCTCGGATCATCGTCAGCCGCTCCCGTGATCAAGCCCGGCCCCAGGCGCGTCATCCAGGAGCGTTCCGCTTTGTCTTCGACGGCAAGCTCCGGTTCCAGTTGCTCCTCTATCTTTTCGACTGCCATTTTCATGTCCCCGGTTGTCGGCGTGACGCAATGTCCTGGGGACACACGCCGTCGGCTATGGGTCGAGCCGCCCGGCAGGCGCCGCCCGAACCGCAAACATTTTCTGCGACCGCAAGTTCTGCGCAACGCCCGAGCGCGGCGGGGATCCAACGACCGTCGGACTGCCCGGTCCTACCGGCGCTGTGACCGCCTTGAGGCATGCGCAAGGAGTGTTCCCGACGTGGGACGACTGCCCAGACGGGTTTCTGGGCGCGGTACCGGGGCCGTGCCAGTAGTCACCGGAATTCGGCACTCTCTATTGCGGCCCGGCAGGTAGTAAGTGCCTTTTGCACCGACGGCAGGCTCTCTTCAAACCGGTTCGATGGCATTGCCACCGAAACTGCATGCGTGGGCAGGCCCCTGACGGCAATCGGCACCGCAATCGCACAGACTCCTGGCGCATGTTCCTCGCGGTCATAGGCATAGCCGATACGCCGAACCTCTTCGACTTCGGCAATGAGCGCTGGCATCGATTTCAGGGTGTGCGGCGTCAGGGCTGGCATGCGCCCCGCCATGACCCTCTCGATCTCATCATTGCTGAGGGTGGAGAGAATGGCCTTGCCATTTGCCATGGCGTGCATGGGCCTCGGCCGGTCATTGATCGGCACGACCCGCAATTCGCGGTCGGAATTGATCCGGTCGAGAAAAGACACTTCGGCCCCGTGCCCAACCGCGAGGTCCACGGTCTCATGCGTTGCCGCAAAGAGCGCCTCCAGCGCGGTGCGTGCGCGGGCGGACATGTCGGTCTGCGCCGATTGCGCGAGCTGGAGCATGCCCCAGCCCAGGCGGACGCCCGCCGCTCCCGCCTCGACCAGGTTTTCGGCAGCTAGCGCGTCGACGATACGCTGCACGGTAGATCGCGGAAGCCCCGTCGCTTTTGCTATTGCGCCAAGGCTGCTGCCTGAATGGGTGCTCAGCATCCGAAGAATGGCTGCTGCGCGGGAAACCACCTGCATCCCACCATCTCGTGAGTCTTCTTTTGACATATCAAATTTGATCTTGTTGTGTACCGAATAACGGTACTATAATGTACCGACAGACGGTCCGGTAAAATTGGGGTTTACGTGGGCCGCCGTCGATCTCCTGCTGACGAGGACCATGTCGTGACCTATTCGAAACCTTCGCATTTTACAAAGCTGCACGGGAGCCTACGGGACGGCTCGTGCCATCCGGCGTCGCGTTTGCGACCATCGCAAGCCGCTGAGCGTCGAGCGAGGAGTGCGTCATGAACATGAAAACGAGTGGCGCGACATTCGCCATCTTTCTGGGCGCGCTGGCCGCGCTTCCGCCGATCTCGATCGACATGGCGCTGCCCGCGCTGACAAAAATTGGCTCTGATTTAGGCGCCACAGGGGGCCTCGCCGGTTTGACATTGAGCCTGTTCATGGCGGGCTTCGCGATAAGCCCATTTTTCTATGGTCCCCTGGCGGACCGTCATGGCCGCCGGCCACTATTGCTGATCGGACTCGTGCTATTCAGTATCGGCGGGTTGGGGGCGACTGTCGCACCGTCCATTGGCGTGCTTCTCGCGGCAAGGCTGGTCCAGGGCGCCGGAGCCGGGGCTGGCATGACGCTAGCCATGGCGATGGTGCGGGATCTTTTCGAGGGGCGGACCGCTCAGGCGCGCCTCGCCGTTGTTACCGTGGTCTCCCAGGTGGCTCCCATTGTGGCCCCGGTTATTGGTGCTGCGCTGCTGGGGTGCATAGGCTGGCGAGGCATCTACGGCGCGACAGCGGCCTGCGGCCTGTTGCTGCTTCTCATCGTCCGCCTGTCTATCGACGAGACCGCGACTATCCCGCCTGGGCCGAAGCCGCCGTTGCTCGGGAAACTTCTTCGCGACTATCGGAAGGCACTGGGTCATCGCAGTACGATGGCTCATATCCTCGTCAATGCGCTGGGCTTTGGCTGGCTGTTCTCATACGTATCGGGATCGCCGTTAGTGCTGATCGATCACCTTCACGCCAGCCCAGCGCTTTACTCGATGCTGTTCGCCTGTACCGGCGCGGGCATCGTCGGCGGTGCGACGTTGAGCAGCCGGTTAGTTCACCGCGGCGTTTCGTCGCGCCGCCTGCTGTTCTTCGCCGTGGTGATCGCGGTGGCGGCAACCGGAAGCCTGGCCGCTCTGTCTCTTTCCGGCCTGGTCACGATTTTTACGATCATGCCCCTGCTGGTACTGTCTACGGCGGCTTTCGGCCTGTCCGCGCCGTGCGCAGCTCACGGCGCACTTGATCCGCTTCCCGAACTGGCCGGTATCACTGGCGGCTTACTGACATCGATCCAGATGTTTGCAGGTGCACTCGCCAGTCTGCTCGTCGCCATGCTGTTTCCTTCTCTGGGAACGCTTGCGATGACGGGTACGATGGCCTGCTTTGCCATTGCCGCACTGCCGATCGCGATTGGTATCGCGCAGGTGACGCCTGATCCGTCGCGCGAGCGAGGCGCCGCGTCGCTATAGAATCATTCTGAAGCCAACTTGAAGATTGTCACGACTTCGCGCATTCCATTGGACTGCGCGGCCAGCGATTGCGCTGCCGCCGATGCTTCCTCGACGAGCGCTGCATTCTGCTGCGTGACATCGTCCATCTGCGCGACTGTTCACCGGCGCGCGCCGCTTCTACCGCAGCGTTTAGCGCAAGAATATTGGTTTGGAACGCGATCCCTTCGATCACGCCGATGATCTGGCCGACCCGTTCCGACGACCCGGAGATCTTGTGCATCGTGTCGACCACGCGCCGGACCATTTCGCCGCCGCGCTCGGCGGTCGCCGAAGCGTCCGTCGCAAGCAGGTTGCCCTGACGTGCGCTATCGGTGTTGTGCTTCACGGCCGTAGTGAGTTCGCCCATGCTCGCGGCGGTCTGCTCGAGCGATGCGGCCTGCTCTTCGGTGCGAGAGGACAGATCCATGTTGCCGACAGCGTTTTCCTTTGCCGAGGTATCGATGGCGCTCACACCGTCTCTCACCGCGCTGATCGTTTCGACCAGTTTGCGCTGCATCGCCTGAAGGCCCGTCATCATCTGACCCATCTCGTCGGATGAGTGAACCTCGACGCGCGCGGTCAGATCGCCGGTAGCAATCGCTTTGAAATGAGTGAGGGCTTCCTCTATCGGACGACCGATCGCGCGTTGCAGCGATCGCCATGCAAGCGCTGCGGCTACCAGCGCGAGTGCGATGCCAGCTACCGCGACCGCGACAAACCAGCTAAAGCGCGTCTCGGCCCGAAGATAGAACGAATGCGCGACGCTCGCCTGTTTCTGCTCAAGCGAGTCGATTCTGCCGGTGACATCGCCATATTGTGCTGCTGACATGGCTGACACAGCAGATTTGATTTTGTCGGCGTCTCCGGACGCGATAGCCTGAAAAACCGGCGTAACCGGTCGTCAAGAGATTTTCCAGTCTGGTATTAACTTCGCCGGCGTCACGCTGTTCGTCTGCGTCTGAAAACGGCAACGTGCGAAAAGCGTCCCACGCCTTCTTTGACTGATCGAGCTGGTCGTTTGCGTTTCGCGCGAATTTCGACACGTCGGACCCAGCGGGGTGGAGTGCGATGCGGAAGATCCAGAGGCGTGCCCGCGCGAGCGCAACGCTTGTTTCGCCGAGTGCCACCGACGACGCAAGTTGATCGGAATAGAGTTGCTGCAGGTCGTAGACCGGCGTCTGAGGCTTGCTGATCCTGTTTGGCGAGGAAGCAGCAGCCGCCATGACGCCGCTTAGGCCCGTCAATAGGGGCTCGACGCAGCATCAACCTGTTGAATGGTCGCAGCCAGTGGCGACCCGACGCTCACGCGCATAGCTGCTATGCATCTCACGCACAGGTCAATTCGAACACCCCACGGCATAATCGGCTCTCAACTCGGCGCGGGCTTCCTTCGGCGCGTCTGCCGCGCGACGACAACAGCGGCGGCCGCCCTCTGCCTGATGGAGATACACGTCATGCAACCGTGGTACAGCACCATGGCGGCCGCCCAGCGCCGGACTTTCTGGGCCTGCTTTCTCGGCTGGGTTCTCGATGCGATGGACGTGCAGTTTTTCGCATTCGTGATTCCGACCTTGCTGACCGCGTGGGGCATGAGCAAGGCGCAGGCTGGCGTGATCGGCACCGCGTCACTGGTTTCATCGGCGATCGGCGGCGTCATCGCTGGCGTACTCGCGGACCGCATCGGCCGCGTGCGTGTGCTCAAGCTCGCGATCCTGTGGTTCTCGCTGTTCACCGGTCTTTCCGCCTTCACGAACAGTTTTCATCAGCTGCTTTTCACGCGGAGCCTGCAGGGCATCGGCTTCGGCGGCGAATGGGCCGCGGGCGCGATCCTGATCGGCGAAGTCGTCGACAAGCGTATTCGCGGCCGCGCGGTTGGCTCGGTGCAAAGCGGCTGGCCGGTCGGTTACGCGTTGGCGGCGCTCGCCTACTGGACGTTGTTCGGCGTGCTGCCCGAGCATCTCGCATGGCGTGGTCTCTTCCTGATCGGTCTCTTGCCCGGCCTGCTCGTGCTCTGGATGCGCCGTAACATCGACGAGTCACAAGCGTTCGAAGCCGCCGCTGCCTACCGCGAAAAAAACAGCATGCTGCGCACCTTTGCGCGCATCTTCGCGCGGGACGTGCTCTCGCGCACCGTGCTTGCTTCGCTGATGGCGGCGGGCGCGCTCGGCGGCAACTACACGATCCTCACCTGGCTCGTCACGTATCTGCGCGAAACGCAAAGCCTCACGGTCAACCTCACGACGATCTATCTGGCCGTCAATATCTTCGGCTCGTTCTGCGGCTATATCGGCATGGCCTATCTGAGCGACGGCATCGGTCGACGCTGGACCTTTGCGCTGTCCGCTGCCGGCGCGACCGTGACCGTGCTGGCCTATACCCGTCTGCCTCTACCGCTCTCGACGCTGCTCGTGCTCGGCTTCCCGCTTGGGTTTTTCCAGTCGGGCATCGTTTCGGGCATGGGTGCCTGCTTCACCGAACTGTTTCCCGCTCATATTCGCGCATCGGCGGGGGGCTTTTCGTATAACTTCGGCCGGGGCATCGGAGCCCTCGTGCCCGCGGCGGTCGGCATGATGAGTGGATCGCTCGGGCTTGCGGAATCGATCGGCGTGTGGGCCGCTGCCTCCTATGTGCTCGTCTTCATCGTCGCGGTGTTCCTGCCAGAAACCCTTAACAAGGAGCTTGAAGTCCATGTCTGAAACCGCACAACTGCGCAACGGCGGCCGAATCCTCGTCGACGCGCTTGCGCGCAACGGCGCCGACACTGTCTACTGCGTGCCCGGCGAGAGTTATCTGGCCGTGCTCGACGCGTTGCACGGTGCGCACGGCATCCGCACCATCACGACGCGCCACGAAGGCGCTGCTTCAAATATGGCGGATGCATACGGCAAGCTCACGGGTCGCCCAGGCATCTGCTTCGTGACGCGCGGCCCGGGTGCGACGCACGCTAGCAACGGCGTGCACACCGCCAGCGAAGACTCGACGCCGATGCTTCTGTTTATCGGCCAGGTGGAGCGCGGCTTCATCGGACGCGGGGCTTTTCAGGAAGTCGATTACCGGCAGATGTTCGGCGGCATCGCGAAGTGGGTCACGGAGATCGACAGAATCGAGCGCATCCCCGAAATCATCGCCAAGGCGTACCGCGTGGCGATGTCGGGCCGTCCCGGGCCGGTCGTGATCGCTTTGCCTGAGGACGTGCTGTTCAATTCCGCCGAGGTGAACGACGCGCTACCCGTGCGTATCGCGCAGGCGGCGCCCGAGCCGCAGGCGCTAGACGAACTGCGCAAGTTGCTCGCCGAGGCGGAGCGTCCGCTCGTGGTGGTCGGCGGCACCGGCTGGAACCCCGACGCCTGCGCTGCGCTCAAGCGTTTCGTCCACGCCAACCGCTTGCCGGTGGCGGCGTCGTTCCGTCGTCAGGACCTGTTCGACAACCGCGATCCGCATTACGTCGGTCAACTCGGGCTCGGCGTGTCGCCCAAACTCGCGCAGCGTGCGCGCGACGCCGACCTGCTGATCGTGATCGGCTCGCGGCTCGCGGAGACCACTTCGTCGGGTTACACCGTGTTCGAAAGCCCCGTGCCGAAACAGACGATGATTCACGTTCATCCCGATGCCGAGGAGCTTGGCCGCGTCTATCAGGCGCGCTTGCCAATCAACGCATCGCTAAGCGCGTTCGCACTGGCGCTCGACGGCGTGACGCCCATCGCGTCCGCCGAGCAGCAGCGTTGGCACGCGTGGACCGACGCGGCGCGCGCGGACTATGTGGCGCACTCGACGCCGCAGCCGAGTAGCCCCGAAATCGCCGGCGTCGATCTCGCGCAGGTCGTTGCCCACCTGAACGAGGTCCTGCCCGACGACGCGGTGATCGCGAACGGTGCGGGCAATTACACGGTCTGGGTACACCGCTTCTATCGTTACCGGAGGCCGGCGACGGAACTCGCGCCGACCAACGGCGCCATGGGCTACGGATTTCCTGCGGCGATCGCAGCAAAGCTAAGGAACCCGGAACGTCAGGTCGTGTGTTTCGCGGGCGATGGCTGTTTCATGATGTATCCGCAGGAACTCGCGACGGCGGTCCAGTTCGGCGCACCTCTCATCGTCATCGTAGTGAACAACAACATGCTCGGTACGATCCGCATGCATCAGGAGCGCGAATATCCGGGACGCGTGTCGGCAACGCAGTTGGTCAATCCCGATTTCATCGCCATGGCGCGCGCGTTTAATGCACATGCCGAGCTGGTTGAGCGAACGGAAGATTTCCCTGCGGCGTTCGAACGCGCGCAGCGCGCAGGCGTGGCGGCACTCATCGAGCTGCGCACTGATCCGCGGCAAATCACACCGGCTAACCGTTTGAGCGCGTGAGGCCGGAGACGGCGCATTGACGCGAGCGTGACGGGGCGCCGGCGGCCGGGCGTAGCCCTGCGTCTGGCTGCCGCTGCTTCGCACTTACGTGTTAGGGGAGAGCGCACGGCCCGACGCGAGCAAGGCTGTTCCGGGCCAGCCGCCATTGCCGACCAGCTCAGCGGCGAGCTCACGGATCATTTGCGCGACGTTCCAGACGCCTTCCGGCATCGTCCGGTTCTGCGGCCAAGCGATGGCAACATCGCGCCGCACGACGGGATTGGCAAGCGGAAAGCACCGGAGTCGCCCTGCAGCGGCTTCTTCCACGACCGAAGCCGCTGGCAGCACCGTGCACCCGCATCGTTCCATCACGAGCCGCTTGGTCAGCGAGATCGAACCGTCGCATTCGAGCGCGATGTTCGGCGTGAAGCCGTGCCGCGCGGCCAGCGTTTCCACCAGCAGACGCAAACCATGGTGGGTGCTAGGCAGGATCAAGGGGACGTCGCCGAGTGCATGCACGCCGACAGCGCCGTCGTGGAGCGGGTAATCCGGGGGCGTGACCAGACAGATATCTTCGGTCAGCAGCACGTCATGTTGCATCGCGCCCGGATGCTCGGGCACGTACATGACTGCGAGATCGATCTCGCCATCGCTGAGCCGGCCCAGGATTTGACTCGCGAGTCCTTCGACGAAACGCACGCGCGTGTCGGTGTAACGCGCCTTGAGCCGGTGACCGAGGTGACCGAACATGATGCGCGCGATGGTAGGCTGGGCCGCGATCGTCAGGCTGGCGGGGCCGCGTTCGTCGCCGTTGCGCATCGCCTTGCTCGCTTCATCGAGCGTGCGCTCGAGCGTTAGTGCGTAGCCGAGCAGCTGTTCACCACGCTCGGTCAGGCCGACGCCACGACCGCTGCGCCTGAAGAGCCGCACACCCAGGCCGGCCTCGAGCAAACCGATGCGCCGGCTGATCGTCGATTGACTCGCGCCCAGTTCCATCGCGGTACGCGAAAAACTGCCTGTTTTCGCGACGTGCGCGAACATTTCGAGGTCGTCCGAGTTCATAGCCTATCGAAGGTGGTCGCAGATGGCGTAATGAAGGCATCGCGCATCGGGCCGTTTGATCGCGTCGTTGTTAGTGTCCTTGCGGCGCAGCTTACAGGTCAACTCAAGTTCCTACCTTTTAAAGCAGCAATTATGACACCGACCTTTCAGGCTTGCTTCCTGAAGTAGGGCGGTCGCCGAAGTCCTTACTGTCGAACAACATCAGGCCATCCGTGTGGCACCGGATCACCCAGCGCGGCATACCGACGCAACTGATCAGATACAGGTAGACCGGCATGGCGCCGTGGCTGATTGGGTTGTCGCTGCGGCGGCCAAAAAAACTCGACCCGCCGCACGAATTGGCGAAACAGTTAGCCATAATTCTTGCCTTCTTTTAAAATGTAAATTTAAGTAGGACAACCACATGATTGATTTACACCGGTGGGACAAGAATCGCATCAATCCCCCCCCCCCGCTTGAGCTTTTGCTCAACGCGCAAGCAAGTCCTCGTCGAATTTGACGAGGACTCAGCTAGAGCATCATTGCACGGCGCTCTGTTCAAACTGAACCTGCGTTCGATCGGCGACGGCGCATCCGGATCGACGCCAAAGCCGTAGGCCGATTACACATTCGTATCGTTTTCCTGCAGTGGCTTGCGAGCTACAATTTGTTTGAGTCGCATCCACGCGATTCCGTGTGGCATGTTTTGCTTTCAATGTTTCGAGGTCCGTCGCTCGTGTTTTCTCAAGTTGTTTCCGTCGTTGATGACGATGAGGGCACCCGGTTTGCGACCGCGAGCCTGGTTCGGTCGTTAGGGTGGCCGGCGCGAGTGTTTGCATCGGCGGAAGAATTTCTGAATTCAGGTGCGCTCGGCGAAACGTCATTCCTGATTTCGGATATACAGATGCCGGGTTTGTCTGGAATCGAAATGCACGACCGCCTTCTTCGCCTCGGCTACGCAATTCCGACCATTTTCATTACGGCATTCTCGACTGCCGCCCAGAAGGCCGAAATCCAGGCCAAGGGCGCAGCCACTTTTCTCGAAAAGCCAGTTGATGCCACCACGGTCGAGCGATTGCTCAATCTTGCGCTGGGCACGCCATAGCGCGTCGTCCGTTCGTCGGAACACTGCCGGCGTGCCGGTCTCACCCATCGACATACACCTGCTCTGCGCACCGTGAATTTCGTTGCGAAGGATGCATCGCATCTTCACACGAAATGACGCGACATATACGAAAGTATCGGCGTGTGATTCAAAAGCAGAGGCATTTCAACTGTTCGTAGAATGGTTTCGCGTGCCTCGGACGTGTACCTTGTTCTCATGGCCAACGGTGGGTGTCGCGATTGCGGCATATCTGAAGGAGGAGCAGGCGACCATGACCGTTATGCTTATCTACATGTCCGGCTTCCTCGTTGTCGTGGCGACTGTGCTGAACGTGATGATCATGACGCATCGTTGAAACCAGGACTTATCGTATCCAACTGCTGTCGTCATCCGCATCGGCATGGTTTGAGCGAGTACATTTTCGATGTTGCGGAGGTTGTCATGTTCACCCATTCCAATCAGATCGCCATTCCTTTTCCGTTCGAAACCGAACTGCGGGCATGGACAAGCGCCGTGTACGAGAACGCGGTCGGAAAGGGCTTCGTGCGCGTGCCCTGGCAGCCCGATGACGGGACGGTGCGGCGACTGAAGGCTTACTTTTACTCAGGCCTGTCGCCTGCCGAAGCCGTGTGCGCGTGCTTCTGTCCGAGCCATTGACGTAGCTTAAGGTTTGCTCCGGTTTGGCCGCTACTATCGAGCCACAACGCATGTGTATCGATGTGATCTAAATCCGACCCCATGTGCATCTATTGATCGATCGCCACAAGGTAAATGAAAGCGCCTTCGATATTTCTTTCCCCCGTATCGACGAGCTGCGCCATGAAAACCT
>Ga0116109_1000174_pt1 | contig 14558 bp, 14 predicted proteins | sample June2015DPH_8_10_2_FD_89718 | JGI IMG/M metagenome (GOLD analysis project Ga0116109, IMG submission 89718) | Peatland microbial communities from SPRUCE experiment site at the Marcell Experimental Forest, Minnesota, USA - June2015DPH_8_10 | ecosystem: Environmental > Terrestrial > Soil > Wetlands... | reverse complement strand
GGTGATCGAGGAGGGCTTTGCCGTCGAAAGCTTGCGGTGCGTCGCGGCGAGTATGCAGCGCATCGCGCTTGCCGCGGGTGTTGCCATCGTGACCGGTGACACCAAGGTCGTGGAGCGTGGTTGCGCGGACAAGCTTTTTATCAACACGGCGGGTATCGGGGTGGTGCGTCGCGACGTGTCGATTTCCGCGCGCCATGCGCGGCCCGGCGACGTCGTGATCGTCAACGGCTATCTCGGCGATCACGGCGCAGCGATTCTGGTCGCGCGCCAGCAGCTTGCGCTCGAGTCCGATGTGCAGAGCGATTGCGCTCCTCTCAATGGATTGATTACGGCAATGCTGGACGCTTGCCCCGAGATCCATTGCCTGCGCGACGCTACACGCGGCGGTGTGGCGACGGTGCTCAACGAATTCGCGCAGAGCTCGAACGTCACTATCCGGATTCGCGAAGCAGATGTGCCGCTGCGCGAGGAAGTGAAAGGCGCTTGCGAGATTCTCGGGCTCGATCCGCTGTATCTCGCCAACGAAGGGAAACTGGTCGCTGTCGTTCCGCCGCGTGCTGCCGCTAGTGTGCTGGCCGCAATGCGCGCGCATCCGCTGGGCCGCGAGGCAGCGGCGATCGGCGAGGTTGAAGACGGACCAGGCGGCCTGGTGGTATTGCACACGGTGTTCGGTGGGCAGCGCATGGTCGATATGCTGGTTGGCGAGCAGTTGCCGCGCATCTGTTAGCGCCTTGACGCATACGCCAGCGCGGTATTCGCCAACGCGTAGGTCTGTGCTGAACAGGAGTGCGGCCTTGAGGAGGCGCGTCATGCATGAGATGAGCATTGCCAGCAGCGTGGTCGAAATTTGCGCCGAGCAGGCGAACGGGGCGCGCGTGATGCGCGTGACGCTCGAGATTGGCCAACTGTCGGCGGTGATGCCCGATGCGATCCGCTTCTGTTTTGACGTGTGTGCACGCGATACGCTGGTGGAAGGCGCGGCGCTGGAAATTATCGAAACACCGGGGCAGGCGCGCTGTCTGGCTTGCGGCGCGGCTCTGGCCGTCGCCGAGCCGTTCGGCCTGTGCGAATGCGGCAGTGTCGACCTGGAGCTGATTTCCGGTCAACAACTGAAGATCAGGCAGATGGAGGTAATGTGATGTGTACGACATGTGGATGCAACGGAGCGCAAGCTGCCGCAGTGACCGATCTGGGCGAGCGTGAGCAGGGGCAGGCGAGGCCGGGGGAGATGGATGAACAGCAGCAGGATGCTGAGCATGCTCATCCGCATGTGCATGCACATAGTCACGCCCACGATCATGCTCATCCGCATGACCACGAACACGCCCAGGGGCACGAGCATTCGCATGGGCACGAGCCCGCTCTAGAACCCGCCCACGCCCATGCACACGAACACGGTACTTCGGTCACGCTGGAACAGGACATCCTGGCAAAAAACCAGTTGCTGGCCGAACGCAATCGGGGCTGGCTTGCGGGCCGCTCGATTCTCGCCTTGAATCTCGTGAGCTCGCCCGGTGCGGGCAAAACCAGACTGCTCGAGCGCACGATCCGCGACCTCGGCGATACGCTGCCGCTAACGGTCATCGAAGGCGATCAGGCCACGCTCAACGACGCCGAGCGTATCCGGGCGACCGGGGCGCGGGTAGTCCAGATCAACACCGGCACGGGCTGTCATCTGGATGCCGGGATGGTCTCCCGTGGTCTCACTCAACTTGACCCGCCGCTACGCTCGGTCGTGATGATCGAGAACGTGGGCAATCTGGTGTGTCCGGCGTTGTTTGACCTTGGCGAGCAAGAGAAAGTGCTGATCCTGTCGGTGACGGAGGGCGAGGATAAGCCGGTGAAGTATCCGCATATGTTCCGCGCCAGTACGCTGTTGTTGCTGAGCAAGATCGATCTGCTGCCGCATCTGAACTTCGACCTGGCGCGTTGCGTCGAGTACGCGCGGCGCGTCAATCCGGCCATCGAAATCCTGCAGGTATCGGCGCAGACCGGCGAGGGGATGGACGCCTGGTACGCGTGGCTGCGCTCGCACAGCGCAGACCTGGCACGGATGAGATCCGCGCAGACTGGCTAAGCGCAACATGCGCAGGGGCACCGCGCCGTGGAGGCTCGACTGAACAAGCGGCCGCCCGGAAGCACACGCGAGTGGACACGACCGGCCCACTGCGACCTCAGTCCTCAGTCCCAACGGTGCCACCCCCACTTCATCTGATGCACTTTCATACCAATTGACAACATATGTTGTTAAGGCGTATAAATTCGGATCGAATGTTGAATCGATGCCATGGGTACCGACGGCATCCTTCACTTTGCTGCACCGGGGAGCAGGTTAATGGCTGCCATCCCAGTGCGGCACGAGGACAAACAGGGTTTGAACGAGGCATAACCATCGATGCAGGAATGGAATCTTTTCCGTGTTACCGGCCGCCCGGATGACATCGGATACCGGTTGGGTGAGCTGGCGCGGCCAGGCATGGCCGCGTACATGCAGCAAAGCGCCGCATGGCAACGGGTTAGCCGTTGGCGCGGCCACCCATTTGTGGCGGCACTGCGCCGTGCGGCTGAAACCCATTTTCCCGCGCTGGTAGCAGAGCTCGAGGGCATGGCCGCAGGCCTTGCATGGCCACTAGAAGACGTGTTTCTATGGAATTGCCGTGGTGAGCTGATCCACAACGCGCCGGACGGCTGCACGACGCTCGCGGCTGTTTCAGACAACGCGCGTTTCATTGCGCACAACGAGGACGGCGATCCGTACCTGCGCGAACGCTGCTTTCTCGTGGACGTTCAGCCCACTGGCAAGCCGGGCTTTGTGAGTTTCTACTATCCAGGCTCACTACCTGGACATACCTTTGCGGTCAATCGCGCCGGCCTTGTGCAGGCCATCAACAGTTTGCGCATCCAGACACCGGCGGTGGGCGTGCCGCGCATGATTCTCGCACGCGCCGTGCTCGATACGAGCTCGCTCGACGAAGCCGCCACGCTCTTGAGCGACGCGCCGCGTGCCAGCGGCTTTCATCACACGCTGGGGTGCGTGTGCGACACCCGCCTGTTGAGTATCGAGGCATCCGTACAGCGCTGCTCGGTCGTCGCTGATGCGCCGCGGTTCGGTCATGCGAATCATATGATTCACGAAGGCTGCGACGGCGAAATGCAAATCGTGACTGACTCGTCGCGTGACCGCCAGGCGCGAGTCGATGCTTTGCTGCCGGCGCTTCGCACGCCGGTCGCAGATGACGGATTGCTGCGCGTACTGCGAGATCGGGCGCCCACTGGCCTGCCTATTTACCGTGACGATCCGCGCGATCCCGACGACGAAAACACCTTGGCCACTGCACTGTTTCGCATCGAAACAGACGGCGTCGCGATGCAGATCTATCGGCAAGGGCATTGCGCCTTCGACACATTCATTTCTTTGGCGGCGCGTTCGAACGCCGCCTTCTGACCGCGATTACCGATGAGGAAACCTATGTCCACCGTGTTTCATCGTGCACCGAAGCAAACGCTGCCGGTCGCCGTAGCGGGCGACGGCATCGAGATTATCGACTCCAACGGTAAGCGCTATATCGACGCGTCCGGTGGCGCTGCCGTCTCGTGCCTCGGCCATAGTAACCAGCGCGTGATCGACGCAATCAAGCGCCAGTCCCAGCAATTGCCGTACGCGCATACTTCGTTCTTTACGACCCACGTGGCCGAAGAACTCGCGGATCGGCTGGTGGCCTGTGCGCCGCAGGGTCTGGATCACGTGTATTTTGTCTCGGGCGGCTCGGAGGCGATTGAGGCGGCGTTGAAGCTGGCGCGCCAGTATTTCGTCGAGAAGGGCGAACCGCAGCGCTGTCATTTCATCGCACGTCGTCAGAGCTATCACGGCAATACGTTGGGAGCGCTGGCGATTGGCGGCAATGCATGGCGCCGCGAGCCGTTCCTGCCCATCCTGATCGAAGCGCATCACGTGAGCCCGTGCTACGCGTATCGCGAGCAACGCGCTGACGAAACCGAAGAGGCTTTTGCACAACGTCTTGCCGATGAGCTGGAACAGAAGATCCTCGAACTTGGCGCCGACACGGTGGCGGCTTTTGTCGCGGAGACGGTGGTCGGCGCAACCGCCGGCGCCGTGCCGCCGGTACGGGAGTATTTTCGCAAGATTCGCGCGGTCTGCGACCGCTATGGAGTGCTACTGATTCTCGATGAAATCATGTCGGGGATGGGGCGTACCGGTTATCTGTACGCTTGCGAAGAGGACGGCGTGGCCCCCGATTTGCTGACCATCGCGAAGGGTCTCGGGGCCGGTTATCAGCCGATCGGCGCGACGCTGGTCAGCAAGCGCATCTATGACACGATCGTCGGCGGATCGGGCTTTTTCCAGCACGGCCATACGTATATCGGGCACGCAACGGCGTGCGCCGCCGCACTCGAAGTTCAGCGCGTGATTGCCGAAGACAAGCTGCTGGAAAACGTTCAGGCGCGTGGCGAACAGTTGCGTGCACAACTTCGCGAGCACTATGCGCAGCATCCGCACATCGGCGATGTTCGCGGACGTGGCCTGTTCGTCGGCGTCGAGCTGGTTCGGGATCGATCCACCAAGGTCCCGTTTGATGCGAAGCTCAAACTGCATGCCGCAATCAAGCGTGAGGCGTGTGCGCGCGGCCTGATGGTGTATCCGATGGGCGGGACGGTCGACGGCAAAAGCGGCGATCATGTGCTGCTCGCGCCGCCCTTCATCTGCGCGGCGCAGGATATCGCTAATATTGTCAGCCGTCTCACCGACGCGATCGACGCTGCGCTGGTTTCAACCGGCGTACGCGCTGCAGCGTAACCGCCAGCGGGCACTTCATCATTTGCGGGAGTTTTCATGTCTGACCGTTTGCCGCGTTTTGACGCATCGAATGCTACGCCCGAACAGAAGGCCTTACTCGACGAGATCCTGTCCGGTCCGCGTGGCAACCTGAACGGCCCATTTCTCGGCTGGATTCACAGTCCGGAGCTTGCGCAGCAGGCGCAACGGCTGGGCGCATTCTGCCGCTACCGGACGGGCTTGCCGCTGCGCCTGTCGGAACTGGCGATTCTGGTGACCGCGGCGCGCTGGCAGGCTCAGGCCGAGTGGTATATCCACTATCCGATCGCGCTCGAGGCGGGTGTCGCGCAAGCTGACGCGGAGGCGATCCGTCTGGGCCAACTGCCGTCTTTCGCCAAGCCCGACGATGCGCTGATCTACGCTTTTTCCAACGAACTGTATGACACGAAGCGTGTGTCCGCGGCGACCTATGCGGCCACTGTGGAGCGCTTTGGGCATGAGGTCACGATCAACCTGGTCGGCCTGCTCGGCTACTACGCGCTCGTCGCCATGACGCTGAATGTGTTCGGGATGCGTGCGCAAGGGCAGGAGACGCTGCCGTTTGCGGAGTGAAGAGGGCGGTGAGGCGGGAGCGGCTCACGTCACTCACACGAAGCACTGAACCTCAGCGATCTACGCTCCCGCCCCCAGATTCCCCAGAAAGTCCTGAGCCCGCTCCGACAAGCGCGGCGCAAGACTCAGCGCGCGGGTAGCGGCAGTGGTGACGCGCGGACGCGCGGACTTCTCCAGTTCTGCGACGGCGGACGTCAACCAGTCCGGAAACTTCTCCAGAAGCGCATCGATCAGCACAATGGCCTGCCGGCGGTCCTTGTCCGCCTTGAGGGCGTGCGATGCCGTGCGCAGGGTGCTGACGATCAGCTTGTGAAGAGCAAACCTTGCCGGGTCCGGCAGCATCACAGGGATCACGTGTTCCTTGCCGAGCACAAAGCCAGGTGCCGGGTTCGACACGAGGTACCTGAAATACGGTAACCCAGTTGCATGGGCCCGCAAGTGGGGCAGCGCCTTTGTCTCGTACGCCTCGGTGCCCGGCACGAGCAAGTCCACCTTGAGGGGCTGTCCACGCGCCTTAAAGGAAGTGGAGGGCTTACGCGAGTCCAGTTCCGGCACCTCGAGAAAGGGCAGGCTGCTCTCACGCAGAATGTCCAGAAAGCTGCGCTCTTCGGGGATCGCCACGGAAATAGTGCCCGCGCTGCCGATATCGATGTCCTCGGTCCGGTAGTTGGCCGGCAGCCGAACGCCGAGGCTGTTTAGCAGCGAGCCGAATGCATGGGAGCCGACCAGCACGCCGCCGTGCCCGAAGATCCCGGCGTTGAAGAGCGTGGCGATGGTGAGCGCCGAAGAGTTATCGGCAGCCGCAAAACCGGCCTTGCGCAGAACCTGCACGTCCGCGCTCAGGGCGCGCATCTCGGCGCTTTCGAGTAGTTTCGCTTCGAGCGCGGCCTCGGTAGCCGGTTCTCCGGCGCGACCCAGCGAGGTTTCTTTGTGTTTTCCCGATGCCAGATACACCCGCCAGTACGTGTACCTTTTCCCGTCGACGGTCTTCTGTGCGGCGGAACCCGGCGAATGCAGCGGCACGCGCGATTGCGTGCCGGCCCGCTCGGTGACCGAGGAGTACAGCGTCTGGAGTGCATCGTTGTGGAAATCGGCCATGGCGAAGCGCCTCTTATACCTTAAGGTTCGATAGTAAGGTATAAAATGGCGTCCATCCAATTTATCCCTCATCATCAAATGATAAGGGATAATTGGATTCTGACGTTCTATCCCAGAGACCAGGACCGCGAAGCCGCTTCCCGACCAACTCCACTCCCACAGCCAAGGCTGGTCTGCTCACCACCCCAGCCGCACAATGGCCGACGCCGACTCCAGGAAGCGCCTATCATGAAGTCCGGTCTACGCCCGCGCCTGTCGCGCTGCGTGGCACTCTCGATCGATGTCGATGCCGCAAGAACCCGGGCGGGACCTTTGCGGCAGGCGTCATGGTTGAATGCACGGCAGCACCGGCAGGGCACAAATTGGAGAGAACGATGAAGCGCAAGGCATCAGCGGTCTGGCAAGGCGGCCTGCAGGACGGCAAGGGCACGATTTCTACTGATAGCGGGGTTCTGAAGGACACCCAGTATTCGTTTGCGACGCGTTTCGAGGACGGTATCGGCACCAATCCGGAAGAGCTGATTGCGGCTGCCCATGCCGGTTGCTTCTCCATGGCGCTATCGGCTGAACTGGGCAAAGTAGGCGTCAAGCCCGAACGCATCGGCACCACGGCCACCCTGACGCTCGACAAGGCCGACGGCGGGTTCGCCATTACCGCCGTGCACCTGGACGTCAAGGTGAAAATTCCGGGCGGCGACCGGGCTGCGTTCGAGAAAGCCACGGCGGACGCCAAGGCGGGCTGCCCGGTTTCGAAAGTGCTGAAAGCCACCATCACCATGGATGCGACGCTCGAAACCTGAGCGGCATCTAAGCGAGGCATCGCCACGCTGGCGGGTCGTTAGCATCGCCGCCTGATGCGGAAACAAGAATGGCCCGGAACGCTCCGGGCCATTCTTGTTTCAAACTTCAAACAGCAACCTGGCTGCTATTACATCGGCGGCGCGACACCATCCTTCTCGACCACGACGCGCTGCGCCGTAAATGCGCCCTGCGCCGCAGGTGTCGCCACCACGAACACCTTCTTGCCCGGCGTCAGGTCGGTGCGGGCTGCCGGCGTGAAGGTCACGATAGGTACGTTCGGCGGTACCGTCACCACGTTGTTGCCACCCTTATACGACAGCTTCAGATCGCGGCCGCTGGTGCCTTCAACAACCGTGTCGACGTTCGCATTGGTCATCGAACTGTTGGGACCCAGGTCCCACGCATAGTGGCCTTCACCGGTGCCGCGCGCCGATTCCGGAAACACTACCACTTCGGTGGCGGTCAGCTTGCCGTCGGTCCCCGTGGTGGCAGCCGTGCCGATGAAGGAGCCTTGCTTGATGTCGGCAAGCTGCATCGGCTTGACCGCCGAGATGCCGACGCTGGGCGCCACGTTGATAGAAACCGTGTCGCCGCTGCGTCGATGCACCTGCAGGACGTCGCCGTTCAGCGAGACGATCTCGCCGCGGATGCGCGAGGGTTTGACAGCAGGCGTCTGGGCAAGCGCGACGCCCGCGAAAGCGAGCGCAGCAAGCGTAACGCCGAGTTTCAGGCGGATAGACATGGAACCTCCGTGCAGTGTTGTCAGTTGAAAATAGGGATGCTGCTCAGGAACCGCCGAACCAGTTGTAGCCCTGGTTCTCCCAGTAACCACCGGGGTAGTCGTTCGTCACGGTGATCGCGACGATATGTTTGGGATTCTTGTAGCCGAGCTTGGTGGGCATGCGCAGCTTCATCGGAAAGCCATACTTCGGCGGCAGCACCTGGCCGTCGTAGGTCAGCGTGAGAAGCGTCTGCGCGTGCAGCGCAGTGGGCATGTCGATGCTCGTCCAGTAGTTGTCTGCGCAATGCAACGATACGTAGCGTGCCGTCGTGTCTGCGCCGGCGCGTTTCAGAAAATCGGCAAAGCGCACGCCGCCCCAGCGGCCAATCGCACTCCATCCTTCAATGCAGATATGCCGCGTGATCTGATCCTGCTGCGGCAGCGCGTGCAATTCATCAAGCGTCCACACCCGTTTGCCGTTCGCCAGACCGCCGACCTGAAGGCGGTACGTGGCGGCGTCGACCTCCGGCACATCATCGATGTCGTAGAACGCGTTGAACGGAAACGGCCGCGTGATCATCGACTCCGGATAGGTTGGCGCCATCCGGTTCGGATCGAACAGCAGGGCTTGCACGTCGTCGTTGAAGAACGAGATTCTGCGCAACATCGTATTGACCGATTTGTCGCTGCTCAAATCGCAGCCAGACAACATCGCGAGTCCGCCGAGCGAGAGAATTCGCTTGCCGAGCAGGCGGCGCGCCGGGTCCTTCAATTCCTTCTGGGCATCCTTGATGATGGACTCGGCATGCGACGACAGCGTCGTGCCGGGTTCGCCGGTGCGTTTGCGAATCGTCATGTCTACCGTCCCCGGATCATCAGAAGCAGGGAGCGCGGCACCAGCGCCACCATGACGACGTGCACGGCGAAGAAGGCCACGAGCACGCTCATACAGACGAAATGCACGACGCGCGCGTTGTCATAGCCGCCCATCAGGGCGCGCAGCAGCGGAAACTGTACGGACTTCCACACGGCGAGCCCGGAGAGCATCAGCAGCGCGATGTCGACGATGACAACTAGATAGGCCAGCTTCTGGATGGCGTTGTAGCGGCTGAGGTCGCTGTGCGTGAGGCGGCCGCGCAAGGCCGCGAGGGTATCGACTGCCAGCGACCTGATACTGAGCGGCAGCAGTTTGCGGCGCAGCCGCCCTGAAGCGATATTGAGCCCAAGGTAGACGAGGAAATTGGCCACTAGCAGCCACATGACCGCGAAGTGCCACAGTAATGCGCCCCCAAGCCAGCCGCCCAACGTGACGGCGGGCGGAAACTGCAAGGCCGGAAAGATGGGCGAGGCGTCGTAGACCTGCCAGCCGCTCATCACCATCAGGACGACGGCTAGCGCATTAATCCAGTGTGTGACGCGGACCCAGACGGGTTGAATCGTAGTGTGACTCAAAGCGATCTCATCGTTGTTGGTAATTCACGCGGGAGAGGGCGTCAAAGCGCGTGCCGCAATCCGGAACAATAGCCATGCACGCACCGCGTCCAGCGCGGCATCAGAGGGCGAACACTGTCTTCCAGGTGTTATTCCGTGGAGGGCAAAAAATATTTCTTACAGGATGATCGCGGCGCAGCGCCGTACGGTGGATAAGGCGCAGGCGGTGCCGTCGCGGTCAGTTTCGGCGGCAGCTCGGCCGCGAGGCCTGCCAGTCGGAGCCGCAATGCCTGCCCCAGGCATGGTCACCATGCCAACAGCACGGCCCCTGCGCCCAGCAGACCTCCGCACACGGCGCAGGCCCACAGCAGGATCCGCGTGCGCCGGTATTCGATACCGAGCTCGCGCACCAGGTGCGCATGCTGCCGCGTGCCTCCCGTGTCATGCTGGCGCTGCAGGTAGCGAACCGCGAGTTGCGGCACGCGCGGCAACATATGCGCCAGGTGCGGCAACTCCTGGGCGATGCGTTTGATCCAGCCGCGATGGTCGATGTCACGCTGCGCGATGCCGGCCAGCACCGTGCGCGCCACATTCCAGGTATCGACGCCCGGATTCAGGGCACGCGCCACCGCCTCCGCCTGTTCGAACGAGCGCTGGGCGGTCGCGAGCCGCGGCGATACGGCGCCTTCGAAGGGTTGCACCGCATGCAGCAGATGATGAAACAGCGCACCCGCCGTGCGGTCCTCGGGCTCGGCCGCGAAATGCGCTTCGCTGCGCCGGCGCAACTCGGCTTCCAACACTTCCGTGCGGGTGGTCGGCTCGACGTGGCCGGCGTCACGATGCAGCTCGGCGAGGCGCGTGTAGTCCTGGTCGAACAGCGCCGTGGCGCCATGCACGAAGAATTCGCGTTCGTGCGAGGAGAGACTCGACATCACGGCAAATTCGGCGAGCACGATGCGGCCGGGCGTGTCAGGTTCGATGCTCACGCGCACGTGGCTGGCGTCGAATGTGGCGTGAAAGAAGCCGTGCTCGAAGGCCTGCTCGGTGACAACCTCGACCAGATGCGTCGCCAGTGCCGCGAGCTTGACGCGATGCTCGAGCAGGCCGGGGAGATCGGTGGCAGGCAGCGTCTCGATGTGCTGCACCGCCAGCGTATGCGTGCCGCACAACTCCCAGATCACCTCCGGCACCGCAAGGCGCTTGTCGCCTTCGAAGTGATGACCTGTCTGACTCAGATTGGCGGCCTCGGCGCGCAGATCGAAGCGCCGCAGCACGTCCTCGGTGAAAGACTGGGCGAGCGCGCGGACCTGCAGGCGGCGCGCGCTGGCGGAGAGTTTTTCCAGCCAGCGTGCCACCCAGCGCAGCAATGCCAGTTCGTCGCCGATCTGCTGGACTTGTGCCGCGCGGACGAACTTGATCGCAATGTCGCGGTGGCCGTTCACCGGCACGGCGAGGCGGGCGAGGTGGGTCTGTTCGGCGAAGCCACTGCGCGCCGGAATCGGGTCGATCTGCGCGAACAGCCCCGTCAGCGGACGCCCGAGGGCGCTCGCCAAGCCGGTCTCAACCTGGTCTGGTGGCAGCGGCTCTTCCATGCGGCCGATCGCATCGAAGGTGTCGTGCACGGTGCCGGTGACGAGTTCCGGACGTTCTGCCAGGGTTTGGACGAAGTTGCTGGCGAGCGGCCCCAGTGCGGGCAGCATGCTATGCAGGCTGTCGCGGCCGCCTTCGGTGGCATGTACGCGTTTTACCAGCGTGATCATCCAGTGCAGCTTGTGCTCGCGTGGAGCGGCGAGCCAGATCAGACGCGCGCCGAAGCGCAGCGCATGGTAAAGCAGCAGTAATCGGCGAAACAGTGGCGGCATGGGCAGGTCGTGTGACGCGGCGCGCATCGGGCATCGCGCAGCCTGAGCCGTCAGGTTAGCAGGGATGTGCTGCACCAGGAGCATCCTCGCGCGGCGCGTACTACCGTACTACAATACGGCGCACTCCTGAACCTAAGTGCGCCGCTTGCCGGCCGTCTACCGATGCTTGCTGAACAACGTCATCAATACATTCTCGCGCAAGTCACCAGGAACGGTGCGCTTTCGGTGGCTGAGCTGGTGCGCGAACTGAACGTGTCGCGCGAAACCATCCGGCGCGATCTGAATACCCTGGCCGGCCGCGGCCTGATCGTGACGACCCACGGCGGGGCGTTGTCGGGCGACCGCCGTGAGCCCGATCTGGACGTGCGCGAAGCGGCCAATGCCAGCGCCAAGCGGGCTATCGGCGAACGCGCGGCCGAACTGGTGCCGGACGGCGCGTCGCTTATCATCGACTCGGGCAGCACCACGCAAGCCGTTGCACGCGCACTGACCGGGCGGCATCGGCTCACCGTGTATACCAACGACTGGCGCATCGCGCTATTGCTTGGCCGCCGTAACGACAATCGCGTCACGTTGCTGGGCGGTGAGCTCTCGGAGAGCGAGGACGCCACCTTCGGCCTCGACACGGTTCATCAATTGACGCAGTACCACGCGGATTTCTCCTTCGTCGGTGCGGGCGGTATTTCACCGGAAGCCTGGCTCACCGATTACACGCGCCTGGCCGCCGAGGTGCGCAGCCGGATGATCTCGGCCGCGAACCTGGTGGTGGTCGTGGCGGACAATTCGAAGTTTGGACGCGTCACGCCGGTTCGCATCAACGGCTTCGAGAGCGCGCGTTATCTGGTGACCGAACTGGCGCCGGACCGCGCGCTCGCCAAGGCCATCGCCGCGCGCGGGCCGGAACTCCTGATCGCCTGATCATCCGGGTGCCCGGACGCCCGCCAGTCCCGTTCGACGCAGGCCGGCAGGTGGCCGATCGCGGCGACCGCGTTGGGCATCCCGTTGGCCTCGATTGCGCCGATACAGCCGACGCGGAAGGTTTCCACCCGGCTCAGCAAAGGCACACAAACATAACTATTTTCGCCGTGTACGATCTCGACCAGGTCGGCGCACACGGGTCCGGGTCATCCGGTTGAAGACGGCATCCCTCCCACGACCCCCAGTCGCGCAACATGGCCTGGCGGGTGGCGGGTGAGGTTGTCAGCGGCGGCGGGGGGAGCAGGATCGGGTCGTTTCCGGTGATCGCACAGCCCCCGTCGTCATATGAATAAACTTTTTGATCAACCATTTGGTTTGCATATTATTGGCGAATTGTGTCATTTGTTGGAATTCGCCAGAATGGTCATGGCGCTGTCACGGAAATCTGCAATTCTTGCCGTGCCCGTTCAGGCATGGCAGGCAGCGCCAAAGTGGTCGGTCGGTTGGCTGTAAGTCTGGCTGGAAAGGAAGAGGCAAGGTTGTCAGCAATCTGCAATTGCATGAACTGGCAACCGGCTGTGGGCAAACGTAATCGGCGCGGCGCTACCGCCGTCAAATCACAACAGGTATCGGGTTTCCCCGACCGTCTGGTTTTTGCCTTTCGGAGAGAACGACATGAAGAAGACGAACCACCTTCGCGCGACTGCCAGCATCGTCCGCAAAACTTTGCCGGCACTCGTGGTGGCTGCTGCATTCGGAGGCGCGGCACTGCCGGCCCAGGCCGCCGACGCGGTGGTGCTGTACTCGGCCGACGGCCTCGAGAACCTCTACAAGGACGTGCTGCCGGGCTTTGAAAAGCAGGAAGGCGTCAAGGTCAACCTCGTGATCGGCGGTAGTGGTGAAGTGGTGAACCGCGCGACCATCGAAAAGGACGCGCCGAAGGCCGACGTGATCGTTACGCTGCCGCCGTTCATCCAGCAAGCAGATCAGGCTGGCCTGCTGCAGGCTTATCAGAGCGCCAACTACAAGAATGTGCCGGCGATCGCCAAGGCGCCCAACGGTACGTGGGCAACCTTCGTGAACAACTACTTTACGTTCGCGATCAACCCGGACGTCGTGAAGACGCAGCCGAAGACGTTTGCTGACCTGCTGCAGCCGCAATACAGCGGCAAGATCGCTTATTCGAACCCGGCGACCGCCGGCGACGGCATGGCCGTGATCATCCTCACGAGCTCGCTGATGGGTGAAGACAAGGCGTTCGACTATCTGAAGAAGCTCGAACAAAGCGCCAAGTTCCACACCAAGGGCACCGGCTACCTCGACGTGCTGATCTCGCGCAACGAAATCTCGGTCGCCAACGGTGACCTGCAGATGGATCTGGACGACGCAGCCAATGGCGGCCTGTCGCTCAAGCCGATCTTTCTGGCCGCAGCGCCGGGCGGCCAGCCGACGACCTTCCAGTTGCCGTACGCGATCGGTCTGATCAAGGGCGGCCCGAACCAGGCTGAGGGCAAGAAGCTGATCGACTACCTGATGTCGAAGGAAGTGCAAGCCAAGGTGCCGGACATCTTCGGTATCCCGGGCCGCACCGACGTGCCGCTCGCCGGCAAGAACGGCGAAGCGGTGAAGCAGGCGATTGCCGGCGTGAAACTGATTCCGGTCGACTGGAACCAGGTGATGGCGAAGAAAGCTGACTGGGCTACACGTTGGAAGAACGACGTGATCGGTACCTCGGGCAAGCAGGTCGAAGTCGTCAAGCCGGCGCAGTAAGTCTCGCAGCAAGCCTCGCCGCCCGCTTGCCGGTTAGCTCGACAGCGCTAACTCGCTAGCCGGGCGTGCGACGCCTTTACCCGCAATACGTTAGTTGGAGGATGGATCCGGTGAATACCGCAACTTTTGCCCCTGGCGCGCTCGGCGCCTCACCGGAGGCGCTCGCTGCGGCGCACCCGGGCACGCCGGGCGGCGTGCAGATCGAGCATCTGACCGTGCGCTTCGGTACGCGCACGGTGCTCGACGACCTGTCGCTGAACATCGAGCGCGGCGAATTACTGACCGTGCTCGGCCGCAGCGGTTGTGGCAAGACGACGCTGCTGCGTTTCATCGCCGGATTTATCGAGGCGGATGGGCTGGCCGGCACCTTGACGGTGGCCGGTCACGACCTCACACACGTGCCGCCGCACAAGCGCAATCTCGGCCTGCTGTTCCAGAGCTATGCGCTGTTTCCGCATTTGTCGGTGTTCGAGAATGTGGCGTTCGGTTTGCGCGCGCGCCGCGAGTCGTCCAAAGAAATCGCCCGCCGCGTGGCGGAGGTCCTTAAGCT
>Ga0116109_1000173_pt1 | contig 14671 bp, 11 predicted proteins | sample June2015DPH_8_10_2_FD_89718 | JGI IMG/M metagenome (GOLD analysis project Ga0116109, IMG submission 89718) | Peatland microbial communities from SPRUCE experiment site at the Marcell Experimental Forest, Minnesota, USA - June2015DPH_8_10 | ecosystem: Environmental > Terrestrial > Soil > Wetlands... | reverse complement strand
CAACACCGATCCACCGGGACGTGTGGCACGCCTGAACTACACTTCGGGCGCCGTGACCACCGAGCCCGCCGGCGCGACCGACTGGTCTTACGCACAGATCAACCGTCCGCTCACCACCGGCGACCAGCTCTGGGACGACCAGAACGCGCGCGCGGAACTGCATATCGGTTCGACCGCGGTGCGACTCGGCGACTCGACTAGCCTCGACATCCTCAATCTCGACGACACCAGCGCGCAGCTCAAAGTCGCACAAGGCACGCTGTCGACCCGCGTGCGCGAACTCGCACCGGGCTCGACCTATGAGATCGACACGCCGAATCTCGCGCTCGGCGTGACCGGTCCCGGCGATTACCGCGTCGATGTCGCGCCGGACGGCAGCAGCACGACCATCACGGTGCGCAGCGGCAGCGCGACCGTGTATGGCGACAACGGCCAGGTGCCGGTCGGCGCGGGTCAGCAGATCCGCTTTGCCGGCACCGCCCTGCAGCAGGTGGCCGACAACGGCGCACCGGGCCTCGACGGCTTCGATCAATGGGCTGCCAGCCGCGACGCGGCCGAAGACCGCTCGGTGTCGGCCCGCTACGTGTCGCGCGACGTGCCGGGTTACGAAGACCTCGACGCAAACGGTAGCTGGCGCAGCAACCCTCAGTACGGCGAAGTGTGGGTGCCGAACGCCGTGCCGGTAGGCTGGGCGCCCTACCACGACGGCCATTGGGTCTGGCAGGCTCCGTGGGGCTGGACCTGGGTCGACGACGCGCCGTGGGGCTTTGCGCCGTACCACTACGGCCGCTGGGCGTATGTCGACGATTCCTGGGCGTGGGTGCCGGGCCCGATTGTCGTTAGCGAACCGCCCGTGTATGCGCCCGCGCTGGTCGCCTTTGTCGGCGGCGGAGGCGGAGGCGGAGGCGGTGGGTACGACTGGGGCGTGAGTCTGGGGATCGGTGCCGTGGCCGCCGTCGGCGTGGCGTGGTTCCCGCTCGGCCCGGGCGAACCGTGGCATCCGCGCGGCGGCGGCTGGAGCCCCGGTTACTACAACCGCGTCAACAACTACAGTCGCCAGGTGAATGTCACGAACATCAACAACATTCACAACACCTATATCAACTACCGCGCGCCGGGCGGCGTTACCGCGGTGCCGGCGACTGCCTTCGTGCATGGCCAGCCGGTCGGCCGCTTCGCCCAGAGGGTCGACCCGCAGCAATGGCGCAATGCGCAGATCAACCCGGGCGGCCCCGGTATCGCGCCGGTCCGTCAGAGTTTCGATCCCGGCATGCGCAATGCGAACTACCGGCCGCCTGCAGCCGTAACGGCCCGCTCGGTGGTGGCGACGCGCAGCCCGTCCGTGCCGCCCGCGTATCACGACACACTCGCACAACGTTTCGCGCAAGGCGGCGGCCGGGTGCCGGGCGCGGGCGAACCGATCGTTCGCACCTCCGTACCAGCGCATTTCATCGCCCAGACGCACGGCGGGCCGGCGCCAGCTGCGCAGAGCGTGCGGGTGGTACAGACGAACTCGCCGCGTATGGCGCCCGGTGCCGAGCCGCGTGTGGCGCAGGGTGCAGCGCGACCCGGGGAGCCTGCAGCCAACGGCGCACGTCCGCTTGCTGGTGGCCCGAATACGGCGCAAGCGCCGCACGGCGTGGCTGAGCAGGCACGGCCAGGAGCACCCGCTGCGCCGGCCCAGCTTGCCAATGAACGGCCGCAGCCGAACAACGGCGTCCCGCGTCCACCGCAGTCGGCCGGAGGCGATCCGAACGCATTCGCACAGCACGGTGCTGCCGCTCTCGCAGCGGGTCGGCAGACGGCCGAAGCTCATCGCGAGCCGGCCTGGACGCAGCCGCATATGCCGATGGCAGTGCAGGCGCAGACGCATGGGGTGACCCAGCAGGCCGCCGGACGCGAGCCGCTCGCGCAGCAACAAGGTGAGACGCAGAATCGCCAGCAGCCAGGCGCATTGGGCGTACAGCAGGCGCAGGAGCACGGCGTGCCGCATCCGGCGGAGAATCCGTCGATGTCTGCGCACGCGCCTCAACAGGGCGAGCGGGAAGCCAACACACAGCCGCATGCACAGGCTCCAGGGGTGCACCAGCAACAGGCGCGCGGAGCGGAGTATCGCCAGCAAGAGGCGCAGCAAGCACCGCGCGAAGAAGCTCGGCCGCAACCGCAAGCCCAACCGCGGCAGGAATATCGCCCGCAACAGGCCCAGCGGGCACCACGTGAGGAGCCCCGCCCTCAGCCGCAAGCCCAGTCGCGTCAGGAATCTCACCCGCAGCAAGCCCAGCAGGCTCCGCGTCAGGAACCCCATCCGCAGCCGCGTCCCGCGCAACAAGCCCAGCAGCCGCGTGCGCAGCCGCATCAAGAGCAACATTCGAACAACGGCGGCCACGATGAGCATCGCAAGGGTTGACAGCAGTCAGCGACTATAGCGACGCTCGCGGCGGATCGCCTCCGCTGCCGGCAAAAGGCCCGCTCAATAATTCCTACGCGTTCCTCACGGTGTCCGCAGGTCTGGCCGGTTACCGAATCCCCGCAGCCATATTGGTTTCGGGGATTCGCTTTTCCGGAAATACCCTGCCAGCCAATTGATTGCAGCCGTCTGGCGCGAGGTGCGCGAGTGGCGCGTCTACTTCGAGGAATTCGGAGTCGACGCGGCGGAGATGGATAAAGCCGCGCCAGCCTTTCGCCACATCGACGATATCTCGACGCCCGAGCTGCGCAAGCTATTGCCGTGAGCGGCCCGCTCAAACCGCCATCGGCGCGGTCAACGGCTCGTGATGTCGATAACCGGCCAGCGAGAAATCCGCCGGCTCGATCTTTTCAAGCCACTCCGGCTCGTATACGCCCGTTTTTGCGTAATCCGGCACGCGTTCGGCAATCGCCAACTGCGGGCTTTCATACGGCTCGCGCGTCAGTTGCCGTTGCAGCATGTCGAGCTGGTTTTCGTAGATGTGGGCGTCGCCGATGAAGTACGTAAACCAGCGCGGCGTATAGCCCGTCAGCCGTCCGACCAGATGCAGCAGGGCCGCGCCTTCGGTCAGATTGAACGGCGTGCCGAGGCCCACATCATTGCTGCGGATATACAGGCACAGCGAGATCTCGCGGCGCGCCGCATTCGGCAGGAACTGATACAGCAGATGGCACGCCGGCAAAGCGATCTCTTCGAGCACCGCGGGGTTCCAGGCATGAAATAGAATGCGCCGGTCGCCCGGGTTCTGCATGATCGTGTCGAGACACTGCCGCAACTGGTCGATGGCCTTGTACAGCAGCACCTTGCGGCTGCCGTCCTCGTCGAATTCAGTGATAACCCGATAGCCGCGTCCGGTCGCATCCGCGAGCTGCGCACTGGCCGAGGCGTCCAGTACCTTGTATGCCGGCCACTTGCGCCATTGCACGCCGTACACATCGCCGAGGTCGTCAGGACCTTCGCGATAGGGATTCGCCAGCCACTGTGGATTCTGATTGGCATTCGCGTCCCACACCTTGCAGCCGAGATCGCGAAAATCCGCCGCGCTGCGCGACGCCCGCAGGAACCCCACCAGTTCGCCGATGGCCGACTTGAACGCGAGCTTCTTGGTCGTGACGGCGGGGAAACCCTGCTGGAGATCGCAGCGTAGCATCGCGCCCGGCATGCTGATGGTGCGGATGCCGGTGCGGTTCTCCTGCCACGTGCCGGTTTCGAGAATCGAACGGACGAGCTCGAGGTATTGTTTCATTCGGGTTCCTTCGGCCCGGCGCGGCGCGCCCAGGACTTTTTTTGCCACAAAACCCGATTCTAGCAAGCGCGGGCGACGGGCGCCCAAGCCGCCTTAGATGTGTGGCACCGTAGCCGGCTCGGAATGCGGCACGATGGGTTCGCCTTCCATATGGCGCATGCCATGCGCGCACAGCAAGCGGTACAGCGTCACACGCGAGATGCCCAGTTCCTGCGCCGCGTCGCCGAGACGGCCGCGATGGCGCAACAGCGCCAGTTCGATAGCCTGCCGCTCCGCCGCTTCGCGCGCTTGCGCAAGCGATACCGGCACGATCTCCACGTACTCCGCAAGTTCGAGATCGCGAGCCGTAATCGCGCGCCCTTCCGACATCACGATGGCGCGCCGCACCCGGTTGATCAGTTCGCGCACGTTGCCCGGCCAGCTGTAATTGTGTAGCGCGGCGATCGCATCGGGCGCGAAGCCCCGCAGACGGCGGCTTGCATCCTTTTTGAATCGCTCCAGCATGTGCCGCGCAAGTAGTTCGATATCCTTACCACGTGCGCGCAACGGCGGTTCGTCAATCTGCAGCACGCACAGACGGTGATACAGGTCCGAGCGGAAACGCCCTTCGATCATTGCCGCGTTCATATCGACGTGGGTTGCCGAGATGATGCGCACATCGACGTCGATCGTGCCGTGGCCGCCCAGCCGCTCGACCTTGCGCTCCTGCAGGAAACGCAGCAGGCTCGCCTGACTTTCGAGCGGCAGGTCGCCGATCTCATCGAGAAACAGAGTGCCGCCGTTGGCGGCTTCGACCCGGCCGATCTTGCGCTGATTGGCGCCAGTGAAAGCGCCGCGCTCATAGCCGAACAATTCGGATTGCAACAGATGCGGCGGAATCGCACCGCAGTTGATCGGTACAAAAGGGGCGGCGCGGCGTGACGAACGCTCGTGGATCGCCACCGCCGTGAGCTCCTTGCCGGTACCCGATTCGCCCGAGATAAACACGGGTGCGTCGGTCATCGCCACCTTGCGGATCGAGCGGAACAACGCGAGCATCGCGTCGCACGAGCCGACCATTTCGCCTTCGGCGCCACTCGGCAAACCGTCAATCGAAGCGGGCTCGCCAAGCGAGATCATGCCGTAGGCATGCCCCACCGAGTCGACGATCCTGTCGCCGGAGTAAGGCACCGTAACGTAATCGAAGCAGTAGTCGCGCACGAGCCGGCGCAACGCGGCATCCTGCAACTGGCCAGGCATGGTCGCGGCGACCCAGCCGACGTTCGGCATCGTCAGGCACGATTCAAACGCAGCGATCTCGTGCTGCTGGAAATGGCTCGACAGATCGAGCAAACCGCCCGCTGCCATACCGGCGCGAACGGCACGGCGGACATCGCGCGCCGAACCAACGACTTCGACGTGCCAGCCGCGCTGGTGAAACCGGGTATTCAATTCCGCGCTAGGGTCACGCGAAACGTAAATCAGTTGCCGCGTTGCGGGTTCCATTATTCAGATCCTCTCGTCAACGAACGTTAAGGATGACGGCACGCACCTGAACATGTTTCAGACACGTTGACTCAGTTCGGGATTCGCGCATAGCAAATGCCGAACGGCCATTCCATTCCGTGCGGACAGCTGATCCCCGAAAAGCGGCGTGTGTGATTGAGACGGCCCAGCTTCAGGCTTTTTTTAAATGTGACTCTGTTTTCGAGAGCTTACTATACGCGCGCTGCTTCGAAAACAAATATGCGAATTTAGTCGCGCCCTTCTCCGCCCAGCAAGGCTGGGCGGGCGTTGCGCAATTCTACGTATTTTGAATAAAACGTTTCCAGGGCGTCTGGGTACGTATCTACCCTCATCTTTCGCACACCGGCGTTAATTGCAAATTATCGGTATTTCCTGCCGCCCGTTTCAGGGCTGAAACGTTTTTGCCGCATTTTTGCGAAGTTCCTTCCCCTTGCTTACCTCACGCCCAGTTGCAGCAACGGATTGCGGCTCATGGCACATGTTTCGCTAAAACTCCTGCACCAAGGAGACACATCATGCGACTCGCTTTCCGCATCGACTTGCGCCACGTCCTGCCTTACGCCGCCCTCTGCGCCGCATTGCTGATTGTCGCGCTGCCCCCTGGCGTCAACGCACAGGAACCCGTCACAGCCAGTTCCCCCGATACCGGGTCCGCCACCCTCGCGAGCACGACGCCCGCAGCGGTGACGGCCCCGGATACCGCGGTCAGCGACACAGCCAATACCGCGAATACCGCTACGTCAGTCAGCGATCTCGCCGGCGACGCGCTGCGTATCACCACCGATGCGGTCACGGCGAACGATCTGGTGCTTGACGATCAGACGTTGTCGCAGCAGCGCGGCGGCTTCAGCGGCATGTTGATGGTCGCCGCCACCCCGCAACCGATGCGCGGCAGCAGCAACGGCGGCAATGGCGTGACGCTGTGGGACGAAATCGCCCCGCCTGCGCCTCTGCCGATTCCCATCGACGTCGCCCGCTCAGCGCAAGGCAATGTTACGACCTATCAGCGCAATTAGGCGAACGACAACCGCTCAGGATCACCAAGGCAGCACCGGCCGACCGTCCGCCAGCAAGGAACCGACATGAACGCCTCAACCCAGATGCCACGCCTGCGCAACGACCACACCGTCCTGCTCTGTGTGCTGTGCAGCGTGCTTGCTGCCGGCTCTGGCGCCGCGGTCCCCGCCGCCGCGCAGGAAGCGACGCAGCCCGGCAACCTGATCATCGAGCGTGACGTCACGCCACGCGACGCTTTCGTGCCGGTACCGAAGAGCGACGATCCGATCAGCGTGCAGGTCCAAACGTTCCCAACGGCCGCATTCGACGGAGCGATCGGCTCGATGGCGAGCGATCTCGACCTGAACAGCGCGCACGGCACCACGGGCATCACCTCCGGCAGCGGCTTCATGCCGGCGCTGGTCGGTACGAACGGTGTCGAGCATCTGCTCGCGGGCAACAGCAACGGCACCGGCCTGTCCGCCGGTGCGGCCGCGAGCCTCGGCGGTGCAGGCGGGATCGGCAGCTCGATTACCCAGACCATCACCGGCGCCCTGGCACCGCTCGGCGCAGCAATGGGAGCGATCAAATGAGAACCTACCGCGCTCCGGCCATGAAAACCCTGCCGTCACGCCAGCCCCTGCGCTCGCTGATCGTCCTTGCGCTGCTTGGTTGCGTGAGCTTCGCGGCCCACGCCCAGACGCTGCCCGCTCTCGTGGACGTGCAGTCGGTGATCGGCAACGGCGTAGCGAACGGCGCCAATGGCGTCGTGGCCGTCAACGAGACATCCGGGCTCGACAACGTACAAGCCAATCAGGGCGTCCTCATGAACGGCCCCGCGCCTCTCAAACTGACCGGCAGCGTCCAGAGCGCGTCGGCCGACGCAAGGACGACGGCCGCGAAAAGCGACATCGGCAGTAATGCATTCTCAAACACCTCTGGCCTTATCGAAGTGAATCAGTCGGCGGGTGTAGCGAATCTTCAGCGGAACAGTGCCGTAATCGGCTCTGCGCCGGTTGAAGGGGAGATCGTAGCGGATGGGGTCCTATCCGCTACGACCGCCAAAAACGGCGGTACAGGCGTATCTGGCGAAAACCACAGCGCACGCGAGGTGTCCATCGGACCGGACGCGCTCAAGAACGTCAGTGGGATTGTCCAGATCAACCAGGCTGCCGGCACAGGCAATGTCAGTTCAAACAGTTTTGTGCTCCGTCCCCCGGCGGGCACCTTTTTCTAACGAGCCACACTCTTGATCGGAGCGTCATCATGAAGCGCACTCTCATTGCAGCAGCTGTTCTTTCGACGATGGCAGCAAGTTCGGCCTACGCCGGATGCACGGCGGGCTGCGACCCGGCTGAGCTCTTTACGGCCACCAACGTCTACACCGACATCGGCGAATACGGCTTCATCACCCTGCGCGGCAAGGTCGATGTGTCGAGCAGCAACGGCGCCACGGTCAACAACACGCAGAACGTCAATGTCGGCGGTGTCGACATGAAGACGCCCCCGCAGAGCTACACCTCCGGCAACGTGACGACGGGCATCCACACGAACGACTCCTGGAACAACGCGAGCGGCGGTGGCAGCGGCGGCGGCTACAGCCAGTCGTACAGCACCTCGGGTTACGCATACAACAACACCAACAGCCATACGAGCACCACGACAGCCAGCGGCAGCTTTGCCGCAGGCGGCGGCTTCGCGGCGGGCGTCGCTGGCGCCTCTCAGAGCTATAGCTACTCGAACACGCATGCCTCGGCAAACGGCGTCCTCACCGCGGGCTTGATTGCCGACATCCGCGGCGGCAGGGGGGTCATCGTCGGCGGGCTGGCGGCCGGCTTTGCCGGAGCGCTGAACACCCACGAGTCGGAAAACGCCGGCGCGGGCTTCGCAGCAGCAGCGGCAGGCTACGGCGTGACATACGGTGGCTATGCAGCCAGCAACACAAGCACCACCACCAAGTCCAACTATGGTTACGGGGGCAAGACCACCGACAGCTACTCGGATAACAGCCACGCTAATAGCTGGGCGCATAACTACTCCGACAACGCGGGTTCGGTGACGGTGAACGGCAGCATCACGCAGCACATCAACACCCAAACGGCCACGGATATTTCGGCGAGCATCGGCAACGGCGCACTGGACGGCACGAGCGGCAACATCGGCGTCAACATCGCCACCGGTGTGGACAACGCGCAGTCCAACGACGCGGCCCTGTCGAACATGGATGTGGGCCCGGTCTTCGGCAGCTCGCAGATCTACTCGACCCAGGCATCGGGCGGCTCCGCCAAGATTGGTGACTTCAACTTTATCTCGTCGGTCGGAGCAGGCGCGCTGGCAGGCGCGACCGGCAATGTCGGCGTGAACGTGGCGTCGGGCGCGGGCAACGTGCAGAACAACAGCCTCTCTGCATCAGCCACGACTGATAGCGGCACCAGCAGCAGCGGCAAGGGCTGGTCGCGTGGCGGCTCTTCAGGCGACGGCGGCGAAGTGATCGCCAGCGACCAGAACTGCCAGACCGCTGATGCAGCTGTGAACGGCCAATTCACCGGCTCGTCGCTGCTCGGCGCCGGCGCTCTTGCCGGGGCAACCGGCAACATCGGCGTGAACATCGCGTCGGGGGTAGGCAACCTGCAACACAACGGCCTCGCAGTCGCCAGCGTGTCGCACTAGCCTCTAAAGCATCAACGCAGGAAGACTCCGGTCAGCCCTCGGGCTGGCCGGCGGTCTCCGCAGGGGGAAGGACCATGTTCGGGGTGAGCAGGGTAACGCGCCGTCTTCTTCTGGCGCTCAGCACCGGCCTTTTGCTGTCACAGCCGGGGCATGCGCAGAGTGCGCTCAACATGTATGCCTCAGCGGGCGTGCCGTTCGACCTGAACGTGCATTCGATCCGCGATCTTCGCTACAACCACATCGTCTCCCAGCGTTACGACTACAGTTGCGGGTCAGCCGCGCTCGCCACGCTGCTGAAGTACGGCTACGGCATCGACATTCCGGAGACCGAAATGATCCGCCGCATGATGGTGTTCTCGACACCCGCAGTGGTGGTGAAAAACGGCTTCTCGATGCTCGACATGAAGAAGTTCGTCGAGACGCTCGGCCTGCGCGGCCGCGGCTTCCGGGTTGCATCCGAAGCGCTCTACCACCTGCAGATCCCCGTGATCGTGCTGATGAACAGCGACGGTTACGAACACTTCGTCATCGTCAAGCATGCGGAAGACGGCCTCATCTTCGTCGCCGACCCTGCGTTGGGCAATCGCATCATTTCCGAAGACGACTTCGTCAAGAAGTGGAACGGCCTCGTGTTCGCGGTCGTGGGCAAGCCCTTTATGGAGGATTCTCCGCTCTTGCAAGGCAACGAGTCGCTCGCGCTAAAGCTGCGCGAACGTGCGCTGGAAAACGGTACGGCAGCGATTCCCTTTGTTGAATACGGTCTGATCAAGGCAGAGTTGTTCTGACTCATCATGGATCGAAACCTAATCACCGTCGGCTGCGCGTTATGCTTCACAACCTGCAGCCTTGCCTGCGTCGCGCACGCTGCCGAGCCGACGACAGCCCCTATTTTTGAAGACGTCGCCGCCGTCAAACTGCAACCGGTCGACGACACTATCCTCGCAGCGCAAAGCGGTAAAGGAGTCGCCGGCGACATCATTTCCGGCGTCGTGGTGAACCTGCTGTCGCAATGGAACTTGCCCAACGGTACCACCGCCGTAGCGCAGGGCGCGCTCTCCATCGTGACCAACGCGCTCAACCAGGTCTCCGTCCAGGTCAGTTCGTCCGCCGCTGTCACCGGCTCGAACAACACCTCGGGCAACGGCGCCAACCCGAACGCCAGCGCCACAGGCGGCCAGAACACGAGCGTCAACGGCGTCTCGCAGATCACCCAGGTGGCCGGCAACGGCAACTCCGGCAACAACCAGACGGTGATCGACTTCAACACACCGTTGAGCAGCCTCTCGGGCGGCGCTTACAACAACCAGACCTCGGCCTCCGCGAGCAACCCGAACGGCTCCGTCAAAGCCGGCGTCGCGTTTGGCAACGGCGGCATTTCGATCGCGCTGCAAACACCGGCCGGCCTGGCCACACAAACGATCGCCCCAGGCACTTCACAACAAGCCGGCCAGATCGCCCAACTACTACAGATTGCAGGCAATAACCAGCAAGTCGCCAACGCGTTGCAACTGCATTTGCAGACGCAACAGATGTCGGCCTCGATGCTTCGCCAACTTGGCGTATTACAAGCCCTGCAAAACACGGCGAGGAGATAACACGGACAGCAACCCGAATAAAACTAGGAATACGAAGTATTGAAGTACGAAAGCGACCGCGCAATTCACAAGGAGACATGTGAGGCGCGGTCAGAATACCGGGGGAACAAAAAATGACCAGACTTTCCAGGACCGGGGCACCGCGCATGATCTTAGCGGCTATCCCTGCAGCAGTCTTGCTGTTCGCACTTTCACAAGGAGCCAGCGCGCAGGCGCTCGCAGATCAATCGGTCGAAGAACGGCTGAACACGCTGATGCGCGTGATCAGCGAGCAGCAGAAGCAGATCAATTCGCTCGAACGACAGGTCACCGACCTCGAAATGTCGCAGCGCGGCCGGGGGATGCCGGGGGTCGGTGCCCCGCCCGATAACGCCGCGGTCGCCGAGCGGCCTGGCGCTGACGGGCTGCCCGCGCCGCTGCCCCCGCTCGCCCAGATCAACCCCGGGGCGCCCGCGCCCGGCGACGGCACGGGCACCGCGACCGGTGTGCCGGTCACTCCGCCTGTGCCGGATAACAGCAGTGGTGGCGGATTGCCGGCTGCCACCGATGGGAGCGGCGCGATCGGCCAGACCCAGAAAGATGCGCAGCCCGTGCGCACGCAATCGGAAGACGCCGTGGTACAGAATCAGCAGCACACGCCGCTGTTCGACCACAAGCTGACTTTCGACTGGGGCATCAGCGATACCTACTACGACCGTCGCCAGTTGCAACTGTCCGGCTTCCTCGCGCTCGATGCGATTTTCCTCGGCAACATCAACCTGGGAGAAACCAAGTCGCACCAGGTGATGGCGGACCTCGACACGCGCTACGGAATCAGCGACCGGCTGAGCGTCGACGTCGACGTGCCGTATATTTACCGGCACAGCAATTTCATCGTCGGCGGTGCTGGCGGGGCGGCGAGTACGCTTTCAGATGCGTCGGCGAATTCGAGCGATATCGGCGACGTCAACTTCGGGGTGTACTACGAGTTCCTGAAGGAAACCAACAGCCTGCCCGACCTGGTCGCCAGCCTGCGCGTCAAGACGCCAACCGGTTCGTCGCCGTTCGGCATCAAGCTTCAGCAGGTCGACGCGGACAATACCAACCTCGTCGCACCCAGCAGGCTGCCTACCGGCACGGGCCTCTGGAACGTCACAGCGGGCCTGTCGGCATTGAAGACCTACGATCCGGTCGTGCTGTTCGGCAGCGTCTCGTACACCTACAACATCGCGCGTTCGTTCTCGGACATCTCGTCGGTCATCGGCCAGACTGAACCGGCGACGGTCAAGCTCGGCGACGTCATCCAGTTCGGCGGCGGCGCGGCGCTTGCTTTCTCCGACAAGGACTCCGCAAGCGTGTCCTACACGATGGCACTGGAGCCGGAGTCGCAGACCAAGGCGCCAGGTGGAACTTATTCGAAGGTACCGGGCAGCGAAACGACCGCCTCTGCCATCACCTTTGGGTTGAATCACGTAGTGAACAAGCACCTGACGATCAACGGTTCGGTTTCGGTCGGGCTGACGCCTGACACGCCGAACTTCGTGGTCGGCGTGCGCTTTCCCTACACCTTCTGACGTGCCAACAATACGAGGTTGATCGTGCGCGAATCATCCCATCTGACCAGTGTTACACCGCCCTCGGGCACCCGTCTCTCTCTGGCGCGACCGCAGGAAGTCCCTGTAGGACGAGCAACGGAAGTCAGCGCCGGGCTTCCCCAGGAGGCGCCTGCGGGACGCCCGCGGGATGCCTCCATGAGACAGCCGCAGGACATGTCCGCACGGTCGAACGAGGCGCCGAAGGGCCCCCATGCGCAGACCGGACGGGCGCTCCTCTACGTCGCACGCACGCCGGACGAAACGCTGACCGCGCATTTGAAGAGCCGCGGCTGGAACGTCATGGTCGCACACACGGCGCATGAGGTGGCCCGCCTCATCAAGCCCGACGTGGTCTGCGCGGGGATCGTCGATCTGACGAGCTTTGCCCTGCGCGACCTGGCTAGCCTCGAAGCGGGTTTACGCCAACAACAGATCGGCTGGATTGCGCTGTCCACCTCCGAGCGTCTCACCGATCCGGAAGTGCGCCGCCTGATCCGTCATTACTGTTTCGACTACGTCAAGACGCCGGTTGCCCACGCCACGATCGACTACCTCGTCAGTCACGCATTCGGCATGGTGACGCTTTGCGATCCCGACGACATCAGCATTGCCACGCCCAGCGACGAAGACGAAATGGTCGGTACCTGCGAGGCGATGCAGTACCTGTTTCGCACCATCCGCAAGGTCGCCAACACCGACGCCAGCGTGTTCATCTCGGGCGAGTCGGGCACCGGCAAGGAACTCACCGCGCTGGCGATCCATGAACGCTCGCGGCGCCGCAAGGCTCCTTTCATCGCCATCAACTGCGGGGCGATTCCACACCATCTGCTGCAGTCCGAACTATTCGGCTACGAACGCGGCGCGTTCACCGGGGCCAACCAGCGCAAGATAGGCCGGGTCGAAGAGGCGGACGGCGGCACACTGTTGCTTGACGAGATCGGCGATCTGCCGCTCGAAAGCCAGGCGAGCCTCTTGCGCTTCCTTCAGGAAGGCAAGATCGAGCGTCTGGGCGGCCGCGAATTGATTCCCATCGACGTGCGCATCATCTCGGCCACCCACGTGGACCTCGAAACCGCGATGCGCGACGGGCGCTTCCGCGCCGACCTGTTCCACCGCCTGTGCGTGCTGCGCGTCGATGAGCCGCCGCTGCGCGCCCGCGGCAAGGACATCGAGATCCTCGCCCATCACATCATGCGCAAGTTCAAGACCGACAGCGCGCGCAAGATCCGCGGCTTTACGCCGTCGGCGATCGAGGCAATGTACACCTACAACTGGCCCGGCAACGTGCGCGAGATGATCAACCGCGTGCGCCGGGCCATCGTGATGGCGGAAAACAAGCTGATTTCCGCCGAGGACCTCGATCTGGCCCACTTCACCGCGCAGCAGACCACGAGCCTGGCGCAAGCCCGCGAAACCGCCGAGAAGCGCGTGATCGAAGCCGCGCTGCTGCGCCACCGGTACCGTCTGGGCGAGGCGGCCCTGGACCTGGGCATCTCGCGGGTGACGCTGTCCCGCTTGATGGGCGCGCACGGTCTGCGCGAGTTGATCGCCCCCGACGACGAAGGATTGCCCAATGAGCGTGCCCAGGCGCACAAGTGACGGCGGGGGCTGCATGCCCCGCCCCCGCATACACCGATGTAGCCGGCCCGGGCTAAGCGTCAGGTAGAATCGGAGCGATTACGTTCCCATGTTCACTCGATGACGACGCTCACCCTGATCGTCGCTCGCGCCCGCAACGGCGTGATCGGCCGCGACAACCAGCTACCATGGCGCCTGCCCGAGGATCTTGCGTTCTTCAAGCGCACGACCATGGGCGCCCCTATCATCATGGGCCGCAAGACCCATGAGTCGATCGGCCGGCCGTTGCCCGGACGGCGCAATATCGTCGTCACCCGCGATGCGGCGCGCCGCTTTGCCGGCTGCGACACCGCCACCAACCTCGATGAGGCGCTCAGGCTCGCGGCTCAGGACCAGGCGCCGGAAGCCTTCCTGATCGGCGGCGCCGAGCTTTACGCCGAAGGGCTGCGCCACGCCGACCAGCTCGTCATCACGGAAATCTCGGCTGACTTCGAAGGCAACGCTCACTTTGCCGCGCTCGACCCGGAGGAATGGGAAGAAGTCGCCCACGAGACGCACCGTGCCCACGCGCCCAACGAGTTCGACTATGCATTTGTGACGTACCGGCGCAAGGGCGCCGTCGCGGGCGTGAGCCAGACGTCAGCACAAGGGTGAACACGGCGCTGGGCGTACCAGGTCGCCCGGCGCACGCAAACAAAAACGCCACGAAAACCGCTTCTCGTGGCGTTTTGCTTTATAGCGGGCCGAGCCGGCAGCGTTGCTGCCCCGCTCTATGCCAGCTGTTACTGCCCAGCAATGGTCATCCGCTCGATCAGCACCGAGCCGGTCTGCTTGGTACCCCGCACGAGCGTGTCCGCGCCGATCGCGACGATATGGTGGAACATCTCCTGCAATGTGCTCGCCACCGTGATCTCTTCCACCGGGTACTGGATCTTGCCATTCTCGACCCAGAAGCCCGAAGCGCCGCGCGAATAGTCGCCCGTCACATAGTTGACGCCCTGCCCCATCAATTCCGTCAGCAAAAGGCCCGTGCCGAGTT
>Ga0116109_1000172_pt1 | contig 14695 bp, 14 predicted proteins | sample June2015DPH_8_10_2_FD_89718 | JGI IMG/M metagenome (GOLD analysis project Ga0116109, IMG submission 89718) | Peatland microbial communities from SPRUCE experiment site at the Marcell Experimental Forest, Minnesota, USA - June2015DPH_8_10 | ecosystem: Environmental > Terrestrial > Soil > Wetlands... | reverse complement strand
TACTGGCTGCGCGCAACCACTTCCTGGCCCGGATAGCAGCCCTTGCGGAAATTCACGCCGCCAAGCACGTCGAAGTTGACCATCTGCGGCACGAACTTCTCGACCACCGGCTGCGTGATGCGCGGCTCGCCAGCGCGGATATCGAGCCAGTCCCATACAGCCGCCGAGGCGCGCGTGAGCTTGCCGTCGAGAACCGGCAGGCGCGCTTCGACCTCGGCCTTCGGTCCGACCCACAAATAACGCAGGCGCCCCAGCGCATCAGGCACGCGAATCAGCGCGCCCGCCGGGCCGTCCACTTTCACGTGCACGCCATCCGGCACCGCGTCGAACACACCCGAGAGCGCCTTGCGCACGTCGCCCGCGAGACCCACCACGGCCAGTTCGCCGCTCGCATCGGTGAGCTTCGCCTTGGCGCGCAGCACGAACATCGATAGACGTTTTTGTACCGCCGCCTGGACGTCCTTCGACACCAGCAGGCGGATCGTTTCACCGCTGCGCCAACTCAGGAGCGACGCCAGCAAGCGGCCCTTGGCCGAGCAATAGCCGGCCAGGCGGGCGTTGGCGGCCTCCAGATGCTGGGTGTCGTTGGTCAACTGGCCATGCAGGAAGCTCGCCGCATCGTCGCCGGTCGCGTCGATGACGCCGAATTGTGTGAGCGGCATATACGTGCCGTGTGCCGTCACCGCGTCGAATTCCTCGCGCGTGGGGCGCGGCAGCGGGGGCAGCGTGACCGGTGTGGCAGCAGCAGCGGCGCCGGGAGCAGAAGCGAGCGGTGTGTTCATGGATTCACAGAACAGTCAATTCTGACTTTAGCTAGGGCAAGCAAGTATTATATGGGGTCCACCCCAGCCATGTTTCGCATGTCCCTTCTGAAGAAATGTCTCGTTGCCGGCACGATCGTCGTTGCGCTGGCCGCAGCCGCTGTTGCCGGCGGATATCACTGGGCCAACACCCCCATCACCCTGGCACCCCCGCAACTCGACGTCACAGTCAAACCGCACAGCAGCCTGCGCAGCGTCACGCTGCAGCTGAATCGCGGCGGCGTGCCGGTCGAGCCGGAGCTGTTCGTCATCATGACGCGCCTGCTCGGGCTGCAAAGCCAGCTCAAATCGGGCAACTACGAGTTCAAGAGCGGTGTGACGCCGTACGAAGTCCTGCAGAAGATCGCCCGCGGCGACGTCAACGAGTATGTCGCAACGATCATCGAAGGCTGGACCTTCAGGCACATGCGCGCCGAACTGGACGCCAACCCGGCGCTGATCCACGATACGGTCGCCATGAATGACGCCCAGCTCCTCACTGCAATCGGCGCGCCGGAAGCCTCGATCGGCAACGGAGAAGGACTGTTTTTCCCGGACACGTATCTGTTCGACAAGAATACTAGCGACCTCGACGTCTACCGTCGTGCCTATCACCTGATGCGCGAGCGCCTCGATGAGGCCTGGATGTCACGGGCGCCGGGGCTCCCGTACAAAACGCCTTATGATGCGCTGACGATGGCGTCGATCATCGAAAAGGAAACCGCCAAGGCGTCGGACCGGCCGATGGTCGCGGCGGTGTTCGCGAACCGGCTGCGCGTGGGCATGCCGCTGCAGACCGATCCGACGGTGATCTACGGCATGGGCGACGGATATACGGGCCATTTGCACAAACACGACCTGCTGACCGACACTCCCTACAATACCTATACGCGGATGGGCCTACCGCCAACCCCAATTTCGCTGCCGGGGGTCGCGTCGCTGCAGGCGGCGCTCAACCCGGCACAGACCACGGCGCTGTACTTCGTGTCGCGCGGCGACGGCAGCAGCATTTTTTCTGACACACTCGGCGATCACAACAAGGCCGTCGACAAATATATTCGAGGGCAATGATGCCGCGGGGCAAATTCATCACGTTCGAAGGCATTGACGGAGCGGGCAAGACCACGCATCTCGCGTGGTTTCGCGAGCGCCTTGAACAGCACATCGCGCCAGGCGGCCGTACGGTCATCATGACGCGCGAGCCGGGCGGCACCGCGCTCGGCGAGTCGCTGCGCGAGATACTGCTGCATCAGAAGATGGACCTCGAAACCGAGGCCTTGCTGATGTTCGCGGCGCGCCGCGAACATCTGGCCGAAGTGATCGAGCCGGCGCTGGCGCGCGGCGACTGGGTGCTGTCGGACCGCTTCAGCGACGCGACCTTTGCGTATCAGGGCGGCGGCCGCGGCCTGCCGCGCGACAAGCTCGAAGCGCTGGAGCGCTGGGTGCAGGGCGGTTTTCAGCCGGACCTGACGCTGCTGTTCGACGTGCCGCCCGACACGGCCAGCGAGCGGCGCAGTTCGGCGCGCGAACCGGACCGCTTCGAGAGCGAATCGGACGCGTTTTTCACCCGCACGCGGGCCGAGTATCTGCGCCGCGCGGAAGAGGCGCCGTACCGGTTCGCTATCATTGACTCTTCACAGAGCATTCCAAAAATTCAGCAAAGACTTGAAGAGTTGATTGCAACGCTTTGATTTTAAATAAATATAAACGCAAATTATGACGAGTAGAAAGCTCGAGTCATACTTGAGAACACGCAGTCAACTGATTGAATTCAAAGAGAAACGATGATTTATCCGTGGCAAGCCGATGACTGGAACCGTCTGCAACAACTGCGCGGGCATTGGCCGCATGCTTTGTTGCTCCATGGCCAGGCGGGGATCGGCAAGTTGCGCTTTGCGCAGCATCTGGCGCAGGGCCTGTTGTGTGAGGCTCAGCTTCCCAACGGCGAGCCGTGCGGCGCCTGCGCCGCCTGTAACTGGTTCGTGCAGGGCAACCACCCGGATTACCGGATCGTGGTGCCGGAGGCGCTGGCCGCAGAAGCGGGGCTCGCCAGTGCCGCTGTCGCGGACGAAAAAGCTGAGAAGGCCGACGCCGACGACGGCAAGAAGACCCGCGCGCCGAGCAAGGAAATCAAGATCGAACAGGTGCGCGCGCTGCTCGATTTTTGCGGCGTGGGCTCGCACCGCGGCGGCGCGCGGGTCGTCGTGCTGGCGCCGGCCGAGGCACTCAATGTCGCAGCCGCCAACGCACTTCTGAAGACGCTTGAAGAGCCGCCCGCTGGCGTGGTGTTCCTGATGGTCTCGGCGCGCATCGACCGCTTGCTGCCCACCATCATCAGCCGCTGCCGCCAGTGGCCGATGACGGCGCCCGCGGCGGACGTCGCGACGCCATGGCTGGCTGCGCAAGGCGTAGCTGACGCACCGGCGCTGTTGGCCGAAGCGGGCGGCGCGCCGCTTACCGCGGTAGCGCTGGCCGGCGACGAGAACCGGGCGCTGCGCGACTGGACTCTCAAGCAGCTCGCCGCCGGCCCGCAGTGCGATGCGTTCGCCTGCGCCGAAGCGCTGCAGAAGCTGCCGGTGCCGCTCGTGCTTGGCTGGCTGCAGCGCTGGCTTTACGACCTGCTCGCACAACGCACCGCCGGCGTGCCGCGCTATTTTCCGCAGGCGGGAGTGGCGCTCACGCGTTGCGCGGCCCAGGCCGACGCTACGGCGTTCGCCCGTTTCACCAAGGCCGTGACCCGCCAGCGCGCGGTGGAAAACCATCCGCTGAACGCCCGGCTGGTCTTCGAGGAACTGTTTATTGGCTATCGCGACCTGTTCGCCTAAACCCTTCCGCTTGATACTTGTTTGACACCCGCTTGATACCTGACAATTTCGCCGCCACCATGAGCCTTTCTTACCGCGATGCCACGCTCGACGACCTGCCCGCCATCGTCGCCATCTACAACTCGACGGTGCCTTCGCGCCAGGTCACGGCCGATCTGGAGCCGGTGAGCGTCGAAAGCCGGCTTGCCTGGTTTCACGCGCACGGGCCGGAGAAGCGGCCGCTGTGGGTGGTCCAAGGTGAGGGCCGGGTGATCGGCTGGCTGAGCTTCTCGGATTTTTACGGCCGCCCGGCGTATTCGCGTACCGCCGAGGTCAGCATCTATCTGGACGAAGCGGCCCGCGGCAAGGGTCTCGGCAAACAGCTGCTGGCCGCGGCGCTGGCAGCCGCGCCGGGACTCGGCATTGACAGCGTGCTGGGCTTCATTTTTGGCCACAATGAAGCGAGCCTGCGTCTGTTCCGCAGCTTCGACTTCGGCGAATGGGGCGCGCTGCCGCGCGTCGCGGTGCTGGACGGGGTCGAGCGCGATCTGATCATTCTCGGACGACGGCTCGAGCCGGCCGCCTGACCCCGCCCAATCCGTTTCAGACCTTCAGACCACCACCGGATTCATCGCAGGACACCACCATGTTTGTCGATTCGCACTGCCACATCAACTTCGAAGGACTCGCCGACCGCCTGCCCCAGGTCATCGAGAACATGCGCACCCACTCGGTCACGCATGCGCTGTGCGTGTCCGTCGACCTCGAGACCCTGCCGTCTGTGCTGGCGGTCGCCGAAGCCTATGAGAACGTCTATGCGTCGGTCGGCGTGCACCCGGATCACGAAGACGCACAGGAGCCGAGCGTCGCCGAACTGGTCGAGCTAGCCCGGCACCCTAAGGTGGTCGCCATCGGCGAGACGGGACTTGACTACTACCGCCTCGAAGGCCGCACGATCGCCGACATGGAATGGCAGCGCGAGCGCTTTCGCACCCATATCCGCGCGGCGCATGCTACGGGCAAGCCCCTCATCATCCATACCCGTTCATCGGCGGAAGACACGCTACGGATCATGGCCGAGGAGCGCGCGGGCGAGCCCGGCGGCGTGATGCACTGCTTCACCGAACCGTGGGCGATTGCCGAGCAGGCGCTGGCGCAGAACTTTTATATTTCGCTCTCCGGCATCGTCACCTTCAAGAGCGCGACCGAGGTGCAGGACGTGGCGCGGCGCGTGCCGCTCGAGCGGCTGTTGATCGAAACCGACTCGCCGTACCTCGCGCCGGTGCCTTATCGCGGCAAGCCGAATGAACCTGCGTACGTAAGTTATGTCGGACGCTTCATCGCACAACAACGCGAGATGCCGGACGCGGCGCTGGCCGCCGCGACGACGGAAAACTTCTTCCGGCTCTTCGGAATTCCTGCGCCGGCTGGCGCCTGAATCCTGAAATCGATTATTATCAACACGATAGGGACGATTCCTAAAGCTATATATGAACAATTACTTGACTCAGACCCACGCCCAGATCACCTCATCGCTCGCCGCCAACCGCATGCGGAACCTGTCATCTCTGCGGCGCGGCGCCGCTCGTGTCGCTCGGGTCGCGTTGGCAGGCGGGTTCGCCTGCGCGGCATTCGCCGCGCTGCCGGTTCAGGCTGCGCCCGCTGACACGATGATCAAGGCAGTCAAGTTCGACGACGTCAACGAAGTCAACAAGCAGCTTTCGCACGGCATGGACCCGAATCTGACCGACGACCAGGGCATGCCGCTCCTCGTGCTCGCCGCCCGCGAAAAGTCGGACAAGGTCGCCGCCGCGTTGGTCGCCAACCCGAAGACCAACATTGAGATCACGGACAAGGCGGGCGAAAACGCCATGATGCTGGCCGCGCTGAACGGCGACATGGCGATGGTGCAACTGCTGATCTCGAAGGACGCCGAGGTCAACAAGAAGGGCTGGACGCCGCTGCACTACGCAGCCGCCAACGGTCATGACGACATCGTCAAGCTGCTGCTGGATCACTCCGCGTATGTCGACGCCGGCTCGCCGAACGGCACCACGCCGCTGATGATGGCCGCGCGGGGCGGTCACGTCTCGACTGTGAAGGTCCTGCTCGACAACGGCGCGGACCTGAACGTGAAAAACCAGATCGGGATGAACGCACTCGATTTCGCCAAGCAGTACAAGGAACCGGACGTCGTCGAAGGTCTGACGGCGCGCATGCAGCAAACGCAGCAGAAGTAAGGCAGGCGGCATGCTTCGCATGCCGTAAAAACAGTGCAGAATAACGCTTACGGCGCGCTTTGGGGCGCGCCGTTTCTATGCGGCATCAGACCGCGCGATAATTACCTGGAAGGATCACCATGCTGCGGGCTTTGATTTGCACGAGCGCGCTTGCCGTACCGCTAACGGCAGCCGCATTTACGGGAGGCGACCTCAACAGGCTGTGCGAGAAAACGGACGTGGCGTCACGAAGCGCCTGCGCCGCGTATATTGAAGGCGCGGCCGACGGCGTCTTCAATACGATCGACGCAATCGGCGGCACCACTGGCCCGCGGGTCGGCCAGTATTTCTGCCTGCCGCAGGACGCCCGCTCGCAACAGTTGACTGACGCGGTGCGCAAGTACATCGCGGAGAATCCGAACGCCACCGGCTACAACGCCAGCACGGCCATTTCATTGGGGCTCGGCAAGGCATTTCCCTGCAGGAGCGGCGAGTAAGACTGCCTGTGTTGAGGCCGGGCTCGTCGTGCCGGGCTTGCAACTGATCCTCCTCGAGACGGGTCGAAGTGTCATTCTGACCTGACAAGCGAACCTGGGTGGCGCGCCGGCATGGGCGCCCCCCGAACCGAGGAGGACTAGAGACATGGGCCGACTGATCGTCGTGTCGAATCGCGTGGCAACGCCGACCGAAACCAAAGGGTCGGCTGGGGGGCTTGCGGTCGGCGTATTCGGCGCGTTGAAGGACGCGGGAGGCGTGTGGTTCGGCTGGAGCGGCGATGTGGTCAGCGAAACCGTGGCCAACGCCGGCCCGACGCTCGAACAGGAAGGCGCGGTGACGTTCGCCACCGTCGGGCTCACACGCAAGGATTACGACCAGTACTATCGCGGCTTTTCGAACGCAACGCTGTGGCCGGTCTTTCACTATCGCAATGATCTTGCCCAATACGAGCGTGAGGAGTACGCGGGCTACCGGCGCGTCAACGCCTGGCTTGCGCACCGCCTGATCAAGCTGCTCGAGCCCGACGACGTGATCTGGGTGCACGACTATCACCTGATTCCGTTCGCCGAAGCGCTGCGCTCCGAAGGCGTCACCAACCGCATTGGCTTTTTCCTGCATATCCCGTTTCCCGCACCGCAGATCCTGCTCAATATCCCGCCCCACGAAGAGCTGGTGAAGTCGCTTTGTTGTTACGATCTGCTCGGTTTCCAGACTGCCACCGACCAGCTCGCGTTCCACGACTATCTGGTGCGCCACGCGCGCGGCAGCGTGAGCGCGGACGGCCACGGGGAGGCCTTTGGACGCAATCTGCGCACGGGTGTCTACCGGATCGGTGTGTTTCCCGACGAGATCGCCGAACAGGCGCAGCGCTATGAAAGCCGCCAGCATGTGCTGGACCTCAAGCAGAGCCTCGAAGGCCGCAAGCTGATCATGAGCGTCGACCGGCTCGATTATTCGAAAGGTCTAGTCGAGCGTTTCCGCGCCTTCGAGCATCTGCTCGAGCGCTCGCCCGAATGGCGCGGCAATGTTACGCTGGTGCAGATCGCACCGCCCACCCGGTCCGATGTCGCCACCTATCAGCAGATCCGCCAGGACCTCGAATACGAAGCGGGGCGCATCAATGGCCGCTATTCGGGCCTCGACTACACGCCGATCCGTTATCTGAATCAGCGTTACGACCGCTGGAAACTGATGTCGCTGTTTCGTGAGTCGCAGATCGGCTTTGTCACGCCGTTGCACGACGGCATGAATCTTGTCGCCAAGGAGTATGTGGCGGCGCAGAACCCCGATGATCCGGGCGTGCTGGTGTTGTCGATTTTCGCGGGCGCGGCGGCCGAACTGAGCGGTGCGCTGCTGGTGAATCCGCACGATTCAGTGGGCATGTGCGAGGCCCTGCAGCGGGCGCTCTCGATGCCGCTCGAGGCGCGCCAGCGCCGTCACGAGATCAACATGGCCGCACTGCGCGAGAACGATCTCGGCGTGTGGCGCGACTCGTTCCTGCGCGACTTGCGCAGCGTGCCGCAGCATGGAGCGGGTGCCGCGGGACGGTCGTCCTGATGCGGGCGGCCTCGCGGGCGGAGGTGTCATGCTAACCGCGCTCGCGATTGCCAACTATCGCTCGCTGCGCGAAGTGATTGTGCCGCTCGGCGCACTGAATATCGTCACGGGGCCAAACGGCAGCGGCAAATCCAGCGTGTATCGCGCCTTGCGGCTGCTGGCGCAGACGGCGCGCGGCGGCGTGATTGGCTCGCTGGCGCGCGAAGGCGGTCTGCCGTCGACGCTCTGGGCCGGCCCCGAGCGTTTCTCGCGCGGCATGCTGACCGGCGATCTGCCGGTGCAGGGCACGCGCCGCAGCGAGCCGGTCAATCTGCGGCTCGGCTTTGCCAGCGATCAGTTCAGCTATGCGATCGATCTCGGTTTGCCGACCACCAAGCCGTCCGAGACGGCGTTCGCGCTCGACCCCGTCATCAAGCGCGAATGCATCTGGAGCGGCCCGCTGCTGCGGCCGTCGGCGTTGCTGGTGGACCGCCAGGGCGCATCGATCCGGGCGCGAGACGACAGCGGCGAATGGCAGACCATCCCGCAACCGGTCGCAACTTTCGATAGCATGATGACGGAATTCTCCGACCCGCGCACCGCGCCGGAAATGATCGCGGTGCGCGAGCAGATCCGCTCATGGCGCTTCTACGACCATTTCCGCACCGATAGCGAGTCGCCTGTGCGGCTGCCGCAAATCGGCACGCACACCCCGGTGTTGAGCGACGACGGCGCCGATCTCGCCGCCGCGCTGCAGACCATCCGCGAAATCGGCGACCCGGTCGCGCTCGACGCGGCCATCGACGACGCGTTTGCTGGCTCGCGGGTTTCAGTCGCGAGCCTCGAGGGCCGCTTCGAAGTGACGATGCATCAGCACGGGCTATTGCGGCCGTTAAAGGGCGCGGAGCTCTCCGATGGCACCTTGCGCTATCTGTTGCTGGTGGCCGCGCTCCTGACGCCGCGTCCTCCCGCCTTGCTGGTACTGAACGAACCGGAAACGAGCCTGCATCCCGATCTGCTGCCGGCGCTGGCGCGGCTGGTCGCACGAGCCGCACGTCATTCGCAGGTGGTGGTGGTTTCGCACGCGGCGCGACTGATCGCGGCGCTGGAGCGCGAGGACGGCAGTCAATCGATCGTGCTCGAAAAGGAGCTCGGTGCAACGCGGATCGCCGGTGCGGATGACCTCGATGTGCCGCCGTGGAAGTGGCCGGGTCGGTGACGCTAACGCGCTGCACGCCGGCGCAAGGTCGGCGCGCGGGGATGTTTCCTGACTGTAACAGTGAAAAGGAATTGAAAGGATTAAGGCTTTTTGGGGCGTAATCGGCAATAATCTGAACCAAGGCCGACGCATACGGCCAACCCATAAGCAGAGCGCATAGGCTGCCGCCGCCGGCCCGTCGCATTAATGGGAGACACCGGCGCAGGCATACTCGTGCGCCGCTGGCGGTGAACGTTGCGTGGCATTGCCCCCAGTGGGCTTGTCCCGCGCGTTGCGGTATCTCGCCCGCGCGGCGTGGCGCTCGAGAGGCCGCGCAGCGCGGGCATGGCACATGCAGGCCGTCAGTTTCACGGAGACACACGATGAGAATTGCTCAGATCGCCCCCTTGACGGAATCGGTGCCGCCCAAGCTGTACGGCGGGACTGAGCGCGTCGTGTCGTACATTACGGAGGCGCTGGTCGACCTCGGCCACGATGTGACGCTGTTTGCCAGTGGCGACTCGATCACCAGCGCGAAGCTCGAAGCCGTATGGCCACGCGCACTGCGGCTCGATCCCGGCATCCGCGACCGTATCGCGCCGCATATGCTGCTGATGGAACTGGTGCGCCGCCAGGCCGACTCGTTCGATGTGCTCCATTTCCACATGGACTACTACTCGTTCTCGGTGTTCAAACGCCAGGACACGCCGTTCGTCACCACCCTGCACGGCCGGCTCGATTTGCCGGAGCAGCAGCCTGTCTTCGACACCTTCAACACCGCGCCGGTGATTTCGATTTCGAACTCGCAGCGTCAGCCCTTGCCGCAGGCCAAATGGCTGACCACCGTGTATCACGGGCTGCCTGAGAAGCTGTATACCCCACAGCCGGTCGAACAGAAGTACCTGGCGTTTCTCGGCCGCATCTCGCCGGAAAAACGCGTGGATACGGCGATTCGCATTGCCGGCCGCTGCGGGCTGCCCATCCGGATAGCGGCGAAGGTCGACTCGGCCGACCGTGAGTACTTCGAACGCGATATCAAGCCGTTGCTGGATCTGCCGTACGTCGAGTACATCGGCGAGATTGCTGACGATCAAAAGGCCGAATTCCTCTCGGGTGCGCATGCGCTGCTGTTTCCGATCGACTGGCCCGAGCCGTTTGGCCTCGTGATGATCGAAGCAATGGCGTGCGGCACGCCGGTGATCGCCTTCAATCGTGGCGCCGTGCCGGAAGTGCTGGACGATGGCGTGACAGGCTTTATCGTCGAGGATGAAATCGGCGCCGTCGCTGCGGTGAACCGTCTGCACAAGGTGCCGCGTGCAGGCGTGCGTGCGCGCTTCGAGGCGCGCTTTACCTCACACCGGATGGCGCAGCAGTATGTCGACGCGTATCAGTCGGTGATTCGCGCGCAGAAGCGCTCGCGCTTCAAGGTGATCGATACGTCCACGCCGCGCTGAGCGCAGCGTCTGGGCGCGATAAAGAAACGGCGATGCCTGAACCAGGCATCGCCGTTTTTGGTTGGGACCTTGCGTCCCGAATGCTGTGCGCCTAGATATGCAGGCGCGACACCTTCGTGCCGTTGATCGAAATGTCGCCCATCAGGCCGGCGTTCGTCAGCACGAACACTTGGACCGGCGCGGTGGCCGTGGTGGTATCGATGGCGCCGTTTGCGCCCATCTTCACGAGGGCGACCGAAGCGTCGCCGCCTGCGGACCAGCCGTCGGCATTGCGGAATTTGTCGAGCGCGTCCTGTGTCATGAACAGGAAGATGATGGCCTTCGACTGCGCACCGGCCTGCAGGCCGAAAGAGCCCGAGACCGTACTGTAGTAGCCGACCGTGCCGCCGCCGACTTTCAGCGATCCCTCGCCATACTGGCCGCCGACGACAAAGCCCGCCTGTATGACCGACGGGAACACGAGCACGCCACGCGCCTTCGACACGAGCTCACGCGAACCGGGCACCGTCTGGAAGAGGCGCGACATCGTGCCGTCGACACTGGCGTCGATCGACTGACGCTTCGACATGTTGGTCGATGCGTTATCGGGCGTCCCCGACGACGTGGTACATCCAGCGAGTGCAAGGCCTCCGAAAGCTAGCGCAGCGGTAGTCTTCAGCATGAAGTTTCGTCTTTGCATCGTTTTTCTCCATCACGGTTCCTGGGCGCAACCTCTGTTTGCTGCTGGGCTGCCTGACTAGTTATATCACACGCAAAGCTTAAAGGGTGCAAACCCTCGCATCCCGAGAACCCTTACGGGACGGGCGTTTGCGGCCAATCTGTAAAATCTGCCGAGTAACTTTGACCGATCCCAACATAGGCGCCGAAGGGCGTCGTTCGCCAAGAATGCTGCCAATTTTGCGGCGACTGGGCGTCTTCCCCAGCAGCCATGCGGCAAGTTCCGGATAGCTGCCGTCGCACCACTTTTTACCGATTTTGCGCAGGCTCAGACCGTTTGAAATAAATTTGAAAGAATTGTACGAATGTGTTGCACGGAAGCCGCAAAGCGGATCACGGCCCGAGGCGAAGGGAGATGACGCGCCGGCATTCAATGATTGGGTGTGCTTTTGACGGACGGCGGCCGACGCAGCGCGCGGCGAATCCCGCCGATCACCATGCCGGTCAGAAACAGTGTGACGGCCGGCACCACCCAGTAACCGACAAATGCGTGCCACAGATAGGCGGCGAGCGTACTGCGGCGCAGGTCGTATTCGTCGCGCGCCTCCTGTTGACGGGGCGCATTGGCGGCCAGCACGGTCGCCGGGCAGCCTGCCGCGCGTGCCTCATCGGGCTCGCCATGGCAGCGGGTGGCAGCGCCTGCGGCGCGTTGGCCGTCGGTGAGATCCCAGGTGGTCAGCGAGCGTTCGAGGTCAACGGCGTTATAAGCCATCTCCTCCTGTATTTCGCGCACCGCGACAATCGCGACCGGCACCGCCCAAAAGACGATGACGACCAGCCACCGCCTGAACCAGCGGTTTTTGTGTCTCCATACCATTCTTGCCTCCGTTCAATGCTCTGTGGCATCAACGACAAGATGGCGGCCCGATGGGCATAATGTTTTACGGATGGGCCGTCTCCGCAGCCATCATAGAAGAAAATGCTGTATTCCGGCGAACGGACTTTGAAAGCTGGGAAAGGGCTGGGAAAGCGGCCCGGGCGAGCGGCGCAGGGAGGAGCGCAAGCGCCTGAACGCCGCGAACCTGGCCGCGACGCTCAGGCCGGTTCACGCTCAGCTCTTGTTGCTCAGGCACGACGACATGAAGGCCTTGCGATCGTCGCCTTTCTTGCCGGTGGCTTGCACGTTGCAGGCCTTCATCTTGTCTTGCTGGGACATCGGGGCGGCGGGCTTCGACGACAGGCACGATTTCATGAAGGACTGGCGGTCGGCGCCTTTTTTGTCGCCGGCCTGCTGGTTACAGGCGGTCATCTTCGACTGCTGGCTGTTCTGGGCGAAAGCGGGTGACGCCAGCACGGCGCCGAGGAGGAGGGCAGCTAGGGCGGATTGGATCTTCATGGGACACTCCATCGGTGGTGAAACTGGTTGTTGGTAGTCGTACAACCGGGCGTCACAGGCATCCGTTTGCCCACCGCCGTCGCTATTATGGCAAAACTGTCAGGTAAAACGGATGAGGCTGTTGGCCGGTTGACAGAAATCGCGGCGGATTTACCCCCTGGGTGTACGGCTGGTGGTGACCGCGGCTCGATGGCTCGCCCAGGATGCATCGGCATAATGCCAGGCGCGAAAATGTTATGGAATCCAGATTGAATAAGGAAGCGTAAGCGTTAGCGCGACTTTCTCCGGGCTTATTCCGGCTTCACCGCGACTGTCGTACTGCATACATTGATGTCTGAGCCATTCGCGCGTTGCCAATAAGAATTCGGCAGAAAATTCCGTAAATAATGTAATTCTGCAATATTGACGCTATTGACTCGCCGCGATCTTTTTGTTCAGTAATTCGTGAGGCATAACCATGCACTATCTGTTGATCTATGACTTGACTGCGGACTATCTCGAACGCCGCGCCGCATGGCGCGACGAGCATCTGAAACTCGCATGGGCAGCCTCCGCGCGCGGCGAATTACTGCTTGGCGGAGCGCTTGTCGAGCCGACTGATAACGCGCTGTTGTTGTTTCAAGGCGATTCACCCGCTGCCGCCGAAGCGTTTGCAAACGCGGATCCCTACGTGCGCGAAGGGCTCGTTACGCGTTGGCGCGTGCGTCCATGGATGACGGTAGCAGGTGAGCACGCGTCGAATCCGGTGCGTTGAGCCGCTGAGGCAGGGTCCGCCGAGGCGTGCGTGAAAGGCGCGGAGAAAAGCCGCACAAGCGGGTCGGCGACCTGCGTGGCGTTGCAATTCGCCGTGCATGCTCAAAGCTTGGCGACGATAAAAAGGGTATAAAAGTTTTGAGCCATCATTTCGTGGAATTTCGACGGATATTCCACCCTATGGATCTGCGCGATAGCCGGTTGCGCTGTTACCACTGACAGGATTTCTGCGGCGGCTATTGGAAATTCAACGCGACAAAAAGAACAAGATTGTTTCCATCCGTAACACTTGTCATTGTCATATTCATGCAAACCCTGGTGGTGGTATGCTTCCTGCACAATTTCTCCAATGCACGAGTGAGACCACGTTTTGTGCTTCGCGGTGGGGAAGATTCGCACTATCACAGTGCGGCATTCGCGATTTAGCCGGAACGTAAATACATATTTGTGCAACCGAGGGCACTACACGAATCGTGAACGCTGAATTCGTGAGCGGCCCAACGCCGCAGCCAGGCCCGGCTGTTTGGAGAACCGCATGTTTTTCGATGAGCTAAGCAATGACGAATGGGCGCTGCTCGCAGCGCTTGTTTCCGATGAGCCGGCGGTCCGTCTGAATCGACGCGGCCGGCCGCGCGCCGAGCCACGCGTCGTGGCCAATGCTGTCCTGTGGATTCTGACAACCGGTGAGCCCTGGTCGAAACTGCCAGGCCGCTATCCGTCGGGTCCGACCTGTCGGCGACGTTTTGAGGAATGGCAACTGAACGGCACGCTCGCTGAGATGATCCGGCTGTTATCGCAGACCGGCCGCACCTTTGTCTATGTTCCGCAGGCGTCGCAGCCGGTGGCGGCGAAACCCGCCGTGCAACCGGAAGCGCTCAGCGTGCGCGAAGACGGTCTGCGTGGCGTGTGCTGGAAGAGCCCCGAGTCGTGGCAAACACCTGCCGGCGTCACACATGGCTTGCGTTCGCTCGATCCGCTCGCCGACATGACGCGTCAATTGTCCGGTGCGCTGCCTCACGAGGCGCTGCTCGCCGCGCCGTCCGTCAGCCGAGCGGCTGAGCTGGGCGGTGCGACGCCGTACGGCGACCATCATCCGCGCAGTCCGTTGCCCATGAGCGTCGCGGCGCGCGGCACGCAAGTCGTCGACCGGCGCGGCTATGTGATCTACGTGGCCGCCGAGCGCGTGCCGAGCGCGATGTATCGTGCCTGGGCGGAGATCGAACAGGACGGCCGGCGCGTTGAGCGTTCAGGCCTCGTCGGCCCACGTTTCGCGGACCCGGACGAAGCGCAGGAGTATGCGCTGGAGTGGGCGCGTCAATGGATCGACCGGCAGTACCGCACGGTGGGCGCTACGGCGAATGTCGCAACCGTCGCGAACGT
>Ga0116109_1000171_pt1 | contig 14798 bp, 11 predicted proteins | sample June2015DPH_8_10_2_FD_89718 | JGI IMG/M metagenome (GOLD analysis project Ga0116109, IMG submission 89718) | Peatland microbial communities from SPRUCE experiment site at the Marcell Experimental Forest, Minnesota, USA - June2015DPH_8_10 | ecosystem: Environmental > Terrestrial > Soil > Wetlands... | reverse complement strand
GGCTGGGGTGGCGGCTGGCACGGCGGTGGCGGCGGTCACTGGCACTGAGCTCAAAATTACGCATCTGGCAATGAGCGGCGGCGAGCGGTCTGAATCGCCGCCCCCGCCGCGACGCTTCACCACCGCACCGCCATCATCCTCTGCATCAGCTCACTCCCCGCTTCAATCACCAGATCCGACCGCGGCGCCAACCCGGCGCCATCTACCGGTCACCTGCGCGCCATCTGCGTGACCGGCTACCGCCTTTTGTGTAGTTTCCCGTAGTTTCCCGTCTTGACTGCGCCAGCGTTGGCTTTATGCTGGATGCCGCATGTGCACTATTTGTTTATTAAATACGCGATTCCGGTGCTGTTACCACACGCAGCCATACCGTCATCCGTCCTACCCCATCCGGCGCGTCACGTAACACGCAGTCCGTGGCGTCGACTCGAACAAAAAAGAAGGAGGCGTGATGTTTCACCAACTGTTGACCCCCATCGGCAATTCGCTCTTGCCGTCGTTCCTCGTCGCCGTGCTACCGATCCTGGTCGTGCTGGTGCTGCTCGGCTGGGCCCGGCGCCCCGCCTGGCAGGCCTCGCTCGCCGGACTGATCGTCGGGCTGCTGGTGGCGATCTTCGGCTGGCAGTTTCCGGTCGGGCTCGCCATCAACGCCGTGGTGGCCGGCGCCGTATTCGCGCTCTGGCCGATCATGTGGATCGTCGTCACCGCGATCCTGCTGTACAACATCGCGCAACGCTCGGGCCGCTTCGAAGCGTTCCGCATGTGGATGATCGACAACCTGCCGAACGACCGGCGCATCGTGCTCGTCGTGATCGGCTTCTCGTTCGGCGCGCTGCTCGAAGGTATCTCCGGTTTCGGCACACCGATCGCCATCACCAGTTCGCTGCTGATCCTGCTCGGCTTCCCGACGCTCGAAGCCCTGACCTTCACGTTGATCTTTGACACTGCGCCGGTTGCCTTCGGCGCGCTCGGCGTGCCGGTCACCGTGCTCTCCGCGGTCACCCACCTGCCCGCCGACAGCCTCGCCCAGATGATCGGCCGCCAGTTGCCGTTCTTCGCCTTCCTGCTGCCGTTCTATGTGATCGCCGTGTATGCGGGCTTTCGCAACATGCTGCGCATCTGGCCGGTGCTGCTGGTGGCCGGCGGCAGTTTCGCCGTCACCCAGTTCCTCGCCTCGAACTACCTCAACTACAGCCTGACCGACGTGCTCTCGTCGCTGGTCTCGCTAATCGTGACGGTGGCCTTCCTGAAGGTCTGGAAGCCCGCCGCGGATCCGAAGTTCGCCGTCAACATCGACCGTATCGCCGAAGTGCGCAACAGCAAGATCAGCGGCGCGCAGGGCTGGTATCCGTGGATTATCGTCTCAGTGGTCGTGATCGTCTGGACGATCGCCAAGGTGTTCACGATCGGCGACGTCAAGGTGGCGTGGCCGGGCCTCGACAAGGCGGTCTATATCACGCTGTACCACACGCCGTATGGCGCCATCTGGGACTTCCAGCCGCTCGCCACGGGCACCGCGATTCTGGTCGCGGCGATCATCACGGCGTTCCTCGTGCGCATCTCCGTGGCTGAATTCGGCCGCGCCATCGTCGATACCTGGGTGCAGACACGCATCGCTATCCTGACGGTGGCGACCATCGTCGGGCTCGCCTACCTGATGAACTACGCGGGGCTCACCTACACGCTCGGCCTCGGTGTGGCATCGGTGGGCGCGTTCTTCCCGCTGGTGTCGGCCTTCCTCGGCTGGATCGCCGTGTTCCTGTCGGGCAGCGACACCTCCGGCAACGCCCTGTTCGGCAACCTCCAGGTGGTGGCGGCCAACCAGCTCAATCTGAACCCGATCCTGATGGCGGCGACCAACTCTTCAGGCGGCGTGATGGGCAAGATGATCTCGCCGCAGAACATCTCTACCGGCGTCGCGACCACCGAACTGAAAGGCAAGGAAGGCGTCGTATTCGCGAAGACGTTCAAACACTCGCTGATCCTCACCATCGTGCTCGGGATCATGGTGTGGCTGCAGCAGAACTACCTGCAATGGATGATTCCGCATTGAGCGCCCGCTCGCAGTCATGAAGAAAGGCACGCCCGCGGGCGTGCTTTTTTTTGCCCCGCACCACAGATTCCCTGAATTTTTCTCACATATCCGTGAGAATTGATCGTTTTACGCAGGCCGCCGCGAGGCCTACGCTTAACCCCGTCGAACCATCCGCAACAAGAAGATCTTGCTGTTTCATTCCAGCGTGAAATATTCGCGAAATCCCACTGGTACCATCTCTTCGCGTCTCGACTCAACCGCGCGCGGCGCGCCCTCCATGAATTCCAAAAACATAGTCCAGCTTCTCGTGCTCGCCGCTTTGTGGGGTGCCTCGTTCCTCTTTATCCGGGTCGGCGTGACCGACTTCGGAGTGGCGCCGCTAATGGCCTTGCGCGTTGGCATCGGGGCGATGTTTCTCGTGATCGTGCTGTTCGCGAGACGCCCGGTGCGCCAGTCACTAACGACCCTGCGCTCCCGCGCGCTGCCGCTCCTCGTGGTCGGCATCCTGAACTCGGCTGCGCCGTTCTGCCTGTTTGCATACGCGGAGTTGACCTTGTCGGCGGGTGTCACTTCGGTGATCAACGCGACCGCGCCGCTGTGGGGCGCGCTGGTGGCCTTCCTGTGGCTGAAGGACCGGCTGAGCGCGCTGCGCAGCGTGGGCCTCGTGATCGGCTTCCTCGGGGTGTCGATGCTCGTGTGGGATCAGATTGCGGCGGCGCACGGCGGCAGCGCGTCGCCCGTGACCGTGGCGCTCGCCGCCGGGGCCGGCCTCGGCGCGACGCTGCTCTACGGTATTGCCGCCAACTATACGAAGCGGTATCTGACGGGCGTCGACGCGCTCACGGTCGCCACCGGCACCATGATCGGCGCCACCGTCGTGCTGGTGCCGCTGGCGGCGATCTATTGGCCGGCCACTCCGATCTCGCTGCACGCGTGGGGCGCGGTCATTGCACTGGGCGTCGCGTGCACCGGCGTCGCCTACATGCTGTACTTCCATCTCATCGCCACCGTCGGTCCGGCTCGCGCCATCACCGTGACGTTCGTGGTCCCGATCTTCGGGATTTTGTGGGGCGCGCTGTTCCTCGCCGAAAGCGTGTCGCCGGGCATGCTCGAAGGCTGCGTGGTGATCCTGATCGGCACCGCGCTCGCGACTGGCGTAGTCAACCGGATTCCGTGGGTGGGACCACGCCGCCATAAGCGCGCCGATACCTGAGAGCGTTACGCGCGACGCTGGCAGGGCGGGGTCGGGCAGACCATAAAAAACCCGCCTGGAAAACCATCCCAGGCGGGTTTTTGACAGAGCGGGCGGCGAATCAGCGCAACTGATCGACCACGAGGCTCATGATCTCCTTGGCCGGCTGCGACGAGTCGATATTGCCCTTGTCGTCGACGACCGCTACGCGGGTCTGGTCCGGCGTGACCGCACGCACGTTCACGAGGTACTGCTTAGGGGTCTTTTCGGTCTTGCCGTGGAATACCTGGCTCCAGAAGCCCTGCTCGGCGGACCTCATATCCTTCGGATCCACGTAGCGGATCGAATACAGGCCGCGCGTACGGTCGCGATTGTCGACCGTGAAGTTGCTGCGGTCCAGCGCGATGCCCACGCGTACCCACGCGCGGTCATACGGCTCGCCCAGCGTGAGCTCGTTGGAGGTGTATTGAGCCGAATTGTTCGATGTCTCGTTCTGATCCGGCCTGGGCGGTTGCGTCGACATGGCGACGTTTTCCGCTGCGACCTTGGCGTTGGCGGAGTTCACCCCCGCGCTTGCCGCGCCCGGCGCCGTCTGCGCGCCCGCCGGCGACAGGACCGTGGTCTGCGTGTTGCCCGCTGCGGCACGCGAATCGGCCACGGCCAGCGACGCCATCAGGCGCTTCAGGTATTCCATTTCGAGACCCGGATCGTTCGGCTTAGGCTGCCACGTGGTCGAGTCGCTGTTCGCCCCGCTGAGGGCTTCCTGCATGCCCTTCTGGCTGATGAACACGTAGGTACCGCCGCTCGGCGCCGCTTCGAGGCGGGTCCGGTACTTGTTGCGCTCCGACGCCACGTAGGAGTTGCCCATTGCTTTCGACAGCGTATTGCGGATCAGGCCGTCGTTGATCGACGCATGGGTTTCGTTCCAGTCCGTCTCCATCACACCCTTGTCGCGCTGGTCCACCACCAGCAGGAAGCCCTGCTCCTGCCAGAACCGGCGAATCTGCGCCCACGCCTGATCAGGCGTCTTGTCGTCGATCACGAGCCAGCTCTCGCTGCCGTCACGCTGGATGTGCATGCCCTGGACGGCCGGCGCCACGGTCAGGTCGGAAGTCGGCGCCTGCGCCTGAACCTGATTGAGCGTGGACAACGAAGTTTCGCCGCCTTGCGGTGGAAGCGAGCGCTGATCGGCCGTCTCATCGATCAAGTTCGGCGGCACGGCCAGCGACACCTGCTTGGATTTGGAGTCGCTCTTGTAGTCAATCTGGGTCGGCGACGAGGTACCACAGCCGGCGACCAGCCCGCCTGCCATCAGCAATACTGCATACCGCTTGGTAAGACGAAGATCAGTCATGTTCAGGGAATCCTTCCGCTACGCCACGGCAAGTTTCCGTGGATCAACCCGTTATTTTACCGATCCCGGACCAACATGTGCAAAAAGCCGGTTCGGCGGCCGCCTTACCGTGTCTCGAAGGCCACTTTGAGCGGTCGCAATCACGGCTCGCCGAGAGGGTGAGGCGCGGGGCGAAAGCGCCTCGATTTTCGCCTGGAATTCGCCAGGAAATCCCTGCGGCGAACACTCGCCGCCCCGAGGCGAACGCCCAATTTAACAATTCACAACATTCCCCACATCAACGTCGGAGTGTCCTGACAGAAGCCCTATCCCGTTGTTTTACCGAGCCATTTCCGGCTCCCACGGCCGATATTTTTGAGATTTCAGAACGGCTCATTTTGCCCCACCAGCATTGATCAGGAAACCTCAGTGATATCTTGAATTAACCATCTTGAAAAAACGAAGAGGCCAGCATGCGGGTGTCGAAGATGATCAATATTCCTATTTGTGGAAGCGTCGCGTTATCCGCGACGCTGACTGTGTTACTTCCCGTGACAAACGCCTGCGCGGCGCTCGGCGGCACCATGGCCACCACGCCTGGCGAGGCAAACGCTGCGCCGGTGACGCTGCTGAACGGCGCGGTACAGATGCGCTCGCGTGTCGACGCGGGCGGCACGACGGTCAACGAATACGCCTCCAGCACCGGCCAGATCTTCGCCTACAGCTGGCAGGGACCGACGATGCCCGACCTGCCGGCGCTGCTCGGCGCCTACAACGCCTCCTACCGGGCCGGCGCTGCCGCAGGGTTCGCCGCCACCCAGGACCTGCACGCGTCACGCGTCGCCCGCTCCGACGTGGTCGTGGAGTCGGGTGGCCAGATGCGCAGCTATGTGGGCCGCGCATGGCTGCCCGGTGCGTTGCCCGCCGGCGTCACGCCTGCCGATCTGCCCTGAAGGAGGACGCCCATGCCCACTCGCATCGTGTCCGTGCTCCTGCTTTGCAGTGTGCTCGTCAGCTTCCTCACCGCCTGCGGCGGAGGCGGCGGAGGAAACACCAGCACCGGCACAACCGGCGCGGCCGCCGCGCCAGCCGTACCGTCGAGTGCGGCAAGCGCGCCGCTGGCCGGCGTCCCGGCCAGCAGTCCGGTGGCGATTCCTCAGTCCAACGTGCCGAACGTCCAACCGATCGCGGTGGCCGCGGCGCCCGGTCTGACCCGCAATATGCTGACGACCAGCGTCACGGTCTGCGCGCCCGGTACCAGCAACTGCGCGACAATCGACAACATTCAGGTCGACACCGGCTCACAAGGCCTGCGGATCCTCGCCTCGGCGCTGCCGGCCAGTCTGCAACTGGCGGCGCTGCCGTCCGGCGGCGGTACGGCCGGCGAGTGCGCGGTGTTTGGCGGCGGCTACACCTGGGGCGCGGTGCGCAGCGCGGACGTGCGGATGGCAGGCCAGCTCGCCGCCTCGCTGCCGATCCAGTTGATTGCCGACCCCACCGTGCCCACCGTGCCGTCCGACTGCGCCGGCTCGGGCCTTGCCGTGCAGACGACCACGCTCTTGCGCAGCAACGGGATCCTGGGCGTTGGGCTGTTCGCGGCTGATTGCGGCAGTGCCTGTGCGAATGCCGCCCTGCCGCGCTGGTATTACAGTTGCACCGTGAGCGGCGCCTGCCAGGCCAGCGCCCAGCCGCTCGCCCAACAGGTCGCGAATCCGGTCAGCGCATTCGCTCTCGATAACAATGGCGTGGTCATCGACCTGCCGGCGGTCGCCGACACCGGCGCGCCGTCGGTCGCGGGGTCGCTGATTTTCGGCATCGGCACCCAGGCCGATAACGTGCTCGGCGGCGCAACGGTCCTGCGAGCGAATGCGCAAAGCGGCTACGTGACGACGCTCATCGGCGGCCAAACCTACTCGCAAAGCTACCTGGACAGCGGCTCGAACGCGCTCTTCATCGCCAACGCCGGATTGCCCGAATGCGGCCTGTGGTACTGCCCTGCCACGCCGCTATCCGCTACGGCGAGCATCGCGGGGACCGACGGCACCACCTCCACGGTCGCCTATTCGGTCGGCAATTCGACCACGCTGTTCAACAGCGCCAACAACGCCTTTGACAACCTTGCCGGCATCACGAGCAACAGTTTCGGCTGGGGTCTGCCGTTCTTCTATGGTCGCCGTATCTACACGGCGATCGAGTCACACCTGACCTCGGCAGGCACCGGTCCTTACTACGCGTTCTGAACGCGCGGCGGCCCTATCGGCCTTCTGCGCGCGGCGGCGGGAGGCTGATTGCCGGTCTCCCGGGTCTCCCAGTCTCCCAGTCTCCTGGTCAGACCCGCCGCACTCTCACGCAAAGCCTCAACGCCTCCTGCACGGCCTCGTGCAACTCCTACAGACCACAAGCAAGCCCCCTACACGGAAAATTCCCAAAATCCCGGACCGGGCATATTTGATACGAGCGAACTGCGATAATTCGATTCTGGACCAACATCATCTCAATATTGTTAGTCCTGCATATCTTTAAAGAATCGACATCATGGCATTTACCTTTTCGCTCGATGAGTTCGAGCGGCTCGTCTATACGAAAGAGAACTACGTTGCCTCGTTCCGGCTCATCGGCGCGCTCGCGCTGCTCGAACTCAATCACGGCGAGGTCGATGCGAACTTCCTCGCGTCGGACCTGGACCATCTGCCGCTGGATGAGCGTAGCGAGCGTTTCTGCGCCCGCCTCGCCAGCGCGATTTCCACCTTGTTTTCGCGCCATGATTTCACCCCGGTCGACGATTGCTACCGGGTGCTGCTCACGTTGCACCAATGGTTCGGCCGGCTGTTTGCGGCGACCGCCTTCGGCAATGCGGATCACATCATCCGTCACCTGAACCCGCGCGGTCCTGTCGACCAGCGCTTCCTGCCAGGCGACCGTTTTACTGACAAACTCAGCCTGTTGTATTCGACCGAGTCGGAACTCGAGGTCGATTTCGCCGCACTCTGGGCGCACGACAAAAACACCGCGGCACGCCTCGCCCTCGTGCTGCTCGCACCGGTCTTCCAGGGTTCAGCGCATGCGCATGGCAAGCGCGAAGCGCTGCTGGAGTGGCTGCCGGGCAAGCTGCAGCAGATCGACGATCTGGACGACCTGCCGACCGCCGTGCTGCATCACGCTTACATGTTCTGCAGCTACGCCGATACGCCGCGCCGTCATGCGATCAAGCGTGACCTGAACGCGTTGATACGCCGCAAGCTGGACCAACTCGGTCTGACCGACCTGCCCGCGGCGGCGTCGGATTCAGCGCCGCAACCCGCGCGCCAGCGCAAGAAACCATTGATGGTCGTGGTGCTGGAATGGTTCGGCGGCACGCATTCGATTTACCGCACCCATTCGCGGACCATCGAGGCCGCACGCGAACATTTCGAAGTGGTCGCATTTGGCTTCGGTTCCGCGACCGACTTCGCCGGACACGCGGTCTTCGACCGCTTTATCGAATTTGAACAGCCCGACTATCTCGGCGAATGCCTGAAGACGATTCGCGATTTCGCCGAAGCCGAGCGGCCGGAAGTTCTGTATATGCCGAGCGTGGGCATGTTCGTGCTGACCTCGTTCATGTCGAACCTGCGTATCGCACCGCTGCAGATCGCCGGGCTCGGCCACCCTGCTACCACGCATTCCGACAAGATCGACTACATCAGCGTCGAGGAAGACTATGTCGGCGACCCGGCATGTTTCAGCGAACGCCTGCTGAAACTGCCCAAGGACGGCCAGCCCTACCGGCCGTCGTGCGCACTGCCGATAATCGTGCCGCGCGTGCCCGAACGTCGCGAGGCGATCCAGATTGTGGTCACCGCGAGCGCGATGAAAGTGAATCCGGGCTTTCTCGATGCCTGCCGGCAAATTCAGGCGCGCGCGGGTATGCCGGTACAGTTCCATTTCATGGCGGGCGCGATCGCCGGGCTGCCGCTTCAGCACATGCGGCGCGTCGTCAGCCATGCCGTGCCCGGCGCTTCGGTCCACGGCTCGCACAACTACGAGTCCTATCTGGCGCGCGTCGACCAGTCGGATCTGTTTCTAAGCCCGTTTCCGTTTGGGAACACCAACGGTATTGTCGACGCCTTCACCCTCGGCGTCCCCGGCGTCTGCAAAACCGGTCCCGAGGTGTTCGAGCATATCGACGGCGCGCTATTCGCGCGCGCCGGCATGCCCGACTGGACCACAACGGACACGGTCGGAGCCTATATCGAAGCCGCTGTGCGCATGATTACGCAGCACGACGAACGCGAGGCATTACGGCGCCAGTTGATCGAAACCAGGGCGGTCGAACGGTTTTTCGAGGGACGGCCCGAGGTCTTCGGCGAGCGCGTCCTGCAACTCGTCGCCCAGCATGGAAATCATGAGCCGGTAACCATTTGCGGCGTTGGCTAACCCAGCTGGCTCCAGCGCCGGAGAGTGGCGCAAGGGTGACGTCCGAGCATCCTACAGAAAATTCCCAAAATCGCAGACCGCACATATTTGATATCCGCGCGCTGCGATAATCGTCCTTTATGACTAAGTTCGTCTCAATATAGTTAGTCATGCATATCTTTATAAAGTATTGAATCGATGGAAGAAATTTTTTCGCTCGACGACTTCGAACAACTTGTCTACACCCGGGCGTACAACCAGGCCTCGATCCAGTTCATTGCGTTTCTGGCGCTCCTGCACCGCAAACGCGGCGAACTGGATGCAGATTTCCGTGCGTCGGGCATGGACGGTTTGTCGCCGGACGAGCAACACGAGCGTTTTTGCACGCGCCTCGCGAGTGCGGCCTCGACGCTGTTTGCCGACCCGGATTTCCGTCCGGCTACTGAATGCTTCAGGTTAATGCTGACACTGCACGAATGGGTCGGCGTGCTGTTCTCGGCCACCGCGCTCGGCAACGCCGATCACATCACCCGCCATCTGAACCCCCGCGGTCCGGCCGGCGCACCATTTCTACCCGGCGACCGCTTTATCGAAAAGCTGTGCGTGCTCTACTCGAGCGAATCCGGTCAGGAACTCGATTTCGCGGCGCTGTGGGCGCACGACAAAACCCTCGCGGCCTGTCTTGCACTCGTCCTGATGGCACCGCTTTTCCATGGTTCGGCCGATGCGCACGGCAAGCGTGAGGCGTTGCTGCAGTGGCTGCCGGGCAAGCTCCAACAGATCGACGATCTGGACGACCTGCCCTCAGCCGTGCTGCACAATGCCTACATGTTCTGCAGTTACGCCGACATGCCCGAGCGTCACGCGATCAAGCGGGACATCAACGTGCTGGTGCGCCGCAAACTGGAGCAACTGGGTCTGACCGACCTGACGACGCCCAAACCGGCACCTGCCAAGGGCCGCGGGCAGCGTCGCAAGAAGCCGTTGATGGTCGTGGTGATGGAATGGTTCAGCGGCGCCCATTCGATCTACCGCACTCACTCAAGGACGATCGAGGCCGCGCGCGAGCATTTCGAGGTAGTCGGGTTCGGCTTCGGCTACGCGGTCGACGACGTCGGACGCGCGGTCTTCGACCGCTTTATCGAACTTGAACAGCCGGAATATATCGGCGAATGCCTGAAAACGATTCGCGATTTCGCCGAAGCCGAACAGCCGGACGTGCTGTATATGCCGAGCGTCGGCATGTTCGTACTAACCGTGTTCATGTCGAACCTGCGCATCGCGCCGCTGCAGATTGCGGCCCTCGGCCATCCGGCCACCACGCACTCGGACAAGATCGACTACATCAGCGTCGAGGAAGACTATGTCGGCGACCCGGCCTGTTTCAGCGAACGCCTGCTGAAACTGCCCAAGGACGGTCAGCCGTATCGCGCCTCTCGTGCGCTGCCGGACATCGCCCCGCGCGTGCCCGGGCGGCACGAGACGATCCAGATCATCGTCACGGCCAGCCCGATGAAGCTCAATCCGGCTTTCCTCGACGCCTGCGGTCAGATTCAGGAACGCGCGGGCCTGCCCGTCCAGTTCCATTTCATGACCGGTAACAGCAACGGCTTGCCGCTCGAGCACATGCGTCGCGTCATCAGCCTGGCCGTGCCGGGTGCCGTCGCGCACGGTTTTCACCAGTACACGGGCTATCTGGCGCATGTCGATGCGTCGGACCTGTTTCTGAGCCCGTTCCCGTTCGGCAACACCAATGGGATCGTAGATGCCTTTACGCTTGGCTTACCGGGCGTCTGCAAGACGGGTCCGGAAGTCTTCGAGCATATCGACGGCGCGCTGTTCGAGCGCGCCGGCATGCCCGACTGGACGACGGCAGACACGGTCGAAGCGTATATCGAAGCCGCCGTGCGCATGATCACGCAGCACGACGAACGCGAGGCCTTGCGCCGCCAGTTGATCGAAACCAAGGCGGTAGAAAGGTTCTTCGAGGGAAATCCGGAGGCGTTCGGCGAGCGCGTCTTGTTGCTTGTGCGCGACACCCGGAAGCGCAACGCGCAAGCGGCCGCGGCCATTGCCGGCGCCTGAGGCTCCGGGGCGAGCGCCCCTGAACCTGGCCGATGCCGCAGACAAGGCAGAGCGCAGCGCAATGCTGCTCTGCCCTGCGCAACGCCCTTATTCTGACGTCTCGCTAGCCGCGGCGTCGCTGGTCTGCACGAGTTCCTTCGGCGCTAGCCAACGGAACGACGCCAGATTCAGACCGGTGAACGTGCATTCGGCGGCTACGGCCTTCACCAGCTTCTTGGGTTTGCCGGGTTTGCTCGTGGCCGCCCTCGCCGGCACGTCCGCCGCAGCGGTAGGCGCCTCGACTCCTCGTATGCCCGGTGCGCCGGTCGACGCGAGGGCCGGTGCAGGACCCGACGCAGAGGCCGACGCAGCCGCAGCGGCCGCAGGGGCTGACGCAGCCGCAGCAGCCGAGGCGGCCGCTTCCGAGGCTGTCTGCATATGCGACAGCGAAGCCTCGACCACGACCCGCGTGCCGTCAATGCCAGTGCCGCGGTGGTCGATGGACAGCTTGCCCGTCGTTGCATCAGGCAACTGCTTGGGCGACACGTCGGCCAGCTTGCTGCGCATCATCTGTTCACACGCGTCCGTGTTCTTGTAGACGGCCGTACACCCCACCAGCAGCACGGCGGCGGTCGTTACGCATGCGATACATAGAGTGCGGATCTTCATTGATATTCCGTTTTTCAGGCTGTCGGCATTGTAGCGTAAGGGCCGCGACGCGCGCACCGCCGCGCCGGCACGCGCAGATCGCCCCACTGCTGGCAGAATGGCGGGTCGCCTCTCGTTCCGTGCCCCGGTCCTCCCGCATGCTCAGTCTCGTCGCCCTCGCCATCGGCGCCTTCGCCGCCACCAACATCGACAACCTGTTTGTGCTGCTCGCCTTCGTCGCCGAGGCGCACGGCTCGAAGCGGCGGGTGATCGCTGGCCAGTATGCGGGCTCGCTGGCACTGATCGCCGTCGCGATCGGCCTCGCCGAGATGCTGCGCAGTCTTCCGCACGGGTACGTCGGCGTGCTGGGTGTGCTGCCGATCGCGGTCGGCCTTTCAAAGGCATGGGCGCGGTTCGGCCCGCGCCGCGCATCGGAGGCAGACGCGACGGACGCCGCGCCGCACGTGCCGGCGGGTTCGTCGTGGTGGACCGTGGCCGGTGTCGCCGTCGCCAACGGTTCAGACAACATCGCCGTCTATGTGCCGCTTTACGCGGGACATTCGCGCATCGATTGCGTGGCGATTTCTCTGGTGTTTGTCGCGATGATCGGCATCTGGTGCGCCGGTGCCATCTGGCTGGTCAATCACCCCTTGCTGGGCGCGCCGATCCGCCGCTATGGGACCGCGCTGCTGCCGTTCATCCTGCTCGTGATCGGCGTCTCGGTGATCGTGCAGAACGATACGCTGCGCGTGCTCTTCGGGATCTGAAATATTCCACCAGGAAAAGCGGCAGCAGGATCGGTCTGTACTTGGCGCGCCTCGCCGCCGGATCGCACGGCGGCGACCCGATTGTCGAGAGCACCGAATTTCACGGCACCACCTTCACGCTGGCGCTGCCGCGCCCTGAGGTCAGTTCGACGGGGGCTGTCGCACATTGGTACGCACGCCAGCGAGCGGGGCGCCGTAGCCGCCCGCCTCCGCATTGTTCGGCAGTCCGTTGGCAAGCTGCGCGCGCGGGTCCACCGGGTTCAGGTTCATTTCCCCGGCCTGCTGGTTACCGTGCGACGGATACTCGCTGCCGAGCGCGGCATTTGGCATCAACTGCTTGCCGTTTTGCGGCGCATACACATCGTCCTGCGGGGAGAGGCTCTGCGCGCCCGCGTGAGCCGCGACGGCAAGAGTTGCTGCGCACAATATGGCCTGCAATAACCTCGATGTTAGCTTCATGTTGCCTCCGACAAAATGAATGGGGTCGCGCACGATCCGCGCGTTGCCGGTCAGAAATCGACCGGACCCTGTTACCAGCATAGACGAGCAACGCCGGTCCTGCCGGGCAGGATGACGTTGCTCTCAATGCATATACGCGCGGCTCCCTCAACTGGTTTCAGGTCGTAAATCGGGCAACTGACGTCACTCGCGAGACATCGGACGGCTTACGTTTCGTCCCCGTTTCAGGGGTGCCATCGACGCGCCTGCGCTCAACCACGGAAAAACCGGTTTTCCGGGCGCGGCAGACCGAGGTTTTCGCGTAGCGTCGCGCCTTCGTATTCGCGCCGGAAGATTCCTCTGCGCTGCAACTCGGGAATCACCTTGTCGACGAAGTCATCGAGCCCGCCCGGCAGATGCGAGAACATCACGTTGAAGCCATCCGAGCCCTCGCCGACGAGCCACGCTTCCATCTGATCGGCGATCATCGCGGGCGTGCCGACCATCTCCAGCCCCGAGTAGCCGCCGATGCGCTGCGCCAGTTGGCGAATCGTCAGGTTGTCCCGCTGCGCCCACTCCACCACGCGCTGCCGGCTGGTGCGGCTGGCGTTGCTCTCCGGGATCTCGGGCAGCGGGCCGTCCGGGTCGAAGCCCGACACATCGTGTCCGAGCGCGATCGAGAGCGACGCGATGCCGCTGTCGTAATGCACGAAAGTGTCCAGACGTGCGCGCTTTTCCAGCGCTTCATCGAGCGTGTCGCCCACCACCACGAACGCGGCGGGCAAAATCTTCATATGATCGCGCGAGCGTCCAAGTTTCTCCATGCGGCCTTTCACGTCTGCGTAGAAGCGTTGACCTTGCTCAAGCGTCGTCTGCGCGGTGAAAACAGCCTCGGCGGTTTCGGCGGCGATCTGCCGTCCCGCTTCCGATGAACCGGCCTGCACGATCACCGGCCAGCCCTGCACCGGACGGGCAATGTTAAGCGGCCCCCGCACCGAATAGTATTTGCCCTTGTGATCGAGCACGTGCAGTTTGTCCGGATCGAAGAAGATGCCGGACTCGACGTCGCGAATCAGCGCGTCGTCGGCCCAGCTATCCCACAGGCCGGTGACGACATCGAAGAATTCGCGCGCCCGGCGATATCGTTCGTCATGCTCAACATGTTCTTCGAGGCCGAAGTTAAGCGCTGCGTCGGGGTTCGAAGTCGTCACGAGGTTCCAGCCTGCACGGCCGCCGCTGATGTGATCGAGCGAAGCGAAGCGGCGCGCGACGTGATACGGTGCGTCGAACGTCGTGGACGCTGTAGCGATCAGGCCGAGACGCTCGGTCACAGCAGCGAGTGCCGGCAGCAAGGTCATCGGTTCAAATGAAGTGACAGTGTGACTGCGCTTTAACGACGCCACCGGCATGTTGAGCACGGCGAGATGATCGGCCATGAAGAAGGCGTCGAAACGACCGCGCTCGAGCGTCTGCGCAAAGCGCTTCATGTGCGCGAAATTGAAGTTGGCATCCGGGTAGGCGCCCGGATAACGCCATGCGCCGGTGTGAATCGTCACGGGTCGCATGAAGGCACCGAGGCGCAACTGCCGTGGCTGGGTCGACATAAAGGCAATCTCCGCTTGAATCGATGACCGCGTATCACCCTACAGGGAACGCGGGATTGAGAGGGTTGTGCAATCCAGTCTGCTCCGCTATCGGGGGGCCGTGCAGTACCAGGATGGCGCCCGTCAGCAGTCAACAGAGCAAACAGCGAACTCGCGAAATAACATACGCTCAATCCGCTGCGCTTGCAGGCCACGTGCGCGCCGCCTCTTGCGCACGCCCTGCATCAGCGCACGTTTCGCGGCCTCAGAAGGGACTGCATGCGAACCGGCTGCGTGCAAAGCGCGCCGCAAACGCTTATCGTTAGGCCTGTTGCCGCTTTTG
>Ga0116109_1000170_pt1 | contig 14875 bp, 8 predicted proteins | sample June2015DPH_8_10_2_FD_89718 | JGI IMG/M metagenome (GOLD analysis project Ga0116109, IMG submission 89718) | Peatland microbial communities from SPRUCE experiment site at the Marcell Experimental Forest, Minnesota, USA - June2015DPH_8_10 | ecosystem: Environmental > Terrestrial > Soil > Wetlands... | reverse complement strand
CGTTGAGATCGCCGCGCAAGTCACCTTAAATCTCGGCTTACATGACGGTAACCTCTGGCAACAGTTCCGAAAGGAACGCTCCGTTACAATATGTTGCTGAGTTCAGGTCATCGGGTGGCACGGCTTGGCCGTTGCTATCCGGTATCGATCTGACCATCGATCAAGAAAAGACGACGACAAGGAGTTGGTATGCAACGTTTCATCCGTGCGCTGGCTGGCTGCGCGCTGGTTTCTTCGCTGGCGGCCTGCGTGGTGACGCAGCCGCAAGCACCGGCACCGCATCCGGACGCACACGAAATTGCCGTACAGCGTCTCAGGCAAGTTGACGGCCGTGCCGACAACCTGAGCCGCCGCATCGACGCTCACGTCAACGCAGGCGCATATCCGCCCCCGCAAGGTGGCGCACTGCATCACCGCCTCGAGGTGATCCGTCAGGAAGCGCACGACATGGCTGCACAGCATGGCGGCGGCCTGTCCGGTGACGAACAGCGCGTGCTGAATCAGGAACTCGACGGCGCGGCTCACGCGATCGACGAGTAAACCGCTCAGCAATCTGCCGTCTCGGCAAAAGCGCGGAGGTCACGCTCCGCGCTTTTTTTGGCGTGCGCGGTGTGCGCCGCACCACCGCGCCTTGCTCCGAAGCCTTCATTTGACAAGCCTCCGGGCCTCGCGTACATTCGCCGCACGCGTCGGGAGAGCGCGCTGGCCGCTGTTGTTTTCGCAGGCCGCGCCGCCGAAGGGGCACACCCGCAAACTCTCAGGCAAAAGGACCGACTGCGTCGAAAAACCCGTCTGATACCGGCATGGTCCGGGCTTCCATCAGGCACCGGTTTTTCGCACTCTGGAGAGCGGCAGTAGCCACCGGCATCGAACATCGTCGAGCCAGGCAGGCTGCCCACCGAAGGGGCGCGCGTTTCACCGTGACGGCTTGCAAAGGCTTGCAAACTCGCACGGCGGCGCAATCTCTCAGGTATCGAGGACAGAGGGGTCATGCATGGCATCGCTCGCAGGCATTCCAGCCGCGAGGGATCAAGCCGCATGGCCTTTTTGTTTCGCGAGATTGCCTGAGGCCCTGATGACCGAACTCAAACACACCCCGCTTAACGCCACCCATCGCGCGCTGAATGCCCGCATGGTCGATTTCGGCGGCTGGGACATGCCCGTCAACTACGGCTCGCAGATCGACGAGCACCGCTCGGTGCGTACCGACGCGGGTATGTTCGACGTCTCGCACATGTGCGTCGTCGATTTCAAAGGCGAGCGCGTGCGCGCCTTCTTCGAACGCGCGATTGCCAACAACGTTGGCAAGTTGCAAACGCCGGGGCGCGCGCTCTATTCCTGTCTGCTGAACCCGAACGGCGGCGTGATCGACGATCTGATCGTCTATTACTTCAGCGAAGATCATTTCCGTCTGGTCGTCAACGCCGGCACCGCCGAGAAAGACATCGCCTGGTTCGGCAAGCTGAACATTGAAGGCAGTTATGGCCTGACCATCACGCCGCGCCGCGATTTGTCGATCGTCGCCGTGCAAGGCCCGAACGCCCGCGAAAAAGTCTGGCAAGTCGCGCCGTCTACCCGCACCTCGACCGAACTCCTTAAGCCGTTTAACGCCGCCATCGTCGACAACACGCCGTTCGGCGAATTGATGATTGCGCGCACCGGCTACACCGGCGAAGACGGTTTCGAAATCGTCCTGTCGTCCACTTCCGTCTGCGAGTTCTGGGACGCATTGGCCCGTCAGGGCGTGCGTCCGGCCGGTCTCGGCGCGCGCGACACGCTGCGCCTCGAAGCCGGCATGAATCTCTACGGCCAGGACATGGACGACAACGTCTCGCCGTTGGACGCCGGTCTCGCCTGGACGGTGGACCTGACTTCGCCGCGCGATTTTGTCGGCAAGTCCAAGCTCGAAGTGGACGGCTGCCAGTGCGCATTCGTCGGCCTGATCCTCCAAAAGGAAAACGGCAAGGCGGGCGGCGTGCTGCGCGCCCATCAGAAGGTCGTCACGCCGCACGGCGACGGTGAAATCACCAGCGGTACGTTCTCACCGACCATGCAGGAATCCATCGCCTTCGCACGCGTGCCGAAGGAAGTGAAACCCGGCGATGTCGTCCACGTGCAAATCCGTGACAAAGCCCTTCCCGCAAGCGTGGTAAAACTGCCGTTCGTGCGCAACGGCAAAGTGCTTGCTGCTTAAGTAATACCGTCGCGTACGCCCCTCTTTTAAGTTTTTACCGAACACACCGCATAGGAGCATCCGATGAGCATCCCGGCCGATCTGAAATATACCGAATCGCACGAATGGGTCCGCACTGAAGCAGACGGCACGCTAACGGTCGGCATCACCGACCACGCGCAAGAAGCGCTCGGCGACATCGTCTTCTTCGAAGTCCAGGAACTGGGCAAGACCGTTAGCGCCGGCGACACTGTCGCGGTCATCGAATCTGTGAAAGCCGCTTCCGATATCTACGCGCCGGTCTCGGGCGAAATCATCGAAGCGAACACGGCCGTCGCCGACACGCCGGACTCCGTCAACAGCGCGCCGTATGAAAGCTGGCTGTTCAAGATCAAGCCGGCAGCGGGCGCCACGCAAGAGCGCCTGATCGACGCCGACGCATACAGCAAGTCCATCGGCGCGTAAGTATCTAAAACTCGTATCAACCGTCAGGTGCGGCGTCCGACGAACGCGGACGGCCGCACTGCCAGGAACACCCCATGAAGCTCGAACACCCGGATCGTCTGATGAACCGCACTCCTCTCTCGCTCGCCGCGCTCGAAGTGCATGACGCCTTCGCCGAACGGCACATCGGCCCGGATTGGGCCGACCAGCAAGCGATGCTCGAAGCCCTCGGCTTCGCGTCGCGCGCCGCGCTGATCGACGCCGTGATTCCGAAGACGATCCGCCGCAGCGAAACGCTGCCGCTCGGCCCCTTCGCCCAGCCGAAGAGCGAGGCCGAAGCGCTCGCCGCGCTGCGTGAACTGGCGGACAAGAACCAGGTGTTCCGCTCGTATATCGGGCAGGGCTATTACAACGCGCACACCCCGACGGTGATCCTGCGCAACGTGCTCGAAAATCCGGCGTGGTACACGGCTTACACGCCGTATCAGCCGGAAATCTCGCAAGGCCGTCTCGAAGCGCTGCTGAACTTCCAGCAGATGATCATCGACCTGACCGGCCTCGCCATCTCCAACGCATCGCTGCTCGACGAGGCCACCGCCGCCGCCGAAGCGATGACCCTGCTGCAACGCGTGGGCAAGCCGAAGTCGAACGTGTTCTACGTCGCCGACGACGTGCTGCCGCAAACCATCGAAGTAGTGAAGACGCGCGCTACGCCCGTCGGCATCGAAGTGAAGGTCGGTCCGGCCGCGGACGCTGCCAGCGCCAATGCATTCGGCGTGCTGCTGCAATACCCGGGCGTGAACGGTGACGTGCGCGACTACCGTGCGCTGGCTGAAGCGATTCACGCAGCGGGCGGCCACGTGGTCGTCGCCGCCGATCTGCTCGCCCTCACCGTGCTTACGCCGCCGGGCGAATGGGGCGCGGACGTCGCAGTCGGCAACACCCAGCGCTTCGGCGTGCCGGTTGGTTTCGGCGGCCCGCACGCGGCTTACCTCGCCGTGCGCGACGAATTCAAGCGGCAAATGCCGGGCCGTCTGGTGGGTGTGACCGTCGATGCGCAAGGCAAGCCCGCGCTGCGTCTCGCGCTGCAAACGCGCGAACAGCACATCCGCCGCGAAAAGGCGACCTCGAACGTGTGTACCGCGCAAGCGCTGCTCGCGATCATGGCCAGCATGTACGCGGTCTATCACGGCCCGCAAGGTCTGAAGACGATTGCACAGCGCGTCAACCGCATCGCCTCGCTGCTCGCAGCGGGCGCGAAAAAACTCGGCTACACGCTCGTCAACGAGACGTTCTTTGACACGCTCACGTTTGAAACCGGCGCCCGCACCGAGGCGTTGCATGACGCAGCGACCGCCAGGCGCATCAACCTGCGTCGCGTAAGCGATACGCGCGTCGGTATCTCGATCGACGAAACCACCAAGCGCAGCGATCTGGACGATCTGCTGGCCGTGTTCGCACAAGCGGCGTTTGTCAGCGAAGTCCCGCAGATCGACGCCCTCGATGCCGAATTGCCCGCGGAAAGCACGGTGCCGGCCGCGCTCGAACGCACCAGCGCGTACCTCACGCACCAGGTGTTCAACCGTCACCATTCGGAAACGGAAATGCTGCGCTATCTGCGCAGCCTGTCGGACAAGGATCTGGCGCTCGACCGCTCGATGATTCCGCTCGGCTCCTGCACGATGAAGCTGAACGCGACCTCGGAAATGCTGCCGGTCACCTGGCCCGAGTTCGGTCAGATTCACCCGTTCGCTCCGGCCGAGCAGACGGTCGGCTACCGCGAAATGATCGATCAGCTCGAGCAGATGCTGGTGGCAGCAACCGGTTACGCGGCCATCTCGCTGCAGCCGAATGCCGGCTCGCAAGGCGAATACGCGGGTCTGTTGATCATCCACGCCTACCACGCCTCGCGCGGCGAAGGTCATCGCAACGTCTGCCTGATCCCCGCTTCGGCACACGGCACGAACCCGGCGTCGGCTCAGATGGCCGGCATGCAGGTCGTCGTGGTGGCGTGCGATGCGCAAGGCAACGTCGACATTGAAGACCTGAAAGCGAAGGCCGCGCAGCACGCGGACAAGCTCGCGGCCATCATGATCACGTATCCGTCGACGCACGGCGTGTTCGAAGCGAACGTGCGCGAAATCTGCGAGATCGTGCACGCGCACGGCGGCCAGGTCTATGTGGACGGCGCCAACATGAATGCGATGGTCGGCCTCACGGCACCGGGCCAGTTCGGCGGTGACGTCTCGCACCTGAACCTGCACAAGACCTTCTGCATTCCGCACGGCGGTGGCGGCCCGGGTGTCGGTCCTGTGGCAGTGGGCGCGCACCTCGCGAAGTTCCTGCCGAACCAGGTCTCGTCGGGCTACGAGCGCGCAGCTGACGGCATTGGTGCTGTGTCTGCCGCGCCCTACGGCTCCGCTTCGATTCTGCCGATCTCGTGGATGTACATCGCGATGATGGGCGCGAAGAATCTCACCGCTGCGACCGAAACCGCGATCCTCAACGCCAACTATGTCGCCAGGAAGCTCGCGCCGCACTATCCGGTGCTGTACTCAGGCCCGGGCGGACTGGTCGCGCACGAGTGCATTCTCGATCTGCGTCCGATCAAGGAAACGAGCGGCATCACCGTCGATGACGTGGCCAAGCGTCTCGCCGACTACGGCTTCCACGCGCCGACCATGAGCTTCCCGGTGCCGGGCACGCTGATGGTCGAGCCGACCGAATCGGAATCGAAGGAAGAACTCGACCGCTTCATCGAAGCGATGACGGCAATCCGCGAGGAAATCCGCGCCGTCGAGGAAGGCCGCTCGGACCGTGAAGACAATCCGCTCAAGCACGCGCCGCACACCGCAGCCGTGGTGATTGCGGATGACTGGAAGCATGCGTATGCGCGTGAAACCGCGGCGTATCCGTTGCCGTCGCTGATCGCGAAAAAGTATTGGCCGCCGGTCGGCCGTGCGGACAACGTGTATGGCGACCGCAATCTGTTCTGCTCCTGCGTGCCGATCGCGGATTACGAGTAACGCCGCTTCGGCAATTGCCCGACCGCGCGCCACCTTTCGGTGGCGTGCGGTCCTGTCGTTCGCGCCCGGGAACGGCTAACATCACACACCGAATCAGCCCAACGAAGGAGTTTCGCATGGTGCGAAAGGTGCGAATGATGGAAAGCCGGAGCTATTTACCGCGCATGCCGTCCTGGCAGGCAGCGGGCACGCCGCTCGCGACGCTGCTGCTGGTGTGCGGCGCCGTCATGTTGCCGGTGCGCCACGCCCGCGCAGCGATGAATTTTTGTGCAGCCCCTGCGCTGCAAACCAGCGAGCGCACGAATGCCGACCCCGGCGTGAAGGCACTTGTCAGCAACGTGGAAGCGCATCTGAACGACCCGGCCCATGCCGTGTCGAAACTACATACCGAAGGCACGCTGCCGCACGAGGGCATTTACGATCAAAGCGTCGAAGCCGAGAAGGATCTCGACCTGCTTCGCGACGCCGCGCTCGCCTGGCGCGCCACCAGCGACGATCGCTATCTGAAGCTGGTCGACCGTCTGTTGTACGCGTGGGTGACCACCTACCAACCGAGCTTCAACCCAATCGACGAAACCCATTTCGAAGGCTTGATCCTCGCCTATGACATGACTGCGAGCGCGTTGCCGGTGAGGACGCGCAACGCGTCGATGGCGTTCCTGACGAAGTTCGGCAACGGATACATCGCGCAGATCGACGCGCAGCCGCGCCCGCTGACCGGCACGTTTCGCAACAACTGGCAGAGCCACCGGATCAAGCTGATTGCGATGGCTGCGTTCACGCTCGACAACCGCAAGATGATCAACACGGCGCAGCGTCTGTTTGTGGAACACATTGGCGACAACATCGAGCCGGACGGTTCGACGATCGATTTCAAGGAACGCGATGCACTGCATTACGTGGCCTACGACTTGCAGCCACTGGTAACCGCGGCGCTAGCGGCACGCCGTCACAACCGCAACTGGTTGCCGGAGAAGGGAAGCAACGGTGCGACGCTGGCCGCCGCACTCAACTGGTTGACGCCCTATGCGTTGGGCACGAAGACGCATGAAGAATTTGTGCATTCGGACGTCCCGTTCGATGCGAAACGTCGCGAAGCCGGCTTGCCGGGCTATTCGGGTCAGTGGGATCCGAAGAACGCGACGGAACTGTTTCACCTGGCTGCGCGGCTGGATGGTCGCTATACGCCGATCGCGCTGCGCCTGGCGCCGACCCCGCCGGCGTGGCTGGCCGTGTGCTTACCGCTGTCGGCGCGGTAAACCCGAATTTTTCTTTTGCAGGAGCAGTAATGGCTGTCAGCGTATTCGACCTCTTCAAAATCGGCATTGGGCCGTCCAGCTCGCATACGGTCGGGCCGATGCGGGCGGCACTGATGTTCGTCCAGGGGCTCGAACGTGACGGACTGCTGCCGGCCACGGCTTCGGTGAAGGTGGATCTGTACGGCTCGCTCGGCGCAACTGGCAAAGGTCACGGCACCGATCGCGGTGTGATGCTCGGCTTGATGGGCGACGCGCCGGATACCGTCGATCCCGATACGATCGCGCAGCGTCTGGAAGCGGTGCGAAACTCGCGCTCGTTGACGCTGCTCGGCACACACCCCGTGCCGTTCGTGCAGAAGGATCACATTTCGTTCTACCGGCAGGCGCTCACCGAACATCCGAACGGGCTCAAGCTGCGCGCATTCGATGCGCAGGGTGAGACGCTGCGCGAATCCACGTATCTGTCGGTGGGCGGTGGGTTCGTCGTCACCGCCGGCGCGCCGAATACCAAAGTGCTGAGCGCCGTCGATCAATTGCCGCATCCGTTTCGCAGCGGCAATGAGTTGCTGGCGTTGTGCAAGGCCACCGGTAAGAGCATTGCGCAGTTGATGTGGGAAAACGAGCGCGTGTGGCATACAGAAGAGGAGACACGCACGGGCCTGCTGAAGATCTGGGACGTGATGCAATCGTGTGTCGCGCGCGGTTGTGGCATCGGCAATCCGGATGCGGACGGCACGCTGCCGGGGCCGTTCAAGGTGAAGCGGCGCGCGCCGCAGTTGTATCGCTCCTTGTCTAACAATCCAGAGTTGGCGCTGCGTGATCCGTTGTCGATGGTGGACTGGATCAACCTGTACGCGATCGCCGTCAATGAGGAGAATGCGGCCGGCGGACGTGTAGTCACTGCGCCGACTAACGGCGCCGCCGGGATCATTCCGGCCGTGCTGCATTACTACACGCGTTTCATGCCGGGTTCCAACCAGCAGGGTGTAATCGATTTTCTGATGACGGCTGCGGCGATCGGCATTCTGTACAAGCTGAATGCGTCGATTTCGGGCGCAGAAGTGGGGTGCCAGGGCGAGGTGGGCGTGGCCTGCTCGATGGCCGCGGGCGCGTTGGCTGCGGTGATGGGCGGCACGCCGGAACAGGTTGAGAACGCCGCCGAAATCGGCATGGAACATAACCTTGGGCTGACCTGCGATCCGGTCGGCGGCATGGTGCAGATTCCGTGTATCGAGCGCAATGCGATGGCGTCGGTGAAGGCGGTCAATGCGGCACGGATGGCGTTGCGCGGGGACGGCAGCCACTATGTTTCGCTGGACTCGGTCATCAAGACGATGCGCGAGACCGGCGCTGATATGAAGACCAAGTACAAGGAAACGTCGCGCGGCGGGTTGGCGGTGAATATTGTTGAGTGTTGAAGTCATAAGGCACGAGGCGCATTGCTGACAGCGCCCTTGCGGCACACCGTCGTTGATGCGCCGCGGCATCGCCCTTCCCCGTGACACCAGCCGCCCAGTCGGCGTAAGCTGTCGAAGCCCGTCGGCCAATCCGTGGCCGACCAGCCGACCGGACCCGACTGGAGGCTTCATCGCAATGCCGCTGCCGAACCTTCCCGCTTCCGCCACCACCACTGGTGCGCGCCTTGTAGTCGATGCCCTGCTGACCCATGGTGTCGAACGTGTTTTCTGCGTTCCCGGCGAGAGTTTCCTTGCCGTACTCGACTCGCTGCACGATGAGACCGAGCGCATCCAGACGGTCGTCTGCCGGCACGAAGCTGCCGCGGCCAATATGGCCGAAGCGGTCGGCAAGCTGACCGGCCGCCCCGGCGTGGCGCTCGTCACGCGCGGCCCCGGCGCAACACACGCTTCGATCGGCGTGCACACCGCGTTCCAGGATTCGACGCCGATGATCCTGCTGATCGGCCAATGCGCACGCGAGCATCTGGACCGCGAGGCCTTCCAGGAAATCGACTATCGACGCATGTTCGGCCAGATGGCCAAGTGGGTCGCGCAGATCGACGATCCGAAACGTATTCCCGAATATCTGAGCCACGCGTTTCACACCGCGACCTCAGGACGGCCAGGGCCGGTTGTGCTGTCGTTGCCCGAAGATGTGCTGAGCGACCTGTGCCCCGTGGTTCCGGGTGCGCCGGCCTATCACCGCGTGGCGGCGTCGCCGTCGGCGGCGCAGATGGAGCAGCTGCGGCAACTGCTCGAAAGCGCCCAGCAGCCGATGGTCATCGCCGGCGGTAGCGGCTGGACACCGGCAGCGTGCGCGGACCTGCAGCGCTTCGTCGAAAGCTGGCAGTTGCCGATTGGACTCGCGTTCCGCTTCCAGGACACACTCGACAACGAACACCCCAATTACGCAGGCGATGTGGGCCTCGGCATTAACCCCGCGTTGGCGAAACGTATCCGTGATGCCGACTTGCTGCTGGCATTCGGCCCGCGTCTCGGCGAAGCGACGACCGGCGGTTACACGCTGCTCGATATTCCGAAGACGAAGCAGACGCTGGTTCATGTGCATCAGGGCGCGGAGGAATTAGGCCGCGTGTATTCGGCGGATCTGCCGATCGTATCGGGGATGCCCGAACTCGCATCGCTACTGGCGACTCTGCAGCCCCCTTCAGAAAGACTGGCGTGGGCGGGAGCCGCGGAAGAGGCACATCGCGCCTATCTCGACTGGCGCACACCGCGCCCGATCCCGGGCAACGTGCAGATGGGCGAAGTCATCCAGCAGCTGCGAGCACACTTGCCCGACGATGCGATCGTGACCAACGGCGCGGGCAATTACGCGACATGGCTGCACCGGCATTTCTCGTATCGGCATTTCCGCTCGCAGCTCGCACCGACGAGCGGCGCGATGGGCTACGGCGTGCCGGCGGCGATTGCGGCGAAGTCGCTCTACCCGCAGCGCGCGGTCGTGGCGCTGGCCGGCGACGGTTGCTTCATGATGTCCGCTCAGGAGCTGGCGACGGCGATGCAGTACGACCTGCACGTGCTTTTCATCGTCGTGAACAACAGTCACTTCGGCACGATCCGCATGCACCAGGAGCGGCACTATCCGAACCGGGTCCACGGCACTGGTCTCACGAATCCGGACTTCGCGGCGTTCGCGCGGTCGTTTGGCGCGCATGGCGAGACGGTGGAGCGCACCGAAGATTTCCTGCCGGCGCTCGAGCGTTCGCTCGCAGCAAAACGGGCAGCAGTGATCGAAATCCGCATGCTGCAGGAAGCGAGCACGCCTGGTGCGACCTTGGAACAGATTCGGGAGCAGGGACGCAAGCTGCGGGGTGAATGACGAGCGCGAACAAAAGTTATGCCGCCCGGCGGGGCGCGAAGCGCAACGCTGGAACGAATGACGGCTTTGTCACTAGCGTGTGTGGTGCGAGAGACGGTCTCGTCTTCGCACCACTAACGGATAAGGACAGAGGTGGACACTTATGAGCTGGCGGTTTGAGCCCGCTTTCTTTTGCCTACTTTTCTTTGCGGCCGGCAAAGAAAAGTAGGTGCCGCCCCGCACAGGGGCAACGCCAATAGACCACTAAGAGATCAAGGAAAGGCCAAAACAAAAAAAGAAAAGCCCCACGAGCCAGGAGACCCGCAGGGCAATAACACCAGGCCAAACAGCAAACGCTCAAAGGACCGCTAGAAAGTCACCCTCAAGCGCCGCCAGGCAAAAAACCCAGCTTACTTCCCACCCACGCTCTGCAGCGTAGTCCACTTCCCATCAACGACCTTATAAAGCGTGATCCCGCCGTTCTTCAGATCGCCTCGCGAGTCATACTCAAGATGAGTCGTAGTAACCGCCGTCATATCAGTCTTGGCGAGCAGCGGCAGATACTTAGCCGGATCGGTAGAGTTAGCCTTCTTCATAGCATCGAACATGGCCATCGCACCGTCATAGGCATACGGCGAATACGTCTGCACATCCTCATTGAAGCGCTTCTTATACTTGGCGACATAATCAGCACCGCCAGGCATCTGATCCAGCGGCAACCCGGCCAGGGAGGCAACGGTCCCATTAGCCGCATCACCTGCGAGCGAAAGGAAAGTCGGCGTATGAACCATCTCACCGCCCATCAGCGGAGCCTTGATGCCGAGCGTCTTCATCTGCTTGACCATCGGCGCCGCTTGCGAATCAGCGCCACCGTAATAAATCAGATCCGGATTAACCGACTTCAGCTTGGTCAAGATTGACTTGAAGTCCACAGCCTTGTCATTGGTGAACTCACGATCGACGATCGTACCGCCGGAAGCCTTCGCTGCCTTCTCGAACTGATCGGCCAGACCCTGGCCATAAGCCGTGCGGTCATCAACAATCGCGATCTTCTTCATGCCCAGGTTCTTGACCGCGAACGTGCCGGCCACCGAACCTTGCTGCGTGTCGGACGTCATCATCCGGAAGGTGGTCTTGAAACCTTGTTGCGTGTACTCAGGCGCCGTCGCCATCGCGATTTCGGGGATGCCTGCGTTCGCGTAGATGCGCGAAGCCGGGATCGTCGTGCCCGAGTTGAAGTGGCCGAGCATGCCCTTGATGCCGTCGTCCACCAGCTTCTGCGCGACGGTCGTGCCGGTGCGCGGGTCAGCCTGGTCGTCGGCCGAGTCCAGTACGAAGCGCACCTGCTTGCCGCCGATCACCGGCTTGCTTGCGTTTTCTTCTTCCACTGCCAGCGTGATGCCGTTCTGGAAGTCCTTGCCGTAATGGGCTTGTGCGCCCGTCATCGGACCAGCAAAACCCACCTTCACGTCTTCGACCTGCTGTGCGTGTGCCGTCCCCGCCAGTGACATGGCTGCGGCGAGCGCCGCGCCTGCCAGCTGTTTCATCTTGTGCTGCATAGCTTCTCCTTGGTACCAGGTGTGAATGGAGCGGTTCCGGGGTTGCCGTACCGCTTCCGTTTTATTGAATCGACCGTCAAAGGATCGCTCAACCGATCGTCATCAAATTCGCATTACCGCCGGCTGCCGCCGTATTCACGCTGACCGAACGTTCCGTCAGGAGACGTTCGAGCGCGTAATCCTCGTCGCCACTTTCCAGCGCGCGTGCCGCCACGCCCTGCACCGAGACGATCGGCCCGGCGCTCTTGGCCACTTCCTTCACCAGCGCCAGCAGTTCGTCGCTATCGCCTTCGAACAGCACCGCGTCGAACGGCGTATCGGCGCTCTTCTTCACGCTCGCGTACTGCTTGAGTGCTGCCGGCAAGACCGACACCAGTTGCTCCCCGGCCGCGCCTTCGAACAGCGCGCGATTGCCGGTGGCGAGCGCCGCGGCAAACTGCACGCGTGCGCCGCTTGCCGTCGACGCCACGCACAACACCGTGCCGCGCGCACCCAGCGTGTAGGTATTGCGCTCGCCGGTCGGCCCGGGCAGCACCGCCGTCGCGCCCGCGAGGCCTTGCGACAGGTAGCCGTCACAACGTGCCGCCAATGCCGGTTGGCGCTCGCCGATCAGCCAGTCACGCAGGGCCGTCAGCGCCGCGGACGGATTATCGCCGCGATTATCACCGGTCACGCCCGCTTGTGGTGCATCCGCAACCAGCAACTGCGCCAGCGTTTTCGGCAGACCCGCCGGACGCGTGGCCAGCAAACGCTGCAGATACAGCGCGCCCCCTGCCTTCGGACCCGTGCCCGACAGGCCCTCACCGCCGAACGGTTGCACGCCGACCACCGCGCCCACCACATTGCGGTTCACATAGATGTTGCCCACATGCGCGCGGCTGATCACATGCGCAATGGTCTCGTCGATCCGCGTATGGATGCCGAGCGTCAGGCCGTAGCCGGTCGCTCGGATCTGTTCCAGCAGCTTGTCCAGCGCGCTGCGGCGATAGCGCACCACGTGCAGCACCGGGCCAAACACTTCGCGCTTCAACTCGTCGATGCTGTCGAGTTCGATCAGCGTCGGCGGCACGAAGGTGCCTTGTGCGCCGCCTTCCGGCATCGGCAGTTGCTCGACCTTGCGGCCCTTCTCGCGCATCGCCGCAATGTGGGCGTCGATGCCGCGTTTCGCTTCTACGTCGATCACCGGACCCACGTCGATCGACAGCCGATCCGGGTTGCCCACCGCGAGCTCGCGCATCGCACCGGTCAGCATTTCCAGCGTGCGGTCCGCGACGTCGTCCTGCAGACAGAGAACGCGCAGCGCGGAACAGCGTTGACCGGCCGAGTCGAACGCCGAGTTCAGTACGTCCGCCACCACCTGTTCGGCGAGCGCCGACGAATCGACGATCATCGCGTTCTGGCCGCCGGTTTCGGCGATCAGCGGGATCGGCTTGCCGTCGGCGTCCAGACGGTTCGAGAGCGTCTTGTTGATGAGGCGCGCGACCTCGGTCGAACCCGTGAACATCACCGCACGGGTCCGGGCATCGGCCACCAGCGCCGCACCGACCGTTTCACCGTCGCCCGGCAACAGTTGCACCGCGCCTGCCGGCACGCCGGCTTCGCGCAGGATACGCACCGCTTGCGCGGCGATCAGCGGGGTCTGTTCGGCCGGTTTCGCCAGCACCGTGTTGCCTGCCGCCAGCGCAGCGGCAACCTGCCCCATGAAAATCGCCAGCGGGAAATTCCACGGACTGATACAGACGACCGGACCGAGCGGACGATGCGTGTCGTTCGAAAACTCGGTGCGGATCTGCGCCGAGTAGTAGCGCAGGAAATCGATAGCCTCACGGATTTCCGCGACCGCGTTCGGCAGCGACTTGCCCGCTTCGCGCACCACGAGACCCATCAGCGTATGCATCTGCGCTTCGAGCAGGTCGGCGGCACGCGCGAGGCAATCGGCGCGCGCCTCGACCGGCGTCGCTTGCCAGATCGGCGCAGTGGCCACAGCGTGTGAGAGAGCGGCGCTTACGTGTTCTGAGGTGGCTTCGACAACAGTACCGACGAGGTCACGGTGATCGGCCGGATTGCGCACGTCGCGCGATGTGCCCACGGCGATCTCGTTGTCTTCGAGCATCGGCGCCGCGCGCCACGAATGATGCGCGCTTGCCAACAGCGCCGACGAGAGCGACGCGAGCCGATGTTCGTTCGACAGATCGAGACCCATCGAATTGAGGCGCTCCGCGCCATACAGATTCCGAGGCAACGGAATCTTCGCGTGCGGCGCGCCGAGCGGCACGATCTTCGAGGCTTCTTCCACCGGATCGGCGACCAGATCCTTGATCGCGACGCTTTCGTCCGCGATGCGGTTCACGAACGACGTATTCGCGCCGTTTTCCAGCAGACGCCTCACCAGGTATGCGAGCAGCGTTTCGTGCGTGCCGACCGGTGCGTAGACGCGGCACGGGCGGTTCAGCTTGTCGCGGCCCGTAACTTCTTCATACAGCGGCTCGCCCATGCCGTGCAGGCACTGGAACTCGTATTGGCCGGGATAGTAGTTCTGACCTGCGAGGTGATAGATCGCCGAGAGCGTGTGCGCGTTGTGCGTAGCGAACTGCGGATAGACGGCATCCGGCGCGCCGAGCAGCTTCTTGGCGCAGGCAAGGTACGAAACGTCCGTGTAGATCTTGCGTGTATAGACCGGATAGCCTTCGAGGCCATCCACTTGCGCACGCTTGATCTCGGTGTCCCAGTAGGCGCCTTTCACGAGCCGCACCATGATGCGGTGACGGCTGCGGCGCGCCAGATCGACGATGTAATCAATCACGAACGGGCAGCGCTTCTGATAAGCCTGCACCACGAAACCAATGCCGTTCCAGCCCGCCAGTTCCTGATCGAAGCACAGCGCCTCGAGCAGATCCAGCGAGATCTCGAGGCGGTCCGCCTCTTCAGCGTCGATGTTCAGGCCTATGTCGTAGCGGCGCGCGAGAATCGCGAGTGACCGCACACGCGGCAGCAGCTCGCTCATCGTGCGTTCCTGCTGCGAGCGCGAATAGCGCGCATGCAGCGCCGACAGCTTGATCGAAATGCCCGGGCCTTCATAGATGCCGCGTCCGCCGGCCGCCTTGCCAATAGCGTGGATCGCCTGCTCGTACGACG
>Ga0116109_1000168_pt1 | contig 15106 bp, 12 predicted proteins | sample June2015DPH_8_10_2_FD_89718 | JGI IMG/M metagenome (GOLD analysis project Ga0116109, IMG submission 89718) | Peatland microbial communities from SPRUCE experiment site at the Marcell Experimental Forest, Minnesota, USA - June2015DPH_8_10 | ecosystem: Environmental > Terrestrial > Soil > Wetlands... | reverse complement strand
CCAAAGGTCTTGATGCCCTCCACGCGCACGATGTGATGCAGTTCCTGGCGCGAGTACGGGAAGTGTTCGCAGACGTGGTTGTTGACCGCCATGCCCTGCTTCTTCATTTGGGCCTTCATCACCTGGGTGACGAGCGGCACGCAGCCGCCGCACGAGGTCCCGGCGCAGGTTGCCGTTTTCAGCGCCCCGATGCTGGTCGCACCCGCACACACCGCGGCGCAGATTTCGCCTTTGGAGACGTTGTTGCACGAGCAGATCTGCGCGCTCTCCGGCAGTGCGTCGACGCCCAGCCCCGGCTTGCTCTTGCCGTCGCTTGACGGCAGGATCAGGAATTCCGGCGCCTCAGGCAGTTCGATGCGGTTCAACATCATCTGTAGCAGCGTGCCGTATTCCGTGGCGTCGCCCACCATCACCGCGCCGAGCAATTGCTTGCCGCACTCGGAGACCACCAGCTTCTTGTAGACCTGCTTGCGTTCGTCGCTGAACTGGTATGAGCGGCTACCTGGCGTCTTGCCGTGCGCATCACCGATGCTCGCGACATCCACGCCCATCAGCTTCAGCTTGGTGCTCATATCCGCGCCGGCAAAACCCGCCTCGTCGCCGAGCAACTGCTTCGCCGTGATCCGCGCCATCTCGTAGCCCGGCGCGACGAGCCCATACACCATGCCGTTCCAGGCGGCGCATTCGCCGATCGCGTAGATATCGGGGTCGCTCGTGCGGCAGGTATCGTCGATTGCGACGCCGCCACGCGGGCCCAGTTCGAGACCACAGGCACGGGCAATCTCGTCACGTGGCCGGATGCCCGCCGAAAACACGATCATGTCGGTGTCGAGATGCGTGCCGTCGGCGAACTGCATGCGGTGCGTGCCTGCCTCGCCGTCGACGATTTCGAGCGTCTGTTTGCCGGTGTGGACCTGCACGCCCAGCTCTTCGATCTTGCTGCGCAGAACCCGCCCGCCGCCGTCATCGACCTGCACCGCCATCAGGCGCGGCGCAAACTCGACGACGTGCGCCGCCAGTCCCATGTCGCGCAGCGCCTTCGCGCATTCGAGCCCAAGCAGCCCGCCGCCTACTACCACGCCGGTCTTCGCCCGCGCGCCACAGGCCTGCATCGCCTCGAGGTCTTCAATCGTGCGGTAGACGAAACAATCCTGACGATCATTGCCTGCGATCGGCGGCACGAATGGCGACGAGCCGGTGGCAAGGACCAGTTTGTCGTATGAGAGCGTCTCGCCGCTCGAGATGTGCACCGTGCGCGCCGCGCGGTCGATCGACAGCGCCTTCGCATTGAGCCTGAGCAGCACGTTCTCGCGCTCGAAGAAGCCGGGCTTCACGAGCGACAGGTCTTCGGCCGACTTGCCGGAAAAGAATTCGGACAGATGCACGCGGTCGTAAGCGGGACGCGGCTCTTCGCACAGCACGGTGATGTGCAGCGCTGACCTGGCTTCATCCACAAGGCATTCGAGGAGCTTGTGACCCACCATCCCATGGCCGATGACCACCACGTTCATGACAGGGGTTTCATCCAGTTCCAGCTCGATTCGCGACATGATTTTCGTCCGGCAAATAAAAAAGCGCCCCGCGAATCCAGTCGTCAAAGCGACTGAATTCGGGGGACGCCGTTGTCCAAAAGCCCGTGATCAAGGAGTGACTTTTGCTGCAATGCTGGCCGGACCATCGTTGATCCGCCGGGCAGACTTAAGCAAAGGCCATGCCAAGAGCTGGATCCAGGCCCAGCCGGCCCTAGCCGCGGGCGTCCTGCCAATTTCAGAGCGTGGCCGGGCGCGCTGCACGGCGACGCATTTTGATGCGGATCAGCACAACAGTGGTGCGGTGCAGCACTTCATCCGTGCAGCGTGTTTCGTGAACGCTGCCACTTTGGTGTCTGATTCAGGGCATCGCCGCGGTGGCCACATGCACGGCCGCAGTCTGGCCTGGATATTGCCTTTGATAGAATGCGCGGCAACGATGTCGGCGCACGAAATCAAGCGACTCGGGCTGCATCGTGGTCCACGCGTCGCACTACTCAGGCAAGATCAGGACAACGGCGTCCCCTCGTTCAACACGACGAGCGGACGCCGTTTGCATTTGGCGAAGCGCACGTACTGAACAACTGCGACAACTGCAAAGCTGATCAAGGACAAAATCATCATGGCAACCGGCAAGGTCACCTTACTCAGTGCGGGTCCAGGCGAGCTCGATTTGCTCACCATCCGGGCCGCAAGACTGTTGGCGACCGCAGATATCGTGCTGCTCGACGACCTCGTCAATCCTGAGATCGTGACGCTGGCGCCGCAGGCGCGTGTCATCCGGGTTGGCAAGCGCGGCGGCTGCAAGTCGACACCGCAAGCATTTATTCAGCGGCTGACCCTGCGCTACGCACGCGCGGGACGGCATGTGGTGCGAGTGAAAGGCGGCGATGCCCTGCTCTTTGGCCGCGCCGGCGAAGAGTTGACCGAGTTGCGGCGGGCGCAGATTCCGTTTGAGATCGTGAACGGTATTTCATCGGGGTTCGCGGCGGCGGCAGGTCTCGGCATTTCGCTCACGCACCGCGACCACTGCCAGGGGGTGACGTTCATCACCGCTCATCTGCGCGACGACAGCGAACCCAACTGGTCCGCCCTCGCCGCTAGCGGGACGACCCTCGCTATCTATATGGGCATGAGCCGCATCGACAGCATTTGTGCTGCCCTGCTCGAGACGCTGCCCGCCAGCACGCCCGCTGCTGTAGTGCAATCCGCTGGTACGTCCGCTGCGCGCAGCGTGCTGGCGACGCTCGCGACGCTTGCCGGCACAGCGCGTGAGGCCGGCCTCGGCAGCCCTGCGGTCATCCTCGTTGGCAATGCGATCGGCGAGGCGATGGTGAGCGTGGCACAGGCACCCGCCCCGCTTCTGCCGGATGCGTCGTCTGCCGTCTCTGAACACGAGCGACACTACGCATAGGTGAGCGACCTCCTCACTGCGCTTCGTCTGCCCGGTTAACGGCTCAGGCCCGTGTCATCCGACGCGGGCCTTTTTCACAGCCATGCCGTGCGCGCGCTTGCCCCGCGAATCACACCCCGCTGTCCGCCCGCACACCTGCAGCCGGGATCGGGCTCGCAACGACCAGGCTCTCCGCCGGTAGCGCCCATTTGAGCCAGCGCGCACGATGCAGCGCGACCAGTGCGAAAGCGAGCGCCGACAGCACACCAAACGTCGCAAAGCCCATCTGATAGCTGCCGGTGCTTTCCTTGGCCATGCCCATGATGACGGGCAGATAGAAGCCACCGATGCCGCCGGCGGCGCCGATGATCCCCGACATCAGGCCGGTCTTGCCTTTCCAGCGTTGCGGCACAAGCTGGAAGGTGGCCCCGTTGCCGAGTCCGAAGCACAGATAGGTGGCGATCAGGAGCGCAATGCCGGCCGGCAGCGGAGGCATCCACGCGGCGAACGCGAAGTCGCACAGCGAGATGCCGGCGAGCAACAGCACCAGCGCGCGTACACCCGAAATACGGTCGGCGATCAAGCCGCCGACCGGACGCACCAGCGCGCCGGTGAACGCGAGCAGCGACATGAAGAGACCCGCTTCGAGCTTGGGCAACTGGTACAGCGACACCAGCAGCGTTGTCACGTACGAGGACATGCCGACAAAGCCGCCGAACGTAATGCTATAGACGAGCATCACTACCCAGGTATCGCTTTCGGCCAGCACGCTGCGGTAGTGCTTCGGCAACACCGCGATGGCGAGCAGCGCACCCAGCACAGGCAGCAGCAGCACGCCCGTTTTGCCGCCGCCGAAGACACCCGCATGCACGGCCAGCACCAGTAGGATCAGTCCGCCCAACGTAATGCAGAAGCTGCGAAAGGCGCGCGGCGCGCTTCCCGATTTGGGTCCGAGGTCCTTGGCCCAGAAGAACAGTGCGACAGCCGCCAATGCCAGCAACGGCAGCGCCGCGCCTGCGGCTTTGGCCCAGCCGAACTGATCGGCAAGACTCGGGAACATAAAACCGTCGAGCACCGCCCCAATGTTGCCGGCAGCGGCGAGGCCGAGCACCAGTCCTTGCACTTTCGGCGGATAGTTGCTGCCAGCCATCGGCAAAGCCACGGCAAAACTTGCGCCGCCCACGCCGAGAAATACGCCTAGCACCAGCAGCATCACATAGGACGGCGGAGTCGGCGACAACAGCAGGACTACGGACGGTAGTGCTGACAGCGCTACGCCGAGCAAGGCGATGCGGCGGCCGTCATAGGCCTGGTACAGATTACCGAGCGTCACGCGCAGAATGGCCGCGCCGAGCACCGGAACCGCGACGAGGAAGCCCAGCTCCCCGGGCGACATCGCGATGTCCTTGTGAATGAACGGGGCGAGCGGGCCGAACATCACCCACACGGTAAACCCGGTATCGAAGTACAGAAAGCACGCTAACAACGCACGCCAGTTGCCGCTTGTCAGCGAATTCAATAGATGTTTCATGGGTCTCTCTCGCAAGGTGAAGGCTATTGAACAGCGCGATCGGCACGGGCGTTCCAAGCTTGAGATGGAATGCCGGGGCGCGCTGCGGTCGCGCTCGCCCCGCGCGTATCGACAACGCTTTGGATCAGCTCGTCCATCTCCTTGATGATGTCGGCGAGCACCGTCGTGATCACCGCGAATTCGCGGCCGAATTTGCCGGCGCGTGCGGCCGAGATGCGTGCGTTGAGCGCGACGATATTGGCCTGCATCGAAATATTGCTGAGCCGCGCGGCGATATCCGCCTGCCGTTTGCCTGCTGCGGCCTCGATGCCGCGCATCTCGTGCTGATAGGCGAGCGTGATCTCTTGCAGCAACTCGAGCAGCGGCGTGGCCCGGGTCACCAGCGCATCGACCTGGGACTGCTGATCGTCACGGCCAGCTTCGATGCTCGACGCCGCGTGTTCAGCGAGCACGACGAATTGCTGGATGCGCTCGTCAGCCTGGCCGTTGCCGAAATAGACTTCGCGCAACGCCTCGGAAAACACGCCGGGCAAACGCTCGTTGCCGTGCACCAACTCGGTATGCGCTTGCGCGAAGGAGGCGAGGCACGTTTTCAGCACCGCGAGGGCCGCCCTGTCGCCCAGCGACGCGAGCAACGCATGCAGCACGATGCGTTGCGAGAGCATGCGCTGCCGGCCCGACAGGTTGATAAGCTCGCCGATGACCGGTCCAGAGACGGCGTCGGGGTTTGAATTGGTCTGCTGTTTCATCGTGAACGTGACTAACCCTGCACCATTGATCCATTCGCCGCGCCGCCCCTCGCAGGAATCGCGGTGAGACGTGAGCGCGAACGAAGCGCAAAAAAAAGCGTCCCGAGTGCCCAGAGCGCACCGATTGCTCGATGGGCCTCTGGGTACCCGGGACGCCGTTGTCCCTGCGGGCCGCAACTGACGAGCGGCCCCTCAAGTTTCAATACGTTGAGGCCGCCGTTGACCTCGCTGCGTTGCAATGCAATAGATATGCCAAGGGACGGTAGGAGCGTGCTTTAGCGGCGCAATGACGACTGCATCCCGACCTGCGCTGGATGGACGAAGGTCCGCCGGATAACGCCGGGTGCTTTGATAAGAGGGGTTTCCAACGAGGACTTCAACGGGAATAAGGGGCTCTTCTGCAGCACCGCCAGCGCTGTGCATTAAATCAGCAGGCGCCATCCCGGCGCGGAATGAATTGAGTTGGTGCAATTTTGTGGTGCGTCGCACCATGATATTGCACTGTGCTTATGACAGATATCGCATATAGCGGGCAAGCGGGGTATTCGACGACGCGGTAACATCCCTACTCGCACTTAAGCAAACGCTGTGTAGCGTCATAGTCGTCATGAAGCCCGCCGCCACGGCGTGCGCCTTCCAGAAAGCTGACGCCGCGCCCACATCGCGCCTGCTATGCGCTCGAGCGGCCTTCAGAAGCCGCATGGCCTCTCTCCTTCTATATAGACGGCATGTCACAGCACCCCAGAACAGTTAGACCCCTCGTCATCGCCGCGGTCATGGCATCAATGGCAATGGTCGCGATCGAAGCCACCATCGTATCCACCGTCATGCCGCAGATCGTCACGCAACTCGGCGGCCTGCATCTCTACAGTTGGGTCTTTTCCTCCTTTCTGCTCGCGCAGACCGCAATGACCGTCGTATTCGGCAAGCTCGCGGACCTGTATGGCCGCAAGCCCGTCATGCTGATCGGCATCGCCATCTTTCTGGTGGGCTCGGTGCTCGCCGGCTTCGCCTGGTCCATGCCGGCGATGATCGTGTTTCGCCTGATCCAGGGGGTGGGCGCAGGCGCCATCCAGCCGGTCACGCTGACTATCGTGGGCGATCTGTACCCCGCGCGCGAACGCGGCAAAATCCAGGGCTATCTCGCGAGCGTATGGGCCATCGCGGCCGTGGTCGGCCCCATGGCGGGCGGGCTCTTGATCCGCGACCTGTCGTGGGCGTGGATCTTCTGGATCAATATTCCCATCGGCCTCGCCTCGGCGGCCGGCTTTATCGCGTTTCTGCACGAACACGAAAAGCACGAACGCCCGTCAATCGATATCGTCGGCGCGACACTCTTCACGGTATCGATCGGCGCACTCATGATGGGGCTCACCGACGTCGGCACTTCCAGCAACGCGCTGGTCGGGTTCGAGTTTGCGCTGTTCGTGGTCTGCGGCATCCTGTTCGTGCTGCAGGAGCGCCGCGCCGCCGATCCGATGATTTCGTTCGCGCTGTGGGGCCACCGGCCGATCGCCGCGTGCAACGCCGCCACCGTGCTTTCGGGCATGGCGTTGATGGGCTTGACCAGTTTCCTGCCCATGTACGTCCAGGGTGTGCTGGGCCGCTCGCCGGTCGTGGCCGGCCTCGCGTTGACGATGATGATGGTCGGCTGGCCGAGCGGCGCGACAGTGGCCGCCCGCTCCTTCCATCGGCTCGGGCTGCGGCGCACGCTGATCAGCGGCAGTCTATTCCTGCCGATTGGCGCCGTGTTCTTCGCCACGCTGACGCCGGAAAGCAGCCCGGCCCTTGCCGGTATCGGTTCGCTGGTGATGGGCTTCGGCATGGGGATTGTCAGCGTCAGCTCGTTGATCCTGATTCAGGAAATCGTCAAGCCGTCCGAACGCGGCAGTGCCACGGCATCCAATCTGTTCTCGCGCAACCTGGGCAGCACGCTCGGCGCAGCGATGTTCGGCGCGGTGCTGAACTACGGGCTCGCTCATTCATCGAGAATCGCTGCGGTGACCGCGGACCAGCTGCGGCAGATTCTGGACGCAGCGCCGGGCAATAGTGCGAGCGGTGCGGCCGTGCGGTTCGCCCTGCATCAGTCGCTGCACATGACCTTCACCTCCATTCTGGTGATCTCGGTACTTTCCCTCGTCTCGGTGATGATCGTTCCTGCGATCAAGCTTGGACAAGCGCGTGCCGCATCGGCGAATTGAAGGGAGATAAAGCGGCGCGGTCACATCAGAGTGACGGCGCCGCTCTATGATCTTCGAGCCATCACGCGCCTCGCAGAACATCTCCACGGCTTGCAGCAGCGCTTCTCGTACGCAGTAGTCAGCACCTTCAATGCATAATCTTCGCAGGTCGGATAGACTGCAGACGAATCGTCAAACCATAAGGGCAACACAATGCTTGAGGGTGCGGAAGGCGACTTACGCCATCGCATCCTGAACCAGTCTTTGCCTCCGCATTGAATTCAATTCTCTGACAAATATGCGAATGGACCCACGAGACAGCTTCATCCTGATGGTTGCCGGATTAAACACACTTCTTTGCTTCCAGGCCAATATTCGGCGCGCCGGTATCGCTCTGGAATGCCGTTCGTTATTCAAACGCCAAAGCTATTCCATGTGTGTCCCGCTGCACAGCTAGGGCGAGCAAAAGCCTGTACATTGGCGTGCAATAGTTGCAACACGACAATGTATGGCACTTGCGCGTGCGTCTTGAGAAAAAAGCTTCTGAATAAACAAGTCACCCAAGTGGTCGAAAATCCCATGCGATCCAATAAAGCGTCTCTGCCAATAAAAATTGTCCGCACCGTCGTGTTGTGTGCGCTAACCATCGGTTCAGCGGCGGCTCGTGCCGATCAGTTTGGTGTACAAATTACCGGTGGTGTCGCCGATCATGATATAAAAAAAGCCGATCTCGGCTTCGTCTGGGACCCAGGTTTAACCTGGTGGGAAATCGGCGGATATCACTTCACCGTCGTGGGAGAGGCGCATGCTGCCTACTGGGACATCCGGGAAAGCAACGCCGCCCATCCGAACATCTGGGAATTCGGGGTGACGCCGGTGTTCCGCTTCATCAAGAGCGCGGGCTGGATCCGCCCATACATTGAAGGCGGTGTTGGCGTCCGCCTGCTCTCGCATGTGAGGGAAACCGACGACCGCACCTTCTCGTCGTCATTCCAGTTTGCCGACATGCTCGGCGTCGGCGCCCAGTTCGGCGCGCGTCAGCAGTATCAGGCCGGGTTCCGCTTCCAGCATCTGTCGAACGCGGGTCTGGAACATCCCAACCCCGGCGCCAACTTCAGCGAAATCTATCTGCAATACAACTTCTGATCGCTCCGGCTACCCTCCCCGCGGCGCCCGTTGTGCGCCGACTCGCCTCTACTAGCACAAGGTGTTCCAGATTCGGGGCAGCGCGTGCTATCGTTGGGTTGCAGCAAAGGACGGTTCACGCACCGTCGGGAACCGAACGCAACTCGTCGTAGCGAGTGTCGCCATGAGTGATGTACGCCTCCATCTGAGCCCACGTGACCGCGTGGAATTGCTTTGCTGGCTCACCTGCGGGAGCCTCGGCGCCTATTACCTCAATGAGACCTGGCCGGAACCGGCCTTTCACGTGCAGGCGGCCCACAAGTGGCTTGACCGGCACTTACGGGAAGCTGACTGGCTGAGCGTCGCGAAGCTGTCCGCCCTCGCACTGGAGATTGCCGGGCGGCACGCGCGCTTTGTCGAAGCGGAGTGGGCGCGGGACGCCGTCGAAGAAATCCTCGATACGGACGACCTCAATTTCCAGGCGCGGCTCGTCACGCAGGTGCTGGCCGACTGCCAATACGCGCTCGCGGACAAGCGAATAGCGGACTGAGCGCCAGCAGGCGCTGCCGGCGCGGCAGTTACATCAAGGGTTTTCACGTAGCGCGGTGCGTGCACCCACACGACGGCACGAGGCAAACCGCTCCGCGCCGATGCAATCCAGCACGCCGGCGCCGCGCGCCGCAGCGACACCGGTCGCCGGGCTGAGCGGTTGCCACCGCCCAGTTCCGGGCGCTCCCTCGCGTTCAGGTGGCAGCGCCATTCGTTTATTTCCGTCCCGGTAGCGAGATCTAAACAAGATTCGCGCATCGATTGCCTCTAAATTTTGCCAGGTAATCCTGATTAACAACACCCGCCTCACGTCAAACATCAGACGATAGCCATTGCTGCTACGCTATACGCGCAGACAGCATGAGCAGCTCGCCCGACAAAACATGCCCCGCCCCCCGCACGGAGCTTACATGAGACATCATCGCCCGCGCCCTCCGAACTTCCCTGGCGAGCATTCCCATGCCGATCTGCGCGATCTGACCTTGACCTTCGCGCCGATCGCTATCTTCGTGGTGGTTGTCATCACGCTGGTGATCTGGCTGGTCGATCCGGCGCCGCCACATACCATCACGATGAGCGCCGGCCCGCACGACAGCTCCTTTATTCTCGCCGCCAACGAGTACAAGAAGATTCTCGCGCGCAACGGCGTCACGCTGAAGGTGCTGGAATCGGACGGTTCGCTGCAAAACCTGCAGCGCCTGCTGGACCCCAAACAGCATGTGGATATCGCACTGGTGCAAGGCGGCGTCGCGGATGGCCTCGCCGCATCGAGCTTGATGTCGCTCGGTAGCGTGTTTTATGACCCTGTGGTGGTGTTCTATCGCGGCACCGGCATCACCCGCCTCGCGCAGCTCGAAGGCAAACGGATCGCCATTGGCCGCGAAGGCAGCGGTACCCGCGAGCTGGCGCTCAAACTGCTGCAGGCGAATGGCATCGCACCGGGCGGCGACACACCGCTCTTGCCCGACGACGGACTGCAGGCCGCCACCAAACTGGTCTCGGGCGAAGTGGATGCGGCCATTCTGAACGGCGATTCGGCCACACGCGCCTTGATGTTGCGGCTGCTGCGCGTACCGGGCATCTCGGTGATGGACTTCGAGGAGGCCCGCGCCTATACGCGTCTTTTTCCGTATCTGGATGAAATCGACCTGCCGCCCGGCGTGCTCGATCTGCGACACAGGATACCCGCCGATACCATCCATCTGATTAGCCCGACCGTGGAAATCGTGGCCCGTACCAACCTGCACCCCGCCATCTCCGACTTGCTGATTGAAGCCGCCCAGGAGATTCACGGCATGCCCGGCCTCCTGCAACACGCGGGACAATTCCCCAATCCGGTTGAGCATGAATACCCGATCAGCGAAGATGCGCAGCGCTACTACAAGACCGGCAAGAGCTTTCTCTACCGTAACTTGCCGTTCTGGCTGGCCAGCGTCGGCGACCGCACGCTGGTGCTTCTGCTGCCGGTCGCGGTGCTGTTGTTTCCGGCCCTGCGTCTGATTCCTGCCCTGTATCGCTGGCGGGTAAGGTCACGCATCTATCGCTATTACGGCTCGCTGATTGCGATTGAACGGGAAGCCTTGAAAGACCCCTCAGACGACGAACGTAAGGCGCTGTTCCACGAACTGGATCAGATCGAAGAGTCGCTCAACGGCTTGCGCATGCCGCTCGCCTACGCCGACGCCTTTTACGTATTGCGTGAGCATGTCGGCTTCGTGCGCTCCCGCCTCGTTCAAGGAAATTCATAACGACTAACTTACTGCTCCGCTCACACCCCCGGCAGTGAGCGAACGCAGATTAAGGGCACCGCTTCGAAAAAAAGTGTATGTTGCCAAGGTGCATCCGGGATCGCCTCGCCAACCCAGCCAGCCCTCGTCTTCGGGAGCCTGCAATGATGAACCTCAGCGCGCTGGATCTTTCACGACTGCAGTTTGCTTTCACGGTGTCGTTTCACATCATTTTCCCCGCGATGAGCATCGGCCTTGCCAGCTTCATCGCGGTGCTCGAAGCGGCGTGGCTGAAAACCGGCAAACTGCACTACAAGGAACTGTGCCTGTTCTGGTCGAAAGTCTTCGCGATCGGCTTCGGCATGGGGGTGGTGTCGGGCGTCGTCATGGCCTATCAGTTCGGCACGAACTGGGCGGGCTTTGCGAGATTCGCCGGCCCCATTACGGGTCCGCTGCTCACTTACGAGGTGATGACGGCCTTCTTTCTCGAAGCGGGCTTCCTCGGCATCATGCTGTTCGGCTGGGATCGTGTGGGGCGTGGCGCCCACTTCGGCGCCACCCTGCTGGTGGCGATCGGCACACTGATCTCGACCTTCTGGATTCTCGCCTCCAATAGCTGGATGCAGACGCCGCAGGGCTTCACGGTCGAGAACGGTCACGTGGTCCCGCTCGACTGGTTCAAGATCATCTTCAACCCCTCGTTTCCATACCGGCTCGCGCACATGGCGATGGCCGCCTTCATCGTCGGCGCCCTGCTCGTCGCGGCAGCCGGGGCATGGCATCTGCTACGTGGGCGGCGCGATCCGGCCGTCAAGACCATGTTTTCGATGGCACTGTGGTTGTTGCTGGTGCTGGCGCCGATCCAGGCGCTGGTGGGCGACCAGCACGGCCTGAACACGCGTAAATACCAACCCGCCAAAATCGCCGCCATCGAAGGCCTGTGGGAAACGGAACACGGCGGCACGGCGCTCAATCTGATTGGCTTTCCGGACATGCAGGCCGAAGAGACCCGCTACGCGATCCAGATTCCACATCTGGGCAGCCTCATTCTGACGCACTCATGGGATGGTGAAATTCGTGGGCTGAAGGAATTCCCCGCGGAAGACCGACCGAATTCGTCGGTCATCTTCTGGACCTTCCGCATCATGGCGGGCCTCGGCATGCTGATGATCCTGCTGGCCGTGATCGGCCTGATCCTGCGGCGTGGCGGCCGGATCTACGAAAGCCGCCTGTTCCAGCGCTGCATGCTGGCAATGGGGCCGGCCGGCTTCATCACGCTCATCGCCGGCTGGATCACGACCGAAATGGGCCGGCAACCCTGGGTCGTGTATGGCGTGTTGCGTACTGCGCAAGCGGTGTCGCCCGTGACCCAACAGGACGTGAGCGTGTCGCTGATGCTCTTCGTGATCGTCTACTTTCTGGTGTTTTGCACGGGCATCTACTACATCCTCAAGCTGCTGCGACTCGGGCCGCCGTCCGACGACGCAGCGCCGCGCCCGGTGCCGGGCGCCGATGCGAACAGCAGTGGCCGCCGTCCGCTCGCCGCGGTCGAGTGACCCGTCCACAGAGCAACCAGCGGCAAGCAGCGGCAGCCTCCACTCATCTGAACCGGAGCACAGCATGGACGTGACGACTATCTGGGCCGCGATCATCGCCTTGGGGCTCTTCATGTATGTCGCCCTTGATGGCTTCGATCTTGGCATCGGTCTGATCTTTCCGTTCTTTCCCGACGACGGCGAGCGCGACCTGATGATCAGCACGATTGCACCAGTCTGGGACGGCAACGAAACCTGGCTGGTGCTCGGCGGCGCCGCGCTGTTCGCGGCGTTTCCCGAGGTGTATTCGATCGTGCTGTCGGCGCTGTATCTGCCAATCGTCACCATGCTTGTATGCCTGATTTTTCGTGGCGTCTCGTTCGAGATTCGCGAGAAGGCAACCCGCACGAAGAACCTCTGGAATCTCGCCTTCATCGCCGGGTCGGGCGGCGCGTCGTTCTTTCAGGGTGTCATTCTGGGCGCCTATCTGCAGGGCATTCCCGTGACCGACGGCGTGTTCGCCGGGCCGTCCTTTTTCTGGCTCACGCCGTTCAGCCTGCTGACCGGCCTCGGCCTGATGGCCACCTACGCGCTGCTGGGCGCCTGCTGGCTGATCATGAAAACGGAGGGCGACCTGCAGCACCGGCTGCACGAGGTGGTGCGTCCGCTCACGCTCGTGTTGCTCGCATTTATGGTCGTCGTCTCGATCTGGACCCCGCTGACCGATGCGAAAATCGCCCAGCGCTGGTTCGATTCGGGTCTGCTTTACCGCTTGCTGCCGGTGCCCTTTCTTGTCGTGATTGCCACGTTGTTCATGTTCCGCGCGTTGCGACGCCACCACGACAACACGCCGTTTTTGCTGGCGCTGCTGCTGATTCTGCTCGGCTATATTGGCCTGCTCGTCAGTATCTGGCCGTATGCGATACCCAACGTCCTCACGCTTCAGGACGCGGCTGCGCCGCGCGCGAGCCAGCTCTTCACGCTGGTGGGCGCGGTCATCATCCTGCCGGTGATCATCATCTACACGACGCTCGGATACCACGTATTCCGCGGCAAATCCGCACCTGGTGCGAAGTACCACTAAGCTCGACGAGGGGCGCTGCAATGCGACCGTCCTGGCGCTCGACGCCGCGCAATTCACCCGGGCCGTCTGCCCAACCGGAAGCGGACAATCAGCCCGCTCACCAGGGGCTCAGGCGCGTGTTCTGGTTCGTCGCCCTGTGGTGCCTGGGTGTGGCAGGCGCGATGCTGCTCGCGCTGCCGTTTCGCTTGTTGATGCGGGCTGCCATGCACTGAAGCGAGCCGCCTGTCTGTACTGAGGAGGCAAGCCGCAGGCTTCGGTTCATGGGCGAGGAAATTCACCAGATCGGGCGACAGTTGCAGCCGCCGGTTATCCTATGCGGATTCATTCCAGGGATTCACTAATGACGTCCAACGCACCTGCCGCCACCTCGAACGGCGGCACCGTCCAACTCACCCGCGGCCTGACCGCGTTATTCGCTTTCTGCTGCGGCGCGATTGTCGCCAACCTCTACTACGCCCAGCCGATCACCGAGCTGATCGCGCCGGACATTCACATGACGGGCGGCACCGCGAGCCTGATCGTCTCGTTGACGCAGATCGGCTACGCCTTCGGACTGTTCTTTCTGGTCCCGCTTGGCGACCTGCTGGAAAACCGCAAGCTGATGATCACCACGGCGCTCGTCTCAATCGTCAGTCTCGCGCTGGCGGCCGTGACGCGCCAGCCGGGCGCGTTTCTGGCGGTTTCGCTGCTAGTGGGCTTCAGCTCGGTTGCCGTGCAGATCCTGATACCGCTCGCCGCGCATCTCGCGCCAGACGAATCGCGCGGACGTGTGGTCGGCAACATCATGAGCGGCCTGCTGCTCGGCATCCTTTTGTCGCGGCCGATTTCGAGCGTGGTGGCCGGGCATTTCGGCTGGCGCGCGGTGTTCGGTTCCGCTGCGGTCCTGATGGCGATCGTCACGACCGTGCTCGCGCTGACCATTCCGCGCCGTCAACCCTCGCACCGGGCCACCTATTTCCAGCTGATTCATTCGCTCGGCGAGCTGGTCGTCACCTTGCCGGTGCTGCGTCATCGTGCGCTGTACCAGGGGCTGATGTTCGCCACCTTCAGTCTCTTCTGGACCGCCGTGCCGATCGAGCTGACGCGTCACTACGGGCTCTCGCAGAACGCCATCGCGCTGTTCGCCCTCGTCGGCGCGGTGGGCGCCACCTCGGCGCCGGTGGCGGGACGGCTTGCCGATGCCGGCCACTCGGTTCGCGCCACGCTGATTGCGCTGGTGGTCGGCGCGCTCGCCTATACGCCTGCGCTGATTCATCCGGCGTGGGGCGTGGGCGGGCTCGTCGTTACTGCCATCGTGCTCGACTTCGCCGTACAGATGAACATGGTGCTCGGCCAGCGTGAGATTTACGCGTTGCATGCTGCGAGCCGCAACCGCCTGAATGCGCTGTATATGACCAGTATCTTCGTCGGCGGCGCGATCGGCTCGGCGCTGGCGAGCAGCCTGTATGAGCACGGTGGCTGGACCTTGATCGCGCTCGTCGCGAGCGCGTTTCCTCTCATCGCGCTGCTTCATTACCTCGCGATCGGCAAACCGGTTGCAGTCGCAACGGCCTGACTGGGCTGGGGCAGGCTCCGCTCTACCGATGGCGCAAACTGCCGACGGCTTCGGGCCGCAACATTCCAGCATGCCGGACAGCGCCATCGCCACGGGGCTTGTCGACTATGCGCTTCCGGTCGAGGCAATGGGCGCGAAACTCGCCGAGT
>Ga0116109_1000167_pt1 | contig 15142 bp, 9 predicted proteins | sample June2015DPH_8_10_2_FD_89718 | JGI IMG/M metagenome (GOLD analysis project Ga0116109, IMG submission 89718) | Peatland microbial communities from SPRUCE experiment site at the Marcell Experimental Forest, Minnesota, USA - June2015DPH_8_10 | ecosystem: Environmental > Terrestrial > Soil > Wetlands... | reverse complement strand
GGCGGCCATGGCAATGGTGGCCACGGCTCCGGTGGCAACGGCGGTGGAAACGGCGGCGGCAGTGGCGGCCACGGCGGCCACTAACCCAGCCAGCAAGCTGGCTCTAAAACCGAGCTAGCAAAACGGAAGCATCTTCGCGTCGCACTGTCGCGAAGATGCTTCTTCCATCCACGGTCGCTATCCGAGGCCGACGCGAGGAAGACTCGGCCAGCGCGAGTGAAGACGTCCGGATTGGTAGAAGTGCACTGGGCACGCACCAGATCGCCAGCGCGTCGGTAGTTCCTGCTGCCTAAAAGCGGACCAATCTCGTGACCGCTTTGCGCGTCTCTTCGCCCATACCATCCCGAATGACCGTGCCCGGTTATTTGCCTATCGTATCCAAGCCTCGCGAGTTCACCAACGACAAGGCCGTCGATTTCCACTCCATCCTGAGTACCCTCAAGAGCAAGAACGTCGATCTGATTTTCTTCGGCGGACTCGACGAACAGGGCGCGATGCTGGTCAAGCAGATGCGCTCCTGGCATCAGCGCACAACTGTTCGGGGCGGGCGCATTGAAGAGCAATGCGCTGTCCGCGCCGTTTGCCTATGACGCGGCACTTGCGCTGATCAAGGCGATTCACAGTGCCGATTCGCTCGATTCGCTCGATCGCGCGAAGATCGTCGACAGTGGAAGAGGATCAAGACGGTCGGAGTCAGCCATCTGGTGTGATTTGCGTGCGTGGGCGTCATCCGCTAACAGATGACGCCCGCAAAGCCCCGACCTCGGATGGATCATTGAACCGAAGCCCGAGTTGCCTGGCCGCTTGCTGCATTGCTACTCTGCGCGGCCGGCGCCTTGTCCGGGTTGCGCGGATCGTGCAACTCGCTATCCGACCAGCCGCCGCCCAGGTCGCCGAACAGCGCGGCCGCATCGACGAGGCGTGTTTCCTGCACGTTCAATGCCGTTTGCTGATTGCTCAACTGGGTCGCCTGGGCAGTCGCCACGGTGGTGTAGTCCACGGTCCCGGCCTGGTACTCGTTGAAGGCAATTTCGGTGCCGTGGATCGCATCGCTCACGGCCGATTCCAGCGCGTTGGATTGCTCGGCCGAGATGCGCAAGCCAGACAGATCGTTTTCGACATCTTCGAACGCGGTCAGCACCGTGCCACGGTAGTTCGCGACAGCGGCGTCGTAGGCGGCTCTCGCTGCCGCAACCTGGCCGCTGCGCAAGCCACCGTCGAAGATCGTTTCCGTGGCGCTGCCGCCCAGCGACCAGACATAGTTTGCGACATGCAGCAAGCCGCCCAACGGCGACTGCGTGAAGCCGTCAAGCGCCGAGAGCGATACCGTCGGGTAATACGCGGCCACCGCTATGCCGATCGTCGCATTCTCCGCGGCCATCTGCCGTTCGGCGATGGCGATGTCGGGCCGGCGTTGCAGCAGGGTCGAAGGCACGCCGACCGGAATCGAGGGCAAGCTGGGCAGCGTCGGGTTATACGGGATGTCCAGGTCTTCCGGGTTCTTGCCCACCAGCACGGCAATCGCATGCGCGAATTGGGCGCGTGCCACGCCGAGCGCGATCAGGCTCGCCTGCGCCGTTTCGAGCTGGGTGCGCGCGGTCACCAGGTCGGACGGCGCGACGGTGCCGTACTTGTCCTGATTCGAGACCACCTCGAGAAAGTGCTGATACGCTTTGACGGTGTCCTGCAGCAGCGCGATATTGGCGTCACTGGTCCGCAACTGGATGACCGTGGTCGCGAGCGTCACCTGTTCCAGGAGCGTGGCATTCGCGAGCGTCGCTTCGCTCGCCTGCGCGGTGGCGGAATTCTCTTCGATCGCGCGGCGCACCGAGCCCCACAGGTCAGGCGCCCAGCTCACATCGCCTTCGAGCGATCCCGAGTTGCTGACCGGCTGGATGCTGGTGCCGAAACCGCGGCTCGCACTCGAAGTCGTGGAACCGGTTGCGCTGCGCGCGCGGGTGGCCGAACCGGTCACGCCAATCGTCGGGAACAGGCCGGAACGCGCCACCTTCACCTCGGCGAGCGCCTCCTGGTAGTTCGCATAGTCCTGGCGCACGGTCTGGTTGGAGACTTCCACCTGCGGTTCGAGCTCGTTGAGCAGCGGATCGTTGAAGCTGGTCCACCACGCGCCCTTGGGCCCATCGGCGGCCGGCTCGGCCTGGGTCCAGCCCGGCAGCTCGTGGTAGGTCGCCGGCACGCTGACCGGCGGCCGTTGGTAGTTCGGGCCGACCATACAGCCACCCAGCAGCAGGGCGATAGAAGCGGCCAGGGGTTTGGCCAGCGGTTTGCAGTCAATCTTCATCTTCATGCCTTCGTATCCGTTTGCCCCGATTGCCGCGGCGGTCCCATCTGTTCCGCCTGGCGGTTCCACGGCAGTCCGGAGGACCACCTGACCAGCTTGGAGCGCAAGCGGTCCAGGTACAGGTAAATCACCGGCGTCGTGTAAAGCGTAAAGACCTGGCTCAGGATCAGGCCGCCCATCACCGTGATACCGAGCGGCTGGCGCAGCGAGGCGCCCTGGCCGATGGCAATGGCAAGCGGCACCGCGCCGAGCACCGCGGCGAAGGTCGTCATCATGATCGGCCGCAGACGCACGACGGCAGCGCCATGAATCGCTTCCTTGGCGGACTTGCCCTCGTTGCGCTGCAACTGGATCGCCACATCCACCATCATGATGCCGTTTTTCTTCACGATACCAATCAGCAGAATGATCCCGATCAGCGCGATCACCGAGAACGGCGTGCCGAAGATCAGCAGGGCGAGGGTGGCGCCGATGCCGGCCGAGGGCAGAGTCGAGAGGATCGTGAGCGGGTGAATCGAGCTCTCGTACAACACCCCGAGCACAATATAGACAACCCCCAACGCAGCGATGATCAGCAGCGGGATGGTGCCCATCGACTGCGCATAGGCTTGCGCCGCCCCGGCGAAAGCGCCGTGGATGCTGGCCGGCATGCCGATCTCGCGGGCAGCATCGTCGATCGCCACCTTCGCGTCGCTGAGCGAACCGTTGGGAGGCAGATTGAACGAGATCGTCGCAGCCACCAGCCCGCTCTGATGGTTGACCTGAGTGGCCGTGTGGCTGTTCACATAGGTTGCCATCGCCGGCAGAGGCACCATCGTCTCCGCCGCGGTGCTGTCCGCGCTGCCACTCGAACTGCCGCCCTTGCTGTTGGCGATGCTGTTGTTGGTCGCGTTGGCTTCAGCATTCGAGTTCAGCGAGTTGGTGCCGGTCGATGTACTCGAGGTGGCGCTGACTGCGCTCGCGGCCGTTACGCCCGTCACGGTGCCGCCCGGCATCTGCGACTGCTCCGTGCCAGTCGGATTGCCCGCCGCCGTGCTCAGGTAGATCTGGTTGAGCGTCTGGGGATACTGCCAATACTCCGGCGACACCTCCATCACCACGAAGTACTGATTGAGCGGGTTGTAGATGGTCGAGACGGTCCGCTGACCGAACGCGTCATACAACACGTTGTCGATCTGGTTCGGCGCAAACGTATAGCGTGCCGCCGTGCTGCGGTTGAAATTGATAAAGGTCTGCAGACCGTTTTGCTGCAGGTCCGAGTTGACGTCGAGCAGCCGGCCGCGATCCTTGTTGAGCTGGGTCACGAGCTTCGGCGTCCAGGCAAACAGCGCGGCGGAATCGTCGCTCGTCAGCGTGTACTGATACTCGGCGGCCGACTGCCGTCCGCCGATCCGCAGATCCTGCTGGGCCTGCAGGAAGAGCCGCGCGCCGGATACCTGGTTCAGCTTGGGCCGCAGGCGGTTGACCACTTCGGTTGCCGTGATATGTCGCTGGGCAAGCGGCTTGAGTTCGATGAACACGTTCGCGGTGTTCAACGCACGGCCGCCGGTAAAGCCGGCCACCGACTGGACCGCTGGATCCTTCTGCACGATTTGCTGCAACTGGGCGAGCTTCTTCTCCATTGCCGTGAAGGAGATGCTCTGATCGGCGATGATCTGCCCGATCAGGATGCCGGTGTCCTGCTCCGGAAAGAAGGTCCCCGGCACCAGCTTGGCGAGGAACACGTTCCCCACCAGCAGGCCGATTAGCAGCAGAATGACCAGCAGCGAATGGTCCAGCACGGCCGTGAGCGAGCGCGAGTAGGCATTCTTGAAACGATCGAACTGCCTCTCGATCCAGTTCGCCCAGCGCGCTTTCGAATGGCCGGCGTTCTCGCGGCTCAGCACATACGCGCACATGGCCGGCGTGACCGTGAGCGAGATCACGAGCGAGAACAGGATCGCAATCGACAGCGTCACCGCGAACTCGTGGAACAGCAGGCCGACGATGCCTGGCATCAGCAGAATGGGCAGGAACACCGCGATCAGCGAGAGGCTCATCGAGATCACCGTGAAGCCGACTTCGCCGCTACCTTTCAACGCAGCTTCTTTCGGACTCAAGCCCAGTTCGAGGTGACGCGTGATGTTTTCCAGCACCACCACCGCGTCGTCCACCACGAAGCCGGTGCCGATGGTGAGCGCCATCAAGGACAGGTTGTCGATGCTGTAGCCGAGCAGGTACATCGGCCCGAAGGTGCCGACGATCGACAGCGGCAGTGCAACCGCCGGCACCAGCGTGGCGCGCGGCGACTGCAGAAAGACGAACACCACGCCAACCACCAGCAGCACGGCGATAAAGAGCGTACGCTCCGTGTCGGACACCGAGGCCCGCACCGATTCCGAACGGTCGACTGCAACGCCGATATGGACGCTTCGTGGCAGGGTTGCCTCGATCGAAGGCAGTACGCTCTTGATCTGGTCGACGGTGCTGACAATGTTGCTGCCGGGCATCGGATACACAATCACCAGCACGGCCGACTTGCCGTTGTAGAGCCCGGCGTTGCGGATGTTTTCGTTGGAGTCTCTCACCTGGGCGACATCGCGCAGCAGCACTGGCGCGCCGTTGCGGTAAGCCACCACAAGGTCGCGGTAGGGCGCCGCCTTGCTGATCTGGTCGTTGGACAACACCACGTAGCGCTGGTTGCCCTGGTCGAGGTGGCCCTTGGCACTGTCGGCATTGGCCGCTGAGATCGCCGCACGCACGTCCTCGAGGCCGATGCCATAGCTGGTCAGCTTGCCCGGCTGCAACTCGACCCGCACGGAAGGCAACGCACCGCCGCCCAGCGTGATCTGACCCACGCCGTTGATCTGCGAGAGCGCCTGCTGGATCACCGAATCCGCGGAGTCGTAAAGCTGCGCCTTGGTGAGCGTGTCCGACGTCAGCGCGAGCACCATGATCGGCGAATCCGCCGGGTTGTACTGGCGATAGGTCGGATTGCTGCGCAGGGTGGTCGGCAGGTCGGCGCGGGCCGCCTGGATGGCCGCCTCGACGTCGCGGGCGGCGCCGTTGATGTCGCGGTTGAGTCCGAACTCGACCACGATCATCGACATGCCGACATAGCTGATCGAGGTCAGCTCTTCCACGTTGGCAATCGTGCCCAGCCGCCGCTCGAGCGGTTCGGCCACGGTGGAGGCCATGATGTCCGGGCTCGCGCCCGCCATCTGGGCCTGAACCACGATCACCGGGAAGGCGACATTGGGCAGCGGCGCGACGGGCAGCCGGAAGTAGGCAAGCGCCCCCGAGATCAGGATCGCGATAGCCAGAAGGGTGGTCGCGACCGGGCGCTGGATGAATAACGCCGAGATGTTCAAGGCGTGTCCTCCGCCGTCCCTGCAGGCGTGCCTTCAGACGGGTCCTGCGGTTTGTTGCGGTTGCGCCAGCGCCTCGTGCGTTCGGCCATCCGGTCGAAGTACAGATAGATGACCGGGGTGGTGAAGAGCGTGAGCATCTGGCTCAAGGTCAGGCCGCCGATAATCGCGAGGCCCAGCGGGCGGCGCAGCTCCGAACCCGTGCCGGTGCCGACCAGCATCGGCAGCGCGCCCAGCATGGCGGCGAGCGTCGTCATCAGGATCGGCCGGAAACGCAGCAGCGACGCCTCGAAAATCGCCTCGCGCGGCGGCTTGCCGTGGTTGCGCTCGGCATCGAGCGCGAAGTCAACCATCATGATGGCGTTCTTCTTGACGATACCGATGAGCAGCACGATCCCGATGATGCCGATCACGTCGAGGTCGCTGCCGGCGATCATCAGGGCGAGCAGGGCGCCGATGCCTGCCGAAGGCAGGGTGGAGAGAATCGTCACCGGATGGATGAAGCTCTCATACAGCACGCCCAGCACGATATACACGGCCACCAGCGCGGCGATCAGCAGATACACCTCGCTCGAGAGCGAATCCTGGAACGCCTGGGCTGCGCCCTGCAACGACGAGGTGATCGACGGCGGCAGGTTGACCGCCTGTTCGGCTACGTGGATGTCCTTGACCGCGCTGCTCAACGACGCACCCTTCGCGAGGTTGAACGAGATCGTGACGGACGGGAACTGTGCCAGATGGCTGATCACGAGCGGCGACTTGACGATCTGGATCTTGGCGATCGCCGACAACGGCACCTGGCCGCTGCTGCTGGTCTGGCTCGGCAGGTACAGGTCACCGAGCGAGCCCACATTCGGCAGCGATTCCGGTTTGGCGACGAGGATCACGCGGTACTGGTCCGACTGCTCGAAGATGGTCGAGACGATCCGCTGGCCGAGCGCGTCGTACAGGGCGTTATCGATAGTTGCCGGGGTGATGCCGAAGCGCGCGGCCAGTTGCCGGTTGACTTCGACATTCACGCTCAGGCCGTCGTTATTCATATCGCTTTGCACATCGGCGAGCGACGGAATCTTCTGCAGGCGCGCAATCAGTTCAGGCACGTACTTCTGGAACGCCTGCTGGCTCGGTCCACGCAGCACGAAGCTGTACTGGTTCGGCGAGACCGTGGTGTCGAGCGTCAGATCCTGCTCCGGCTGCATATAGAGCTTGATGCCGGGCACATTGGCGACTTCCGTCTGCAGGCGCCGCGCGATCTCCTGTGCCGTGTCCGAACGCTTGTCGTGGTCGCGCAGATTGATCAGGAAGCGGCCGTTGTTGAGCGTGGGGTTAATGCCGTCGATTCCTACATAGGAGGTGAGCGAGACCACATCGGGATCCTTCAGGAGCTGATCGGCGAGCGCCCGCTGGCGCGCCACCATCGCCTTGTAGGACACCGAGTTGTCGGCCACGCTGATCCCCTCGATCACGCCGACGTCCTGCACCGGGAACAGGCCCTTCGGGATCACGATGTACAGAACGGCGGTCAGCACGATGGTAAGGAGGAACACCACGAGCGTGAGCAGCTGGTGATCGAGCACCCAGCGCAAACCCTTTTCGTAGGCGTTCAGCGTCTTGTCGAAGAGGCCTTCGCTGATCCGCTCGAAGCGGCTCGGATGCCGTTCGGCCTGGGCACGCAGGAGGCGCGCGCAGAGCATCGGCACGACCGTCAGCGAGACCACCGCCGACAGCACGATAGTGACCGCGAGCGTGACAGCGAATTCGCTGAACAGACGCCCGATCACGCCGCCCATGAAGAGCAGCGGGATCAGCACGGCGATCAGCGAGATGGTCAGCGACAGAATCGTGAAGCCGATCTGTCCGGCGCCTTCGAGCGCCGCTTCCAGCGGCGTCTTGCCTTCCTCCAGATAGCGCACGATGTTTTCGATCATCACGATCGAGTCGTCCACCACGAAGCCCGTGGCGATGATCAACGCCATCAGCGAGAGGTTGTCGATCGAATAGTTCAACTGGTACATCACGGCCAGCGTGCCGATCAGCGAAACCGGCACCGACACGCTCGGGATGATCGTGGCCGGCACGTTGCGCAGGAACACAAAAATCACCGCCACCACCAGCACGATGGCGAGCACGAGTTCGACCGCCGCGTCGGAGACCGACGAGCGGATCACGCCCGTGCTGTCCGAGACGACCGTGACCTTCATGCCGGCCGGCAGCGTCGATTCGAGCTGCGGCAACTCCTTCATGATCTGGTTGACGGTGGCGATCACGTTCGCGCCCGGTTGGCGCTGCACGTTCAGCACGATCGCGGGCGTGCCGTTGTACCAGGCGCCGCGTTCGACGTCCTCGGCGGCCGAGGAGACTTTCGCGACGTCGCGCATGAACACCGGCGCGCCGTTCTGGTAGGCGATCACCGTATTCAGGTAGTCCTTCGGATCGGAGATCTGGTCGTTGCCGTTGATCGTGTAGTCAAGGTCCGGACCGTCGAAGTTGCCCTTCGGCTGACTGACATTGACGTAGCTGAGCAGGGTGCGCAGGTCGTCGATATTCAGGCCGTAGGCGGCCAGCTTTTGCGGGTCGGCCTCGACCCGGATAGCCGGCACATTGCCGCCGCTGGTGGTCACGACACCCACGCCCGACACTTCCGAAATCTTGGTGCCGAGTCGGTTATTGGCCGCGTCCTCGAGTTGCGTCAGCGACATCGACTTCGAGGTGACCGCGAGCGTCAGGATCGGCTGGTCGGCCGGGTTGACCTTGGCGTAGGTCGGCGGCGCGGGCAGGCCGGTCGGCAGGTAGCTGTTGGCCGCGTTGATGGCCTGCTGGACGTTCTGCTCGGCGACGTCGAGGTTCAGCGACAGGTCGAACTGCAGCGTGATGACCGAGGCGCCGTCCGAGCTGTACGAGGTCATCTGCTGCAAGCCGGGGATCTCGCCCAGTTGCACCTCGAGCGGCGCGGTTACCGTGGTGGCCATCACGTCCGGGCTGGCGCCCGGATAGAAGGTCTGCACCTGGATGGTCGGATAGTCTACGTTCGGTAGCGAGGAGACCGGCAGCACGCGTACCGCGACGAGGCCCACCAGCACGAGGGCGACCATCAGCAGCAGCGTCGCTACGGGTCTAAGAATAAACAGGCGGGAGATATTCATCGGCGAGTGGGTCTTCGTCTACGAAGCTGCGTCGGTGGCGGCCGCGCTGGCCCCCGAGGCGCCGCCCTGGGCTCGTCTGTGATGTGCATGGGCGCCGCTCGCGGCCCCCGCCTCCGACCCTGCCGCTGCGCCCGAGGCGGGCCTGGCTCCAGCCGCCCTGATCGGTGCGCCGTCGCTCAGCCGGTCGGTGCCGTCCGTCACCACGATGTTGCCGGCCGAGAGTCCGGACGTGATGACGGTGTTCTTGCCGTCGCTCGGTCCGAGCGTGACCTTATGCACGGAGACGGTGTTGTTGGCGTTCACGAGGTAGACATAGTCGCCGGGCGCGCCGGTCTGTACCGCCGGGGTCGGCACCAGCACGGCATTTTGCAGCGTGTCGACCAGCAGCTGGATGTTGACGAACTCGTTCGGGAACAGCGCTTCGTCGTCGTTGGGGAAAGTGGCCCGTAGGGTCACCGTGCCGGTCGCCGTCGCCATCTGGTTGCTCACCGCGTACAGCGTGCCGGTGGCGACCTGCTTCGAGTTGTCGCTGCTGTAGGCCGTGACCGGCAGGTTCGCGCCGGTGCCCATGCGTTGCAGCACGCCGGCGAGCGAGTCCTGCGGCACGGTGAATTGCACCGTGGTCGGCTTCATGGTGGTGATGACCACAATGCCGGGTGACGACGACGCGGTCACGTAGTTGCCCGGGTCGACGAGGCGCAGGCCGACGCGCCCGGAAACCGGGGCGGTGATATGGCAATAGGCCAGATCGAGGTCGAACTGCGCGATGTTCGCGAGATCCGACTTGACCGTGGCCTCGTCCTGCTGGACAAGGAACTGCTGGTCGACGAAGGTCTGCTCGGCGATCGACTTGTGCTCATTCAATTGTGTAAAGCGTGCGAGGTCGGAGCGGGCTTGGGCGAGCGACGCCTGGTCCTTCGCGAGTTGCGCCTGAGCCTGCTGCTTGTCGATCTCATACTGACGCGGATCGATCTGGGCGAGGAACTGGCCTTTCTGCACGTCCTGGCCTTCGTGATAACCAACCGCGGTCAGATAGCCGCTCAGTTGCGGCAGCACCGTGACGGTCGCGACCGGCGTCACCGTACCGAGTTCGCTCAGGGTTTCCGGCATTGAGCCGAGTGTCGCTGTGGCTGTCGTCACCACTTGCGGCGCCGCGCCCCTGGCCGGCTTCTTCTGGCGCAGCACGTGCACAACCACGACCGCAATCAGCACTAGCACTATGATCGCGAACAGGACGACCCCGCGGCGCGAGCGCTTTGGCTGCGTGGACACGGCTTCGCTCATATCTTTCTCCGAAAACTTTTATTGCTATTGACGATGATTGGTTTGACCCGGCCCAACCCGGCCGGACCGGCAAGAACTACTGACACAGCTTGACCCACCCGGTTGATGTGCCCGGTTTGGGGGTAGCAGGCCGAGGCGGGGAAGCAGGATTTGTCGCAACTGCGCAAAGTGCCACGTTTACAGCTTGTTGTCACCATTGAGCCGCTCTTTAACAAATGTTTGACGCGGCCGGCGCGATGCGCATTGCGTTGACTGGCGTTGCAGAGGCGTCATGATGACTCCTCCTGCGGCTTGCCCTCGGGTACGAACATATAGCCGCGGCCACGCACGGTCTGGATGAAGCGCGGCACGGACGGATCGGCTTCGAGGATGCGGCGCAGGCGCCACACCTGCACGTCGATGCCGCGATCCGTGCCGTCGTATTCCGGGCCGTGCAGCAATTCAAGTAGACGCTCCCGGTTGAGGGCATGGTGAGGATGATCCACGAAGATGCGCAGCAGGGCGAACACGCTGTCCGGCAGCATGATCGGCCGGCCGCGCTGGCTGAGCGTGCGCGACTGGAAGTCAAGTACAAAGCTGCCCAGGCTGAACGGCTCGCGTTGCTCCGGCGCGGCAGCCGACGGCGTTGTGCGGCGCCGCAGCACCGCCTGGATGCGGGCGAGCAGTTCGCGCGGATTGAAGGGCTTGCCAAGAAAGTCGTCCGCGCCCAGTTCGAGACCGATGATCCGGTCGACCTCGTCGGCCTTGGCGGTGAGGATGATGACCGGCAGGTCGTCGCCGGTGGCGCGCAGCTTGCGCAGCGCCGTCAGGCCATCGATATCCGACATCATCAGGTCGAGCACGATCAGATCCGGACGTTCCCGTTCGAGCCGCCGCTCGAGCGAGGCGGCATCATGCAGCACCGAGACCTCGAAGCCTGAACCGCCCAGATAGTTGCGCAGCAGGTCGCGTAGTTCGGCGTCGTCGTCGACAACCAGAATTTGGATAGCCATGCCTGCGAGTTTAATGTGCCGAGGCGGCCCCACCGACCATCGAGATCGTTGAAAGGATTGCGAGGAGTTACTAAGACCGTGCTGTGTAATCAGCGGTAACGGTTCCGCCCCCTCCGAAACATATAGCGGCGCGAAGAATGGAAATCGTAATGCTGTGAAAGTAATTAGTCAGGATTGCGACAGGCCGCGCATCGGAGAAACGCGGCCTGTGCCAAGCTGGCAGCGGCGTGGCAGCAAGCTGGCAGCGCCGTCAGAAAGACGTGCCGATCTGGAACTGGAACTTCTGATACTGGTCGCCGGCGTGCTTGACGATCGGCAAGCCGAAGTCGAGCTTGAGCGGGCCGATTGGGGAGATCCACTCGAGACCGGTACCGTAGCTGTAGCGTAAGCCGTTGGCGCCCACGCTGTTGCCTTCGGTGCCCCAGACATTACCGCCGTCGACGAAGGTGAAGACCCGCAGCGTGCGGTCGTAGCCGGTGCCCGGCAGCGGGAACGTCAGTTCAATGTTACCCACCAGCAGCTTCGAGCCGCCAATCGGGTCGCCTGTGCTCGCATCGCGCGGACCCAGCGAACTCGGCTCGTAGCCGCGCACTGAACCGATACCGCCTGCATAGTAGTTCTTGAAGATCGGATACGGCTCGCCGCCGAGGCCATTACCGTAACCGCCCTGGAAGTTCAGGCCCAGCACGAAGCCCTTCGCAAACGAGTAGTAATACTGCGCCTGCACGTCGGCCTTGTAGTAGTTGGTGCGGGCAATTGGCGTACCGTACTCGGCGTTGAACTGCGTGAAGTAACCGCGGCTCGGTACCAGTGCGCTGTCGCGATTGTCGCGCGACCAGCCTAACGTAATCGGCACGTTGTTCGACACGCGGCCGAAGGAGTTCACGTAGTCGATATAGCTTTGCGGCGTGGTCGCATCGACGTCGAGGCGGTTCTGTTCGATGCCCGTGCCGAAGTAGACCATGTCCGATTCGGAGAACGGCACCCCGAACTTGAGGTCCGCGCCAAGCGTGATGATCCGGAAGCTCGTGTCGGTCACGTTCGAGTAGTAGAGCGGTTCGCTGGTACGGTAGTAGACGTCGGTAATCCGCTTGATGCCGTCCACCGTGAAGTACGGGTCGACCTGCGTCACCGTCAACGTACGGAACGTCGTCGCCGTGTTGACGTTCACCGCGAGGCTCGTGCCCGAACCGAACACGTTGTCCTGCGACACGCCCGCCGAAATGATCGGACCTTCGCCCGAACCGTAGCCCAGACCCAGCGTCACCGAACCGGTCGGCTTTTCCGTCACCTTGACGTCGATGTCGACTTCGTCGGTCGTGCCTACGACGGGCACCGTCGTCACATCGACGTCGGTGAAGTAGCCGAGACGGTTGATCCGGTCTTTCGACAGTGCAAGGCGACTGGAGTCGAACCACGAACTCTCGAGCTGGCGCATTTCACGGCGGATCACTTCGTCGCGCGTGCGTGTGTTGCCCACGATGTTGATGGTTCGCACGTACACCCGGCGGCTCGGGTCGACCTGCAGCGTCAGGTCGACCGTGTGGCGTTGCTGGTCGATCTGCGGCTGCGCGTTTACCGTGGCAAATGCGTAGCCGTATTCACCGAGCTTGTCGACCACCGCCTTGGTGGCGGCTTTCAGCTTGGCCGCCGAGAAGCGGTCGCCCGGTTTGATCTTGACCAGCTTCTGGAGCTCTGGCCCGCGGTCCAGCAGGTTGCCCGACAGATGGATACCGGTAATGGTGTACGGCGCGCCCTCGTGCAGGGTGAGCGTCAGGTACATGTCCTTCTTGTCCGGCGACAGCGAGACCTGGGTCGAATCGATGTTGAACTCGAGGTAGCCACGATCCAGATAGTACGAACGAAGGTTCTCGAGGTCGGTGGTCAGCTTGTCTTTCGAATACACATCGTTCTTCGAGTACCACGAGAACCAGTTCGGCGTGGACTCCTGCATTTCATCGTGCAGCGTGCCGTCGCTGAAGACCTTGTTGCCGACGAAGTTAACCTGTTGGATCTTCGCGCTCGGACCTTCGATCACCGAGAACAGCAGGCCGACGCGGTCACGGTCGATAGGCGTCACCGTGGTCGTGACTTCGGCCGCGTAGTAGCCGCGAGTCAGGTACTGGCGTTTGAGTTCCTGCTGGGCGCGGTCCACCAGCGACTTGTCGTAGTAACGGCCGAGCGACAGCCCGACCGAGTTCAGCGCCTTGGTCAGGTTGTCCTTGTCGAATTCGTGGAGACCCGAGAAATCGATCGTGCCGATCGCGGGACGCTCCTGCACCTGCACGACGACGACATCACCTTCGGTCGAGATCTTGACGTCATTGAAGAAGCCGGTCGCGTAGAGCGCACGGATTGCTTCAGAAGCCTTGTCGTCGGTGAAGGTGTCGCCCTGCTTGATGGGCAGGTACGAGAAAACAGTGTTCGGTTCGACGCGTTGCAAGCCTTCGAGCCGGATGTCGCGAACCACAAATGAGTCGGTGGCAAAAGCCGAGACTGCGGTGACGCTCAGGCCGATAAATGTCAGCGCCCTAGCGCTGCGGGCCGATAGTGTTTGAACCTTCATGCAGGATAAGCGACAAGATTTCAATGCAACATGGGAACCGCCGCCGATTTTTTTCCAATCTCTGGCTCACGGCGCGGATGGGATGTCTCTTGGGTCTACTGCAGTCTGATGCCTGACGTGTCGTCGGCTGGCGCAAGCCCCGTTGCCACAGCCAGCACTTCGGTCATATGGCGTGCTTGCGAGCGAGGCACCTGGAAAGACAACTCGGCACCGCCGGGCAGGCGGAAGGTCATGACCAGATGCGGCGTATCGCCTGCATCCTTGCCGATTTCCCATGCTTCGCACGGCATCGCAAACTTCACGCTCTGTTTCTTGTTCCGGATACGTTCCGACCAGCCAATCGCATTTGATACCGCCGCCAGCAACTGGTGCATGACCGAGCAATGCAACGCAATCCGGTCCGGCTGATTACTCTGCAGCATCAGATACTGACCGTCCTCCGTCAGCTCGAATCCATGAAGCGAGTCGATTGCAAGGGCCACCGTCTGCGACATACAAAGACTCCAGGATAAAGCTAGTTCCGGAGTATAGAACGGTTTGGCCCTTGTGCGACCTGCCTGAATTCCATACAGACTACTTCAACCTCATTACAAATTTCATACATTTCCTACAGTCATACTTACCCTCCCCGGGCAAGCCCAGAGAATTTTCATACCATAACACGAAAAATATCCGACGCAACATCTGCCGCGCGCCAGGCGAAGGCTGTGTGCTTCCTGACGCGTGTCTTAGCCCGATACTGCGAATAATCCCCCAACCGACGGGCAGCACAACCAGCAAATTTTGCCAGAACATGCCGCCCCAATGTGCTTTTACGTATGTAAAAAGTAATATTACGATACGTCTGTTCGTAAGCTATTTTACGCGCCATTCTGGCACAAGGCTGTCGGCTGGCTGGATAAATTTATAAGATCGCTGTTGCGATGGTTGCAAGAAACAGACATGGTCGTGCCCCGCCTGTTGACTGGCGCCGTGCACAAGCCGCCCTGCCACTTCACGATTTTTTCCTGGCCCTGTCTATTTCCCGTCTATTCGCTCGTCGTGTTGATGAAGCCCTGCTGAACGCAGTGGGACCTTCCGGTTCACGAACCCGCTTATACAAGGAGCGATCGCCATGTCCGCACCCGCTGTCAAACCGATTCCGGAAGGAATGCACTCGCTGACGCCGCATCTGATCTGCGCCGGCGCCGCCGACGCCATCAAGTTCTATACCGAGGCATTTGGCGCCATCGAACAGTTCCGTTTGCCCGGGCCGGAAGGCAAATTGATGCATGCCTGCGTGAAAATCGGCGATTCGATGCTGATGCTGGTCGACGAAATGGCCGGCTGCTCGATGCTCGGGCCGAGGTCGCTGAAAGGCTCACCGGTGGCGATTCACCTGTACGTGCCGAATGTCGATGCCGTGGTCGCGCAGGCCGAAGCGGCCGGCGCCCGCGTCACGATGCCGGCTGCCGACATGTTCTGGGGCGACCGCTTCGCGCAACTCGAAGATCCGTTCGGCCATCGCT
>Ga0116109_1000166_pt1 | contig 15360 bp, 11 predicted proteins | sample June2015DPH_8_10_2_FD_89718 | JGI IMG/M metagenome (GOLD analysis project Ga0116109, IMG submission 89718) | Peatland microbial communities from SPRUCE experiment site at the Marcell Experimental Forest, Minnesota, USA - June2015DPH_8_10 | ecosystem: Environmental > Terrestrial > Soil > Wetlands... | reverse complement strand
CGCGAGCCAGGTGGGATACCAGAACGAGCGGATTTCGCGCTTCGCCTGATAGCGCGAACCCGCGCCGCCATCGAAACCGTCATACGACGGGGCCTGCAAAAACAGCGTTTTCATGAATGCTCCGACAATCTTTGTTGATTCCGATGACTGACTAACCCTGTGATACTGCATCGATGCGCCGGACAAACCGGGCATCCGTGGTTCGATCCACAGACGCTCTTATCTGCGATCGGACATCTCCACAATCGAGGTACGCGGCGGCGCGACACGATTGACCACCGGCATCCGCGCGCCGCGCCACACGACGTGCGAGCCGAATACCGCGCCCAGCCATTGCAGCGCGAGCAACGTGTCGCGCAACGGCACCAACGGCAGGTCGCGCCAGAAGGTCCGCGAAATACGGGCGCTGCGCGCATGCAACAACACGCGCGCGACGACACCGGTCGCCGTGCTGACCGATAGCGTCAGCGCCATCAAGGGATGGCCGCCCCCAGCGATCAGCCCGCTGTTCAGCCCCACCGCAAGCAACGCACCAATCAATAGCCACGGCGAGGTAAATGTAATGATCAGCGAAGCGAACCCCGACGGATTCACCGAGCGGATCGTACGCAACCAGCGCATCTCACGCAGCCACAGCGTGGTGAAAGTAGGCTCGATCACGTCGGTGGCCACCATCACCGGCGACAACACGGTGTTCAGGCCGAGCTTGCGCGCATGTTCGGCCAGCCAGTAGTCGTCGGCAAGACAGTCTTTAAGGGTCTCGAAGCCGCCGATGTCCCCGAGCGTCGTACGGCGCAACGCCAGGGTCGCACCGAAGCCGAAGCGGCGCGAGCCGCCCGCATGTGCGACGCGCACGGACGGCGCGAACCATTCGTTGATAAACAACGCACCCACCCGCGGCCAGAATCCGCCCACGCTCTGCGCCCGGTACAGGCAGGTGACGACACCCGTGTCGGGGTCCGCGAGCGGCGCAGTGACCGTGTCGAGGTAGTCCGGCTCGACGGCAATATCGCTGTCAGCAAGCACGATGACGTGATGGCGCGCGCGCCGCGCCATGTTGATCAGATTGCTGACCTTCAGGTTGCTGCCGTGCACGCGCGAATCGATCACGAGCTCAATGTCGCAGTGCGGATAGTCCGCCTGCAAGCGCCGCACCACGGCAATCGCCGGGTCGACCGGAGACGACACGCCGAACAGTAACTGATAGCACGGGTGGGCCTGCTCGCAGAACGTCACGAGGTTTTCGTACAGACGCGGCTCGATCCCGCACAGCGGCTTGAGCACGCTGACGGAGGTCCAACCCACATGACGGCCGCCGAAACGCTTGCTGAAAAAAGGCATCGCGACAGCGGCAACGCCGGCATACACCGTGGCGGCACAGCACAACCCAACCAGCAGCCACTCCATACCAGATAGCGAATGCACCGTCATTGACTCCCACTCCGACTCTGCGTGGTCCGCCATCCCGCGATGGCAGAACTAGTCAACAAGACATACGCAAATACACTCGCTCGCACAATCGGAACTCCTTTTATTGCGTCAGAACAATCGGCGTCGAATTGAGCCGCTTCCTTAAGCAAAGCGTGCAAATGCATTCCATGTAATTTTCAGTAATACTTCATCTGACATATGACAGATAGTCGAAAGCATTTAGACAGAGATCTGCAGCCAATTGCAAAAAGCTTGCAAAATACCGATCTCGTCGCGCTTCTGTCAGCCGCCGCAGGACGTTGAAAACACAAGGTTAAAAGGCGCCGCCAACGCTACCGGAGCGCCAAGCGTGTTGCGCCTTTGAATGACAATCGCACGCTCATTCATGGGTCGGAAAAATTGTAGCAGCGCTCGCGAAGACTTGCTTGAGGCACGCGGTCAAATGATCCGCGTTTTACCGATCCGGACAGCACCTTTTACGGCTGTCTAACGCTGAATTGTTGGTTTGACAATAATCGCGGCATTTTGAAAATTAATCGTCGGCTGACGTTAATGATCTAATCAATTGGACTAATTGCCGCACCTGGCCCGGCTTTTTGTGTCTCCCGCCTATCCGCATCCCCGTGCGCAGGCCAGCCCCGGTCCCGGCTACCGCAACACCCTGTTGCAGTTGTGGACTTGTGCAGCCCGTCAGCGGGAATGAATACGCTTTGGCACAATCCGTTTTTGCCTTTGCTGTCGACGGCCTTACGGCGTGTGAGCACTTCGCTCCACGCGTTTCAGGCCGACGCGAGGCTTCGGACGAATTTTCCATGATCCCTTTTTCCGTTCTCGACCTCTCCCCCATCACCGTCGGCGCGAACGCGGCGCAGGCGTTTGCGAACACGCTCGATCTCGCCCAGCACGCTGAAAAGTGGGGTTACCGCCGCTTCTGGCTCGCCGAGCATCACAACATGACCGGCATCGCCAGCGCGGCGACCTCGGTGGTGATCGGCCATGTGGCGGGCGGCACCCAGACCATCCGCGTCGGCTCGGGCGGCGTCATGCTGCCGAATCACGCACCACTCGTCATTGCCGAACAGTTCGGCACGCTCGCCTCGCTCTACCCCGGCCGCATCGATCTGGGCCTCGGCCGCGCCCCCGGCACGGACCAGACCACCGCGCGCGCCTTGCGCCGCGATCTGCAAGGCAGCGCGGACACGTTCCCGGACGATGTGGTCGAACTACAGCGCTACTTTGCGGAAGCAGTACCGGGCCAACGCGTACGCGCGGTGCCAGGCGCGGGGTTGCACGTGCCGATGTGGCTGCTCGGCTCCTCGCTCTTCAGCGCACAACTGGCAGCGGCGCTCGGCTTGCCGTTCGCGTTCGCCTCGCACTTCGCGCCAGACCATATGCTGACCGCGCTGCGCCTGTACCGCGCGCAGTTCCGTCCGTCGGCGACGCTCGACAAGCCCTATGCAATGATCGGCGTGAATCTGTTCGCGGCCGACACTAACGAAGCAGCCCGGCGTCTCTTCACGTCGTTGCAGCAACAGTTCGTCAATCTGCGGCGTGGCACGCCGGGACAATTGCAACCGCCAGTCGACCGGATCGAAGCGACGGAGATGGAATTGAGCAGCGTCGCGCAGTCGCTGGCGTGCTCGGTGATCGGCGATCCGGATACGGTGCGGGCGGGATTGCTATCCGTGATCGAGCAGACCGGCGCAGACGAATTGATGCTGACCGCGCTGATCTACGATCACGCCGCACGGCTGCGGTCGTTTGAAATTGCCGCGCAAGTGCGTGAAGCAATCGTCAGTGGAAAGTGATCAGGACGCGGCAGCAATAAGACAGAGGCGCGACGCCGCGTCCATCCTCGTTATGGATTAGCCGGCAACGCCGCTAGTCCGTCGAGCAGCGCCTCGTGAAACGCCTGCGGGTCCTGCATCTGCGGCGCGTGGCCCAGGTCTGCGAATTCGACCAGCGTCGCATGGGGAATCGCCCGCGCGGCGAGCCGCCCCAGTTCCGGATAGTGGCCGAGCTTCGCGCGCACGTCGGGCGGCGCGGCATCCTTGCCGATCGCCGTCGTGTCCTTCTGGCCAATCAACAACAGCGTTGGCATCTGCAGTTCGCCTAGTTCATAGACCACCGGCTGCGTGTAGATCATGTCGTACAGCAGCGCGGAATTCCACGCCACAATCTGCTTACCCGGCCCGCGGTACATGCCCGCCAGCATCTGCACCCATGGCTCGTAATCGGCGCGCCAGTGCCCCGCGTAGTAGGTCGCCTGCTCGTAGCGGCGAATGCCGTCGGCGGTCGTCTTCAGCTCACGCTCGTACCATTGGTCGACGGACAGCGACGGCACCCCTTTCGCTTTCCAGTCCTCAAGACCGATCGGATCGACGAGCACCAGTTGTTGCGTCTCCTGTGGATACATCAGCGCATAGCGGATCGCCAGCATGCCGCCCGTCGAATGGCCGATCAGGGTAGCGCGGCTCACGCCCAGCGACTCGAGCAGCGCATGCGTATTGCGCGCAAGTTGCTGGAAACTGTATTGATAGTGCTCGGGCTTGCTCGATTTGCAAAAGCCGATCTGATCCGGGGCAATCACCCGGTAGCCCGCCTCGCTCAGACGCCGGATGGTGGGCTCCCATGTGGCGGCGCAAAAATTCTTGCCATGCAGCAGCACGGCCGTGCGTCCGTTCGCGTGGACCGGCTTGATGTCCATATAGGCCATATGCAATGCCACGCCCTGCGACGTGAAGTCGAATTGTTCGACCGCCGCCGGATAGTCGAAACCTTGTAGTTCGGGTCCGTAGGCAGGACCGTCGTCGCCGGCGACGGCGGTACTCGCCTCGGCAGGCTCGCTGCCGGTCGCGGCACGCACCGCGCCAGACAAGGTAGAGGAGACCAACGCGCAAGCGCACAACAACGCAACCAGGGGATGACGGCTGAAATTGATAGGCATGGGGTCTGGCGGAGTCAGATTCTGCAAGAGAATCCCGGCGGGCAAGCGCCCAACCCGCCGAGGAGCGGAGCCGCCGATTCTACGTGGGAGCACGAAATCCTGCTTTGAGCCAAGGCTGCGCCCGCGCCGGCCCCATTGGCACGCATATTGCACTGACGAATTGCCCAGCTATGCGCCGTGCCGCACGGACGCGGCGATTGTCGGCTGCGATCTTGCGCAGGACACCGATATGTTGCGATACCTCAGGATTCGTTGGGCATCCACACAATCCAGACTATTCGCCGGTGGCAGTTCGGTGCTAAAAATAGCAAAGGATCGTTAAGGCACCACGACAGAACACAGCATCTGGGCCAGAATCGATAAGAAAAACAGCCAGCATAACCATCCGGGGCTCACCACCAGCAACCCAGTTGCATGGGACCGGAGTAAGGCGCCAAAGCGCCAACTCTGGTCAACAAAGGAGACACAAAGCATGGAAACTCCGGCAAGCCTCAACGATCTGCAACGCACCACCCTCGCCATCGTCCTCGCGGGCGGACGCGGCACGCGGCTCGGCCCGCTCACCAACAAACGCGTCAAGCCGGCCGTGCACTTCGGCGGCAAGTACCGGATCATCGACTTTGCGCTGTCCAATTGCCTGAACTCCGGCATCCGCCGTATCGCGGTCGTCACGCAGTACAAGGCGCATTCGCTGATTCGGCATGTGCAGCGCGGCTGGGGTTTCCTGCGCGGCGAATTCAACGAGTTCATCGATCTGTGGCCCGCGCAGCAACGCGTCGAAGGCGCGCACTGGTATCGCGGCACGGCGGACGCGGTGTTCCAGAACCTCGACATCATCCGCTCGATCCGGCCGAAATACGTGGTGGTGCTGGCGGGCGACCACATCTACAAGATGGATTACACGCGCATGATCGCCGACCACGTCGAAAGCGGCGCGGACTGCACAGTAGGCTGTATCGAGGTGCCACGCATGGACGCGGTCGCGTTCGGGGTGATGCACGTGGACGCGAGCCGCCGCGTCACCGGCTTCGTCGAAAAGCCCGCGGACCCGCCCGCCATGCCGGGCCGCCCGGACATCGCGCTCGCCAGCATGGGCATCTACGTGTTCAGTGCGGACTACCTGTATTCGCTGCTCGAAGAAAATATCACCAGCGCCGACACCGATCACGACTTCGGCAAGGACATCCTGCCGCGCGTGGTCACGCAAGGCCTCGCGATCGCCCATCCGTTCAGCATGGCGTGCGTATCGTCGGACCCGAACGTCGAGCCATACTGGCGCGATGTCGGCACGATCGACGCGTACTGGGCCGCCAATCTGGACCTCGCCTCGACGATCCCGACGCTCGACCTGTACGACCGTGACTGGCCGATCTGGACGCACCAGCAGCAGTTGCCGCCCGCCAAGTTCGTGCGCGACATGAATGGGCTGCAAGGCACGGGCACCAACCTGATCGTGTGCGGTGGCTGCGTGATCTCCGGCTCGCAGATTTCGCGCTCGGTGCTGTCGTCGAATGTGCTGGTGAATTCTTTCTGTAACATCAATGAGGCAGTCTTGTTGCCGCAGGTCACCATCGGCGCCAGTTGCCGGTTGCGCCGCGTCGTGATCGACCGCGGCTGTGCGATTCCGGAAGGCACGGTGATCGGCGAAGACCCCGTGCTCGACGCCGAACGCTTTTACCGCACTGAAACCGGTATCGTGCTCGTGACGCCGGACGCATTGCGAGGCCGGAAGGCGGAACAGTAGCGCGGGGGCCTGCACACTCGAACCAACACCCGCCACAACCGGAAATCTGCCCATGACGATTCGCGCCCTGCACGTCGCAAGCGAGCTGTATCCCCTCCTGAAAACAGGCGGTCTTGCCGACGTGGCGGGCGCCCTCCCCCCGGCGCTAATCGAGCGCGGTGCGGACGTCCGGGTGCTGCTGCCAGGCTTTCCGGCGGTAATCGCGGGCCTCTCCGATCTGCGCACGGTGGCACAGTTGGGGCGCCGTTTCGATGCGCCGCACGTGACGCTGGAACAGGGCACGCTGGCGGCCAGCGACCTCGTGGTCTACGTGATCCGCGCCGACACCCTCTACGACCGCTCCGGCAACCCGTACCTCGACGCCGAACATGTGCCCTACGGCGACAACGCCCAGCGTTTTGCGCTGCTCGGCTGGACCGCCGCACAGCTCGCCCAGCAGCTCGACCCGGCGTGGACGCCGCAGATCGTCCATGCGCACGACTGGCACGCCGGCCTCGCTCCCGCCTACCTGAGAGCGGCCGAGCGCCAGCACGGCAAAGCGCTCGCCCGTAGCATATTCACCGTGCATAACCTCGCTTACCAAGGCGTGTTCCCGGCGCATCTGTTCGGCCAGCTCGGGCTGCCGGCCGACTTCTTCAATATGCAAGGCATCGAGTTCTACGGCCAGTTGTCATTTCTGAAAGCGGGCCTCTACTACAGCGACCGCATCACCACGGTGAGCCCCACCTACGCCCGCGAAATTCAGACGCTCGCCCAGGGCGGCGGCCTTGACGGACTCCTGCGCAACCGCACGCATGACCTGTCCGGCATCCTGAACGGCGTCGACTACACCGTGTGGAACCCGGCGACTGACGCCCTGCTCGCCGAGCATTACACCGCGTCCCTGCTGTCCGGCAAGCACGCCTGCAAGAGCGCGCTGCAAAAACGCTTCGGCCTCGCAAACAAAAGCGACGCCTTGCTGTTCGGCGTCGTGAGCCGCCTCACCGAGCAGAAGGGCCTCGACCTGCTGCTCGCAGCGTTGCCGGAAATCATCAAGCGCGGCGGACAACTGGTCGTGTTCGGCACGGGCGATGCCGCACTGGAGAAAGGTTTGCAGCGGGTGGCGCACGCGCACCCCGAGTCGGTGGCGGTCGAACTCGGTTTCGACGAAGCGCTGGCGCACGCCATCATGGCCGGCAGCGACGTGGTGGCGGTGCCGTCGCGCTTCGAGCCCTGCGGCCTTACGCAGCTGTATGCGTTGGCCTACGGGTCGCTACCGCTCGTGCATCGGGTGGGGGGCCTCGCGGATACGGTAGTGGACGCGTCGCTGGAAAATCTTGCCGACGACCTCGCGACCGGCTTCGTGTTCGAGCGCTTCGAACCGGACGCGCTAAGGGCCGCGATCCGCCGCGCTTTCGCGCTGTACGCGCGCCACACCGAGTGGAAAGCCACCCAGCGGCGCGCGATGCACCAGGACTTCGGCTGGGGCGCTTCGGCCGAGCGCTATCTGGCGCTGTACCGCGAACTGACCTGAGCAAGCGGGCCGTAGGCCGGGAGGCGCCTCACCACCTCATTGACCGCTCAATGATGGCTCGGCGCAACACAACGGGGACGGATCACGCCCGCCCGGCAAAAACTCATGTATTGTTGATTACACAGGCATGTCACGCGCCGGTGCTGGGTTGTCCGGCACGCCAGCCCGGCAGCGCAACGGTTCGCGCCAGCCTGCTTGCCTGACGGAGCGGCCGGCGCGCCTCGCGCCGATGCACGCGGCAATACGCAAGCAAATCCATTCACCGAAACGGCCACCCAGGATCGCTCGCGATCCCATGTGGCTATAAGCGACCATTAGCGGCGCCCATCGGATAGCGCCGGCGAAGACATCATGAAAAACGTCCTGAGCATCCAGTCACATGTCGTCTTCGGGCACGCGGGCAACAGCGCCGCGGTCTTCCCGATGCGCCGTCTCGGCGTCAACGTCTGGCCGCTCAATACCGTGCAGTTCTCGAATCACACGCAGTACGGCCACTGGACCGGCAGCGCCATCGATGCTTCGCAGATGCAGGATCTGGTCGAAGGTATCGGCGCAATCGGCGTGCTGCCGCGCTGCGATGCGGTGCTCTCAGGCTATCTTGGCACGCCCGACCAGGCGCAGGCGGTGATTGAAATCGTCAAGGCCGTCAAGGCGGCCAATCCGCGTGCCTGGTATTTCTGCGATCCCGTGATGGGGACGGCCACCGGCTGCAAAGTCGAGCCCGGCATCCAGGAATTTCTCGTGCGCACCATGCCCGCGGTATCCGACGGCATGGCGCCGAATCACAGCGAACTTCAGCGACTGGTCGGACGAGAGATCGAAACAGTCGAAGAAGCCGTCGCCGCGTGCCGCGAGATCATCGGCCGCGGGCCGAAGATCGTGCTGGTCAAGCACCTGCTCGACCGCAACAGCCCCGCCGACCGCTTCAACATGCTGGTGGTCACGCCGACCGAAGCGTGGATGGGGCAACGGCCGCTCTATCCGTTCGCCAGGCAGCCGGTCGGCGTCGGCGATGTGACGAGCGCAGTGTTCGTCGCCCGCAGGCTGCTCGGCGATACGATCCGGGTGGCCTTCGAACATACGCTCGCCGCGGTGAATGCCGTCGTCAAGACGACCTGGCAGGCCGGTCGCTATGAGCTGGAACTGGTCGCCGCGCAGGATGAAATTGCGCAGCCGCGCGAGTGGTTCGACGCGTGGACCATCGATTCGGTGTAGTGCCCCAACGCGCTTAGAGGGCCGCCTTGGCCCAGCTGACAGGTTGCAGCGGCTGCGACGGCTGCGTATCCAATCCGTGATGGCCAGCGATTTCAGCCAGGACATCGGCGCTCGTCAGCCCCGCAGCCTGCGCAATCGACGGCGCTACGCTCACCACGCCCGCTACGCCCAGCGCGAGCGCAACCAGCGAAAACCAGACTCCCTTCATCGTATTTCTCCGCATTAGTCAGACCAATAAGCCGCCCGATACGCTGATCAGAACAGCCGGCGCGAGTTTAACGACCCGCGCGCCCTGGCGCATCCCCCTTAGACGGAAAACACTATTCGCGCCTGCACAGCAATCCGCTGGCGACACCCCTGCGCGGGGCAAACGCGCCGCTCATCCGCCGCTGACGCTCGATTGTCAGCCGCTCGTCCTATAATGCGTGCCGCGTGGTGCACGCATCCCTCTTCAAGCACCCGCCACAGGTCAGCGAGGCACAGATGGACGGTCATATCCGCAGCGAGCGGGAAGAATATTTCGAGGAATTGTGCATCAGCGTCGACGCCGACGAAGCGCACGAACAGGAAGCGATCGAGTACTTCGAGAAGCAGTTCGGAGAGGCGGATTTCGATCCCACGCAGTGGCTCGACATCGCGCTCTACTACTCGCCGGCGGTGGCGCGCGGCATCATCGAACTCGTGACGGCCGACGACAAGGCCCGCAGCAACATCGCCGAAGTGATCGCGGACAACCTCGACATTTCGTACGGCGAAGACGAGTGCCAGCAGTTCGCAGAGACGATCCAGTTCGCGCTTGCCAACGGCGTGCCGGTGGATCTCGATCTGGTGCTTGACGGCTGCCAGCGCGCCATCGACGATCTCGAGACCTGGGCCGATGACGACACCAAGGAACCGCTCATGCGCTTGCGCGAAGAAGTGCTGCGCCTGCAAGGCGAGCAATAAGCGGCGTGTCCGCGCCTGGGCGCTTCTACGCTCAGGCATCTCCACTTCGGCACTTCCACGCTTCCGCCGTTCGAGGCTTTACCGTCCTCCAGAGCAACCGCCTCGCCCACCCGGCGTGTGCTGGCATCCGCACGCGCCAGCCGCCCGAGTCACGCCCGCCGCCCGCCCCGTTCGGGGCCTATGCTGAAATCCTCATCCAAAGCGCAGCGAACTGCCAAGACGGCCTCAAATTGGCTTTCTATATTTCGGCCACGTCGATGGCCGCGTCGATGGACACATCGAGGCACGCATGACCTGGGCACACGAATTTTCAGGCGCCGCTTTGCACGACGCTCACCAGGTCTTGCCCGCAGTCCCCCTGTCACCGCGTTTTCCATCATTGTTTCTGGCGTACGATCATCCGTACTCTGAAACAGTCGGACCCTTTGAAGGAGACCACGCCGCACGCATCGAGCCGCAATCAAGTTTTCATCGCACAGTCTGACCGCGCGTGCCTTCGTGTTGCTCTGCGTGCGGCGCGTTGCTTCAGCGTGACAGCCGTACCCGGCCGCAGATGGCCGGCAGCACCTTGGCCGAGATTCATAACTTGAACCTGTCGATGGAAGGAGAGATCATGAGCTTTCGCAAGACGCTGCAACCCCTCGCTGTGATGCTGGGCGCGCTCCTCGCAGTCGCGCCGCTGTCCGGCTTCGCGGACGACCTGCCGGTGAAGATCGGCTTCGCGGCGCCGCTCACAGGCGTCAACGCCGGTTACGGCAAAGACCTCGAGAACGGCGTGCTGCTCGCCATCGAGGAAGCCAACGCGCAAAAGATCAAGATCGGCAACCAGGTCGCCAACTTCCAGCTCGTCGCCGAAGACGATCAGGCCGACCCGCGCGTCGGCGTACAGGCGGCGCAAAAACTGGTGGACTCAGGCGTGTCGGTCGTGGTGGGCCACTTCAATTCAGGTACGACAATTCCCGCGTCGCAGCTCTATGAAACGGCTGGCATTCCGGTCATCGACCCGGCGGCCACCAACCCGATCATCACCGGCCGCGGTTTTGCCAACACCTTCATGGTGATCTCCACGGACGCGCAGAACGCCGGCAACGCGGGCGTCTACGCGGTCGAGGTGACCAAGGCCAGGCGCATCGCGATTCTCGACGACCGCACCGCGTTCGGCCAGGGCGAAGCCGACGAGTTCGAGAAAGCCGTGAAGGCGCACGGCGGCAGTATCGTTGCGCACGAATACACCAACAACCAGGCGGTCGACTTCAGCACACAGCTCACCGCGATCAAGGCCACCAACGCGGATCTGATCTTCTTCGGCGGGCTCGATACGCAGGCAGCAGGGGTCGCCAAACGGATGAAGCAGCTCGGGCTCACGGCGCAACTGGTCGGCGGCGGCGGCGTGATGGATCCGGAGTTTATCAAGCTGGCCGGTGATGCGGCCGAGGGCGCAATGGCATGGGAATACGGCCGGCCGCTCTCACAGTTGCCGGGCGGTAAAGACTTCTCAGAGAAGTTCAAGAAGCGCTTTGGTGTGGATATCCTGTCGTATGCGCCGTTCGGCTACGACGCGGCATGGGCGGCGATCAAGGCCATGCAGCAGGCCAAATCGACTTCGCCCGCGGTGTATCGCCCCGTTCTGAAGGCGATCAGCTTCGACGGCGTGACCGGTCCGATTGCCTTCGATCCGAACGGCTCGCTGAAGAACGCCGGCTCGACGCTGTATCAGGTCAAGAACGGCGCGTGGGTGCCGATCGTGACCAAGGGTGGCGGCAACTAGGCGTTGCGAAGGCGTCAGGCTTGAAGGGCCAGCCGGCAACACGCCGGCTGAACCCCCGAACCCCTCTGCAAGCAGCGGGGCTCACAGACTCGCAGTGCATTCTGACCAGGGTCACGTGCGCATCTATTTCGGCGTGCACTATCCTTTGGACATGATCGGCGCAACCGGTGTCGCACTTTGCGAAGGACGCGTATTCGATACGTTGTTCGGCGCCGGCGTGCGGCTGTACTGGTTCGCCTTCGCGCCGTTGATCCGGCCCGGCTGCGCGAACCGGTAAGTCACGGGTGTTGCCCGCACCACCACCTGCGACGATGTATCCCGCTCGATCCTCACGAGCGACGCCTGCACTTCGTTGAACAGGTCCGCCGAGCAGACCTGGTGCGCGAACTTCGTGTGCAGCCGGCGGGTGATCTGCAGGACCCGGGTGTCCGGATCGAACACGTAGTGCGACGCGTAATCGAAGAAGTCGTCTTCCACACTCGCGTCGACCGGCAGATCGGTCACGCGCACCGTATCGGGCAGTGTGATCTGCGAGGTTTCGTCAAAGTCGCCGCCGACGCAAACCCAGGGCTGCGTGCGTTGCGGCTCGGCCAGCCACGTCTGCACCTGACTTGCAATGCCGCCCGCGAAACTCGTGAGAGCAGGCAGCGCGGTAGTGCCGTCGGTCCACGTAAAGTGCTCCAGCGCCCCCTCGATCGTGGTGGCGAAAGGTCCTTCGGTGGTCGAGACGTCGCTGGTGCGCAGCTGCGAGCTGCCGTGCAAGCCCGTCTGCAACAGCCGGCTGGCGGCGATCTGCTGGGCGCGCTGATGCGTGGCGCGGCGGAACACGTTGCGCTCGAGTTCGGCCGTCGCACCCGAGTCTTCTACCCGATATGCGTACGACGCCGCCCCGGTCTCGTTCACGTCGATCTGCAAGCGCACCGAGCGGGCCCGCGGCTGGACCGCCGGGGTGCGCGACATCACCCCGTCGTCGACCAGCAGGACCGGGCGGTCCATCACAACGAGCGGCAGGTAGCCGAACGCGATTCCTCCCGCGGTCGTATCGGCATAGAGCGAGAGCTGCGGAATCCACACGATCGCATGATTGATCGCGCTGTCGCCATAGCCTGGCACGTCCGGCAACGTATAGTACGGCCCGAGGTTCAGCAGCACCGCTTCGCTATGGATGCCCACGGCCGCCAGCAACGCGCTATATAGCGCGACGTGGTCCTTGCAGTCGCCATAGCGGTTATGCAGGATGTCGATGGCCCTGTGCGGCACCGCCGCGGTCTCGCCGAGAAAGAGCGCCACATAGCGCACATTCAGACGCATCCAGTCGTACAGGATGCGGGCCTTTTCGCGCGGATCGACGGTCCCGGCCGTGAGCGACTGCGCAAGCTGGACGATGGCCGGGTCGCTCATGGTGGCATCGGTGGCGGGGGCCTTGTAGCGCGCGGCGAAAGTGGCGTAGTCCGGCACCGTCGAGACCATCAGCCGGTCGCCCCACGTCTCGTATCCCACCGCGCCGGACTCGATGGGCACGTACGGCCCGTGCCGGTAGTCGAACTCATAGCGGGTGCGGCCCTTCTCCGTGACGGGCGGCAATTCCACGTAACCGCGTGTGTCGGCGTAGAGCGGCACGTCGACGGGCAGGTCGAAGATCAGCCGCTGCATTTCGACCGGGTCGCGGGTCGGTTCGACGAGGTAGGCGAAGGTGCCGGCCTGCAGCGCCTTCGTGCGCGTCTTGCGAAACGCCAGGTGCACGCGCGAGCCCGGCTCCACTCCCGGAAAGATCACCGTGCGCAACACGCCGTCCTCGAAGGTCGGCGCGCCGGCCGAGCGCGGCTCCTGCACGTCGCGGATGCCGTCCGGGCCGACCGGTCGCACGGTGTCATCCGGGTCGATCGTTTCAGCGCTGAGCAACTGCACCTTTTCGATATCCTTGTTGAACCAGACGTAGCGCTGCGCGATGTCGTCGACACCGCTCGTCGTATTCGCGCGCAGGACCGTATCGTCGTGTTCCTCGACCGAGCCGTCCTTCTGGATCACGAAGTAATGGACATCACTTTCGACGGTGAACGGGGCAAGGTCGTCGCTCACGGCTGGGGCGGCCGCTTGTGTCGCTTGTGTCACGGACGCCGCCAACGCCATGCACGCGCCGCCGATCACCCATGCCATTGCAGCGCACCTGCGCCGTGTGGAGCGCCTCATATTGTGTGCGCCCTCACTCGCTCATGGGGAGCGCCGATGCTGCGGGATCTCCCTGTACGTTGCGTGAGCGCCCGCTGCAGTTCTGCGGCAATGTTCCCCAAGATGACACCTCGTCCCGATCGGTATTGCGTTTGTAGCACATCGGCGCCCGCTGCGTTCCGCTCCCTCACCGCGCCCGCAGTTCCGCCCCTTCGTCATGGGCGAGCTTCGTAAAGAAGAACAATGAGCAAAACGTCAGTGCGCCGACCACCGCAAACGCGGGCGAAAAATCACGCGCCATCAGATGCGCCGCGCTGCCGCCATGCAGATGCGCCGTCAATGCCAGCAGCGACGCGGCAAACGCCACACCAATGCTGATCGACAGTTGCTGCGCCATGCTCGAGAGCGCGGTCGCCCGGCTCATCATCGGCTTGGGCATATCGGAGTAGCCGAGCGTGTTGAGCGTCACCATGCCGAGCGAATTGAACAGGCCGCCAAACAGCAGCACGACGAAGATCAGCAGATGCGGCGTACTCGGCTGGAACAACCCGTACCCCGCGTAGAAGCATCCCGTGAGCGAAGTTGCGCCGATCAGCAGCGTGCGAAAGCCGATGCGGCGGATCGCCTGCTGCATCACCGCCCGCACGCTGAGCGAACCGACCGCTGTCGCCACGCTGAGCGACCCGGATTGCAGCGGCGACAAGCCGAAACCGAGCTGCAGCATCAACGGCATCAGGAACGGCGACGCGCCGATCGCAATACGCAACGGCATGCCGCCCACCACGGCGGTCCGATACGCCTTGTAGCGCAGCAGGCCCGGATCGATGATGGCGTCGTCGTGGCGACGGCTATAGCGCCAGTAAGCGAGGATCGACAGCAGGCCGAGTCCGGCCAGCGCAAAGGTGACTTGCGTCGGCACCAGCCCGCGGCCCGCCGTGTCGAGGCCGCCGACCAACCCGACGAGCCCGGCCGAAAGCAGAATGAAACCGGCGAGATCGAAACGCTGGTACACGGGTTCGTGGGTATCGTCGATGAAGCTCATTGCCATCAGGACGCCCAGCACACCGAAGGGAATATTCAGCAGGAAGATCCAGCGCCATGAGGTGATCGTCACCACCAGGCCGCCGAGCAACGGCCCGGCGAGCCGCCCGAAGGCGCCCGGCACGGTGAACCACACCATCGCCGCGACCATCCGTGCGGGCGGCACGCTGCGCAGCAGGATCAGCCGCCCGACCGGCACCATCATTGCCCCGCCCATGCCCTGCAGGACGCGGAAAATCACCAGTTGGGGCATCGATTGAGCGAGACCGCACAGCGCCGAGCCGAGCGAGAACAGCGCGATCGCCGTGCAGAACACCCGGCGGGCGCCGAAGCGGTCCGCCAGCCAGCCGCTCGCCGGCAAAAACACCGCGAGGCTCAGCAGATAGGAGGTGATCGCCAGGTTCAGGTGGAGCGTCTGGACCTGCAGCGAGCGGGCGATCGACGGCAACGCCGTCGCCATGATCGACGTGTCGAGGTTTTGCAGGAACAGCGGACAGGCGACAATCAGCGGGATGAGTCGGGAGCGGTCGGTCATGCGCTCCCTTTTACAACAAAACGCGGCGTCCGCACAACGCCGCGCCCACGTG